>Ga0163203_1000512_pt1 | contig 10625 bp, 5 predicted proteins | sample PL_2010_330m_FD_113534 | JGI IMG/M metagenome (GOLD analysis project Ga0163203, IMG submission 113534) | Freshwater microbial communities from Powell Lake, British Columbia, Canada to study Microbial Dark Matter (Phase II) - PL_2010_330m | ecosystem: Environmental > Aquatic > Freshwater > Lake ... | reverse complement strand
GATAGACAAAATATTAGAGAAAATAAGAAAAAGCCGGGATAAAACCATCGTGGAAGAAATTATTTTACAACGGGAAACTTCCTACAGCGAACAGTTCATAAAACCAGCCCAGGAAAACCTCGAGGAAAGCATGAAACGCCTCCTGCGTAAATTTACCAATAAACTGTATCTCATTTTAGGCGAGGCAAATTTGGTAAAGGAAGAAATAATAGACGAGAAGCCCGTACGTAGCATAAACCTATCTGAAAAGTAGCCCCCAACCCGCACGCTTTGTAATTACTTAACCGATTACGCTTACCTTTTTGCTTAACCTTCGACAGGAAATGGCCTTTGCGCAGGAAATAAACGCTCGCAACCCCGCCTGCTTTGATGTATAATATCCCGCATGCTGAAAAGAAGATTCATTGCGCACGTGGACATGGACGCGTTTTTCGCGGCAGTAGAACAACGCGACAATCCCGCCCTTAAAGGAAAGCCCGTTGTAATCGGAGCAGATCCAAAAGAAGGAAAAGGACGAGGTGTTGTATCAACATGCTCTTATGAAGCGAGAAAATTCGGTATTCATTCAGCCATGCCTATTTCCATAGCCTACAGAAAATGCCCGAAAGCTATTTTTCTACCCGTAAACGGAAAAAAATATTCTGAAATTTCCGGAGAAATTTATAGAATTTTTTATGAATTTACTCCCGAGGTAGAACCCATAAGTATCGACGAAGCTTTTTTAGATATTACAGGAAGCTTCCATCTCTTTGGCACTCCACAAAAAACCTGCCGGCTCATAAAATCCCGGATAAAGAAAGCGACAGGCCTTATCGCCTCCGTAGGCCTTGCGCCTACAAAATTGGCGGCGAAAATTGCCTCTGACCTCAAGAAGCCTAATGGCTTTGTCGAGGTAACCGAAGAAGGGCTTCTTGATTTTCTTTGGCCGCTTGATATAAGAAAAATGTGGGGCCTGGGTGAAAAATCCGAAGTCGTATTTCGCAGGATGGGAATTAATACCATAGGTGATATAGCAAGGAAAGACATGCAAGATTTGGCGGATGCCTTCGGCAAAAACGGCGCGCACTTTTGGTATTTAGCCAACGGCATAGATGGAAGGGCGGTCGAGGCCGAATCCGAAGTAAAATCTGTCGGCAATGAGACCACATTTGAAAAGGACACACTCGAGAATACAAAGATAGAGGCCGCTTTAATGCGCCTTTCAGAAAAAGTCTCGACAAGACTAAGGGAAGGCGCCCTTAAAGGAAGGACCGTTACCTTGAAGATACGGCTCACAGGTTTTAAAACCTATACCCGCGCCGTTACAATAAGCACCCCGGGTAATTTTACGGATATGCTTTACAAAGAGATTAAAAAGCTATATAATGGCTTCGATACTAAAGGCAGAAAAGTGCGCCTGGTGGGAGTCAGCGTTTCGAACCTATCTTCTGCGGATTTTTGCGACAGCCTTTTTGAAACAAGTACGGAAAAGAAAACAGAAAAAATTCATAAGGCTGTGGACAGGATTAAGAAGAGATTTGGAACTAATTCTATACGTAGGGCAATTGTGAATTAACCGTAGAAAACCGGGATTCCTTCCCGGCAGGGAAGTAAACTTCCCTGCCGGGAAGGGAAGAGGTTAAACTTAAAATAAGGGAGGTAAATTATGCAGGATTTTGACAAACCGGAAGACCTGTTCAAGGTGCCGGAAGATTTTATGAAAGAAGCCAAGAAGAAGCTGGAGAACTTTAAGGGCATTGTGCCGCTTGCGGTAGCTGGTATTGTAATTATAGTGGCGCTTTTCTCGAGTTTTTACTCGGTGGGGCCAGATGAAGTAGGTGTAATACGCCGCTTCGGGAAATACGCGAGGACCACTAACCCCGGCCTTCACCTCAAAATCCCGTTTGCAGAAAAGGTAAACAAAGTCAAGGTAAAGTATATATTTAAGGAAGAATTCGGCTTTCGCACCACAAGGCCGGGCGTTGTAAGCCAGTATTCCTCGAGCGAGCATTTCGATGAGTCACTCATGCTTACCGGGGACTTGAACGTTCTTGTAGTCGAATGGATAGTACAGTTTAAAATAAAAAATCCCGTCGAACTCCTTTTTAACGTGAGAAACCCTTTAAGGACAATACGCAACATTTCTGAAGCTGTCATGAGGCAGGTAATAGGGGATAATACTGTAACGGAAGTCCTTACTACACGAAGGGTGGAAATAAACGGAGAAGTGCAGGATAAGTTGCAGGAAATCCTTGATTTTTACAACTGTGGTGTACAAATCGTAACGGTGAAGCTCCAGGACGTGAACCCGCCCGACCAGGTGAAGCCCTCTTTTAACGAGGTAAACGAGGCAAAGCAGGAGAAGGAAAAGGTAATAAACCAGGCCTGGGAGAAATACAATAAGGTGATTCCGAAAGCGCGCGGTACGGCAGCGAAGACAATAAAGGAATCCGAGGGTTACGCGCTTAACAGGATTAACATGTCAAAGGGTGATGCCGCTAAATTCATTGCGACGTGGGAAGCGTATAAAAACTCCAAAGACGTTACGAGAAAGCGTCTCTACCTTGAGGCGATGAATGAAATCCTGCCGAAAGCGGGAAAGAAGTTTATAGTGGATTCCAAGGAAAAGGGGATTTTGCCCCTTCTTAATCTGACAGGAGGAGGCAACCAATGAAAAAAATATTATCACTTGTAACAGTTGTAGCAATCCTTGTCGCGCTTCTGGTCATAAGCGGCGCGATATATACTATTGATGAAACACAGCAGGTTGTTATAACGCAGTTCGGGGAACCCATGGGAAAACCCATAACGCAAGCGGGGCTTCATTTTAAGATGCCCTTTATCCAGCAGGCGAATTATTTCGACAAGAGGATACTGGAATGGGACGGCAATCCCAACCAGATACCGACCAAAGACAAGCGATATATTTGGGTCGATACGACGGCGCGCTGGAAGATAGTCGACGCTTTAAAGTTCCTTCAGTCCGTTACGAGCGAAACAGGCGCTCACGCGAGACTCGACGACATAGTCGATTCGGCGACGAGGGACTTTGTAACAAGCCATAAGCTGGTTGAGGTTGTGAGGGATACAAACAGGATTATCGAAGAGAGCGCGGCACAGGATAAAGACATTGCTTTCGACCAGATAGCGGGCGAGCTTGAGGAGATAAAAATCGGCAGAGACGCCATTACCCGCGCTATATTGAAAGAAGCAGCGAAAATTGTTCCGCAATACGGGATAGAGCTTGTGGACGTGAGAGTTAAGAGAATAAATTACGTCTCCGAAGTCCAGAAAAAGGTTTTTGATAGAATGATATCCGAGAGGAAACGCGCGGCCGAAAAGTACCGCTCCGAGGGTCAGGGCAAAAAAGCCGAAATTGAAGGTCAGATGGGAAAGGATCTAAACCAGATAAGCTCCGAGGCATACAAGGTAGCCGAGGAAATTAAGGGAAAAGCTGACGCCGAGGCCACAAACATCTATGCGGATGCTTACAATCGCGACCCTGAATTTTACGCATTTTTGAAGACGCTCGAGACCTATAAAAACACCGTTGACGGGAATTCAACGGTAATCCTCTCGACGGATAACGAGTATTTCGAGTACTTACGCTAAAGTTATCCACAAAGTAGGTCACCCTTAAGGGTGACCTACTTTGTGGATAACTGGTTAGGCTTGACAAAAGCAAGATTTAATGGTATACTATATAGTGCCGATAAGGGCAAACTGTGGGAAACCGCAGGGCGCAAAGCCACAGGCCTAAGACGGCCGTAAAAGGCCGCAATGGCGGCTGGGCTGCCGACATAAGTGGTAGGGACCGGTTGAAAAAAGGGTCTGCCATATGTTGTTTGGGCCTTATCGGCGGACTAATACATCATTAGAAAAGTAGGGGAAGCTTACTTCCCCTACTTTTTTTGGTTAGATATACAAAAGTTAGCCGGAGGCCATTGTCTCCGGCATCTTTTTAGTTAGTTATCCACAGAGTAGGTCACCCTTAAGGGTGACCTACTTTAGATTGTTACTTTAGATTGTTACACTTTCTTTACAATCAAATTACCCTGCTGTGACACTCGGTCTATTATTATATGCTATACTCTAGCATATGATAAATAGTGGCCGAAGATATAAGTGGTTATCACGTGCAATAGCAGTCATTCTGATACACACCTTTCTTGTGTCCAATCTAGCATGGGCATCGCCTATCGATTTTACCCCCCAACATACCTTAGCCAGACACACGGCAATGCAGGATCCGCAAATTCGACACGAATGGACGGTGAAATGTTTGAGAGAAGGCGGAAGAATATTGGTTGCCGAACCCGGCACAGTACGCGCCCAATTACTGAAAAAACAGAATGCCGCGGCGTTCCAATTTGGCCCGGACATTTTCATCATGACGCCTGAACTAGCGGCAGATGACGAGGCTTTAGCCAGGGCCGCCACCTTCTTTGAGAACACAGCCGAGAGATTTTATAGACCAGATTTAGAGCGTTGTGAAGAGTTGCTTAATGAATTGAGTATTTCATCTGGGCGACTTGGAAAAAGTGCGATTGAGTTAGATGAGGAAACAGGAATCGGTTATTTTCATCTATGCGACAAAAGTTCTACAGGGGCGCGTACAGCTATAGAACATGCGAAGGGTATTTATGAAGACACGGCGCATAGAGATGAATTTTATCATGATATCACAAATGTTGTTTATGAAATGACGCGAGTTCGAGGCTTTATTTGGAGGTTTATGAATCCAGCGCGAGCGGATGAACTTCAAAAAGGTGCCACGGAATACCTTGCCACCCATGATTATAAAAAAATGCCCAATATATGGCTGTTGATGCGTTTTATTGCCGCCGGCAACCTATCGGACCGGAACTTGCAAAAGAGCGCACGGGAGTTTAGTGATGAGTTTAAAAGAATCGACACAGAGCTTCAGCCTATTCTTGAACGACTGGCTAAAATACCGCCGAAACTCGGCGGATCTAATCAGGTTATTGTCGGAACACCCCCTGATAAAAGGGGTCAGGCCCCTATTTCTGTGGAGGAAAATGACGACAGCCTCGACAACGGTACCAGCTCGCCGGCTCCTCCGAGTTTTTCTGCCAGGCAGATGCCACGAAGAGAATGGTTAAGAATAAGCTTAGCTGCAGCAGCAACCATAGGAACAAGCGCGGCAGTTGTGACAGTGGGACGTAAAATTTTGAGGCAGCCAACAGCTTTCGACAAACATCTACAAAGCTTACAGGAGCAAATTCCTGGATTTGAGCCTCATGATGTGACTAAAGTCTTATTAGGAAGGTTGCCTGAGACATATACCATTTATGTAATAGATGATTTAGAAGAATGGTTAGCGTTTACATACTGTTCTAAAGACGAGGTTGTGCCATCGGCAACATGTAGCGTTTTTAGACGTAGGATTGGAATCTTTGCTGCTTTTCTTTCCAACCAGAACCAGGAAGCATTAGTTCATGAGTTGTTTCATTCGGAGATCAGAGACCGCGCTTCTCCCACACTAACTTATGAGGATAACATAGTTATAGTTTCGCCAGCTCTTATTTTTAGCGATTACCAAAACTTTAGAAATTCCCTTTCTGTCGAAAACTTAAAGCAACTAGATATTTTAGAGACATTTTTACGAACAGAGCTTATTAAGGCATCTCTTTTTGCAGAAGAAAGGGTCTTGGAGGAATTTTTTGTATATTTGTTTGCTTTTGGTCATTACCCAAATAGGAGTACGATTCTATCACGAAAGCTTACTTTGGAAGAAAAGAAGTGCTTTCGAAACAAAAGAATAACTTATTTAGCTGGCAAGGCGCATCGTTTGATTGTTGAGTTACTGCAATCATTGTCTCCCCAAGGGAAAGCTTTTCTAAGAGAGTACTACGGAAAAACCTTAGAATTACCAGTTCCCAAACTATTGCAAAAGAGCGCACGGGAGTTTAGTGATGAGTTTAAAAGAATCGACGAAGAGCTTCAACCTATTCTTGAACGATTGAAAAGTGGATATACCCATTCCGGCCCCAGGGGTCGGAATGGGGTAGATGGCCCCACCCCGCCCGCAAAACACGGCCTCGGCGGCAAGACGAGCGATGCCGAAAAACCTCGGCAAAGGGTACGGACAGCGTCTCCGGCGATATTAGAACAATACGGCGACCCCCTGGATGTGAAATATCCCCTTGGAAACAGCTCAATTATGCCATCGCATTATTATAAACATCCAAAGTCGGGTGAGCCCGTGGCGCCGCAGCCGGGGGAGGGGGAGAGCGATGGAGAAACAGAACCGTCCCCAAGTTCACACCGCTCGCCGGAGCAGGATCTTGGTTCAAGAACAGTCCTTTATGAATTATTAGATGATCAAAACCGAGTTAAAACTGAGATTCAGCCGGAAATCGATACTGAATATAGAAAAGAAAGAATATCAGATAAATCTGTAAGTGTCTACACAGGTGGGATGACGCTTGTGGAATTAAAAAAGGGCGAAATTCTGCGTACAGAAGATGCTTTGTATGGCTGCTTAGGTTTTATAGGTCGTGGAATAAAAAGAAACGGTCAATATATGTATCTATTCGCCCATATGCTACCGATAGGCGATACTCTGTTTGAGCAGCACGAAAGTATTGCTCGACAGCTGCACCTTATCTTATCCGTTATTGAATCTCAGCAGTTAGAAAAAACCGAAATATACGTTAGAGGCATTATCACAGATAGAGATTTTATTGTTATGATGTTGCAGTCTGAAGATGGGACAACTCTTGATGAGTCCAAGAATATATGGAGAACGTCGGTTGAGGTAGATAGGGTACAGCTTGATACTAAATGTTTTATTTGTACACCCAAAATAGATAGAGCTGGCAAAGGTCCAACATTACACAAGTGGGATGATGGGAAAACCCTTGCTGCAAACGCCAACTTTTCGCCAGATACCAACACCGCTTTCGACAACGGCGGCTACGCCAAATCAGGGTACACAATAACTAATTCATCCAGCCCCGCCGACAACGGCGCGGAAGCCCTTGCTTCTCGAGAATTGCCCCCTACGCTTGCAGATTTAGAGAAAAGAATCGGGGACGGCTCTGTTCCTGAAGCCGAACCCCCCACCCCGCCCGCAGCGGAGGATGACACAGGCGAGATTCGAGGTTTACCCGGTTCCCCCAGGCCGTACATATCCATAATGGTGGAAGAAGTCATCGAAGAGCATGGAAGGGATAGTTCATTTGAAAAATTAGTCGAAGCAGTAGGAACGAGATTATCAGTTCCTCCCGGAAGCGCCCTCGAAGATGTATATCCAAACCTCGCGGGTGATGTTCGGGCATGTTTGCCGGTAGCGCCGCAGGCGGAGGAGGGGGAAGATAGAGAAGAAACAGAACCGTCCGCAAAACCAGACAAGCCTTATGAATGGCTTGGGGAGCCTACGGATGAACAGCGCAGAGCTGTAGAAAAGGTCTTATCCTCGAATGACGGAGAGATATACAAACTGTTATCAAGAGTATCCGGCAAGCTGTACATGTCTTACGCTCTTGATACTAAAGTCATGCAGTGCATTATTGTGGATCAATTTAGGCGTAATGAAATACGAGAAGATCTAGGATATATTCTACCTTTAGGCGAGTGCTATATCGTGAACATGCCGGCTCGTTTTACGGGTATGCCTTTAGATATGCAGAGACTAGTGTGCATACATGAGATTTTTCACACGATATATCCCCATACAGAGGCAAGGTGGGAAGCCCTTTTTGAATTTGCCCATAACATACCAAATAGATCAATAGGCAAGGTTCTAGAAGGCTTGGTCCAATCCTTTGATGATGCTAAGCTTGGATTTGATATGATCAGAGGAGGAGATGGGAGATATTGGGCAAATGAAATGGATGTTATTATAAATAGATTCGCAAACAGATCCGATAAAAGATCGAAAAAGAAGGACGCGATCATAGATGATAAGAATGAGAGGTATGAAGCGATATTTATGCTTGTAGAGTGGTATCTTATGTATGTAGCCCCTTTCGTTCTCAATGGCAAGAAAACACTCGCGGCTAGACATAAAGATTGGATTGTTGATATTTTTTCAAAGAACGGAATGAGCCCCGAAGATATAGATATCGCTTTGCTGCTTGCAACGGGGTTGATGGAGAGCTTATCCGAAGAGAAGGTATTTCCGGACTCCCAACAGCTTCTTGAGGTTGTACTTCTTGCAAGGGTAATAGTGGGTGTAGAAAACGCTCTGGATATAGATAAGCCTCAAAATAGCGAGACATCCGACGTTAGACACGAGGACCCCACCCCGCCCACAGATATCACCTCACTCCGACAGGCCGCTGGAGAGGTTGATAAAACCATGAGAAAGGACAGCGTATTATGGAGCTCTCTCCTTCTTAGCGCTCTAAAAGGCCTTATTCAGGATACCTTTTTAGACAGAGTGACTAAACTCCGTCTTTGCGTGCCGATCGAGGTTCTTAAAAATTCAGCGGATCTCAGGCTTACACTGGAAGGCTTAGAAAAAATGAGAGGCAATGTTCCTTTTGAACTGGTACCGACGGGCGTGAGGCCGGAGGACATGAAAGCAATAAAAAATCTCAATGTAGAGGACATAAGGCAAGCGCTTAATTTGCCGGACAAGCGTAAACTCACGATAGCAGAACCGATAACGGAAAGCGATATCTTAGTTATCTCAAAAGCGTTTCAAATAAAAGGCCTGCCGAGCCCCAAAGAGAGAGCAGCGATAATAAGGGATTTATACCTCAGAAGACTTATTGGAAAAGGAGAGATGAGGAGAGAACTTGCTGACGGCGAATTCATGGCGATAGCCGTTCAAACAGATGCCACTACCAGAGAAGAAGCGGAGAAGCTGAAAAAAGATGAGGGCTACGACAACGAATTGCAGAAAAATATCTCCATACGTCTTCTTGTAAAGCCCGGCCCCGATAGTGACGTATTCTCCCTTTCCGCCATAATAAATGACTGGCTGATGGATATCTCCGTCAAAAAGTATTCCATCGTGGGGATAACATTGCCTGTGCCGGCGTCGATGATAAAGCAGCTTGAAAATGATGTAAGACATTTCTGGAAAACTTTAATCTCCGCATAAGTTAGTATTTCAAAAAGTAAGATAGGAGCTATTGTCACTTACGTTTTTTTGGGATATACTAGAAGTAAGAGTAGAGGAGGTTAAAACCTCCGCTACTCTTTGAGGGAGGCTAAAACCCTCGCTACTTTTCGAGGAAGAGAAATTTTTTTTGCCCGATAACTAAAAAGATTTATAAACATGAAAGCATTAATCTGCATAACACTACTAATGGCAATTTTTACTCCGCCGGTGGAAATGGGCCCTGAAACCGTCGATATTGCCTCCTGGTACGGCGGAAACGAGAAGCTCAACAGGCATACCGCAAGCGGCGAAATCTTCAATCCGAAATCCCTCACCTGCGCCTCCTGGGATTACGCTTTTGGCACCAGGCTCAAGGTAATCAACATAGCCAGCGGTAAAAGCGTAATAGTAAGGGTAAACGACCGGGGCCCCAACAAGCGGCTCAAGCGAGCCATCGACCTCACCAAAGGCGCCTTCGCGAAAATCGCCGATACCAACCAAGGCCTCGCCCTCGTCAATATCGGGCGCGTCAACTAACTTCCCTGCCGCCTCCAACGCTATTCTCTCTTTGCGTCTTTGCGATCTTTTTCGCGTCTTTGCGGTACCCTTTGCGTCTTTTGCGGTTGCCACAGTAAAATAGTTGACATTTCTTCCGTCTATCAGGTATACTATATAGCTTATATAGGTTAAAATATTGATATATCACATAAAGGAGTTACAATGAAAAGTGATAGGGCTAAAAAAGGCACAGAACGTATGCCGAATAGGGCGCTTTTGTACGGGACAGGCTTGTCGCCTTCCGTGATGAGTAAACCTTTTATCGGCGTTGCGTCAAGCTTTACAGACTTGATCCCGGGACACGTTGGCATGAGAAGGCTGGAGCGCTTTATCGAGCGTGGTGTAGCTGCAGGCGGTGGCGTGCCGTTTATTTTCGGCATACCCGGCATATGTGACGGGATAGCGATGGGGCATTCAGGGATGAGATATTCCCTTCCTTCAAGGGAGCTGATAGCGGACATGGTAGAGACTATCTGCGAAGCGCATCAGCTGGACGGGCTACTATGTCTTACAAACTGTGATAAGATTACCCCCGGCATGCTTATGGCCTCGGCGCGCCTAAACATACCGACGATTGTTGTTACCGCCGGACCCATGATTTCGGGGAATTACGATTTCCAGCGGCGCAGCCTCGTGAGGGACACCTTCGAGGCTATCGGGAGAGAAAAAAGCGGAAAGATCACAAAGCAAGAGCTCGAAGCGCTCGAACTCTGCGCTTGTCCGGCCCAAGGGTCTTGCCAGGGCTTGTACACCGCTAATTCAATGGCTTGCCTTACGGAGGTGCTTGGCATGAGCCTCCCCGGTTGCGGTACGGCCCTCGCCGGTTCAGCCAAAAAAGAAAGAATCGCCTATGAATCAGGCGTGAAAATTGTTAATCTTACGAGAAGGGGGATTTTACCCAGAAACATCATGACCGATAAGGCTTTTGAAAATGCCGTGAAGATAGATATGGCCCTCGGTGGATCCACAAATACAGTACTTCACCTCATGGCAATAGCGCATGAGGCGGGGG
>Ga0163203_1000510_pt1 | contig 10644 bp, 10 predicted proteins | sample PL_2010_330m_FD_113534 | JGI IMG/M metagenome (GOLD analysis project Ga0163203, IMG submission 113534) | Freshwater microbial communities from Powell Lake, British Columbia, Canada to study Microbial Dark Matter (Phase II) - PL_2010_330m | ecosystem: Environmental > Aquatic > Freshwater > Lake ... | reverse complement strand
TTTTATTAAAAACACCTCCAAGCGCAGGTGTTTTTATCAACTTATAGCATTTGTTATTGCCATATTTTTAATTATTATTTATCCCCACAGATTACCTATTGACGACTACCCAATGATAACCTATAATTGAAGTGTAGTCGAAAATAAATAGAAAGTCAATAGTAACAAACTTATGATCACAAAACGCCAAAAACAAGCTCTTGATTTTATAACCTCTTTCCAAAAAAAGAAGGGGTTTTCGCCCTCCCTTGAAGAAATAAAAAAACACCTTAGGCTATCCTCTGTTTCCACGGCTCATCACCATGTTAAAAAACTTCAAGAAAGCGGCTATTTGCAAAAAGAATATAATCAACCAAGAGCAATATCTGCAATAAATGATAAAGCGACAATTGAGGTTCCTTTGGTCGGAACAATTGCCGCAGGACAACCTATCGAAGCAATTGAAATTCCAGACAAAACAATAACTGTTTCAAGAGATGAAGTCGGGAAGTATGGCAAAAATTATGCATTGCGGATACAAGGTAATAGTATGATTGAAGAAGGAATTTTTGATGGTGATATTGTAATTATTAGGAAACAAGAATCTGCTGACAACGGACAAACCGTTGTCGCAATAATTGATGATAACGAGGCTACGCTTAAAAAAATTTACAGAGAAAAAAATCGGATTAGATTACAACCTGCTAACCCTACACTTTTCCCTATTTATAGAAAGGAAGTTGAAATTAGAGGAGTGGTTGTAAAAATAATTAGGAATTTAGAAACGCAAATCGAAAAAGAAAAAGTTAATGACGAAAAATATGTTAGAAGAATAGATTACTCATGGGATTACAGGGGAGAAAATACAAAAACATACACGCACGGGATACACACATATCCTGCTATGTTTATTCCACAAGTCGCAAGGCGGCTTTTAGAAAATTTCAGCCAAGCAGGTGAAACTATTTGCGATATTTTTTGCGGATCCGGGAGTGCATTAGTTGAGAGCAAACTTTTAGACAGAAATGCTTATGGTATTGACCTAAATCCATTCGCAATTTTTTTAGCAAAAGCCAAAACAACACCGATCAACCCCTCTAAACTTACAAATGAATATTTTAAACTTCTTTCAGAAATTGAAAAAATAAAAAAGAGGGAAACAAAAAAACCAATTTTCAATAATATTGATTTTTGGTTTAAAGAAAAAATCATTATTCAATTAGCAAAAATAAAAAAAGCAATTTTAAAAATAGAAGACGAGAACATACGAAATTATTTTATGGTTTCTTTTAGTGAAACTGTGCGGTTATCCTCAAATACAAAAAATGGTGAATTTAAGCTTGTTAGAATAAAAAAAGAGAAATTAGAAAATTATAATCCCGATGTTTTAGGGATATTCAAAAAGAAAACGGAAATAAACATAAAGGGAATGACGGATTTTTACAAAGACGCGAACAAAAAAGCTTGGACAAAAATTATCTATGGCGACTCTTCAAAAGACAATGGAATAAAAGCAAACTCAATTGATTGTATTATTACCTCGCCACCTTATGGCGACAGCAGAACAACAGTGGCTTATGGCCAATTTTCTCGCCTTTCGGCGCAATGGATAGATATTTTTGAAGATCCAAATAAGGCCTCTGGCGTGGACAATGAATTGCTTGGCGGAAAAGCAACGAAAACCCTTGAGTATACTCTGAACTCAAAATATTTAAAAGATTCCTTAAATAAAATTGCTAAAATAGACGAAAAGCGGGCTAAAGATGTTTTGAGTTTTTATATCGGCCTGAACGATTGTCTAAAACAGGCGTACAAAATGCTCAAGCCTAAAAAATATTTCTGTTTGGTTGTTGGCAATCGGCTCGTAAAACAAGTACGAATACCGACTGATTTTATCATCGCAGAGTTAAGCGAAAAAATTGGCTTTAGTTGTGAAGATGTTTTTGTTAGAAACATTCCCGGTAAAAGAATGCCTATAAAAAATTCGCCGACAAATATTGTCGGGGCATTAGAGGAGACAATGAACAAAGAGAGTGTTGTTGTTTTGAGAAAAGACTAAATAATTTGGGTAAAATTATCAAAAAGATGCAAAAAATCTCTTTTATTTATTCTAAAACCCGTGCCATGATCGTGATATTTTCCTTTATTCTTTCCACTTCTATAAATGCCTATCCTAATATCAATTTTCAATTTACCGCTTTCAACGGCCGACTTAAATTTATTGATATTGAGATTTGAGAGCAAATAAGCTTTTGTAAAATGGAACTTTTCATTTTTAGTTTTTCGCTCACCTTTTGTTTCCGCAAAAACCACTAAAATTTTATCTGATTTTGCTTTCAAAACATCATCAAAAATAGCAATAGGCCAATATGCCGCTATTTTAGATTTATTTTTTAAAACAAGCTTTTCGCCCTCAAAAACAATTTTGAATGATTGTGGATTTTTTCGTGAGCCGTAAACCGTGGAATGTAAATTATATTTTCCCTCTTTATCTAAGTATTTATATTTTTCAAACAAGATTTTATTTATTCCTTTTGGTTCTGGCGATTTTGTTGCAACGGTAAGCATACTGCCAGAATCTATTCTTTTAGCCTTTAATTCAACATCGCCAACATCAGGAAGGCGCAAATTATTTTCCTTGATTCCTAAAAGATCCTCAAGGGTTTTGCCAATGCCTGTATCGTGCGCTCTGTGAGTTTTAACAAAACCCATCGTTTTAATTTTTTTCAATTGTTCTCTTAATTTTTGTAAAGTAATAGTCATATTTATTTCCTTAATAATTATATGTTATATTCCTAGTGTAATATGCCAAACTGGAATACGCTATATGGTAAATTAAGCAAAGGGAATAAATCTGTTGTGTGCGCGCGAGTGGACACGGTAAATACAACTTCCTTCTTGGCGGTGCATTTCGCAAAGCGAAATGTAATAAATTGCGACGGCGAAAAAAAAGTGTCCCGATGTTGCGTCGAAGTCTTCTATTTCTATTGGACCCAAGGAGAGTTGAACTCCTGTTTCCGCAATGCGAATGCGGTGTTCTACCAGCTAAACTATGGGCCCTTGATTACGTCTAAAATTTCTTTGAAATCATTTTTGAGATATCTCTTGTGAGGGAAAAGAGTCAGTTTATCATTTTGATATCGTGGCACAATATGAAAGTGAATATGAAAAACGCTTTGACCAGCAACTTCTTCATTCGCCTGTAAAATATTAATGCCCTCAGCGCCAAGCTTATTTTTAAGAATTTTGGCTATTTTTTTGATGGTCATACTAACCGCAATTAAATCCTGCTTAGAAATATCAAAAAGATTCTTCGCATGTTTTTTAGAAATAACTAGCGCATGTCCTCTACTAACAGGATTGACATCCAAAAAAGCTAAAGTTTTTTCATCTTCATAAATCTTATGGCTGGGAATTTCACCTTTTATAATCTTACAAAAAAGACAATTTTTCATTAGAAATTAGAAGTTAGGAATTAAAAATTGGTGTTAAAAAATTATAATTTTTTAACACGCTCTACATATTCTCCCGTTTTTGTGTTTATTCTTATTATATCGCCTGAATTGATAAAAAGAGGAGCTTTTACCTGAGTGTCATTTTCAAGAATAACTAATTTTGTGCTTCTCTGAGCCGCATCTTTTCTTTCTCCTGGAGGCGCTTGTTTGACCTTAATGTCAATCTTGGCGGGAAGTTCAATACCGACAATTTCTTCCTGAAATTGAATTGCCTTAATTATGGAATTTGATTTTAGAAATTTTGCCTGTTCTCCAATTATTTTTTCTTCTAATAAAAATCTTTTAGAAGGATTGTCTTTTTCGGAAAACCAAAACTCACCGCGGTGATTATATAAATATTTAATCTCTTTTCGCGTAATTTCTGCTTCTTCAAAATTATCTGAAGCCTTAAGGCTTTCGCTCAATAAGTTGCCAGTAATTAAATTCTTAATTTTTGCTTGAAGAGTTGAAGACCCTCTTCCCATAAAAACATGTTTTGCTTCAATCACTTGGTAGGGCTGATTTCTAAAGAGAAAAATAGTGCCAACTCTGAGATCATTTATAGACAACATTGTATTTTTGAATTACGAATTGTTAATCATATATTTTATACCACATTTTTTAAAAAAGAAAAGGCTCAAGATTGTTCTTGAGCCATTATTTTTTTAAATTTTGATCTTTGAGTCTGGATTGCCCTAACGGTCCTCCCTATATATTTGGCAATCTCTCTGTCAGTGACATTTTTTTTAATTACCCTTCCGTTTTCATTTACTAAAACCTTGTCAAGGATCATCTGAATTTCACTATCATCATATATTTTTCCACCATTAATGTTAAATATGGCACCTTTGTCATAATTTGCTTTTCTTTCTAAATTCCTTTTGTCAAGATGTTTTTTCCGCCATCTTTTGATGGCCTTGTAACGAGCTTTTGGATGCTCTTTGTGCCATTTTTGATTATTCTTTTCTGTTCTTTTCCGATTTCCCGGCTGATTTATCCACCATGTATAGTAGCAAGCTCTGCACATACCTCTCATAAATACTGGCTTAGCGCATCCTTCCGTCTTGCAAACCTTATTGGGCAATTTCAATCACCTCTAAAAATATTTTAATTATCTTTTAGACAGATAATCTTTTTCTATCATCACAAGAAAACCTGTCAAGCAATCCAATACCTCGAGGCCAAAATCAGAGATCTGATAAAAAGAGCAATGATGATCTTTTTGTATTATTGGGTTTGATAAATCGACGGTTCGATCAACCATCCATGCTTTTTGCAAGGCCTGAAGATGGTAGCTTAATAACTCTTTTTTGATTGGAGAAAACTCTTCCTTAATTCGCGCAAAGGAAAATTTTGTATCCCTATCTTTAAGAAGAAAGGCCAATATCCTTCGTCTCCTTTCGTTATTTAAAGCAGTTATAATTAATGGCAAGATATGTACTATTCGTCTTCGCCCAGGCGCATAAAAATCTTTTTTTCCCGATTTCCTGGCTCCAAAGATGTCCCACAAAATTTGTACCAATTCTTCCATTTCGTCCTCCTTAAAGAACTTTTATTCCCGTAATCTTATCACTAATAAATACTTCTGTCAATGTTTCTGTCTTAACCGATAATCTTTTTAATCATTTTAAAATCTTTCATCAAAATATCTTTCATATTTATGTTATAAGCAACGACGGCCGGATGGTAGAGAGGAATAATTTTTCTCTTGGGAGCATTAAAAACTTTTCCCCTAATTTTGCTGATACCTTGAATTTCGTCTTCAAGGCCAAATTTTTTTAAAATATATCCTGTCGCAAAATTGCCGAGACAGCAAATAATTTTAGGATTAATCAGCTCAATCTGCCGATTTAAATAGTCAGTACAGCTATCAATCTCGTTAGGAAGAGGATTTCGGTTGCCCGGCGGACGGCATTTTAAAATATTACAAATATAGACATCTTCTCTTTTAAGCCCAATTGACTCTAAAAGCTCTGAAAGAATTTCTCCTGCTCTTCCGCAAAAGGGGCTTCCTTTTAAATCTTCGTTTCTGCCCGGCGCTTCACCAACAAACATAATATCGGCAGAATGGCTTCCTTGGCCAATAACGGGCAAATGGCGCGTTTTAAAAAGAGGGCATTTTTTACAGGCAATTACCTGTTTTTTGATTTCCAGCAATGCTTTATCGTTTTTTTTCATAGATTTGTAATTACTATGATAAATGATAAAATGAAAATAATCTAATCCGTAATTTCAAAATTATGTCAGAAACTTTAAAAAATCTAACTAAAGCTTTTATTGGAGAGTCCCAAGCGAGAAATCGTTATACATTTTACGCCAAAATCGCTCAAAAAGAAGGGTACGAACAAATTGCTGAAATTTTTTTACTTACTGCAGAAAACGAAAAAACACATGCTAAAAGAATTTTTGAACATATTCAAGAATTAAAGGGAAAAGATAAAAAACTGGATACAATCACTATTGAAGCAGAAGCGTCAACAATCTACGGAACTACTAAGGAAAATTTAAAATCTGCTATTGCAGGCGAAAAATATGAGCATTCAGAAATGTATCCTGAATTTGCCAAAACTGCCAAAAAAGAAGGTTATCCAAAAATTGCCGATCGCCTCAAGGCGATTGCAATGGCAGAACTACATCATGAAGAAAGATATAAAAAACTTCTAAAAGAAGTTACATCTGGGACAGTTTTCAAGAAAGAAAGAGAAATTTGGTGGGTTTGCCGTGAATGCGGTTATATCCATTTTGGTACACAGCCACCAAAAGTTTGTCCTTCCTGCAACCATCCACAAGCATATTATCAAATAATGTGCGAAAAATATTAATTAGTAATTAGTAGTTCGTACATAGAAAGACTCATAAAAAAATTGATTTCTTATGACTGAAGCATTATAATCACAATAATAAAGCGCCAAGAAAAGGCGGGTATCGCTACTCAAAATGTTAAGGAGGCAATATGGTTAAAAAACCTTGGTCGTTAATACTGATGGTTCTTTTTCTACCCGCATTAGTTGTCGTTACCCTGATGTTGTTTCTCGCAACATTACCAGTAGTGACTTCAGTGGTGACTAAAGGATAAAACATATCCCCTGAGAAGTCTCAGGGGATTTTTTTAATTTTGCACAAAAAATCTTTGGGGAATTTTGTCTAAATGCCACCTCTCTTTCCAACCCAGGTCTTCGCAGCCACCATCAAAATATTTACTTCCTAGAGAAATAGCTTTTTCAAAGTTTTTCGCAATTAAATAGGTCCCTAAATTAGGATAATCTTCTTTATTAACACCGGCATTAACATATATATATGTTTCGCCATATTTTATTGCCAAAGAAACTGCCTCTTTTTTCCCAGAAATTATCAGTGTTATTATGCAATAATTGAAATCAAGTTTAACTAAATCTTTAAAGATTTCTTTTCGAAATGGCTTACAAAACGATGATGTACCGCCAAAAGTTTTAATATTCAATTCAAAGAGACGACTTAGATCATCAAGATTGTTTTCAACAATCTTCGGCTGGTATAACGTTTCAACTAATTTTAACTTTTTTTTAATATTAGATCGGGATTTTGAGCTAAATCTTGTTGAGAAATAATCGCTCAGCGCGCCAACATTTTCAAGATTGGCAACATATTTATTCTCCAAAATATCTAATCGCTGAGTAAATTCGTCCTCGCCCACGATATCGTCTAACTTAGCTTTTTTCTCAATAGCAGAATATAGCTTAGGAATACAATTTTCATAACCTTCTTTTATAAAGACGCTATTGTCTTCCATAAAAACGCCACCAAAAAATTCAAGCAATTCTTTCTCAGTATTCCATTGCAGGGGCAAAAGACCAATTAGTTCGCCATCAACTCTGGCTGTATAAAAAAACAGGGGATAATTAAAGTATTTATAAAAACAATATCTAAAATTCCATCTATCATATATGTTTTCGTTTGGGCTTAGCTCTTTCCAGATTTTTTCTGCCTCATCTATTTGGTCAATTATCTCAATTACTAATTGTTTACTGCCTTCGTCGTCAGATTTCATATTTTAAATTATGCTCGGCTGAAGGTGAAAATACGGAGGATGATTTTTATATCTTTTAATCGCCATCTGGATAATTTCTTCAAGAAAATCTCCGTAATCCATCCCGACCAACTTAGCTACTTCGGGCACACAATCACCCAAAGCAATTGATGGGTTAGGATTAAGTTCCAGAACATAAGGATTATTGTTTTTATCTACTCTAACTTCAACTCGTCCATAATCATGGCAGTCTAAAATATTATAAGTATCAAGTGCTATTTCAGTAATAAGCTTGGATAATTTTTTACTAATATTTTTGGGCGGTCTCTGGACAATAATGTTTTTTTTGTAAATATTGCCTTCCTTCCATTTGGCCTCAAAAGGATAAATATGCCAATAGCCCGGTGGCATTTTGTCAAAAATGTCTCGGGACAAAGGAAGAACTCTTAAGTCGTCTTCTTCGCTACCCAGAATTGATACATCGTATTCATCGCCTTCAATATATTCTTCAACAAGAGCTGGGCGACCAATATCAATAATAACTTTTTTGAGTTGGCGTTTTAGTTCTTTTTGATTGACTACAACCGATTCATTAGTAATTCCAATTGAATTATCAGTATTGGCAGGCTTAACAATAAGTGGATATTCCAAACTCTTGTCAATTTCGTCATCCATAGTATAAGCATAATCCCATTTAGGCGTAGGAATATTGTGAAAAGCAAGAAGTTTTTTTACTCTAATTTTATCAATACATAAAGCCAGCGTGAAAGCGCTTGAGCCGGTATAAGGAATTTGCAGAGCGTCTAAAATTGCGGCTGCGTGCGGTTCAAGAAGACTTGATTCATTAATTCTCTCACAGACATTGAAAATTAAATCAACATCGCTTTTTTTCAATTCTTCAAAAACTCGAGAAAGGTTGTTGAAGTCAAAAAGAGTTATGCGATATCCTCTCTCGGCTAATATTCTTCCAAGATTTTGTCCAATTGACATCAAATCCTTTTCCACCTCTCCGACATCGCTCTCATAAAAATTATAAGCAATACCGATATGAAGATTCCTTTGATTTTGTATTGACATTCTTCTAATTTTTTCTATCTTGCCTCGTCTAACAAGAATATCTTTATTGATTACTGACGAGGAAAAATAATTTTTTCTCAAAGTTTTACCAATTGATGAGGCCGGCTGAAAACGCGCTATTTCGTATTTGATGTGTTCCAGAGCTTCTTCAAGGTTTGTTTGAGCATCAAGAAGACTATCTCCCGACACCATAATCCATCCCAAATATTCATATCCTTCGGGTGGTACAAGTACTGAATCACCGATTTTTTTGAGAAATTCTACTTCTTCTACAAAAGGCATTTTTTCTAATTGATCGTCGATGTCAACTTGGACAATAATACCCGAATAATTGCTCAAAAAATCGTGAGAAACCAGATAAATATAAGGGTTAGCGGGTTTATTAATTTTTGGAAAATAAATACCAAGGGCGATTTTGGTGGCTTCTTCTATTAAATCAACTTTCCATGCTTTTTTAACGCTTTCGTAAATTTCGTCTCCTCCCATCCTTAAATTAACTTCAATTGGCACGGGCCCTTTACGCGTAGATTTGGCCTCAAAATGGATACAGCCATTTTGCACTCCTAATCTCTCCAAAACTTCATCAGTCATAACTTTCAGAGCTTCTTTGTCTTTTTCTGGCAGGCTTGACGGCGTAAAGCGGCCTGTTTCAATGAAAAATGGTTCGTTCGTTTTGGTATTATCGGAAATGGAATAAAATTTAATGCGTCCGTTTTGAATTAAAATATCAACATCAACCTCGTCTCCATCAATATATTCTTCTATCATAATATCATTGCCATCGGAAAGAGCAGATTCAATCTCGAGACTTAAGCTTTTTTTGATATACTGGTAGGTTGAAATTAACTCTTCTTCGTCGTTAACTTTGACCACAAAAGAGCTACATGCTCCAAAAATTGGTTTGATAACCATTGGGAAATTTAATTTCTGGGAAATATTTTTAACATCTTCTAAAGATTTTACAATGGAATATTTCGGCGACGGCAAGTTGTTTTCCTGGCAAAATGCGCGAAAAAGATATTTGTTTCTGACTTTTTTAGAAATATTTAAAGGAATTCCAAGAAAATTAAATTTATCAATAATCTTAGAAGTTAAAAGAACATCATCTTCCCAAAAAGTGATAACCCCATTAATCTTTATGGTAGGATTATTAGCCATAAAATCTTTAATGGCTTGGATTGATTCTGTATGATTGGTACTGTCCGCTAAAATCCAATGGTCAACATATGGTTGAGCCCAATTTTTTTCTTTGTTGAGGACAACTATTTTTAACCCCATTTTCTTTAATTTTTGAATAATAAAGCGTTTCCTAATCCATCCCGTGTTAACCAACAAAATTGTTTTATCTAAAAAATCATTATTATTAGTTTTTAATTTTTTATTTTTGTTGTCCATAAAAGTTTTAATTATATTTTATTATTATATTATGCCAATAAAAAAAGCCCGCAAATTGTATTAATTTATTTGCGAACCCACAGCAAACAGGCCTATGTTGGGAGGCTCATTATCTTCGCTTTTATTTTCAGAATCAACCGGACAATGGTCTTGGGATACTTTCTTTGAAAAGATTTTCATTTAAGATATATCAACTATCAAAATGATATATCAATCTTTGCCATTGTCAATGTGTTAGAAAAAAATCGCCCGCATTAGCCTGTGGGCGGAGAAGACCGAAAAACAAAGCTTTCGGCGAAACAGTTCCCGAGGAATAGTTTAGTCTAATCCGAAGAAAAAACCAAGCTACCCATGTGCTAAGGAAAAGCCCCACCCCGGCAAGCCGGGGGTCCCGCGCCTACAGACCAATAAGGACGATACAAAAAAAACTCTTGAGCCCTCCAAAAGTTCTCAAAATATTTACCTCTATTCAATTCTTGTCTCTATTTTAGCAGAAAAAAGTAAAATGTCAACCCCTTTCACATAACATAGAACATAAAACATATAACAAAAATTTTTTAAATCTTTATTTTTATTGTTTTTCTTGTTTTATGACTTTTTCTTTGACTTTACCCCTTTAATTGATAAAATATGTTAATGAAGTTAATTTCCCAAGTTTTTCGCTTTTCGTTTTAACTTTTAAGCTTGAAACAT
>Ga0163203_1000509_pt1 | contig 10653 bp, 9 predicted proteins | sample PL_2010_330m_FD_113534 | JGI IMG/M metagenome (GOLD analysis project Ga0163203, IMG submission 113534) | Freshwater microbial communities from Powell Lake, British Columbia, Canada to study Microbial Dark Matter (Phase II) - PL_2010_330m | ecosystem: Environmental > Aquatic > Freshwater > Lake ... | reverse complement strand
TCGCTGAACCGGCGAATCGGACTGAACCCGAGCGAAGCGAGAAAGCCGTTGGTGTTGGCCCGGTCGCGCACGTGGGCTTCGGCCGTGGTCCGGCCGCGTTGTGTGAGGTCGGCGAGCACGGCCCGGGCAAGCGCGGTGCCGACCCCGCGGCGCCGGAGCTCGGGCGGCACGTGCGGGCCGGACATCACCCCTTTGCCGTCGGTGCGGTGTGGGTCGGCTGAGGCGAACGCCACCCCGGCCGGGATGCCGTCCGACGCGGCGATGAACCGGTGCCGATGCGGTTCCTGTGGCGACTGGTCCCAGCGAAGGGTTTCTTCGACGGTCGAAGGCACGAAATCCTCGTCTTCCGCATGCGCGCGGTTGTAGAGGTCGACCCGGGTTTCGTCATCCTGGCCGCGGACGTAGGGGCGGATGGCGATGCTCATCCAGCCCGGCGTCTGCCTTCCGAACGCCTCTTTGCCGCGAGCATCTCCAGCATCTTCCGTATGTGGGTCCTGCGTGGCTCAGCCATCGGCTCATGCTAGGAGAGCCGGCCTGGATGTCAACCCCGAATGCGGGGACTACCGGCTGCCATGCCCGCCGTGCTTGACTCCGGCGCTCGGCGCTGTAGAACCACAGCAGGCCAACAGGAGGTCGAATGAGAAAGTTCGTGTTCTCCGTGCTTCCGTTCGTGTTGCTTGCCGCTTGTAGCAGGCGTGGACCGAGCCGGCCCGAGCTGATCGGGCCCACATCCGGACGTCCGGGCGACTCGCTGTCGTACGCGGTCTCATCGACCGACCCGGACGGCCAGGAGATTGCCTACAAGTTCTCGTGGGGTGATTTGGACACTACCGATTGGACATCCTACCATGCCGGCGGCCAGGCGGTGGTTCGAGTGCACGTCTATGATGATACCGGTCACTTCGCGGTCCGCGTGAATGCACGCAACCGGGACGAGAGGGAATCCGGTTGGTGTGACGCGCTGGGGGTGGCCATCTCCCAGTCACCGTCGGAGAAGCCGATTACACCCATCGGCCCGGCCCACTGCACAACCAGCGTCGCCTACACCTACAAGGTGATGGCAGTTCACCCGCAGGGCCAGCGGCTTGAGTTCCAGTTCGACTGGGGCGGGGCCGTCGGCAACTGGGGTAATTCGGTGGCGAGCGGGGAGACCGCGCTGGTCAGCCATGTGTTCGATTCCGCCGGCACTTACACGATAGCGGCGCGGGCGCGGGACAATGTGGGTCTGCTTTCCGATTGGTCCGACCCGTTGTCGGTCACGGCAGTTAACATCCCGGGTGGGCGGGCGCGAAACCTGTCGCTCCGGGCCGAGACCGACACGACCGTGCGGCTGACCTGGAGCCCGCCGGCCGAAGGCGTGCCCAACCTGTACCGGGTGATGTTCAAGCCGGTCGGCGACACATTGCGTATTGCGCTTGAAACCAGCGACATGACCTGCGAACACGACCCCGCGGGAATGACCGGCGAGTATCGCGTGCTGGCGCGGTTCGGCGGCGCTTACTTTGAGCCCGAAGATACGCTTTCGACGATACCGGTCCACACCGGCACGACAACGGTCGGCGAGTTGAGCGGGCCGGATAAGCCGGGCTGCGGCTGGCCCGGGCCGGACCGGGTCGCCGGAACGTACGACATGAGCGATACTGCGTGGGTCGATTTGGTCGAGTTCTACGTGACTGACTTCAAGGCGGGCTCGAACGGGCCGACCTACTATCTTGCCAGTCCGGATCTCGCGCCGCACGATACAGGCGGCAGCGTGCCGGCCGGACGCTGGCACGTCACGAGCTTCGCGGAGCTCGCGGATGAGCAGGGCCCGGTTCCGCCGGTCGGCGACAGCGCGTGGAAGAGCACGGCCCGGGTCTCTGACACGCCGGTCTACGCGGCCTGCCATACGCAGCAGGGCTACTTCGCCGTGGTCAAGGTGACGCAGCTACGGATACAGCAGAAGGACCTGCGCCTGCAGGCATGGTTTCAGCCGGTGCAGGGGCTGCGCTTGCTGCGACACTGAGCGCTAGAGAGGATAGAGAGCAGAGGCGGCCTTGAGCCGCCTCTGCGTTGAATACCGGTCCCGGCCGCTACTCGATGAACCCGTGGGCCTTGAAGCGGCCCACGATGGTGTCCCTCGGTACGAGGCCGACGATGCGGGAAAGCTCGTTGCCCTTAGCGTCGAGGAAGACGAGCGTGGGTATCGCCTTGATCTCGAACTTCTGCGCCAGGTCCCTGTTCTCGTCGACGTTGATTGACTTGATTTCAATCTTGCCCGCGTATTCACTGGCGAGAGCCTCAACGATTGGCGTCAGTTGCTTACACGGCGGGCACCACGTCGCCCAGAAATCCCAGAGCTTGGGAAGGTTGGTCGGCGTCTCGGGCTGGGCCTGCGCTTGGGCCGCCGGCGCGGGCGTCTGCCTCGGGGCACACCCGGCAACGATGAGCAGCGCAAGCACGAAGGTGATGGTCGGCGTTCGCATCGATGGTCTCCTTTTGCCTACCATTCTGTGCGGACAGCGGCCGAAGTCAACCATAGCCGAGTTGACACGCGGGGCCGGGCGACTGTCTGTGGCGAGAGGGGCGCGGGATCCCGCGCCCCTCGAAATCGAGCTGACTGTCCCGGCCTCGCGGCCGGCGCTACGGCTTGATGCCGTAGGTGAACGAGATGTTGGTTTTGCCGTCCTTCTCGTAGATGAGCATCTTGAGGGTCTCGGTCTTGCGCGGGTTCACGTACTCGAGCATCCCGACCTTGCCGCCATCCGGGTCCTTGACCCAGCCGTTCTTCTCGACTGAAGCCCGGTACCATTCCTCGATCCTGGCCCGCGAGTCGGCGCTCACGAGCAGCCAGCTCGTGCCCTTGCTGTCCTCGGTGTTAACCTCCATGCGCTCGGCTGCGGTCGCGTCCGGGTAGCGGAGGTACTCCGGCAGAGCGGAGATGTCCACCGGCGGAGCTTCCGCCGGCTTGGCTGCCGGCTCCTCTTCGGCCTTGCCGCAACTCGCGCTGAACGCGGCGACGGCGGTCAAGGCCAGCACAAACAAAACAGAAAAGGTCCTATTCACACGGCCTCCTTTGTGCAATCTTATGACGCTTCCGTGCCGGGTCAAATGCCGCCGTCAGGCCGGTAACCGAGACGGAACGGCCAGGAAAGCAGACGAAGTCCGAAATCGCATCGGCTCCGGGTTGACAGGGTTTGCGTGTTTGGTAAGATGACTTGGCTGCCAAGCGCGGCCAAGTGTCCACGGAGGCTCGGCCGCACAAACCGAAAGGAATTCCTGTGGAACTACTGAACCAACTGACCCAGAACCTGAGTATTACTCCAGACCAAGCCAAAGGCGGCGCCGGCCTCCTTTTCCAACTCGCCAAAAACAAACTCGGCGGCGACGACTTCGGCAAGGTGGCCGGCGCGGTGCCCGGTATCGAGGACATGATCAAGGCGGTGCCTTCGGACGGGCCGGGGGCAATGGTGGGCGACGTAGCTTCGTCGCTCGGCGTCGGCGGCGGGCTGCAGGACCTGGCCGGACTTGCCGGCGGGTTCTCGAAGCTCGGGCTCAGCCCGGACTTGGTCCAGAAGTTCGTGCCCATCGTCTTGTCGTTCGCCCAGTCCAAGGGCGGCGACGTAGTGAAGAACCTGCTGGCCGGCGTGCTCAAGTAGGCGCTTCCGCAAAGTTGCGGCGGTGAGCGTAGGCTCCCCGCCGCGTTCAGTATGGAGTATGGATCAGCGGGTCACGACGACCCGCGACATCGGCGGATGGCGGTCTCGGGTTGCCGTGCGGACGAAGTAGACGCCGGGCGCGAGGTGGGAGACGTCGTTCGCGCCCGCACGCAGGTTGAGTACCTTCCGGCCCGAGACGTCGAGCAAGCTTGAGGCTTGAGGCGTGTGGCTTTGTGCTCCTTGCAGGAACAGCACGCCGCGGACAATGGTAGAGGTGCGGGGCCCAGGCAATCCAGAGTCGGGTCGCTCCGACACGCCCGCCACGCAGAGCGAGTCGACTTTGAGCATCCAGGCGTCGAAGCTCGGGGTGGCGTAGGTGTAGGTGCATCCGAACGCGATGCAGCCGCCGTCATCGGTCGGTTGAGCGCAGGTGATGTGGTCCCAGTTTTCCTCAGTGATGTCTCCCCAGGTGCCCTGCCACACTAGGTCGCCGAGAGAGTCGGTCTGGACGACCCAGCCTTCTCCGTCATGGGCATCGTCGGTTCCGCCCAGCAGGAAGCCGTGGTCAGGCAGCATCCGCACCGACGCGAAAGCGCCGCCCTGACCGTAGACCCCGGGAAACGTGCGGGTCCAGAGCGTGTCGCCGTCCGCGGTCAGTCGTACCAGCCAGCCGTCGCGCCGTGTGCCCGGCTGGCCGCTGAACGAGTAGGTGTAGCCGGCCAAGGCGAATCCGCCGTCCTCGGTCCCAACGATGTCGCTGGCCGCGTCGTTGTACGTCCCTCCGTAGAGCCGGGTCCAGAGAGTGTCTCCGAGCGAGTCCGTACGCAGCAGCCAGACATCGCGCTGGGTCGCCGTTTGGCTGGTCGTCCCGACTACCGCGTATCCGCCGTCGCCGCACCGCGAGAGTCCGTACGCGACGTCGCAGTCGGTGATGTAGTGTACGTGTTCCCACTCCCTACTGCCGAGGCTGTCTACCTGTACCAGGTAGAGGTAGGTACACTGCTGTCAGCCCGAGCCGACCTTGCCGCAGATTGTCCAGCCGCCGTCACCCGAGGGAACGATGTCGTAGGCGTAGGCCTTGGGCGATTCGTAGCTGAAGAAACCGCTGGACCACATTTCCTGCCCGGCGGAATCGGTTCGGAGCACCACGGCCAGGGTGGTATCGTCGCTGACTGTCTTGGACCCGGTGAGCACGAAGCCGCCGTCCGGCGTTTCCAGCACCGCCTCGGCATACTTGGCCCGTTCGTCGTTGTTGTAGAACCGGTGCCAGAGTTCGTTTCCGGCCGTGTCGACCTTAATGAGGAGCATCTCTTGGCTCATCGACGTGTTGCGATACCCGACGTAGCCACAGCCCACGTAGTTGCCGTCGCGGCAGACGATGCCGTCATGCAGTTCCTCCCGGCTGTGCCATCCGCCTTCGTACTGGTAGCTATTCATCCAGCGCAGCGTGCCGGCCTGCGCCCCGAGCATGAGTGCAGCCCAGAGCGCGAATATCCTCATAGCTTTGCCAACCTAGTGCGTAATCATGACCTTGTCGGCGCGCACCGTCTTTGGCGCACCGTCCGATGCGACGAAGTAGACCCCGGGCGCGAGACCGGAGATGTCGTTCGGGCCGGGCACGAGACCCAGTACCTTCCTTCCCGAGACATCGAGCAAGCTTGAGGCTTGTGGTTTGGGGCTTTGCGCTCCCTGCAGGTACAGCACGCCGCGGACGATGGTGGGTTGGGGCTTGTAGCTTGCGGCTTGGGGCTTGCGGCTTTCCTCAACCCCGGTGACGTAGGCGCTGTCGAGGACCCAGTTGTCCGGGTCCGGGGTCAGGCTGAGGGGTTCTGCGGCCAGCACAAAGGTGTCGAGGGCCACGGTATCCTGCGGGCGGAAAACCACCAACACGCTCTCGCCCGCGCAGTTGAACCGGACCGGGTAGGGCATGTGGAACAGGCGGACGGAGTTAGTGTCGTTGTGCTGGGAGAGCGTGGCGCTTACGAGCCAGCTGTCGCCAAGCGGCTGTTTGTCCCAGGTGATGTCATACTTCGGATAACCCCGGTCATACACCCATTCATTGAAGAACCAGTCGAGGTCCTGGCCCGTGAACTGCTCGTTGATGCGCTGAAAGTCATCGGTTGAGGCGGTGCCGTACTTGAAGCTGTCGCCGTAGGCGCGCAGGGCCTGGAAGAAGAGGCCGGGATTTTGCCACGCGGTGTCGCCCTCAACGAATTGCAGCATTCTCATGACCCAGGAACCTTTGCAGTAGATGACCCCGTAGTTGTAGATATCGGCCGGGGGCGGATTGTACATCGGGAAGTCGCGGTTGCGGTGCTGGCTGAAGTAGCTGTTCGCCTTGCCTGCGACATAGCCGTTGAATGAGGGGCGGCCGTACATATGCCCGCAATAGTGGCACTCGGCCCAGGTGGCGAAGCCTTCGTTGAGCCAGACATTCGCGAAGTCCACACAGGTGACCATGTCTCCCCACCACATGTGAGATAGCTCGTGGGCCATGCCCATCGGGCTACCGTTGCGCAGCCACTGCGTGTGAATCATCGTCATGGTCTGGTTTTCCATTCCGCCCCACGGGAACCTATAGTAGCCGGGAACCATGCCGTACTTGCCAAACGGGTACGGGCCGAAGCGGACCGAGTCCGAGAAGTAGGTCATCATGTCGGGAATCCGGTCGAACGTGTTCTGAGACACCGCCCAGTCCTCGGGCCACACGAAGTAGATTGAAGGCACCGTGTCGCCGTTCTGCAGGGGGATGTCGTGCTGCCAGGTAGAGAACCGTGAGGCAGAAAAGACAATGAGGTAGGTGGCGATGCTGTAGGGATGGTGCCAGTACCAGGTCTGAGTGTGGTTCGCGGTGTCGGCCGAGACAGAGTCGAGCAGCCCGTTGGCGCAGGCCTGGAACGAGTCGGGTACGGTCAGGTTGAGTTCCACGCCGCGTTCCGCTTTGTCCATCGGCTCATCATAGCAGGGCATCCAATAGCGGGCATCCTCCGGCGGCGTGCAGGTCATGCAGTAGGCGTGTGTGACGGTCGGTGGTCGCGCGAAGAAGTAGCCGCGCTCGGCGGCAGTAGACTCGCGGTGGTAGAAGATGTCGAGGACGGTCGAGTCGTTCTGCGGTAGTGGCGAGTCGAGACTGATGGCCAGCAGGCCGCTCGGAGTCGTGAAGGTGAGCGGCGTGCCGGCGCGTTTGACCGAGTCGCAGACCAGGTTGACGAAGTGCAGTGAGCACGCGCTGAGCGAAGGTTCGTCGCTCCGGATGGAAAGTGCCTCATGGGCGACGTAGGATCTATTCGTCATCGGCAGATTGATGTCCAGCCGGTAGTGGCGTACATTGTAGGAATGGATTGACTCGGCCACCACGGGTCCGGTGCCCCGAGCACAGTGCGATGATGGGATGTTCGCCCCCGGCTTGCCTGCGAGCCAGGGTTCGTCCGACCAGGCATAGGACTGCGCCAATCCCGTAACCGCCAGCATCGACAACAGCACGATGGTTCTCATTCTTCCTCCTAACTCCTAGCCGCTAACTCCTAACTAACTCAGCAATTCTGCTATCTGCACCGCGTTGGTGGCCGCGCCCTTGCGCAGGTTGTCGGTGACCACCCAGAGGCTCAACTCCTCCGGTTCCGCGCCCTGGCGTACGCGGCAGACGAATACCGAGTCGCTGCCCCGGCAGTCGACCGGCGTCGCGTAGTCACGGCCCGAGCGCAGGACCACGCCCGGCGCGTTCTTGAGCGCGTGCGTCGCGTCCTTGACTTTGACCGTTTGTCCAAACCGGCAGGTCACGGCGAGCGCGTGGCCGACCGAGACCGGCACGCGCACGCAGGTCGAGTTCACCTTCAGGTCGGGCAGGCCGAGGATCTTCGCCGATTCCCGAATCGTCTTCATCTCCTCGCCGGTATTGCCGTGCGCGTCGAAGTCGGCAATCTGCGGGATGACGTTGTCGGCAATCTGCGGTCCGAGCGCGCTGCCTTTGGAGTCGGGCTTCTGCTTGAGCGCCACGAACTCGGTTTCGTACTGGAGCTGCTCGGCCGCGGCCTTGCCCGCGCCCGATACCGACTGGTACGAGGCGAGCCAGAGCTTCTCGAGGCCGAACTCCCGGTGAAGCGGGTTGATCGCGACCACGAGTGGTATGGTCGTGCAGTTCGGGTTGGCGATGATGTTCTCGTGCCCCGTGAGCGCGGCGGGGTTGACCTCAGGCACGACCAGCGGCACTCCCGGTTTCAGCCGGAACTCGCTCGACTTGTCGATAACCGGGCAGTGCTTCGCGACCTGCGGCACGAGCTTCTTCGCGAGGTCGGCCTCGAGGCAGAAGAAGGCGACGTCCAGGCCCTGGAACCCGTCCGCTTGGATTTCCCGCACCTCGTATTCCTGGCCGCGGAACTTCAGCTTCGTACCCGCGCTCTTGGCCGAGGCGAAGAGCCGCAGGTCTTCAATCTTGTACGGGCCGGATTCAAGGACGCGCAGCAGCGTCTCGCCCACGAGTCCGGTCGCGCCGGCAATTCCGATTCTCTTCATCAAGCAGACCTCCGAACATAGCCACAGAAAACCAGCATCGAGGAACTATACCAACTGATTCAGGCGCATGCAAGTCGCATCCGTCCCAGAACGAACGCGGAACTCACCACAGAGGCACAAAGGCACGAAGGAGATCCAGACAGAACGCGGCCGGTTCCCGTCTGCATTCCACGTTCTCTTGGTGTCTTTGTGCCTTGGTGGTTGAGTCCGGTCCGGCCCGGGTCAGAAGTTGCGGAAAAAGCGGTGGTCGGGCTCGAAGGACTCGAGCTTCAGGAACGCGGCGACCTCCGGGCGGTTGGCGATGGCCGAAGTGACGATGCCGAACGGCGCGCCGCCCAGCCAGTGGAGCTTGGCCGCGATGACGTGTCGCAGCCACTTGAAGAACCCGGGCCTGGTCGCCGAGCGGACCGGCAGTTCCTTGTACCGGCGATGCGTGAGGATGAACCGGATGACCTTCTGCTTGGACGGCCACGACCGGTCGTGAAGCAGCACAACGCCGCCGGGCCGGAGCATCTTGTCAATGTAGAAGAAGTCGAGCAGGGTATAGTCGAACGTGTGCCAGCCGTCGATGAAGGCAAGGTCGAGCACAACGCCTTTCTCCAGCAGTCTGGGCAACGTCAGGTGAGAAGGACCTTCGAGTAACTCGAAGATCGAATCGAGCCCGGCGCGTCTCAGGCTTGCGGGCGCTGCGCCGCCGTGGACCGTGTTCTGCTCAGGGTCCACGCCGTAGTGGTGACACGGGGACTCTCCCCGCACGGGTATTGCCCCCAAAGCCGTGAGCGCCTCGCAGATAGCGAGCGTAGAAAGGCCGAAAGCCACGCCGGTCTCGATCGTCGTCTTTGCCTTCACGAACCTGACCATCTCCTGCAGGATGAGCGCATCCTCGCGCGGCACCGCGCCGGTCACCTTCCGCTCCTTGCCGGCGAGGTCAGTGCACATGCCGGTGCGGTATATGTCTTCCAGAACCTGGTTCACGCTGGAACGAGTATATTCTCAGGTCCACGCTTGTCCACAGGGCATCGCTCGCCTCGCGTTCGCCCGTTTGCTTGTCGCTACTCGGAATTCGCCACAGCCCGCGTGATTGACATGTCATCGTTCGGTTGTAACATGGCGCTCAACCATGGCAGCAGGCGACTTCGACAATCCTGGTAAGACCCAGCCGAATGAGTGGGACGTGCGCTAGTGCCCCAAAGGTCCAAGCAATACAAGGCGCCTGCTGGTTTGGCGAGAAGAAGGGGGCAACCGACGGCCCTCACGGCGAGCCGCGTCGCACTGACAGTCATCGCCGTACTTCTATTCGGCGCGTTCGCGTCGATCGGGCGCTGGCAGTCATTCTCCCTGGGAAGCGAGGGACAACTCGTTTTGCGCTTCTCCGGGACACCTCTGGTCATTCCGTTCATCGTCGTCTGGCTCACGCCGGTAGTCGCCGCCGTCCTCCTGCTTGTGTTGCGGCGAGACGGACGTCTGTTCCTCCGGCGGATTGGGGAATCGCGCGCCCACACCGCTATATCTATCCTTGCGGTCATGGGTTTCCTCTTCACCCTCCTACCGCAGAAGGAAAGCGGCAGATTGATCGTCGCATATGTCGCCCTCGGCAGCTCTGCTCTCATGCTTCTGCTGGCCGTCGGGTATCCGGTGCTCGAACGCGGTCTGGCGTTCGTGCGGCCGGCCTGGAGGTTCCTGTTGTATCGGCTCAAGCCCACGCCTTTCGTGCTGCTCTCGTCGGGCGCGGTATTGGCCCTCACCAACTTATTCTCCTGGCGCGTGTTCCAGCACATCCCTCACGTCCAGGACACCATCAGCCAGGTTTTGCAGGCCCGGATCTTCGCGTCTGGCCGAGTCACGCTGCCGGCCCGATTTGACGACTTCTTCTTCAACTACCACCTGGTTGTCAATGACGGTTCGAGAATATGGTCGCAGTTTCCCTTCGGACACTCTCTACTGCTGGCGCTCGGCATGCTGGTTCACGCGGAATGGTTGATCAACCCGCTGCTCGGGTCGGCCGAAGTCGTCGTGCTCTATTTCCTCGGCAGGGAGCTCTATGACGAGAGAACCGGACGCATCGCGGCCCTGCTCGGGGTGGTCTCTCCGTTCCTCCTGTTCATGTCATCTGAGTACATGAATCATGCCTCGGGGTTGCTCTTCCTGTCGCTCTTCCTGCTGTTCTTCTTCCGGACAATCCGGCCCCTGCGCGCCAGGCAATCTTCATCGAGTGTCGCCGACCCGCTTCTGAGCGGGCTCTGCCTGGCGATCGCGTTGAACATCCGTCCGCTCAGCGCGCTGGCCGTCTCCGTTCCGATTGCCGGCTACGGCGTCTACCTTCTGGTCAAGTCCCGATGGAGGACACTGCCTGCGTTCCTTGTCCTGCTGGTGCCGGTCCTGCTGGGCCTTGGCGCGTCCGGCCTCTACAACTATCTGACCACCGGCAGTCCGTTGTTGTCAGGCTACGACGTCCAGGGCATGCTGGAATACGGCCAGAGGGCCGGGGTTCTCGGATTCGGCG
>Ga0163203_1000504_pt1 | contig 10675 bp, 6 predicted proteins | sample PL_2010_330m_FD_113534 | JGI IMG/M metagenome (GOLD analysis project Ga0163203, IMG submission 113534) | Freshwater microbial communities from Powell Lake, British Columbia, Canada to study Microbial Dark Matter (Phase II) - PL_2010_330m | ecosystem: Environmental > Aquatic > Freshwater > Lake ... | reverse complement strand
ACAGCAACCACAGCAACAGCAGCAACAGCAACAACAGCAACAACAGCAGCAACAGCAGCAACAGCAACAACAGCAGCAACAGCAACAACAGCAGCAAAAGGAGCAGGAACAAAAAGAAAAGGATCAAAAAAAGCAGCAGCAACAGCAGCAGAAAGAACAGGAGAAAAAGGAACAGGAGAAACAGCAACAGCAGCAGCAACAGCAGCAAAAGGAGCAGGGACAAAAAGAAAAGGATCAAAAAGAGCAAGAGAAACAGCAGCAGCAACAAAACGAGAAGGAGCAAAAGGAACAGCAAAAGAAAGAACAACAGCAGCAACAGCAGCAAAAGGAGCAGGGACAAAAAGAAAAGGATCAAAAAGAGCAAGAGCAACAGCAGCAACAAAACGAGAAGGAGCAGCGAGAGAAGGAGCAGCAGAAAAAAGAACAGCGTCCCGGGCAAGAAGAGGAAAAGGGATTTTCAGGGGCGCCAAAACCTGATACAATGGAAGGGCTTGACGGCGGGATGACGGAACAAGAGGCAGACATGATGTTAAGGGGACAGGAGGAGGAAGAAGCCGCGATGCGGGCAGAGATGAGGAAAAAGAGAGCGGCCGGCCGGCCCAAGGTCCTCAGGAACTGGTAATGGCAGGGATGATCAAAAAAACTGCATTAATATTAGTATTAATCACAACTCTCATAGCGGCTTCCGCATTGGCCCAGGATGAGAGGCTTGAAGCGACCCTGGAGATGAACCACGTATCCACGGGGAATCCGGTCTATCTTAACGTGATTTTTTACGGCGGACAGGATATAGCGCGGCCGGATATGCCGAAAATAGACGGGCTGCAGATAAAGTACGTGGGGCCGGCTACCCAGATGACGGTCGTCAACGGGAAAGTTTCAAGGTCCATCACCCATACATATCTGCTTCTTCCATTAAAGGAAGGAAACTACAAGATGGGCCCGTTCTTTGCCGAATACAGGGGCCAGACTTATTCCGCGGCTCCTGTCACGCTTTCCGTCGGTACTTCTGCCAGTGTGGCGGGAGCGGGGCCGGCTGTTTCGCCTCCTTCCGGCTACAAACCCACGCCATCTTCCAAGATCAACCCGGCGAAAAAACCTTATAAGGGGGACCAGGTCTTACTGAGGATCGAGGTCCCGAAGCGAAGAGTGTATATAAATGAAATCGTTCCAATTACCATGAAGCTGTATGTTTACAATATGGGACTCAGGGATATTGAGTATCCCGTGTTTGAGCATGAAGGTTTTTCAGCCGGGGCGTGGGAAGAGCCCATAAAACGCGAAGAGATCCACAAGGACATGCGATACAATGTGCTGGTTTTCAGGAGGGAGCTGTTTGGGATAAAAGAAGGAAGTTATTCCCTGGGGCCGGCGAGTCTGACCTGCAAGGTCGTCGTGAGGAAACAGCCAAGGAGGCGTTCATCCTTTTTCAGAAGCAGCGCGTTTGATGACGATGAATTTTTTTCAGATATTTTCAGGAGGTATGAGACGTATCCCCTGGAGCTTGAATCAAATCCTGTTGAGATGAACATTTTGCCGTTCCCGGAGGAGGATAAACCCCTGGATTTCAAGGGAGCGGTCGGTGATTTCAGGATGGAGACGCATATTGAGCCAAGGAAGGTCAAGGTAGGCGACCCGATCACGGTCCGCATGATAATCGCGGGCACCGGTAATATGGATACCGTGACCGCCCCTGAAATAAAGACAGGAGAGGATTTCAAGGTCTATGAGCCGCAGGTCACCAAGAAGGATAACAGGAAGATCTATGAGCAGATACTCATTCCAAAGACGGAAAAGGCAAAAGAGATCCCGGCGATCTCCTTCAGTTTTTTTAACCCGAAAACAGAGAAGTATAAGACACTGAAAATGAAACCAGTGTCCATAAAGGTCCTGGAACAGCCCGAATCAGAAAAAGGCGTGAAAGTGGTCTCTATAGGCGGCGCGCGGGAGATGATCTATCCTCCGGAAGAGTTCGGTGAGGATATACTCCACATAAAAGAGAGTATCGGTGATCTGCAGAGAAGAGGCGATCTTCTTTACCGGAACCCACTTTTCTGGGGCGGACAGATCGTACCGCTGGGAGTGCTTCTTGCTCTCTTTTTCGTGCACAAGAAGGAAGAGAGACTGAAGACGGATAAGCGGTACGCCCGCACTCTGAAGGCGCCGAGATCAGCGAGGAATGGTATTAAAAAGGCCAGAAACTATCTGAGAAAGAAAGACAATATCCGGTTTTATGATACCGTGTTCAAGACTTTACAGGAGTATCTGGGGAACAAGTTCAACATACCCGGCGGCAGTGTTACGGCGGAGATAATCGAGGACAGGCTCAGACCGGCCGGATGTGAGGAAAGAGTGCTCGAGATGATACGTCAGGTCTTCGCGGGCTGTGATATGGCGCGATATGCCTCTTCGGTGCCCGGAGGGAAAGAAGCGGAAGAGGTTCTCAATAAGGTGAGAAAGGTAATAGACTACCTGGAGAAGACAAAATTATGAGAGTAGTCAGGTTATTGATAACAATGCTGTTGGTGCTCACTCCTGTGTTCAGCGCCCGGGCCGAAGAGCCCGTTAACCCCGAGCGCTTGTTTTACGCTGGCAACGATTCTTATGAAAAAGGCAATTATATAGAAGCCATAGAGGAATACGGAAAAATACTCAATTCCGGGTATGAAAGCTCCAATATTTACTATAACCTGGGGAACGCCTATTTCAGGGCGGGAAAACCCGGTGAAGCCATACTCAATTATGAAAGGTCCAAACGTCTTATGCCAAGAGACGCTGATTGTGACGCTAATTATAGATTCGTAATGTCAAAGATAAAAGGCCCTGTACTGCCGCAACGTGGCATGTGGGAATGGAGCCCCTTAAGGCAATATTACAAGAGTTTTACGGCAGACGGCCTTTTATGGATCTCATCCGGCCTGTATATTCTGGTCATCGTTATCCTCCTCTTCGCGGTTTACTACCCTTATGCGGGGCGTCGTTTTGCCGTAGCGGCTCTTCTCGTCTTTGTCTGTTTGATGTGCAACCTGTTTATCACCTGGCACAAGATAAGAATGACGGGAAAAGAGGCTATCGTTATTGTTCCCAATGTGGAATCCCATTATGGTCCCTCTGATTCCGCGACGGTTTTTTTCAAACTGCACGAGGGAATGAAAGTGACCGTGCTTAAGAAAAAGGACGACTGGTATAAGATAAGACGGGCTGATGGAAAGATCGGCTGGGCGCGCAAGGAAGACATGGGGATCATTTAGAGATTGATTCTCGATTCTCGTTTTCAATAATGTCAATATCATTCAGAGAAAAACTGGAAAAAGAGACCATCCTGCTTGACGGAGCGTTCGGGACATATATACAGTCCCTTGGTATTAAGGACGATGACTTCAAGGACAGGCCGGGGTGCATGGAGTATTTGTCCATTACACGGCCCGATCTTATCCGTAAAGTGCACAGTGATTATCTGGAAGCCGGCAGCGATGCGGTCGAGACCAATACATTCGGCGGAAACGCCATAAAACTGGCCGAATACGGCCTGTCAGACCAGGTCTTTGAGCTGAACAGGGCTGGTACAAAACTGGCCCGGGACGTCGCTGACGAGTTTTCCGCTCCTTCCTTCCCGCGGTATGTCATAGGCACGATGGGGCCCACAGGTAAATTGCCTTCATCAACGGATCCGGTTCTTGGCGATGTGACCTACGGAGAACTTAAAAAGATATTTTATTACCAGGCATCGGGTATTATTGCGGGCGGGGCCGACGCGCTTCTGGTGGAAACAGGACAGGATCTCCTGGAGATGAAGGCCGCGGTCAATGGCGCGAAAGAAGCTATTGAAAGAGCGAAAAGGGATCTGGTGCTTATGGCGCAGTTCACGCTGGCGAATAACGGCCGGATGCTTCTCGGCACTGACACATCGGCGGCCATGGCCGTTCTTGCCTATCTTGGCGCGGACGTTGTTGGGATAAACTGCAGCGCCGGGCCACTGGAAATGGAAGGCGCGGTCAAATGCCTGAGCGAAAACTCCCCGGTCTTTGTCTCATGTGTCCCCAATGCCGGACTTCCCGCGGAAGTCAAGGGAAGGACGGTTTATTCATTGGGTCCTCGGGAAATGGGAGAGATCATGGGCCGGTTCGTCCGGGAATACAGGCTCGATATCATAGGCGGTTGCTGCGGGACAAATCCCGATCATATCCGTGAAATGCGTAAAGCCCTTGAGGATTCCCGGAAACGGGAGAAAAAAGCGAACAGGTTTTGTGCCAGCTTTTACCTGGGATTTGACCTGGGTGCTTTGCCCCGGCCCATAATAGTCGGAGAGAGGATAAATACCCAGGGATCCCGTAAGATGAAAGAGTTGCTGTTAAAAGAAGATTTTGACGAGATAATCGAACTGGGCAAGGACCAGCAGAGGAACGGGGCGCGGGCGCTGGACGTATGCAGCGTTCTTACGGAGCGACCCACGGAAAAAAGGGACGCGGTCCTCTTGACCAAAAGGCTTGCCGAGAGCGTGCAGGTGCCCCTTATGATAGATTCTACTGACGCGGAGGTAATAGAGGCAGCTTTACGGGATTATCCGGGGACGGCTTTTATTAATTCCGTCAACCTTGAGGACGGTGGGACAAAGGCGAGACGGGTTTTCTCCCTGGCAAAGGAGCACGCCGGCTTTGTCGTCTGTCTCGTGATAGACGAGCAGGGAATGGCCGGGACCATGGAACGAAAAGTCGCGATTGCGCGCAGGTTATACGATATCGCGGTCAAGGAATATGGCCTGGCTCCCCATCGGATCATTTTTGATATGTTGACCTTTACTCTCGGTACCGGTGAAAAAGAATATTTGAATGCGGCCACGGAGACGTTTGACGCCATAGAACGCGTGAAGCTCGAGCTTCCCGGTGTTCTTACCGTCCTGGGTGTAAGCAATATTTCGTTCGGCCTTCAAAAGCAGGCCCGGAAGACACTGAACGCGCTGTTTTTACATTACGCCGTCAAGGCCGGGCTTGACATGGCGATCGTGAATCCCGCGGATATGATCGGGTATTCTGATATCCCGCAGAAGGAAAGGGAGGTTTCAGAGAACCTGATATTCAACAGACATCCCGAAGCTTTAAATGATCTTGTGGGTTATTTTTCAGGGGTCACTCTCAGGGGAAAGATCGCCCCGGCAGAGGAGAAGGAACTGCCGATCGAAGAAAGGCTCAAGAAATGCGTGTTCGACCGGAACAAGGCCGGGATCATCCCGCTTATAGACGAAGGGCTGAAGACCATTAATGCCGAGGATATGATAAACAACATCCTACTGGACGCGATGCGGCAGGTGGGAGAAAAGCTGGAATCAGGTGAGTTTGTCCTTCCGTATGTGCTTCAATCCGCTGAGGTCATGAGGAAGGCCATCGAGCACCTTCAGGGATCTCTCCCCGGTGACCGGGTCCATAAACGCGGGAAGGTCCTTCTGGCCACGGTATTCGGGGATGTCCATGATATAGGCAAGAACCTCGTGAAGATGATACTCGAGAACAACGGGTTCACGGTTCTGGATCTCGGTAAACAGGTTCCCGTGGAAATAATAGTGAGAGAGGCACAGAGGAACAAAGTGGACGCGGTTGGCTTGAGCGCCCTGCTTGTTTCCACGGCGCGGCACATGAAGACCTGTGTGCAATCAATGCACGACGCCGGGCTCCAGTATCCGGTGCTTATCGGAGGGGCGCCCGTGAATGAAAGATTCGCCAGGGAGATATCGTTTCTCGGGAACGGAAGTGTTTATAAAGGCGGCGTGTTTTATGCTAGGGACGCTTTTACGGGGCTTAAGATAATGCGGGCTTTGACCGGCCCGGACGAAAAGAAAAGGATCATGGAGGAATACAGTGAGCAGTTTGAGCCGGCTCCAGAAGCCGTTCATGTAACAGAAGAGCCGGACAAAGCCGGTGCGGGATATAAAGCGAAAGGCGCAAAACAAGAAGTCCCGGTGCCGCCTTTTTACGGGATACGTTCCGTTTCGAATATTTTCATAGATGATGTTTTCAGGTATCTTGATGAGAACATGCTTTTTGATGTCGCGTGGGGCTCCAAGCTTAAGGACAGGCAGCAGAAAAAAAGTCTTGTTGAAAAAGAATACAGACAGTTGCTGAACGAACTCAAGGTGGAGATCATGCGCAAAGGATGGCTGGAGATGAGGGCCGTCTACGGATATTTCAAGTGCCGGGTCTCCGGCGGAGACATGCGGGTGCTTGATGAAAAAGAGAAGGTATTGGAGACCATTCATCTTGCGCCCGCTGAGAAAGGCGGAAAAAGCCCCCTGGCCGATTACTTCTTGAGTGAAGCGGAAGGGCAGGACCTGGTGGCGTTTCAGGCGGTCACTATCGGTGACAGGATGAACGATGCGATAAAAGAACTGAGTGAAAGAGGAGAATACAGCCGGGTGTTTTATCTGCACGGGTTAAGCGTGCATCTCGCGGAAGCCCTGGCGGCGTATATACATGACAGGATACGCTTGGAACTGAAACTGCTGAAGGGCCAGGGCAAGAGGTACAGTCCCGGCTATCCCCTGTGGAAGGACATCCGTGACCAGAAAAAAATATTCAAGATACTGGAGATAGAAAAAAGGCTCGGTATCAGGTTGACCGGGGAATGTCAGATGGTCCCGGAACAGTCGACCACGGCAATGATAATATATAATGCGCGCGCGGAGTATTAGCGTAGGGGTTCGATTTATCAAACCCCAAAACGGAGGGTCGGATAAATCCGACCCCTGCAAAAAGGCGGGTTGAGATGAAAAAGACTTATTTGAAAGCAATTACGGTTTTTTGCGCGGCCGTCATATTATCCGGTGTATTCTGTTTTTACGCTGGGGCGCGGTCGGATAAAGGGGTAACAACCCGGGAGGCGAAACAGGAAATAGCGGCGGCCGCGGAGGCGAAAGAGAAAGAGCAGGCAGTCTCCCTGGAGGCCCGCAGAATAAGGAGACAGAACCTGTTAGTGAGAAAAGCCAGCCAGACCCTTTTAATAATACTGATCGCGTATTTTCTGGTTATTGTCCTGGTAAAGGTCGTGAACCGTCAGGTAAAGGACATCAGATCACGGCATCTTATCAGAAAAAATATAGTTTATTTTTTCACCATGTTGGCTTTGATGTTCATAGCCCTGGTATGGATGGAAAGTATAACCAACGTGACCGTGTTCCTCAGTATAATAGGCGCGGGCGTAGCGTTAGCCCTTCAGGAAGTATTGTTATGCGTCGCCGCCTGGTTCCACATCCTTGTGCGGCGCCCGTTCGAGGTCGGGGACAGGATAGAGCTTGGAGGGATAAAGGGCGATGTCATAGATATACGGCTTTTCCAGACCTCGCTTCTTGAGATCGGCAACTGGGTGGATGCCGACCAGAGCACGGGCAGGATAGCGAGTGTGCCGAACAGCGCCGTGTTCAAAAAAGAGACTTACAATTATAGCCAGGGGTTCGAGTTCATATGGAACGAAATAAAAATACCGATAACTTTTGAAAGCGACTGGAAACGCGCCGAAGAGATAATGCTTGAACACGGGAACAGGGTAGCGAGCGATAAAGAAAATATCGCCAAAAAGAAGATAAGTTTCATGGCAAAGCGGTACATGATAAAGTACGGCAAACTTACGCCCATCGTGTATGTGGATATCAAGGACAGCGGTGTGGAGCTTACTTTGCGGTACCTGATCGAAGCAAGGGGCCGGCGCACCAGCCACGATTCTATCTGCCGGGCCATTCTCGCGGATTTCGAAAAAGAGGGAAACGTCAGTTTCGCGTACCCGACGTATCGTATCGTAAAGTGACCTGGAATGTAGGGGTTCGATTTATCGAACCCCTAAGGGTCGGGTAAATGCGCCCCCTATAAAAACCGGGAGGAAATATGGAATGCAATATAAACGCGAACAAAAAAAAATGCAACTGTACTTACGAACCCTGTTCCAGGAAAGGCGTATGCTGCGAATGCATACGTTATCACTTTGACCTTGGAGAGCTCCCCGCCTGCTTGTTTCCCGATGACGTGGAAAAGACATATGATCGGACTATCGAGAGGTTCATCCAGGTGTACCAGAACAGATAATATCCCGTAACACATGGAAAAAAAATATGATGTTATAATAGTAGGCGGTGGGCATGCCGGGTGCGAGGCGGCTCTGGCGTGCAGCCGGATGGGAGCGGGCACGCTTCTTATTACCTTCAGCAGGGACAGGATCGGGTACACTTCATGCAATCCTTCTGTCGGTGGCGTGGGCAAGGGGCAGCTTGTGAAAGAGGTGGACGCGCTTGGCGGTGAGATCGCAAAAGCCGCGGACGCCAGCGCCATACAGTTCCGCATGTTGAACTCTTCCAAAGGTTATGCCGCCAGATCATCAAGGGTCCAGATAGATCGAAAATTATACAATGATTACATGAGAGCATGCCTTTCCGGACAGAAGGGTCTGCACATCCTTGAAGATGAGGTCAGGGAAGTGCTGGTGGATAACGGCAGTGCCAGTGGGGTCAGGACCGGGACCGGCCTTCTTTTACGGGCGCCGAACGTGATACTTACCACAGGGACGTTCATGAACGGTATCATCCATATCGGCCTTGAACATTTTCCAGGAGGACGTCTTGGAGAAGCCGCGGCATCCGGATTGTCGCAGAATCTCGTTTCACTGGGTTTCCGGGTCGACGCTTTAAAGACAGGGACTCCGGCGAGGATCGATGGTAAGGGCATAGATTTTTCCGTTCTTCAGGAACAAAAGGGCGATGAGCAGGTTATCCCTTTTTCGTTTTCAACAACAAAGATAACCCTGCCTCAAAAGTCATGTTTTATTACCCGGACCAATGAAAAAACACATCGTATTATACGTGAGGGCCTGGACAGGTCCCCATTATATACCGGCAAGATAAGGTCCACTGGCGTGCGTTATTGTCCTTCCATAGAAGACAAGATCGTCAGGTTCCAGGAGAGGGATTCCCATATTGTATTTATCGAACCGGAAGGGCTGGACACGGATGAATATTATCCCAATGGTATATCCACGAGTCTGCCGCTGGATGTGCAGGAGCGCATGATACACAGCATAAGGGGCCTGGAGAAGGTCAGGATAAACAAACCCGCCTATGGCATTGAATATGATTTTGTGGACCCGACCGAGCTCGGTCCCACACTGGAGACAAAGAAAGTGCGGGGGCTTTTCATGGCAGGACAGATAAACGGGACAACAGGTTATGAAGAAGCCGCGGCCCTTGGGCTTATGGCGGGCATAAACGCTGCCAGGAAAGTCAGAAAAGAGGGACCGGTTGTTTTGGACAGGTCCCAGGCCTATATCGGGGTCCTTATAGACGACCTTGTGACAAAGGGAACAAAAGAACCTTACAGGATGTTCACTTCCCGGGTGGAATACAGGCTCCTTATCCGTGAAGACAACGCGGACGCGCGTTTATCACGTATCGGATATGAACTTGGCCTTGTCACAAGCCAGCGGCTTGACGAGATAAGCGGGAAAGTGGCAAGGGTGAAGGAGGAAGAGAGGCGGCTGAATTCAATAAGGGTCTCTCCGGGCGTTACCATGGCCCGGTTCCTTAAAAGGACCGGTATTTCCTACGAAGATATAATGCGACTGGAAGGCAAAAGGTCGGGTCTGGCTTATTATGAAAAGGTCCAGCTGGAAGTCAATATAAAATACACCGGTTATATAGAAAGGGAGCTTTCAAAAATAAGAAGGTTCAAGGATATTGAGAAGATTCGGATACCGGAAGTCCTTGATTATTCCGGGATCTCGGGCTTGTCCAACGAAATAAAAGAGAAACTGATCCGCCTGAAGCCGCGGTCGTTGGGTCAGGCCTCGAGGATATCCGGCGTTACTCCCGCCGCGATATCTATTCTCATGGTCAAGATTAAGGGGAAAATAGGGACAGCGACCATTTAATAAAATGGTCGCTGTCCCTATTTTCCTATTTTCCATGAACAATGAACTACGAACTATGCGATATTATTCGTTCAACACATATTTGCGCCAAAGATTCAATACCCGGGTCCACAGGCTGAGCCTGAACGCGGGATTTACGTGTCCGAACAGAGACGGGACATTGAGCCGAGAGGGCTGTGTGTATTGCAATGAAAGGGGTTTCAGCAGGTTCGCGGGGGAGACCGTGTCCCTGGAAGAACAGATCGAAAAGTCCATGGAATTCGTGCGGCAAAGGTACGGTGCCGAGAAGTTTATCGCCTATTTCCAGAATGCCACGAACACATACGCGCCAGTGGATAAACTGAAAGAGGCATATGATATGATCAAGGGTTTTCCGGATATCGTCGCGCTCGCTATATCAACCCGGCCCGATTGCGTTGATACTGCCAGGCTTGATCTGATACAGAGTTATACGGAGAATTACGAAGTATGGGTGGAATACGGGTTACAGTCGGTCCATGATAAGACCCTCCGTCTGATAAACAGGAAACATACTTTCAGGCAGACAATCGAAGCGATCAATAAGACCGCGGCAAGGAACATAAAGGTAGGTGTTCATGTTATACTCGGCCTGCCGGGAGAGACCGAGTCCGAGATACTTGAAACGGCAAAGGTCGTGGCCTCGCTTCCGGTCTCCGGGGTGAAGTTCCACGTCCTGCACGTTTTAAGGGATACCCCCCTCGAGGGCATGTTAAGGACGAAGAAAATAAAATTGTTGGATATGAAAGAATATATT
>Ga0163203_1000502_pt1 | contig 10688 bp, 9 predicted proteins | sample PL_2010_330m_FD_113534 | JGI IMG/M metagenome (GOLD analysis project Ga0163203, IMG submission 113534) | Freshwater microbial communities from Powell Lake, British Columbia, Canada to study Microbial Dark Matter (Phase II) - PL_2010_330m | ecosystem: Environmental > Aquatic > Freshwater > Lake ... | reverse complement strand
CGCCTCGTTCATTGACAGAGCATTGAAGGGTCACGGGGATGATGATGAGCTCAAGATCATAAGAGAAGAAATCAGGGAGTTTTTGAAGAGTTTTCCTTTGTACGAGAAATGGGTCGAAGAAATGGACCAGTTGGAGAAATAATATGGCAGGCGATCAGGAGAAAAAGAAAAAAACGAAACGTCCGGCGTGGGACGAATATTTTATGAATATTGCAAAACTTGTTTCCAGCAGGTCGACATGTCTGAGGCGTAATGTCGGAGCGGTAATAGTAAAGGACAGACAAGTTCTTACTACGGGGTATAACGGAGCGCCTTCGGGCGTGAGCCATTGTGAAGATACCGGATGTTTAAGGGAAAAGCTAGCGGTTCCTTCCGGCGAGCGGCACGAACTCTGTAGAGCGCTTCATGCCGAACAGAACGCTTTTCTTCAAGCCGCAAAACACGGCGTAAGCCTCAAGGGAGCTACGATATACATAACAACCCAGCCCTGCAGCATCTGCGCAAAAATGATAATAAACGCCGGGATAAAAAAAATAGTATTCGAGGGGGATTACCCAGACCCATTCGCGGTTGAACTCCTGGCCGAATCCGGCGTAATTCTGGAGAGGTCCGGATCATGAGATGCCCTTACTGCGGGGACACGGAAGACAAAGTTATAGATTCCCGCATGAGCACCGGAGGCGAAAGCATCCGCAGACGGCGTGAATGCACAAAATGCGGCAAACGTTTCACGACCTACGAATATATCGAAGAAACGCCTATTATGGTCGTGAAACGTGACGGGCGGCGGCAAAGGTTCGATCGCGAAAAAATAAAGAACGGCATTATCAAAGCCTGCGAGAAACGCGCGGTAAGCATGGACCAGATCGAAAAAATAGTAGATGACGTCGAGAGAGAAGTACAGAGGAAAGCCGACAGAGAGATCAAATCCACTGAGATCGGGAATTTTGTAATGGAAAAACTCTATACGCTTGATGAAGTAGCGTATGTCAGATTCGCCTCGGTCTATCGAAGGTTCAAAGATGTGTCACATTTCATGCGAGAGCTCAAACAATTCCTGGAGTGAACAGAGTTTTGCCCTAAACAGTATCCAGCGACCGTGCAAGTTCAGATTCCGGAGCCTCTTTTAAAAGCCATTCCGACAGGAACTCTTTACGTTTTCTGGACATGATCTGACGCGTAATGCCGTCTTTTTGTTCAGCGAAACCGTCTATCCCGGCCGGGGTAATTTTCTCGATCTTTACCATAAACACACCCTTAACCGAAGTAACGGGAGGGATCATGCTGCCGGGATCTTTTCCCGTTGTCTCAAATATTACCGCTTCCGCCGGGCCTATACCGTCGATGTAACCGTCAATGTCAATATCGCGGCTGGTACGTATTTCCGCTGAGAGAGAATTCGCCGCTTCTTCAAAAGAGATCTTCCCGGAGCTTATATCTTCATAAAACGAAGAAGCTTTTTCCGAGGCGAGGAAAGTTTTTTTATCTAACACGAGCTTTTCGGCCACGGTTTCCCGGACTTCTTCGAAAGCCATCAATTGTGCCGGTGTAGTGTCTATTTTACGCATAAGATAAGCCGACCCGGAGACGTTGCCGGTAAAGACCGGGGGGCTTACTTCGTCCTTGCTCATGCTGAGCGCTATGTCATGGACCTTTTTTGAGAATTTTGTTCCCGGCAAAAGATCATCGCGGGATATCGGGCCCGTTTTTCGGTAATATACGCCGTGTTCCTTGGCGGTCTCTTCAAAAGTCGTAGGAAATTTCTCCAGGCGAAGTTGAAGTTCCCCCATTTTGTTTGCGACTTCTTTTTTTTGCTCAACATTCGAATAAGGGATCTCGATGTACTCAATACCGATTTTCTGCGGCGTTTCGAATTCGAAGACGTGGGATGTATAATAATTTTCTATCTCCTCTTCGGTCGGAGCAGAGGATCCGGTGAAGTTTTCCTTGTCCACACGAAAATATGATATGTCGAATTTATCGTTCAATGTTCCGAAATGCTCCTTGATCTCTTTTTCGGGAACAACTATATCTTTGCACAAAGCATTCTGAAAAACAATGATCTCGATATTTTCCCTGACGAGTTCTTCAAAAGTGCGCGGCTCCATACCAAGAGTGTTCTTTATTATGTAGTTGTAGGTCCACCGGTCGAAGAGTCCGTTTTTCTGGAACAACGGATGTTGCGCAAGAGAGAATAGCACATCTCTGTCGGTTATTTTGATCTTATGCTTATTTGCGGATATGAGGAATATCAGGCGTTCCCAGGCCATGCGGGCGATCAGAGACCGGTTCCTGAGAACATTGGTGAGGACGTTATAGTCCGAGTATGTCAGCAAGAGTTCTATCTTTATTCCCTGGAGGCTTTTGGCGAAATCGTCAGAGCGTATTTCTTTCTTATCAATTGTTCCGATCAAGGCAGGTTTATCAGAAAAACTGCCGGCACCCCACAGAACAAAAGCCGGTATTATCACGATAAGGATGCCGTAGAGCGTTCTCCTGGCGAATTTTTTACTGCGGAATATATGCAACATATTTTTTCTCCATAAAAAAGTTAAAGATCTCCAAGGATCCAGACCATGCAGGCCCGTTCAAGGGCAAGCATTCTCAAATATGCTTCTTCCAAATTTTTCCCTACAGAAACCGCTCCATGGCGGCGAAGCATTACCGCGTTCGTGCCGCTTGAGATCTTTTCCCCGATAGCTTCAGCGAGGGCAGACGACCCCGGTTGTAAATACTCAAGCACCGGCACGGGTGTGCCGATAACGCAATCGAATTCATATGAAATGTTTTTTAGAAGATCCGTTCTTTGTGCGGCAGCGATCATAATCGGAGAATGTACGTGGATAACGGCTCCGATGTCGGTCCTCGACCTGTAGCAGATAGAGTGGAGCGGAGTTTCAGTGCTTAACTCTCCGGAGGATCGTTCGGTTTCGGCAAGAGATACGCGCAGGTAGCCTCGGGCCCCGTCACGGGACATATCGGCCCCTCTTTTTTTTATGATAATAGCATCTCCGTCCCTTGCGCTTATATTACCGCCGGACCCGATCACGAGGTCTTTTTCGTGGAGAAATTTACCGTATTTTACCAGCTCTCTCTTTATGTTCATTCTATCTCCTGTTGGAGGAAGTAGTCTAACATAGTCGGATAGCAGGGTCAAGGGTCAAGGGGGAAATTGGCCGATGGCCAATAGCCGATGGCCGATAGTAGGGCACACTTTAGTGTGCCAATTGCATAGAGCATGGCGCAGAGTGCATGGATAGACCATCGGCTATAGACAAATTACTCAATACCCAATGCTCAATACTCAAAAGCCGAGAACCGTCGACCATCGACCGTGGACTGGCGCTCAATCCTTATATTCTTGACTCGGGTATAAGATTGATATACAATTATCACGCAATATAAATATTAATTCACTAATGGGCTAGCCGCGCAAGACAGCTTTTTCGGCCTTATACAGTAAAATGAGGCGGGGGGTGTCTCTCGCTGCGTCCTAAAGAAGGTAGACAAATGGGAGAGAACATATTACGCCTTGGAATACCCAAAGGAAGCCTGCAGGAATCGACTGTCAGGATATTTGGGAAAGCCGGATACAAGATCAGAGTATCATCGCGGTCCTATTTTCCGTCGATCGACGATGACGAGATAGAAGCCGTTCTTTTTAGGGCACAGGAGATGTCCAGGTATGTCGAGGACGGTATCATAGATTGCGGAATAACCGGGAACGACTGGATAGAAGAAAACGCTTCCCGGGTCGAACGCATAGCGGAGCTGATGTACGCCAAGCAGAGCATGAAACCGGTCAGATGGGTGTTGGCCGTGCCGGAATCATCCGGGATAAAGAGCGTAAAAGATCTGGAAGGGAAAAAAATAGCTACCGAACTGGTCAATGTCACTAAAAACTATCTTAAAAGCAAAGGCGTTAAAGCCGATGTAGAGTTCAGCTGGGGCGCGACGGAAGTCAAAACACAGATGGGGATAGACGCTATCGTGGAGATAACGGAGACCGGCTCCAGCCTCAGGGCCAACGGACTGAGGGTAGTCGAGACATTGTGTGAATCCACCACGCAGTTCATCGCCAATACGCAGGCATACAAGGGATCCTGGAAGAAAGAAAAGATCGACCGGATAGCGATGCTCTTGAAAGGCGCGATACTTGCTGAGGGGAAAGTAGGCCTTAAGATGAATGTCAAAAAAGACAACATGGAAAAAGTGATAGCGGTTCTTCCGGCCATGAGAAAACCGACGATATCCCCTCTTTCTGATAAGGACTGGGTGGATATCGACACTATTATAGACGAAGAAGATGTGAAGCGGCTGATCCCGGAGCTTAAGCGTGCCGGGGCAGAAGGAATCATTGAATATCCGCTGAACAAAGTAATATATTGACAGCGAAACGCATCAGTAGCGCAGGTTTAAACCTGCGCTACTGGATTGGCTCATAGCTTACAGCTTACAGAACAGTAGTGCGGGTTTAAACCCGCACTACTGTGTTGGCTAAAGAGGGGGGTGACACAAAAGTATGCCTTGCGGGAAAAAGAGAAAACTCAAAAAAGTTAAACGACATAAACGAAAAAAACGGATGAGAAGAGACCGGCATAAGAAGAATAAGTGATGAGTTTATTCAGAGGTATTATTTTTGTTGTTTGTATCTCTTGTATGTTCTCAGTTGCCGCTGAGCCTGAGGCCTTTTCTTCAGGAGAAGGGGCTGCCGCGATAGATGTTTCAAGAACAAATGACCCCGCGTTCAAGGTGCTTTCAGAAGCCCTCACGGGCTATATCGTTGGTGTTATGTACGATGGTCTTGGTGAGAACGAAGAAGCCGTTACTGAATACAGAAGAGCCGCCAGTTTCAGGAATGATGTAGGGGTTATCCATGTGGAGCTTGGATCTGACCTTCTTCTTCTGAAAGATCTCGAGGGGGCTGCCTCCGAGCTTAGCAAAGCGCTCGAAGTGGATCCGGAGAACAACAGAGCCCGTCTTCTTATGGCTCTTGTGCATACGGCGGAAGGGGATTATGAAAAAGCCGGGGCAATGTACGCGGAGATACTCGAACGGGATCCCGATAATTTTAAAACATTAGCTTTCCAGGCAGAACTTTTTCTTTCGCAGGGCCGGTACGACAAAGCGTCCGGGATCTATGAGAAGATGCTTCGTATTTCCGAGAACGATACTTTTTTGTATTTCAATCTCGGAATGATCTACTCGAAAACGAACCAGCTTGAAAGGGCCGAGGAAAGTTTTAAAAAAGCTATAGAGATAGATAAAGGGCATCTGGAATCCCAGATGGTCCTTGGACTGGTCTATGAAGTCGAGGGAAATCTCCCCGGAGCGATAAAACAATATGAAGTGGTAACGGAAATAGACCCGGCATACACAAAAGCATATGCGCGTGCGGCGAATTTATATTACGGTCTCGGCGAAAGCGAAAAAGCCGTAAAACAACTCAGGGCCATGGCGCAGATAGAACCACTTTTGCCGAACTCGTATCTAAGGATAGCCGCGATCCACATAGAACAGGGAGATCTTGACAGCGCGAAGGGAATATTGCGGGAAGCTCTTTCGAACGGGGTGGAAGAGGCTTCGATCTATGCTGCCTTAGGATATATCGAGACACTCGAAGAAAATGACGGAAGGGCCGTTGAATACTACACTGACGCTGTCAGACTGGATCCCGGTAACGGACTTTACAGATTTTATCTCGGCGGGGCAATGAATAATGCCGGGAACAGGCTCTCAGCCATAAGGGTGATGGAAGAATGTATCGACCTGGGATACACTTCCCCGCGGGTGTACAATTATCTCGGGTACCTGTATGTTACCGAAGGCAAAAAAATTGACAAAGCCATCGGTCTTATCGGTAAAGCGCTTGAGGAGGATCCCGATAACGGATCGTATAACGATAGCATGGGTTGGGCGTTCTTTAAGAAGGGGGATATCAAAAAGGCTGTTGAGTATCTGGAGAAAGCCGCCAAGCTTGCTCCAGAAGACCAGGTCATCAACGACCATTTAGGGGATGCTTACTTTAGAGCGGGCGATATTGAGAAAGCCCGGGAAGCCTGGAAGAAAGCCCTGGAATCCGACCCGGAGAACAGAAAGATACGCAAAAAACTAAAAGCAGATGTTAGGTGATAGGTTATAGGTGGAAAACTCAAAACCTAACACCTAGAATCTAGAAAGGATAACGTGGAAAGAATAAACGATATCACGCAGTTGAAGAAAAAAGCCATCGATCTAAGAAAAGACATACTGACCATGCTTGAAAAGGCAGGGGGCGGACATACCGGGGGATCGTTGTCCATAGTGGAAATACTGGTCGCACTTTATTACAGGCAGATCAATGTCGATGTTGCTACATTCGACCGCCGCGACAGGGACAAGTTCATACTATCAAAAGGGCACGGGTGTCCGGCTTTGTACGCCGTACTCGCGGATCTCGGATTTTTCCCGAAGGAATTGCTTTGGACATTGCGGGAATTGGGTTCTCCTTTGCAGGGACATCCTCAATTCGGGTTGCCGGGGCTGGAAGCGTCTTCGGGGTCTCTTGGGCAGGGACTTTCAATAGCGGTCGGCATAGCACTGGCGGACAGGATAGACAAACTGAGAACGAGGATCTACTGCCTTATGGGCGACGGGGAAACCAATGAAGGCCAGGTATGGGAAGCCGCGATGACAGCTGCGCATTATGATCTGGGTAATCTATGCGGGATTATAGACCACAATAAATTACAGATCGATGGAAAATGCTGCGAAGTTATGGATCTTGGCGAATACAGGAGAAAATGGGAAGATTTCGGATGGCATACCATCGAGACGGATGGGCATGATTTTAACGAATTGGAAAAAGCGTTCTCAGAGGCGGCGAAGATAAAAGATAAACCGCAGATGATAATAGCGCATACCGTAAAGGGCAAAGGCGTGTCATTCATAGAGAACCAGGTGGGATGGCACGGTATCGCTCCCAAGAAAGATGAGCTTGAAAAAGCTCTCGCCGAACTGGAAGCCGCGAAAAAAAAGATCTCTTAAGAAACAAAGGAGCAAAAATATGGGTAACAGAGTCCTAAAGATGTATATCAGGGAGAACAAGGTCAAGATATTGATCGGGTTCATAGTAATTGCGCTGCTCATATTAACGGTAATCGGGCTTGCTTCCCTTGAATCATTTTATCGAAAAATGACTCTCGCTACGATGCCTTTACAGTTCCTTATGGCAGGCATACATGCCGGAATATTCGTTTTTATGTATCTTACGTTCATGCGCGGTGGTTTCGCAAAACTGGATAAAGCGCCGATAAAAGGCAAGGATGTTTGTATTTCGTGGGGGGATGTCATAGGGATGCATGACGCCAAACAGGAAGCGCTGGAGGTCGTACAGCTCATGAAAGACAGCGCGAATGTCCAGAAAATGGGAGGCAACGTGATAAAAGGGCTTCTCATGCTGGGCCCTCCGGGATGCGGAAAAACCTATCTGGCTAAAGCGATAGCGACTGAAGCAGGGTTGCCGTTCATTTCGATGTCCGGCAGCGAATTCGTCGAGGTTTTTGTAGGAGTCGGCGCTTCACGTGTACGTAAACTTTTCAAAAAAGCGAGAGATCTCGCGTACGGATATGGCGGATGCATAATCTTTATAGACGAAATCGACGCCATTGGGCGGTCCAGGACGTTCAGTTTCATGGGCGGGCAGGAAACGAACAGTACCTTGAACCAGGTTCTGGCGGAAATGGACGGGCTAAAGGGGAAGGAAGAGAACATCGTTGTTATCGGGGCTACGAACGCTCTGGAGCAGCACATGGATACCGCTCTTCTCAGACCGGGAAGGTTCGACAGAAAAATAATGATCACAAATCCGTCACAGGAAGACAGAGAAGACCTGTTCAAGTTCTATCTAAGCAAGGTTAAAGCCGGGGATAATCTAAATGTCGGAAGACTCGCCAGGCGGGCGGTTGGAAAAAGCCCGGCCGATATCGCGAATATCGTCAAAGAATCCGCGCTTATCGCGACCAGAAGTAAAAAGACATCAATAGACCTGAAATCCATCAGCGAAGCTTTTGAGCGCGTGGATCTCGGAATAAAGCACAGGATGACGGTCACCCCGAAAGAAAAAGAGATGACGGCGTATCACGAGACAGGGCATCTTATGATAACGTATTTGAAAGCACCTTCAAAAAGTGTTTTCAAGGCCAGCATTATTCCCAGAAGAGGTACGCTTGGCGTTGTGTGGTCGCCCGAGAAAGAGGAGCTGCATTCCAAAAGCAAAGAACAGCTCTATTCGGAGATAATGATATGTCTTGGGGGGTATGCGGCGGAAAAAGTGAAATTCGACACTTCTACCACCGGGGTTTCAAGTGATTTCACCAAGGCGATGCAGATGGCGCACACTATGACCTGGGCTCTCGGTATGGGTGGATCAGGCTACGTCGGGGACTATACGTCAATACCCAAAGATGAACTGTCCGAAGAGGTAAAAGTCACCCTCAATAAGGATACGAATGCTATTATGCAGCGCTGCATAATAGAAGCGAAGAAGACCCTCGAAGATAACAGGAAGATACTGGACAGGTTCGCCAAAGAACTTCTTGAAAGGGAAGAACTGGAGTATGACGAAATAATAGCGATCTTTTCTGAGTACGGGTTCAAAGAAGCATTGGATGCCGACGATATGAGACTTGCGGATGAAGATAAAACGTGGGATGGAAATGCGAAAACATAAGGTTCGCGATATTCTGAACCGCGCAGCATGTATAGCAATTCTTATTGCGGTTTCCGCATGCCTTTCTTCATGTACTCCTACGTATCCTAAGGAAAAACTTCCGGAGGCGATAAAGGAAGTATTTAAGGATGAATACGATATGGATGTCGATGTCGCTGTCAAGGGATCGACGTTGGGCATATACCATCCCATGAACGGCCTTCTGGATGTTACTCTTGGAATAAGCAAAGACGCATGGGATCAGATCAGCAACCTGATACTGGTGGCTTCAAGGGTGACGCTGAGCACAGACGCTGATATTAAGTTTTATTGCGTCATCACGCAGGATGAAAGGCTCCCGGAACTGCAGGTCGTCATAATAAAGTACGTAGACGATGTTAAAAAAGGTATGTACCAGAACATAGGGCGGTCAGAATCGTTCAAAAGGACACTGTTCAGCATTAACCTCACACCGCAGGCGAGAAAAGAACGTTCCGTGGAGAAGGTCTTCGATAAACTGGGATTGGCAGAAGAATCACGTGAGAACGTCCTCAACGAATTTTTTAGGAGTACTCCGACGGAACTGAGCGACATGGGGTACTGGCGCGGGCACTTCTATCTCAAAGACATAACGCTGGAGGAATTTCTCGTCGCGCAGATAGCCAACAGGATAAAAATTGATTTTCGTGAAGATGAAGAAGAAAAAAAGACAGGCGAACCCTACAAATACCAGTCTTCCGAGGGGTATTTTTCTAATGTCAGCGGAGAAAGGATATTTATAGTAAAATTCAAAATACTTGACCAGGAACGTTCTTTGCCCGGGAAAGAGGATCCCCGGGTGGCGAAGATAAAAAAGATAATGGAAATAGCGAATACTGTGGTAACGGGATACAAGTTCAGGGATTTTGATCTTTTTGAAATGGACGATCAGATCGAAAACATTAAATTGTGGGCGTCGTCGGCGGAAGTTTATAACTTCAACGATATAACCCTCCCGCTGGAAGACGTAATAAGGACTTCGGGGGAATATTTCGGCACCAACTCATAAAATGAAGGAGATTTGATGGACTGGGGCGGCAAAGATAAAGTATCGACGAGAGACGGCTTCGGCAAGGCCTTAGTGGAGCTGGGTGAAGAAAATGGTAACGTGGTGGTTCTTTCGGCGGATCTTACGGAATCAGTCAGGGCGCACTGGTTTCAGAAAAAATTCCCGGAAAGGTTCATAAGCCACGGCGTAGCCGAACAGGATATGATAAGCGCCGCTGCCGGGATGGCTCTGGCGGGGAAAATACCATTTGCGTGTACTTTCGGTGCTTTTGCCAGCGGCAGGGCCTGGGACCAGATCAGAGTATCAGTGGCGTACATGAACCTTAACGTTAATATTGCGGGAACCCATGGCGGCATTTCAGTCGGGGGCGACGGTGCTACGCATCAATCACTTGAAGAAATAACTTTAATGCGGGTGCTTCCCAACATGACCGTGGTAGTTCCGGCCGATGCCCAGGAAGCTTACCTGGCGACGAAACAGGCGGCTGAAATCAAAGGTCCCGTGTATCTCAGGCTCGGAAGAGAAGCCGTGCCCTTTGTAAGCAGTAAACAGGGATTTGTCATAGGCAAGGCAAATGTGGTGGCCGAAGGGAAGGATATAACGATCATCGCCTGCGGGCATATGGTCGCTATAGCCGTTGAGGCATCCAAGGAGCTTGCAAAGAACGGTATAACTGCGAAAGTCGTGAACTTGCATACACCCAAACCCATTGACGAAGACACAATAATCGCAGCCGCGCGGGAAACAGGCGCCGTGTTAACGATCGAAGAACACGCTGTTGCGGGCGGTATGGGCAGTGCAGTTGCCGAGGTTCTTGCCGAGCATTGTCCGGTCCCAATGAAGTTTATGGGTATTCGGAACAGGTTCGGTGTGAGCGGTGACCCGCAAAAACTGTACGAGTATTTTGGCCTGACAACAAAAGACGTTATTCGCGAAGCCAAAGAACTTTTT
>Ga0163203_1000500_pt1 | contig 10703 bp, 11 predicted proteins | sample PL_2010_330m_FD_113534 | JGI IMG/M metagenome (GOLD analysis project Ga0163203, IMG submission 113534) | Freshwater microbial communities from Powell Lake, British Columbia, Canada to study Microbial Dark Matter (Phase II) - PL_2010_330m | ecosystem: Environmental > Aquatic > Freshwater > Lake ... | reverse complement strand
TGGCAAAGGCACAGGCTAGCGATCGAGAGGGGGCAGAAGGCGCTCGATGAGGAGGGGTTCTCCTTCGCCAAGTCAGTTGTTGGGATGGATCTTGCGGTAGCGCTCTCTGGTATTCCCGAACAGGTCCGAGGCGCGCATGCGACGAATCGGCTTCTCGCATTCACGAAAGGCAAGCCTTTTGGCTTGGCCCTGGAGGACCAAGTGACAAGATCTGATGTCTCAAGGCGCCGTTGGGCGATTCTCGAACACGCCTACGCTGCTCATTCTTGCCGCGCGTATGTGCTGTCTGTACCAGCTTTGTTCGCGCAGGTGGAGGGGCTATTCACTGACTCGATGATCATGAACGGCTTGGCGGAGATCCAGGGCGGGAGGGTGTATGCGCTTGATTCGGCGGGGAACCCGAAGCTGGACCAGAGGGGACGTCGGGTGGAACTCACTGGTCTGGGCGGGAAGACACAGCATTCGCCTTACCAGAACCACGCAGTACTAAATGACGTTGTAGGATCGCTCGTACAGGCCTTGATCGGGAAGCGGAACGGCGTACTCCATGGAAGCGACACGGCCTATGGCCGGGCGAAGCTGTCGACGCAGCTTGTACTGCTTGCGTTCGTGTTGGCAATGGAGATCCTGACCTTCGAAGAAGGGCGCGTAGTGACTCCCTAGGCGATCATCACGAGAACGATTCTTGAGACGCGTGCCACTGGTGACGAGCGCCTGAACAGACGCGGTTGCTGCGGGGACACAGGAGGAAGACCGGAACCTAAGTGTAGAAGGCATGGGAGGCAACAGCATGACTGACATCCCAGGCGAACTAGTCGTCGCGCTTGTCAACGAACTCAGGACGGATATCGGCTTGCTGAAGCACGGATTGGCAAGTTTGCAAGCCATCGATGCAGCCAACGACTTCTATCAACTGCCCCTTGTCTTACTGGCCAACGGAACCGAGAGGCTGTGTAAGTGCGTATTGATACTTAAACATGAGAGGGAACATGGCGCCTTCCCATCTCAGGCTATCCTGAAGAAGTGGGGGCACGATGTAAGGTCCCTGACTGATGTTGTCCAGCAAGAATGCTACCCCGCTGAATACCTCAAAAGGCAGGTAGCTGTGGATGACCAATTGTTCCTTAGCTCCGATGAGCTTCTTCAGGAGGCGATAGCATGTCTCTCACATTATGGAATCGGCGGTCGCTACTACGATCTGGACGTAATCTGTGGCGCGCACCCAGCCGGAGAATCGCCCGAGTCGGCGTGGCAGAGTCTTGAGATGGCGATCGTGCAAGGAGATGCCACCATGAAGGAGATGCTGATTGATCCTCGTGCTGGGAATAGGCTGTACGAGGTAATCAACCTGAGACTTCAAGTGACACTCGAAAGATACTTCCGGGCACTATGCCATCTATTCACGCTCGGCCCGATCAGCGAAGAAGGAAGACGCTTTACCGGGGCAATCGGAGACTTCCTGTTCCTCCGCGATGATCAACTTGGTACACGTGACTATGGACAGCTTCTTTGGCGATCGGCCTGAGCCGGGTGAGGAATCTAGCTGACTCGCGTAGGTCGTCACTCAGGGTGAATACTACACGGATGGCGGTATGCTCTCCCGCTGTGCGCGTCACATCGATCTCTTCGTCCACCTTTGGATACACGAGCACCGCTGGCGCTTGACAATGCTTGCGTCAAGCGCAAAGATAGATGTATGGAGCTGCGCTAATGTGTGTGGCAGGAGATGACACATGTTCGTCAATGTGACCGTTCGACCAGAGCTTCTCCGTTGGGCCAGGCAGCGTGTTTCCCTGTCTCCAACACAGTTGGCGAGTAGTATGAAGGTGCTCTCGGTCTACAACAGTATCTTTAACTTGCTCATTCTCCAGGGAGCGCGAGATTGGATGACAGACAAGGTGCTACAGCGGGGCGATCTCGACCACCACCACATCGGTCCAGCGTCTTGGGAGGGCAAGAAATATCTCAGGAAGGGCAGTATACACACGATCCTCAATCATATGGCGCTGACCGCTGATACGAACTGTAACGTTATCAGCGATCGCCTGCCGAACGAGTACCTGTCGGAACTCATCGCCAGCAGCAGCGCGGACCAGGTGCGCGACATATTAGCATCGCACTTCATATCGCTAACGGCCCAGGACATTCTGTTGCGGGAGCAGTTCGGGCCGGATGATTATGAGGCATCTATTGCGGAGCACAAGCGGACCATTATCGAGGCGGTCGAGAACCTTCTAATTAAAGAGAGACTGCATCCATCGATAATCCTGCGCGAACTTGATCGAAGTATTGAGGAGACCGAACTAAGCCTTCGCCAGATTATTGCAGAAGCCCTAGTGAATGATCCCGAGCAGCTTCCCCCGCACATCGCCCAGAAGTTGGATGAAAGCATCCAAGAAGCGGCTAAGAAGAACGTCGCTGTCGATGTAGAGAATTTCCATGAGCTTGGTGCCAGGCCCGGGTTCGCCGATTTGCGCAAGTTTAAGGATATAATCACATCCAAGGCCACTAGGACCCAGCTTGACCCTCCGTTCGCGAATAAGGAGACTCTCAGCACTGAGTTTGGGCAGCCAGCAGAACTGAGAAACCGTATTCGGCACAGCCGCACGGTCGATGAGATTACACGCAAGGAAGGCGAAGTGGCGATTCTCTGGTTCAAAGAGGAGTTGACCAAGTGACCACAACGCCTGAACAGATAGACATTTGGCGAAGTGCCGCCTCCGAAGACCAGCGGTTGGAGTTCAAGGAAGCAAAGACGCAATTCGATAATCGTAAGCTCTACAAGTACTGTGTAGCTCTCGCGAATGAAGGTGGAGGTCATCTGCTTCTCGGCATCGCTGACAAGCCACCGCGCCCCGTAGTGGGAACGGCGGCTTTCAATGATCCTGTTGAGATGGCTGAGAAACTTTTTCAGGCGGTTGGTTTCCGGGTCGACATTGAAGAAGTTGCACATGCTGATGGTCGAGTCCTCATCTTTGATGTTCCTCCCCGTCCGCGTGGCACCGCCTACCATCTGGATGGCGCATACTTGATGCGTTCGGGCGAGAGTCTTGTGCCTATGAGCGAAGATCATCTTCGACGAATTTTTGCCGAAGGCGGTCCCGACTGGCTTGAACAACCAGCCAGGGAGAACCTTTCGGCCGAGAACGTGATTGACTTGCTTGACACGCAAGCTTTCTTTGAACTGCTTGGCCTTCCGTATCCGACCGACCGTACGGGAGTCATTGGTCGTCTGGAACAGGAAAGACTGCTTGATCATTCTGCGAATGGTTATTCCATACGTCGTTTGGGTGCAATTCTCCTGGCTAAGAGAATGCAGGACTTCCCTGATCTGTTGCGCAAGGCACCGCGGATCGTGGTCTACTCTGGAAACTCCAAACTGGAAACGAAGCTGGATCAGCCGAGCACTAAGGGATACACGGTCGGATTTCAGGACCTGGTGAGGTTTGTGATGAACCAGCTTCCCCAGAACGAGGTCGTCGAGGACGCGCTTCGCAAGGAAGTAAAGCTTGTACCTGAAATAGCTATCCGTGAATTGGTTGCGAACGCGCTCATCCATCAGGACTTCTTGATAGGCGGCATGTCGGTGATGATCGAGATCTACTCCGATCGTGTTGAAATCTCCAATCCTGGCGAGCCAATTGTCCCTGTTGAGCGCTTTATTGATGGATATCAGTCGCGCAATGAGCGACTGGCCGACTTCATGCGGCGATTCGCCATCTGCGAGGAGAAAAGCAGCGGTATTGACAAAGTGATCCAGACTGTTGAGACCTACCAGTTGTCCGCACCTGATTTCCACGCCACGTATCGCCGCACCGCGGTCATTCTGTTTGGCCACACATGTTTCAAGGATATGGACCGCGATGCCCGTGTCCGTGCCTGCTACCAGCACTGCTGTCTACGTTACGTCCTGCAACAGAAGATGACCAACCAGACCTTGCGTGAACGCTTCAGGTTGCCCGAGACAAAGACGGCCCTTGTTTCGCAGACCATCTCAGCAACAGTGGATGCAGGAATGATCAAACCCTCCGATCCGGAGAAGACATCCACGAGATACCGGAGCTATGAACCAATATGGGCATGACATCTTGTTTAAAAGCAAAGCCTTTAAATTGAGCAGAAAATGCGGAACTGCCTGCCTGACAACGGCTTGCTTATTTAAACGCAAATCTTCACAGGTATGCGAGTGACGCTGAGAAAGAAGAGGACGAACGTAAGCGATGTGAGCGATAGGCTTCTCAGAAAAAAAACTTGAATCCTGCCTCTGGCGGCGGCTACATTGCTTGAACTGGGAGTCGGAAGAAAAGGAAAGATCGTTTCTGAATGACGGCTGTGTATAAACGTCTACATTCCTGGCGTAAGGGATAAACGATGATTCGTGAAGCGGAGCTCCGGCGACGTGCTGCAAGCCGGGGGATTGATCCGATGATCTTGAACCTGGATTACGCCTTAGGATGGTTCTTAGCCGCTCTATATGCTGCCAATCATCTGAAAGATCGTCTCCGTTTCAAGGGCGGTGCCAAAGCAACGGGATAGGATGCTACTTTCGCCAGAACTGGGCTAGGATTTCAGATACTCCTTCAAGTCGCGGTAGAAGTTCTCATGTCCGCCGACGGCATAGATGTAGATATCCTTGGCGCCTTTATCTACCTCATACGCCAAGAGGTACAACCTGCCGAGAAAGCCAAACTTGTGAACCCTTACGTTAGCGAGGTCGCCAGACTTGAGTACTCCAAGACTAGGGTCCTCGCATACGCGCTTCACCTGATCATCAATCGCCTTACGCAGGTTGCTGGGTAGTTTTCTCTTTATCTTATTGAACTTCGAAGACGTTTTGGGAAGGTAGACCATATGCCGTTCTACCCGAACTCGTAGTCTTTGACATCGCCTTTGCGCATCGCGGCTCGTGCCTCAAGGATGTCGGCCTGGAACTGCGGGTGCAGCTCAAAGTAGGTGTTGACGTAGAGTTCAATTGCTAGACGAACAACGCTACTGGCTGCGCGTTTCTCAATCGCAGCGATCTCGTCAACCTGCCGTCGCAAGTCAATAGGGACCTTTGTTGACAGGGTATGGGTTGCCATCTTTGGCTCCTTCTATCGCATACTTTAGCACAACAAGTATACTAGGTCTACTTACTTAGTGCGAGGACATGTGCCACCAGAAGAAGCGCTCCTTACGAAATAGGATATTCCGTACTCTTGCTCAGACGGCATAGTCGCTCCGTCTGCTTGAGGGAGATCCGAGCCGACATTCTAGCGGCCGAGAAGAGTGGATCAGCGTTGCTGGGTGAGATTCTTGGTGTAGAAGGCGTGTGAAGCCATTCCCAGAACCGGCGTCCCTGTGAAGGCAACCTTGCATATAGACCGTGCGAGCTCGTATACTGAAGGTAGCTTTTGATATGAACTAGAGCAGAATCCATGTTAAAAGGTAGGGAGAATTAAGGAGATGAGTGGCGTGTCTACGAGAAGAACTGGACGAGCAGGGCGCTATATCCGACAGCATGAAGGTTATCAAGCTTTCATCACAGCGCCGTTACCTCCAAATCCCCCAATCCACGTAGATCCACAGATGCAGGTTCTGCTCTCGCAAGCTGAACTCGCTTTGGGACGTTTGGACAGTTCGATACAGACACTCCCCGGTCCGGACTTGTTTGTGTTCATGTATGTCCGGAAAGAAGCGGTGTTATCAAGCCAAATCGAGGGCACGCAGAGCTCGTTGGACGATCTATTGGAAGCTGAGGCAAAGATATTCAGCCCAGACCGACCTCGTGACGTAGGAGAAGTGCTTAACTACGTCGACGCCATGAACTACGGCTTGGAACATCTTCAGACGCTCCCCGTATCCGTGCGTCTAATTCGCGCGATTCACAAGCGACTCCTCAAGGGCGTCCGAGGGTCTCAACATCAGCCTGGCGAGCTGCGCACCACACAGAATTGGATCGGTCCAAGCGGTTGCACTCTAAACGAGGCTACCTTCGCTCCTCCTCCCGAAGCGAGGTACCTAGAGCGCTTGGAGATTGGGAGCGTTTCCTGCACGGTGACCATGAGATGCCGCTTCTAGTCAACGTAGGGTTGGCCCACGCCCAATTTGAGACGGTCCACCCGTTTCTTGACGGCAATGGAAGGATCGGCCGTCTGCTTATCACCTTTCTTCTTTGTGAACGCGGAATCCTGCAGAAGCCCGTACTCTATCTCTCTTACTACTTCAAGCGCCATAGGCAGCAGTATTACGACTTACTACAAGCGGTGCGGGACATAGGCGACTGGGAGTCTTGGTTGAAGTTCTTCTTTCAGGGCATAGCTGAAGTATCGCAAGAGGCTACGACCACTGCTCGACGCATTGTGGAGCTGCGCGAAAAGCACTGGGCTCTGATTATCGAGCAGTTTGGGCACGTAGCCGCCAACGGGCTCAAAGTATTGGAGTCGCTCTACTCCCGGCCAATCATCACCGTAAACGATATCGTCAAGATGACGGGAACCAGCTTCACGGCAGCCAATCAACTAATGAAGAAGTTCGTCGCGTACAGAATGCTCTCTGAGATTACGGGTCAGGCACGGAATCGACGGTTCCGTTACGATGCCTATATCGACCTCTTTGCTGAGGAGGTTAAGGACGGGTGAAAACTCAGGCGCGCTCCTTACCAAATAGGATATTCCGTGCTCTTGCTGAGATGGCGGAATTGTTCCACAGTCAATAGCGCTAACCGTAAGTGCGAGTTTTTCTGCTGTTGGGGCAGATGATGCGATGGATCAATGCAGCGGTTGGCAGGACGTGGCCATCACCCGATTGCGCGTGGATGATCGATCGCTGATAATGAGCCACAACCCACAGGGCAATCCTCCCACCAGGACGGTGATCACAAACTATGGAGTCTGACAGGGATTTTGAGCAACTGATTGAACGACGTGGCACCGATAGCATCAAATGGACTTTGTTCGATGAGGATGTCCTGCCAATGTGGGTTGCGGATATGGACTTTCGCGCTCCACAAGCAGTGATCACGGCTCTGCAACAACGCGTCAAACATGGCGTATTCGGTTATCCTCACGAGCCCCCCCGCCTGCGCGATGTGGTCGTCGATTGGATCACCCGCCACTACAACTGGGCGGTGCAACCGGATGCCCTCGTCTTCCTCCCTAATGTGGCGGTTGGGTTCAACCTAGCGATTCAGGCCGGCGGGAAGCCTGGTAGTGGTTTACTGTTTCAGCCGCCGATTTACTTTCCTATCCTTGACACTCCGAAGCATGCTGGACTCGAAGCGCGGCCAAGCGAACTGGTACGAGGAGAAGATGGCCGCTACGAGATCGACTATGATGATGTAGAACGAGTGGCAGGCGAGCGATGTTCGGCGTTCATCCTGTGCAACCCACACAACCCGGTGGGGCGCGTCTTCTGCCTCGAGGAACTCGAGAAACTGGGGGAGACTTGCCTGCGTCACGACCTGCTCATCTGCTCCGATGAGATCCACGCCGACCTTGTCTACGATGGGCGACGCCATATCCCTATCGCCAGCATCGATGCACAGATCGCGGCGCGGACGATCACCCTGATCGCACCAAACAAGACATTCAATGTGGCGGGGATCAGCTGCGCAATCGCCGTGGTCCCCAATCCCGAATTGCGACAAAGCTTGGAGGACGCACGCCGCGGCATTGTCCCGCATGTTGGGATCATGAGTTATGTGATGACCGATGCTGCCTATCGGCACGGTGAACAGTGGTTGAGCCAACTCATTGCATACCTGGCCAAGAATCGTAGCTTTGCGGAGGAATTCGTCCGCAACCAGCTCCCAGGCGTGAGAGTAGCTCCGATCGAGGGGACGTATCTCGCGTGGCTTGATTGTCGCGATCTTGGCCTTGAGGAGAGTCCGCGCGCCTTCTTCCTCCGCGAGGCGCGTGTTGGGCTAAACGATGGGGCTCGCTTCGGTCCCGGCGGGGAGGGGTTCGTGCGCCTTAATTTCGCAACACCGCGATGGAACCTCCTTGACGGCCTTCAGCGCATGCAAAGGGCGCTGCTCCGCAGGGCGGGCAACAGCTGATTCTCGTCCACCGCTTGCCCAGCTTGTGGACAAGCGCGGTTGAAATCCGTCCCTGCTGTCTCTAGAATTATTATATGATCCGGAGGGGTGGGTGAGCGGCCTAAGCCGCTAGTTTGGAGAACTGGTGTACCTTCGGGTACCGCGGGTTCAAATCCCGCCCCCTCCGCCAATGCCTGTGCTAGGTGGGGGGCTAGCGGTCCCCTTAATCCACAACCCGCTATAGTGGAGCTGAAGGGCGTTCTGAGAGAGAAAGTAGTAGGGTCTGTAACCAGGAAAGTGGTGTTGAGGGTTGAGCCCTCTACGGCGCACGCTGGTGAACTCCGTCAGGCCTGGAAAGGAGCAGCGGTAAGCAAGCCTCTGCGGGTGTTAGAGGATTACTTGACCTGAGCTGGCTACCTTGGTGGCGCCTGTTGCTTTCTCGCGAGGAAGCCATGCACAGGCTGTTATCAGGGGAAAGATATGCGGACATTCTTGTGTATTCCAATCGATGAAGCCTTACGGGTGAAGCTTGCTGATCTTTCTTCTCGGTTGCAGCGATTGGTTTATGTACGAGCTAGTTGGGTGCGGCCGGAGAATTTTCACTTGACCGTTCGCTTCCTGGGGGAAATTGACCCAATGTTGACACTTGATTTGCAACGGTGTTTTCGTGCTGTGCTCGAGCGTATTCCTCCTTTTGTTGCTCCGATCAATAAACTGGGGGCCTTTCCTTCAGCCCGGCGACCACGTGTTGTTTGGGCAGGAGGGAGAGCCGTTGCTCCGTTTGTCAAGCTTGTTTCATTGGTCGAACAAGAGCTGGCAGGGCTTGGCTTTCCAAGGGAGCGCAAGCCGAGTATATCTCATGTTACCCTTGCCCGAATCAAGGGAAGGGTTGATGGGTCGGTTGAGGAAGCGATTTGCTCGCTTGAAGGGATTCCATCTTGGAACCTGCAGGCTAAGCAACTTGTTCTGATGGAAAGCAGACTCACCTCTCGTGGAGCGGTCTACTCTCCATTGTTTTCCGTTCCCATGCGGGGGTGAAATGTCGCCCTTCAAGTACCTGGATCACACGGCAGACATGTGTGTTCAAGGAATAGGAACTTCGGTTGAGGAAGCGTTTTGTGAAGCAGCACGGGCTGTATTTAACCTTATGGTCGATCTGGATCGGGTTGTCCCTGAGACAAGAATCCAGGTTTCGCTAGGTGCCTCTAGTCTGGAGCTTCTTCTTGTGGAGTGGTTGGACGCGCTTATCGGTCAGAAGGATCTTTCGCGAATGGTCTTCTGTCGTTTTGGTGTAGATATTGTGACGAGTAACAACGGGTTCCGTCTTGAAGGTGAAGGATGGGGGGAAGAACTTAATCCCGTTTGGCACAGAGCCAAGTTGGAAGTGAAGGGGGTGAGCTACGCAGGCCTGCACGTCTCTAAGGGGAAAGAAGGCTGGATCGCGCAGTGTGTGGTCGATGTGTAGGTAAAGATGACTGAACAATACATGCTAGAAAGGCTAGGGCAAGCGGAATGGCTTGTCCCAGCAACCGGTGAGATGCGGGTTCCTGGCCGGATATTTGCTGATTGTGGGACAATTGAGCAGTTGAAGGCCGATATAGAAGAGGGGAAGGAATGGAATGCCCTGCGCCAGGTGTGTCAGGTTGCGTGTCTTCCCGGTATTGTCACAGCATCACTTGCCCTTCCTGATGTTCACCCAGGCTATGGATTTCCTATTGGTGGGGTAGCGGCGTTTGATCTTGATAGCGGTGTAGTTGTAGTTGGCGGAGTGGGCTTTGACATCAACTGTGGTGTCCGCACGCTTAGAACACCGCTTACTGAAGAAAGTGTCGTAGATTGCAAGGAGGAGCTAGCCGAGCAGCTCTTCCGTGATATCCCCGCCGGATTGGGCTCAGAAGGAAAGCTACGCTTGTCGGTCGAGGAGATCGACCAGGTTTTGGTCAAGGGAGCAAGATTTGTAGTAGAACGAGGCTACGGGCTAGAGGAGGATCTGGAGTACATAGAGGAAGGAGGACAGCTTGCTGGGGCAGATCCGGGTACGGTCAGTGCTGTGGCCAAACAGCGCCAGTTTCGCCAGGTAGGTACGCTTGGTTCGGGAAATCACTATCTAGAGGTACAGGTTGTAGAAGAAGTGTTTGATCAGAAGGCAGCTGGCATCTATGGTTTACGCAAGGGAGAAGTTGTCATCTCTATTCATACCGGCTCACGCGCTCTTGGTCATCAGATTGGGCAGGACTACCTAAAAGAAATGGCTAAGGCAACCAAGAAGTATAACCTATCGGTTCAGGCGCGGGAGCTCGCCTGTGCTCCAATAAAGAGCGATGAAGGGGAGCGTTACCTGGCTGCTGTTGCCTGTGGGGGAAACTGCGCGTTTGCCAATAGACAAGTGATTACGCATCTTGTCCGCTCTTCGTTTGCTCGTGTCTGTGGCATTCCTCCGGCCAGTGTACGCACCGTATACGATATCGGGCACAATAATGTCAAGCTTGAACATCATTGTGTTGATGGAAAAGAACGCGCGGTTCTAATCCATCGTAAAGGAGCTACAAGGGCATTTGGTCCTGGGCGAGAGGAGTCGCCTGTGTCTTATCGTAGCGTTGGCCACCCCATACTTGTTGGCGGGACAATGGGTACGGCTTCGTACATCATGAGAGGAACAGAGGTTGGAATGAAAAAGGCATTTGGA
>Ga0163203_1000498_pt1 | contig 10715 bp, 11 predicted proteins | sample PL_2010_330m_FD_113534 | JGI IMG/M metagenome (GOLD analysis project Ga0163203, IMG submission 113534) | Freshwater microbial communities from Powell Lake, British Columbia, Canada to study Microbial Dark Matter (Phase II) - PL_2010_330m | ecosystem: Environmental > Aquatic > Freshwater > Lake ... | reverse complement strand
TTTTTGTTGACTCCAGAGAGGAATACAGGAAAATTTCCCGGTTTGCCCAATCGATCCAGTCGAGGATCAGAAGAAAAATTTTTTATTATAGAGGAAGAACGCCGCTTTACGAGAAGTTCGGCATCGAAGGCCGCATGGAAGAGATTTTTCGCAGGAAGGTTTCTTTGAAGTGCGGGGGATCTATCGTGATCGAGCAGACCGAGGGGCTTGTATCGGTCGACGTCAATACCGGAAAATTTACCGGCAAGAGAAATCCGGAGGAAACCGCTTTCAAGACAAACATGGAAGCTGCCTCCGAGGTGGCGAGACAAATCATGCTGAGGGATATAGGCGGCATCGTGGTTATAGATTTCATAGACATGGACGAAAAGCCCCACAGGAGAGACGTGCAGCGGATGCTGGAGGAGGGCTTTAAAAGGGATAAAGCCAGGATAAAAATTTTACCGATTTCCCCCATAGGGCTTATCGAGATGACGAGGCAGAGAATAAGAAAAAGCCTTGAAAGCGTCTCCTTCCGCGAATGTCCGTATTGCAACGGCATGGGCCGGGTGAAGACGCCTGCTACGATAGCGATAGAAGCAGTTCGGCGCCTCGAGAGGACCATGACAGAAAAACGCCAGCGGGAGATTTTTTTGATGGCACACCCGGATGTATGCCGGTACCTGGAGACTTCATTTAAGAACGTTCTCGGGACACTCGAGAGGAAATTCAGAAAAAAGATTACGGTAAAGGTGGATTTGAAGCTTCACGTGGAGGACGTCTATTTTGAGTAAAAAAGGCTTCACGCTGGTCGAGGTGATGGTTTCGGTTGCGATAGTTGGCCTGGTTCTTACAGGGGTTCTTTTTCTATTTGTCCAGACTGCCGATATATCCGCTAGAATCGACAAGCAATACGTCGCAACGAATCTTGCCAAAAGCAGAATAGAAAGGGTCAGGGCCGTTGTCGAGGCAAGTGGATTCGATTCCCTGGATGACCTGGTGGAGTCAAGCGCCACCTATTTAAATTCGGACGGTACTTCGAATCAAAACGGTGACTTTAAGCGTTTCACTGCGGTAAGCTCCTATCCGTCGGTCACTCCCGACCCGAATTTAAGGGGAGTCGAGGTAAAGGTTGTTTACAGGTACAGGGGCTCGTGGAGAGAGGATGCCGCGATAACCGTGACAACGGTTTTCGCGAACGTGTTATGACTACATGAGAAAACTAAAGATGCGTAAAAATAAAGGGATGAGCCTTCTGGAAGTTTTGGTCGTTTCCGTGGTAGGCATGCTCCTCGTAGGGGTTGTCTTGAGCATGTGGTACTTCGGATACAAAAATTGGACCATCAGCAGGATTAGCTCGGGCCTGCGGATTGATTTGCAGAATGCGATAGAGCGCATAAGGGAAGAAATAAGGCTCTCGAGCCTTGACCACATGAGCTTTTATCCGTCGGGTGCCACCAAGTACACGGCTATAAGCTTTCCGCTTCCAAAATACGCCACGGGCGGATTTCTCACCCTGGATGAGACAAGCGGCAAAATCACATGGGATAAGAGCGTTATTTATCATGTAAGCTCTGGGAGGACGAAATTATTGCGAACGGAGAAAACCTTCAAGCTGGATTCCGGAGAAAGGTACACGCAGCTTGCCGCGGTGGTTGCCGCGGAAGAAACAGCTGGCACGAAGGTCGTGCTCGAAAGCTTGGACGTAGCCGGGTTTACCATAACGCCGAAGATTGTCAAGTTTGACGGATATAATCCGTCGTTTAAGCAAAGCGATAAAGTAAACTTCGGGAGCATAAAGCTCGAACCCGGCGCTCATAAACTGAGATTTACGGCAACGGGGAAGCGCTATGATGACGTGGGTAACTATCGTTTCGGAATTGATACGCTTTCGATAACGCCGAGCGGCTGTGAGAGGGAAGCGGAGAATTGCGCCGTAGTAGCGGGCGAAACCACGACTTCTTACAGCACCGAATTAGCCGGCGAGTGCAGCGGAAACTCTTACGTGAAATGCGCGGCGAATGAAGACGAATACATTACTTTCAGCTTATACTATGACCTCTGGCGTGAATCGAATTTTGAGAATTCGATAAGGAATAACACGATTCTTACCGATGACCAGTTGCGTATAAAGCTGGCGACCCAGGATGAAGGCGGAGAGGTATGTTGGCAGGCGGCCGCGCAGACGGGAAGCGAGTCAAACGCGCTCACCCTTGGCACCCTGCCGGCGAATATCGCCGTGCGGAATGTTCTGAAGGGCATTATAGGCAACGATTTCATCGATGTCTTGCCGGACCAAAAAATGGTGAGCATTAAATTCGTGGCTCATCCCACAAGCGATTTTATAATCAGCGCGGCCTACCTTGCCGAAAGGTCGGGCGTGACCGAGGACGCGGTAGCGGGAACCACTGTTCCGCTTGCCTTCGGTGGCCTCGCAGGCGTGACGATTCTGCAAGGTACGGAAACATGGAGCGATTGGCTTCAGTTCAGTATGGTGGATAGCAAGGATTATCTGGTAACATTTTTTTCTACCGCCCCCAACGTATCCTATTGGGCCGGCCCCGAAGACGCTACGAATTCTTATTACGGCACGGACCCCAATGACGACAGCTTGAGCGACATCTCTGACGCCTCAGATGGTGACTGGGAAAAATTTACCCCTTCGGAGCATATTTATGCTGCCGGGAGTGCGGAAAACTGGGCCAATACCGGCACGATTAAAAAAACCTACGATACAAAAATTGCAAGCACAACCGAGCCCGAGTACGGCGTTATAACCTGGGATTCCTCCGTGCCGGTGGGAACAACCGTCAGCATGAAAGTGCGCGCGAGCGATAATTCAGACATGTCCGGCGCCACCGAGGCATCCATAACTTCCAGCGGAGACGCGATTCCCACCGGCCTGGACGGGAAAAGATACGTGCAGTTTGAGGCCACGCTCACGTCTTCGACGCCGTATACTGCGTATCCCTGGATTGACAACGTTGCCATAAACTGGGAGGGTGCGGCCAAAATGTGCGAGATAGGCGGCTATTTTACGCAGGACTCCGACTACGGCATAATAGAGCTTACGGTGGATGGGAAAAGCCTTACCAAAGGATTAGAGGTAACCGTCGGCGTTTCCGAATATTTTAGCCCCGGAGACACCACATACAAAGAGTCACTGACGGCCGAAATTGAACCAAGGAACGCGGGAAGGTAAGTCATGCAGGGCTTGAAATTTGTTAAAAGTATTCGCGGAACGATATTTATCATAGTCATGCTAATATCAATGCTCATGATTTTAATCGGGGTGAGCGCTTCAAACATGTTATTGCAGGATGCGCATATGGTAAAGCATCTTAAGCGTTCCACGCAGGCCCAGTATCTGGCCGAGGCGGGTATTAATGTCGCCCTGGTGGTTTTAGCGCAGGATTTTTCAAAGAAAGATACCTCCGGGAATTTTCCCAAGACATATTTAGGCGCGGGCTATTACCATGTAACGGTAAGCGAATTCGGCAACAGGGTTTTATTGTCCAGCGAAGGGGAGGCCGAGGGTGTTACGAGGACGGTTGACGTGGAGGTAAAGGATCTGGGTGCGTATCCGGAAGCATTGAAGCGTGCCCTTGCCACTGGCGGGGATATGAAGGTACATTCGACCGTTGGGCACGTTACAATTTACGGCGACATACATGCTAACGGTGACATGACGCTCCAGGGAAAAGACGCTTCCAACATGGTGAAGGTGCTCGAGCAAAGCCCCTACGACGGTGATGCGACATGCCATGGCACCTATACCGAAAAGGGAAGCGTGCAGGTTGATGGCGTCGGAATCGGCGGTCAGGCGGAACTTGATATGCCAAACTTCGATTTCGCCTATTTCAAGAATGTCGCACTGACAGGTGGCGGTGTTCACTATTCGGATGATACAACATTCCAAGGCGCAGCGGGTGAGGATTTAAGCGGCGGTACAGCCGGCATTACCTATGTTGACGGGACGGCGACATTTAAAAAGAGTGCATTTACGATAACGGGGGGCTTTGTCGCGAAGGGGAAGATAGAATTAAAAAACAGCGGTTCGATAACGCAGAATCACAGTAGCGGCAACAGGTTCCCTATTTTTATGAGTAACGATGAATGCGATCTAAAAGGGCCTTTTAATACCCAAAGCGGAAATATCGTGTATGCGACCAATAGCGCCACGATCTATAGCGCTGCACCTAGCGTTCTGATGCTGGGTGCTGTTCTATCGGGCGGATGGATTGAGATCAAGCCGGGCACCGCGGTAACGCTGACGTATAGCAAGATTGAATCAAGTGAGGTAATTCCTTCCGGTGGCATCGAAATCGTCAGCTGGAATCGATAATTCGCTTGACAAACTGGGATTTTATGCTAAAGTAAGTCACTTCAAACGATATAGGAGATAATATATGTATGCGATAATTGAAGCTTCCGGCAGACAGTACAAGGTAGTGAAAAACGACGAATTCCTCGTGAGCAGGATGCCGGGCAAGCCCGAGAGCGCGGTGAAGTTCAAGAATATTCTATTTGCCAGGGAAAAAAATTCTTACCATGTGGGGACACCTTACATAAAGGACGCCCATGTGACGTGCGAAATTCTGTCGCATCCGCGCGCAAAGAAACTAGTTGCGTTTAAATACAAGCGCCGTAAGAGCTCAAAACGCAAGGTAGGCCACAGACAGGACCTGACGCGGTTAAAGGTTAAAGAAATTAAGTTATAAGGAGCGCATCATGGCACATAAAAAAGGATTAGGAAGTTCGAAAAACGGCAGAGACTCCCATTCACAGAGGCTGGGCGTAAAACGCTTCGGCGGCCAGCTTGTCACAACGGGGAGCATTATCCTGAGGCAGCGCGGGACACCGTTTAAGCCGGGCCTGAATGTGGGCCGCGGAAGGGACGACACGCTTTTTGCCAAGGCCGACGGCATCGTTAGTTTCTCCCCTTCAAAAAGAGTCAGCATCTTACCTCAATGAAATGCTTATCGACCAGGCCAGAATACACACGAAAGCCGGCGACGGCGGTAGTGGCTGTACGAGCTTCTACCGCGACAGAAGCGTCCGCAAAGGCAAGCCCGACGGCGGCCATGGCGGCGACGGCGGAAATATAATATTTAAAGTCGATAAAAACATCCACACGCTTCTCGATTTCCGGTACAACAGGCACTTCAGGGCGCCCCGCGGCGCGCATGGCAGCTCAAACAATAAGCGCGGAAGAGGTGGCAAAGATCTTTACATAAAAGCCCCGGCCGGCACCCTCATCATGGATGCTTCTACGGGCCTTGTTTTAAGGGACCTTACAGGCCCCGGAGAGGAAGTGGTCATCGCCGTAGGGGGAAAAGGCGGAAGCGGGAATTCAAGAAAACAGGACGGAATGCCCGGTGAAAAGGGTGAAGACAAAGACATTATCCTCGAGCTCAAACTCATTGCTGACGTCGGTATTATCGGCTACCCGAATGCCGGCAAGTCTACGCTTATTTCGCAGATCTCGAAGGCAAAGTCGAAAGTCGCAAATTACCCTTTTACTACGAAACAGCCCATACTCGGCATTGTTGAGCTGGATGACGAAAACCTTGTATTTGCGGACATGCCGGGGCTGATAGTGGGGGCGCACAAGGGACGGGGCCTCGGCGACGAATTTTTGCGTCACATAGAAAGAACAACTGTTTTGTTACACATGGTAGACATCGCCGCCCCTGACGGACGGGATGCTTATGATGATTATGCAGCCATAAATAATGAGCTTTCCCTGTATGGCAGGCGGATTGAGAAAAAGCCCCAGATAGTTGCGTGTAACAAAATGGACCTGGCCGGCGCTAGAGAGAATTTTAAAAAATTCAGCAACAAAATAAGCAAAAAGGCCTTTCCCATCTCTGCGGTTACGGGCGAGGGGATAAAAGAACTTTTAGAGGAAATATGGAATCTCTTCAGTACAAAAAGATCGTAGGAAGAAGTTGTTCACATAGTAGGTCACACTTAAGTGTGACCTACTACAGAGGGTGATCTATGAAGTATGCTAAAGTTGTAATAAAGATAGGTACAAGTGTTCTCGCCGAAGAAAATGGGGCGATTGACAAAAAGAGAATCGAGAGTATCGCCTCACAAGTTTTAGGCCTCTTAAAAAAAGGCATAAAGGTGATAGTGGTAAGTTCCGGCGCCATCGGGTGCGGCATGGAAGCCCTTAAGCTCAAAAACCCCCCCTCATCACTTTCCGAATTGCAGGCAACTGCCGCCGTCGGACAGACCTGCCTCATGGCGCTTTACAGCGAAGCCTTCGGAAAAAGAAACTTCACGGTCGGACAGGTTCTCCTGACGCAGGAGGACTTCGATCATCGCCTCAGGTATCTTAACATAAAGTACACGATCGAGGCGCTGCTTGCAAAAAAAATCGTTCCCATAGTGAACGAAAACGATACTGTCTCAACCGAGGAAATCAAGTGCGGCGATAATGACCGGATTTCAAGCCTGGTAGCCGATCTCTCCGGAGCGGATCTCTTGGTCGTCCTGACAAACGTCGACGGCCTTTATGACAAAAGCGGAAAGGTCATCGGCACGGTCGAATCCATAACGCCCGGCCTAAAGAAGCTTGTTACGAAAAAATGCCTTTCTATCACAAAAGGCGGCATGGAAAGCAAGATCGAGGCCCTCGAGGTGGCGGTCAATTCCGGCATAGATTGTTTTATCGCAAATGGAAAGGTTGATAACATTATCCCGGCGATCTTGGCCGGTAGCGGCGCTTCTACTTATTTTAAAGCAAAGCCGGTAAAGCGAAAGGCCAAGAAAAGATGGATTGCTTATTCATCAAAGGCCAAGGGTAAAATAATAGTCGATGACGGCGCAAAAAAGGCGCTTTGCCATTCCCACAGGAGCCTTTTGTCCTCCGGCATTATAGGGAAAGACGGAAATTTCAAGGCAGGGGACGTGGTAGGCATAGCCGATTCAAAAAAGAAAGAATTTGCCAGGGGCCTTACGAATTATGCCTCAAAAGAGATAGGACGGATAAAAGGGTTAAAAACAGGCGAAATCGAAGCCATGCTCGGCTATAAGGACCACGACGAAGTCGTGCATCGGGACAACTTGGTAATATTGTAAGCGGATGACTATGGCACTAAAAAAAGAAATGATAGAGATTGCCAAAGGCGCGAGGGAGGCATCGCGAAAACTCCCGTCGGTAGAAACCGAGCTCAAAAACAATATTTTAAAGTCTATGGCGCGCGGGCTTATCAAATCGAGGTCTTTTATTTTAAAGGCCAACGCAAAGGATCTTAAGAAGGCGAGGGCTAATAAACTTTCATCCGCACTTCTGGACCGCCTGCGGCTTACAGACAAAAGAATACGCGCCATGGCTGATTCCATCAAAGCCGTCGCGGAACTGGAAGACCCTGTGGGGGCACTGGAGAAGCTGCTAAAAAGGCCGAATGGCCTCCTGATAGGAAAAATGCGGGTTCCGATAGGCACTATCCTCATAGTGTATGAATCCAGGCCGAACGTTACCGCAGATTGCGTCGCGCTCTGCCTAAAATCCGGGAACAGCCTTATTTTACGAGGCGGCAGCATCGCAATAAATTCCAATATTGCCATATTTGACGTGCTCGCCAGAGAAGCCGCTAAAGCCGGTTTACCCAAAGGCGCCCTTAACCTTATTAAAGTAACAGACAGAAAGGCAGTGAGCATTCTGCTCGGCCTGGAAGAACTGATAGACGTGGTCATACCGCGGGGCGGGGAATCACTGATAAGAGAAGTGGCAAAGGCCTCAAGAATACCCGTGATTAAGCATTACAAGGGCGTATGCCACGTATATGTTGACGAACACGCGGATTTGAACATGGCAGAAGCCATTGCTTATAACGCCAAGGTCCAGAGGCCCGGCGTCTGCAATGCCATGGAGACACTCCTTGTCCATAAGGACGTTGCGGCGCGCTTTCTTCCCGGGATGGCCAAAAAATTTATTGACGCAGGCGTTGAAATAAGGGGATGTCCGCTTACGAGAAAGATTCTTAAGAATATTAAAATAAAAGCCGCCGCAGAAGGAGACTGGCATACCGAGTATCTGGATTTAATTGTATCCGTGAAGATAGTTACCTCGCTCGGCGAGGCGATCGGACACATTAATGAATACGGGACGGCGCACTCCGATGCTATAATCACGGAAAAATATGAACATGCGATGGAATTCATGCAGGATGTGGACTCGAGCTCTGTTTACGTGAATGCCTCTACGAGGTTCACCGACGGCTACGAATTTGGCAAGGGGGCTGAAATGGGCATATCGACCGGGAAGCTCCACGCCCGCGGCCCCGTAGGCCTCGAGGAACTGACGACATATAAATATGTGATATTCGGAAATGGGCAAATCCGTAAGTAAACGTATCGGCATACTAGGCGGCACTTTTAACCCCGCCCACAACGGCCACCTGCACGTAGCAAGGCAGGCGCTTAAGAAACTGCGTCTTTCGAAGGTCATCTTTATTCCTACGTATATATCTCCACACAAGAAAATAAGCGGAGGCGCCACGGTTGAGGACAGGCTTCGTATGCTTCACCTTGCGACCGGGGAGAATAGCAGATTTTCGGTATCGCTTTACGAAATAAAAGCAAAAGGCAAGTCTTACTCGGTAAAGACAGCGCGGTTTTTAAGGAAAAGATACGGAAAGCGTGCAGAGCTTTTCTTTTTAATAGGAGCCGATAGCCTTGCCGGACTCACGCGGTGGAAAGAGCCTTCGCGCCTTTTTAAGCTTCTTCGCTTTGCCGTTTTTGCCAGGCCGGGATTCAAGCTAAATGCAGGCCCTCCTGCGCCAAGGCTTCGGAGGGCAAGCCCGTCGAACATTTTAAAGGTGCAGGTCCCCGGAAAGAAAGTAAGTTCTACGGCAATCCGCCGTCTGGCGCGAAGCGGAAAGTCTGTAAGGGGACTCCTCCCACACAAGGTCTTCCGCTATATCGAAAAGCGTAAGCTCTATAGGGGGTAATGCGAAAAATACCCTGTGGGCTTGAAATTATGCGTAATATGTGCTACACTTAGTCAAAACAAAGGAGGTGTTGAGATGGCAGAGATGGAATTTTATGATGTAAAGTCAAAGAAAAAATTTAAATCAAGCGAGTTCCGCGTTGTGGAGAAGAAGGGAAGATTTTTTGCGGTAACCAAATCCCCCGAAGGAACCCACGAATGCTGGAGAGTCATGTCAAAAGACGCAGCGGCAAAACTGAAGAAATAAGAAAAAGGCAAGCGAACATAGAACCCATACAGAAAGCAAGACTGATAGCGGAAGCCGCCCTCGACAAAAAAGGCGAGGACATCGTTATAATGGATATGAGGGCGGTTTCGAATTTGACCGATTATTTTGTTATCTCAGGCGCGCCTTCAGCGAAGAGGGTCCAGGCTATATCGGAAGGTATAGAAGAGGAGCTTTTCAAAAAGGGCGTAAAACACGGACACATCGAAGGAAAAAAAGAAGCTCTTTGGGTGCTGATTGATTACGGTGACGTCATAGCGCATGTTTTTTACGGTGAGACGAGAGACTTTTATAACATAGAAAGGCTATGGCATGACGCGCCCAAAGAGCGCCTTTCTCCACAATGCACATCAATCAAATCCAAGAAAACCTAAAAGCCCGTATAGAAAAGTCCTTACAGCAGATTTCCAAAAAATTCCCGCAGGCCAAAATACCCCCGCAACTTAAAATCGAACTGGATATCCCCAAGGATTACAAATACGGCGATCTTACGACCAACCTCGCCATGCGCATGGCGAAGACCTTTTCTTTAAACAGCCTGAAACTGGCGGAGCTTTTGAAGGAGGAGCTTGAAAAGGCGTGCGGGCTCGGCCATGCAGGAAGTTTTATTGACAGGGTAGAAGTCTCCATGCCGGGTTTTGTGAATTTTTGGTTCAGCAAAAACTATCTCTATAGCGCCCTCTCTAATATTTCCGGGGAAAAGCGCGCTTTTGGAAAGAATCAATCCGGAAAAGGCGTAAAGACGAACATTGAATTCGTCAGCGCAAACCCTACGGGCCCGCTCACGGTGGCGCACGGCAGACAGGCTGCGGTGGGGGACGCGATTGCCCGCCTCATGGAATTCTCCGGTTATGATGTTTGCCGTGAATATCTCATTAATGACGTTGGCGTTCAGATCGAACTTCTGGGTAAGTCCATACATACGCGCTATCTTGCTGAAAATGGCATTGAATCAGAATTCCCGAAAGACGGCTACCAGGGCGAATACATAAGAGAAATTGCCAAAGAAGTAAAGAAAAAATACAGCAAGCGCCTCATAGAGCCGAAAGATAATAATTTACGGCTTATTTCAGAATTCGGGGTTGCCACAATATTAAATACCATAAAGGCTGACCTTGAGAAGTTCGGGGTAATTTTTGACAAATGGTTCAGCCAGAAGAAGATTTCGCCTAAAATCGTAAAGCAATCTCTCGATGCGTTGGACGCCAAGGGTTATATCTACAAGAAGGACGGTGCTACGTGGTTTAAATCCACGGCGTTCGGGGACGATAAGGACAGGGTTGTCATAAAGTCAGACGGCGCGTTTACATATCTTGCGCCGGATATCGCCTATCACTGTGACAAGCACAGGCGAAAATTCAGGAAGTTGATAGATATTTGGGGCCCGGATCATCACGGTTACATAAAGAGGCTTGTCTCTTCCCTCGAGGCCCTGGGCCATGAGAAGGATAGCATATCAGTCCTTATCGTGCAGCTGGCCACTCTCTTCCGAGGGGGCGTCGCGCTTTC
>Ga0163203_1000497_pt1 | contig 10717 bp, 9 predicted proteins | sample PL_2010_330m_FD_113534 | JGI IMG/M metagenome (GOLD analysis project Ga0163203, IMG submission 113534) | Freshwater microbial communities from Powell Lake, British Columbia, Canada to study Microbial Dark Matter (Phase II) - PL_2010_330m | ecosystem: Environmental > Aquatic > Freshwater > Lake ... | reverse complement strand
GATATAGACGGGGCACGTTCTTGCGGTGAGTTGACTGGTGTCTCATTTCAGCTGCACCGCTCAACCAGCTATTCGGATCATCCTCAAGCTCAATCAGGGCATCCAATGCAGGTGAACTTAACTCAGCATTTCTGAATACATTCTCCAGTTGGCGTCGGCTTACCTTCTCGATTGGGAGCCCACACGAGTGGAAAATGTTTATCTCCTGGAGCAGGGTGTCTCGCACCCCAAACAGATGGAATAAGAAAGACTCCTGGTGTGCTGTGTCGAAGTCGCTTCCACGTCGGGGGATCATCTTCAGCTCGGTTAGGTGTACGCGAGCGTACCGAAGCTTCGCATCCGTTCTCTCTCTTGCCGCGTTCAGGTCACTCATCGATACCTCCTTGAGGCAGAGCACTCTGCCTTGATCCGGTCAAGAAGTGCAGAGGCTGGCTCATCCTCTGAATCCTGTGGAATCAGCTTCCCCTCGAATGCCCACTTGAGGATAGATTGGCGAAGTCGATCGATTCGCAAGCCCGAACCTCTGACAAGTTCTCGAATGCTCTCGCCTTGGCAGAGTCTCGAATCCGCTTCCTCGACTATCCTTTGTAGCTCTCCTAGAGGTGGGAGAGGGATATTTAGCTCCCGCACATTCGTGAGATTGAGCACTGGTCTACCCATTCCGTATGCTAGCCTTTCCAGTTCAGTTTGCGCGCCTTGGAGATTAGTCTGTGAGAACAAGTGGAGATACGAAGCTAGGCTGCTATCAACAAGACGGACAAGAGCGATAGACTGACTGACATAAGCTTCGGATATCTGCTGCGGGACTACTGCACACCTTCCGACGTTAGCCCCCGTGATTGTGATCAGGAGATCCCGGGGCTGAAGGAGAGACCTCTTTCCCTCAACGGTTTCGGGAAGACTGACGTGAGCCACAGAGGATAGATCGAGGTAGTTCCACTTGATGTCCTCCGTGCGGACGAAGAGAGCTCCTCCATCAGAGTAGTACTTGGACCAATCGCGTGAACCGCTCGTGACATAACGCATCAATTGGTCACTCGAAGTCCAGCACCAGCCTTCGGGGAGGCCGGGAAGGTTGCTTGTATCGGGGGCGACAGGTTCCTTGTGTTTCTTGGCGGCTTTGGCGCGTGCCTTCTCCAGCGTCTTGGCGTCGTCCGCATGAGTCCAGGGTTTGCCTGCTTTGCGAGCTTCCTCTTCAGCCTTGGCGCGGGCTTTCTCGGCGGTGCTTTCGATCCGCTTCTTACGACGCTCGACGAGGATGCGCTTCAACTGCTCACTGGCTGGTTCGTAGCTTCGACCTTCCTGGCGGGCGAGCTCGGCTTCGGTGGGGACGAGGCGGCCTTCGACTGCTGCCTTGAGGACCGAGGCGTGGTAGCGCTTGAGGTTCTGCTGTGCTCGCTCCAGTTACGCGACTGCGGCATCGAGCCGCGTCAGATACGACTCGATCGCCTCGACGATGCGATGTTGCTCTTGCAATGACGCGATTGGCACTCTAATTTGCTGAATGTCCCCCTTCCTCACTGAGGGCACGGTGGTTGCTTGGCTCATCCCTGCCAGGCTTACCGTTCTCATGAACCACAGTAAGTACATCGGGAGGACTACTGATGTACTGGGCACAAGACCCATCACGTTATTGTCCACAATCGATTTCTGCGCGAGGATTGCCCTTCGATCGAGCTTGACGGCTTCACCGATCTTCGCAAAGACTATGGAATTCTCCGGGAGTGTGCGTGCTCCAATATCGATCATCTCATCTTCTGTGATGTAGTGCTGAGCTTGCTTCAGGAAGTCTTCATGTGACAGGACAGCGCGGGAAATGTCTCCAACCTTGAAGAACGGGACTTCCCCGTTCTTGCGCCCTTGAAGCCTCTTCGGAAAACCATAGCCTGACAGTACATCACTAACATCCATGAGCTCACAGATCGTCCAGTTAGTTGGAATGCAATTTCTCATGCCACCAACACCTCATTCAATTCCTGCATCAACGTCTTCAACTCCGATCCAAATAATGCTCCCGCCTTGCCAAGGGAGCAGGACACAGGGATGATCGTGTTGCGACTCTCGATGTTGGCCACAAAGAGGCCACGATTCACGGATCCGACACCCATTGGTGGAAGACGGGCTTCCACTACACCATCCCTTTTTCTCCAGCTCCGCCGCCACGCAGGGCCTCAACGTGATAGAACCTGGTGGCCTCCTCGGAGCGAAGACGGATAAGCAGGACGCAGTACGACCAAGGCAACGGAAAAGCCCCGGCTCTGCGCGCCAGTTCGATGGCCCCACCTCGATCATCGGGAATCCGCAACGCTGTCGCGGATTTCTCCGCGTCTGCAACAGAAGGAATCAGAGATTTGCTCGACAATGTCGCTTGTTTTGTCTGGCTGTGATCTTCTCTGGATTTGAGCGACAGCGTCGCTCGAATCTCTGCAGGCGGAAACAGGAGATAGAAGCTCCTGAATCGCGCCAGATTGTGCCTGGAGAATCCCCTGCCGAAACGCGCGGTGAGCTCAGCGGAAAGCTGCTTGAGAAGCTCCTTGCCATACTTGGCCCTCGCTTCGCCCTCCTGCTCGAACTCCACAATACGCCGACCGATCTCCCAGTAGGTCGCGGTCATGATCGCATTGAGCGACCGGGTCGTCGTGCGCCTGGCTGTTTCGAGCAGCTCGCCGATACCGCTGACGAGATCCCCATAGCCTATCCCGTTTTTCGGCTTTATTTCGCTATTCTTCCTGTTCATGCCGCCAACACCTCGTTCAATTCCTCAACGAGCATCTTCAAGTCGCTACCGAACACTTGCGTCGCCTTGCCCAGTCCGCCGACGCCGACGAACGGCGTGAGGTTGAAGTCACCAACGGTCATCTCTAGACTCTGCGCCACGTGATCGCGGATCATCTCCAGCCATCCCCGCTGCTCACGGGTGAACTCTCGCCCGAGATTCTCCTGCATCGCCATCCATCTTTCGAATCGTACCTGCACCTGCTCGGCATAGGGTACAAGCTCGTCTTCCTGGTGCAGCGCGAAGCGGACGAGGGAGACAATATCGGCGAGCTTGCACTGGCTGCTCGCCCCGCGCACCTTATTTCGTTCCAGCGTCTTGTACGCTGCCCATAGACGCTGCGGCGTCAACAGCCGAGGCGGCGCTCCGATCGCTTCGTGCAGTGCCTTGATGTCGTCGTAGCTCAGCCGCTCACCGTAAGGGCGAGAGTAGAAGAATTGCAGGGCCGTGATCTCGTCCTTGTGGGTTTCCAGGAATCGCTCGAACGATTGCACCAGCGCCCTTGCCTTCTCTCGTGCTTCTGGGGAGTGCCCAGCGATAATGAGTTCGTCCTTGCTCACCTCATCGATGATCTGCTCGAATGACTTCTTGGTCTCGATCAGCAGCTTGCGAAGTTCGGGGTTGGTCGCCAACGGCTCCACCGCTTTCTTCAGTAGGTTGGTGGCTGCGGCCTGAACCTGCTCTGGCGCAGGATCGGCGTCGGCGGGAAGTCCGTTGTCGTGGCGTGCCTTTTCGATCTGCTCATCGGGATCGAGCGCGGTGACAATGGCGTGACTGATCGAGCGGATGTCCTCACCGCCCGACACTGCGGCGATCTTCTCCTTCTCCTTGTCGCCACACTGTTTGTCGAGACGAGCGAGGCGGCTGGCTAACGAGGAGATGTAGTCGGGATCGGTTCCTCCGAGGGCGACGTGCTCCAGCAGCGCCTTGAACGAGACGTTCTTCTTCCGCTCCAGCGGCTGGGTGTCGGCCAGATCGGTCTCGGTAACACCGACGCAGTCGACGATGACAAAGTGCGTCTTTGCTGTTGCGTCATCGGTGACGCCTTTGAGCTCGTTCTCGTCGATTATGCGTACTCCTCGTCCTTTCATCTGCTCGAACTGCACGCGGCTCTTCACGTTGCGCATAAACATGACGATCTCGATCGGCTTGATGTCGGTCCCGGTGGCGATCATGTCCACGCTGACGGCGATGCGCGGGTTGAATTCGTTACGGAACGCCTGGATGAGGTCGGCCGGCTTCGCTCCCGTTGTCTTGTAGGTGATCTTCCGGCAGAAGTCGTTCCCTTTGCCAAACTCCTGCCGCACTATCTCGACGATGTCTTCGGCGTGGGAGTCGTCCTTGGCGAAGATCAGCGTCTTCGGCACGGTCCTCCGCCCGGGAAAAATCTCGGTCGTCACCTTGTCTCGGAAGGTGCGGATGATTGTGCGAATCTGGTCCTTGGCAACCAGGCCACGATCGAGTTCGTTCGCGGAGTAGGTCACTGGTTCGTCGGGCCGCTTCCAGCGAATCCTTCTCGTCTGCCGATCGCGTATTCCGAGCATCGTCCCGTCGCCGGCCTCGATGGTGGCCCCTTCTTCCGTGATCCGGGTGCGGATGCGGTAGATCTCGAAATCGACGTTCACCCCGTCGGCCACGGCCTGATCGTGCCCGTATTCCATCACCAGGTTCTGGTTGAAGAAGCCGAAGGTGTGCTTGGCCGGGGTGGCGGTCATCCCAATGAGGTAGGCGTCGAAGTATTCCAGCACCTGCCGCCACAGCGAGTAGATCGAGCGATGACACTCGTCGATGATGATTACGTCGAAGTACTCAGGTGGAATGGTTGGGTTGTAGACGACGGGCATCGGCTCCTTGGGGAGCGTGGCTTCTTTGCCATACGGAGATTCCTCCTCCAGCGCGGGGTCGAACTCCGGTTCCCCCTTGAGCATCGAGTACATGCGCTGAATGGTCGAGATGACGACCTTGGTCGACGAACCGATGGTGTTGGAGGTGAGCCGCTGCACGTTGTATAGCTCGGTGAACTTGCGGTTGTCATCGGGCGTACGGTAGTTGGCGAATTCGTCCTCGGCTTGCTTCCCAAGGTTGGTGCGGTCAACGAGAAAGAGCACGCGCCGTGCTCCGGCGTACTTGATCAATCGGTAGACGGAGGTGATCGCCATGATCGTCTTGCCGGAACCTGTTGCCATTTGGATGAGGGCTCGCGGGTGATCGGCCTTGAGGGATTCGTCCAGTCTTTGTACAGCGAGGTACTGATTCGGATAGAGAAAACTGCGTTTGACTTCCGGAAGTGTTTGAAGACGCGACCGGAAGGACGAGGGGTAGGCCGGATCGGGGGCAAAGATGCCATGTTCCGGATACCGGTGCTCTGTCCATTCGGAAAGCGTCTTAGCCTTGAGCCACTCACGCAGCGTCTCAGGGCGGTGAAGCTGGAAGACGTTCCGGGATCGTGGCATGGGATCGAGGCGGTTCCAGAAGATCGTCTCAGTGCCTGTGCTCACGTAGCAGAAAGGAAGTGGACTAATAGGTGGCTCAAGGTCGTAGGCAAGGCCAGCTGTGTACTTGTTGGCTTGGATCTCGACGCCGCGGAGCGTGTGGCCTTCCGGTTTAGCCTCAAGGGTCCCGACCGGCTTCCCGTCGACAAAGATTATGTAGTCAGCGAAGCCGTGGCCACCAGCAAGAGGGAACTCGCGGATAGCGATTCCCAAACCGTTGGCAAGGTTGATTTCGTCACGCGATTGGACGGCCCAACCCGATTCGACGAGCTTAACATCAATGATCTCACGCGCACGCTCTTCTGGGGTGCTCATCGTTCAACCTTGCTGAATGGGGATATAGTCCTGGGGCTTTGTGTTCTCTCAGCAACACCTCTAAGGAAGAATTTCACTCCATCATCCTTCGGGATCTAGTCTCAACAATAGTACAGTAGCACTTTCGGGGTTTTCTGGCAAGTACTAATCACGGATGGGAAAGTTCGTTGAGTTAGAAGCGCGAACAGAACACTGATACACATTACAACCACGGATTAAGGATTAACATAGATGGGACGTGCGGTGGAAATCCTGTACTACTTCTGGAGCTAATTGGTGCTGAGTCAAGGCACGGTCTTGGCAAGCTCAAGTCGTGATTGATATGGATTCGTGGCGGAAGATAGCCCAACGCTGAATCTCTCCTTTGCTCATCGCGCATAGAGTGCCTCTAACATTCTACGCTTCGGCCACTCAAAAGTTCCAAAGTTGTCCACTACTCGCAGCCACTGTACGGTACCCACTGTTATACCCTGCTCCCTACAACAAGCTCATCGATATGGCTCGCCCTGGGCCATTCAAAAGTTCGAAAGTCGTCCACTACTCCCAACAACCCAAAGAGCCGATATCAGCGTTACAAACACTTTCTTATGCATCTCTTCCTCCTTTGTCTTGTTGAACTCGCTTATACATCTGTTACCCGATCGATACGCATGATCACGTTTCCTTCTGGGTCGGGGCAGATCACCTCGTTATCACTCACCATCCAGTCATCCGGCAAGAGCGGGCGCTGCCGCGCGGGAAGCTGAGGGAGGACCGCCTGTAGGGCGTATAGGCAAAACGGCTGCGGCAGGTAGAGACTGCTTCCCCGCACAAGGGCGTAGTGTCCGGCCCTCATCCCGGCGGTGCACGTTCCCTGCACCGCGGTCACTGTCACCCGCAGGTCGCCGTGAGCAGGGGTGGGTACAGTCGCCGGTGGGAGCGGAGCGTGCTGCAGTGGTCGCTGCTCGATGCGCCAGATCACCCGCCCCTTGGGATCAGGGCACTGGGCCTCGTGCACACGCCACAGCCAGTCTGAATTCTTCTCTTCATCACTGATCCGTTCCTTCAGGGGTAAGAGCGGAAGGATGCTTTGAAGCGCGTAGATACATACCGGACCACCCCCAGGGAAGAAGAGCCTTCCATTACGCACGAGAAGACGCCGTCCCGGAGTCATGGGGACATCACTGGTGCACGTTCCCAACACCCGCTCCACGTAAGTCCACAGTTCGAACATTTACCCCTCCAAACCCAACTCTCGTCGTTTGTCCGGGGTGGGAAGCCCGGTCTCTTGGTCCCAGCCGCGGGTAGCGTAGTACTCGTCAAGCATCGGTTGAAGCTCCACCACCGATCCCGCGGATGGTGAATCCTGGGGCCCGGCCGGTTTCTCCAGAAAACGGCGAGGCAGGGTGTCATCCGCCCGCCCGATTCCCCAGCGGGCATTAAACAGCCGCTCCGCGTTCACGATCCTCTCCCCGGCACTCCTCACGTCCTCACCGCTCCACTCCCAACCCGTGGCAGAGGTGAGGAGCTCCGCTGTCTCATCCCAGTTCAGCACTTCCATGTTGTTGTAGGTGTTCTTGCACACCCCGAGGGAGTCAGCCACGGCAGCCATCTCTTCGTAGTGGGCAACGAGCCTTCCCTTTCCCCGCCAAGCCAGGCGATCGGCGACATCGGGTATCCCGTAGCGGCGGACCGCCTCGTCGTGATCGCCGGAGAACTCGAACCACGGCTCTGAGCGCAGGTGATCCGCCCCACGGCTAGCAACCGCGTTCCCGAGAGCGTATCCCTTCATCGCTCGCACGTCGGCCTGGAAGATCTCGAGACCCTTCACCTCCATCGCGTACTCCGCGCCGCGGCCGAGCTTACGCGCCGCCTCCCGCACTCCGTCGGCGAGCACATCGCCAAACCCCTCTCGGCCAGCGATCTTTTCGATGAGAGCAAGGAGTGTCTCTTTGCACCCGAAACGCAGGTCCAGCCCGTCGGCTTCGGAAGACTTAAGGATTCCCCGTTCACCGAGTTCCATCGTCCAGGCGATCACCTCGCTTGTGGTGATCGCATCCAGCCCAAGGCGGTTACAGCGGTCGATGGCGTACAGGGCAAGGGGAAGATCGCCGTTTCCCACCCGCGCGGTGAATCCGGCGAGCGGCTCATACTCCGGTCCCTCGTAGCGAAACTTAGGGAAGCGGGGATCGTCCACCTCGATGATTCGGCTGCACGGGATGTTGCAACCGAAACATGCTTTCCCTCGCACCTTGTACAGTTTGGCGATCGTCTCTCCAGAAACGTGTTCGGCGTGTTCGAACGTCCCGGATTGAAAGTGCCTAGTCGGGAGCCCGCCGATCGCTTGCAGCTTAGTGATAAGCTGCGTTGTTCCCAAGCAACTTCGGATCTCGTACTCGGGGTGATGGACGATCCGCTCGCGCAAAGAACTGGTCGCAGCATCGAACCGGGCCGCGTCGTCGACCATGACCTTCCCCGTCCCCCGCACCGCCACCGCTTTCAGCTTCTTGGCGGCCATCACTGTTCCCATACCGGTCCGCGCCGCCGCGCGGGTGAAGTTGGCGAACACCCCGGAGAAGAGAACTCCTTTCTCCGCTGACGGGCCGATCGTTGCCACCTGGACACGGTGGTCGCCCAATTCCTCCTGGATCGCCTTCGTCGTCTCAACGGTGTCTTCGCCCCACAGCCTGCGGGCATCGCGCAGCTCGATCTTTCCATCGTGGAGAAAGAGGTAGGTCGGATGAGGTGCCCTGCCGGTGATCACCAGTTGATCGATCGCGGCAAAGCGCATCTCCGGCCCGAAGAACCCGCCGGCGTTCGAATCACCGAGGATCCCCGTCTGCGGGGAGCGGGCGGAGATGTTGAACCGCGCCCCGCCAGGAAACGATGTCCCAACGAACGGCCCTGCCCCGAAGAGGAGCGGAGCCTCTGGTGATAACGGATCGATACCTGGGCCAAGATGATCGAGCAAGTAGGACATGTTCAGACCCCGTCCGCCGATGAACGCTGCAGTCGCAGCGGGAGGAATCACTCTGCGGCGGATCTCGCCGGTTGAAAGGTTGATCGCAAGACGTATAGCGATGAACTCCATCTTCCGTACCTCTCCTTCTCAGAAGTAGCTAAGCTTTAGGTCGGCGCTTGCTGCAGCGAGATGCAACCTTTCGCCCTCCTTGTCCAGTATCATTATCCATGCCTTCCGAGCACGGATAAGCTCTGCCCCCTTTTCGAGGACAATCTCATGGATGGTATCAGCATTTCCGGTCATCGGCAATCCGGCGCCCGGACCTGAGCACAATCACGAGGCAAGACTGCGTCCCGCTCTCTTAAGGAATCATGGTATGCGTCCGCGGGGATCACAATCATCTCATTGGGGAGGAGCCGCCCTCGGAGAAGAAACTCAATCCTTTCTGATGTCTCTGTATCTGCAAGACGCAGACCGACTCTTACTGGCAACTCTCTTGATGCTTTCTTGACCTTTCCGCTTGATAGATGCAACCTTTGAAGGCTGTTGTTGCGAGAGTTCTTCCTACAAGCCGAGTTCAGAGGCAATACGTCCCGCTTCCGTACGGACCCACAGAAGATGAATCTTAAGCTCTCCTAGGTGGCTCTTCCCGATCTCCTTGTGCAGAATGGCTCTATAGAGGAAGTGCCAAATACAGAATTACCCCAACACGAATGCAATTCCCTTGTCTACGCAAACTAGCGCGGTCTACCAAAAGTGAAACTAGTCGCCAAGTAGAGGTGCTAGCAGGCACCCCTTACCTGTACTTGCTCGCAACGCCCTGTTGCATCTATATTCACCAACCAACAGGTACCCATCCCCGTCCTGGATACGCCACCACCTGAAAATTTGCTACTTCCCTCGAAACAAGATAGCCACTAAAACCAAATTCGTCGAATGTCACCTGAAAAGGTTCTGTTTCTCCAGCTTCAAGAGGAAACCCAGCGGTAACTTCCCACCTTGCAAAGACACCTACTCCGACTATTTCTTCGTGGGGGTCATACAACGTGATAAACAGTGTATAGTCAGTGATTGGCTTTGTGCCTTTGTTAGTTACCATACCAGTGACACAAAGCTCGTGGCCCGGCTCTTGGAAGAATCGCACGTTATTCACATAGATTGGCCCATCTTCGCTTTCTGAAAGTTGCTCACAGCAGCGAGCCTTGTATGTAAGTTGGTAATGATCAAGCTTTCCAGGAAAAGTATTTGAAGTCCACTCAACCGCTAGCGGTACTGCCTGTTCAGGAAGCAATGCACACGCAAGATCTTTGTCCCAGGACCACAATGACGTAGATATAACTTCATCTTCGGCGTTGTACCAAGTTATGCGGACATTCAACAAGCAAACCTGTTTTTCACTACGATTGATAAAGCTAGCAAATACGTAGTACCTCGTCAGCTCCCCAACACCAAACTTCTCAGGATCGGATTCTGTGTAGACTGCAAGAGCTTCAGAAAGGGGTAACTGGTGGAAGCTTTCTTCATAACGTATTTCACACTCCTCTCCTAGCGGGCTCACTACACAACAAATCAGCAACAGAGCAGCATAAAAGGCTATTGCTTTTCCCATAACATTCTCCAGGACCTAAGAGGAAATCTTGTACCAGTCTAAGTGCTAAGTGGTGCTAAGTCAAAGACCGATCTTAGTCATGGTATTACGCAACACAAGCAAACTGATGTGGTGAGGCGCCTTTAAGAGCAGTTCTAGTTCCTCTTGGGTCAGGCAGTGAATGGTGTTGGTTTTCATTGTTGCGAAGTTTTTTCGATGTGTTCCTCAATGATGCAGATTCGGCTAATCTCGCCCTCGTCATTAATCTCAATCTCCCGGCGGTCGATCACCAGTTTTTCTATTCTTCCCTTCGGTTTGCTAATAAGCGAGCTTGCGACAAGTCAAGCAAGGACAGCAGAGCCGAATTGAAGGGTGTAATACAGAATAGCAGGAGCTTCAAGCTGGTGCTGTATCCACTCATTTTTATAACGGAATGTTGCTCTTCCAGGAATATCCACATTCTCGGCAACAAATTCCCTCAGCTCACTAGCTAGCGTGACTTTCCTAGTTACGTTTCTAAGTTACCCGCAACTCCTGTAAAAATCAGGGTTTGCAGTAAGTATTGACCTATGACCTAAGAAGCTCGGTAGTCCTTGAGGTCAAGT
>Ga0163203_1000496_pt1 | contig 10727 bp, 9 predicted proteins | sample PL_2010_330m_FD_113534 | JGI IMG/M metagenome (GOLD analysis project Ga0163203, IMG submission 113534) | Freshwater microbial communities from Powell Lake, British Columbia, Canada to study Microbial Dark Matter (Phase II) - PL_2010_330m | ecosystem: Environmental > Aquatic > Freshwater > Lake ... | reverse complement strand
TACCGGGTCGCCTGCCCGACTAGGAGGTCGAGACCATGATCCCCTTTGCACTCAGTTTGGCCGCGCTGCTCGGAGTCAGCCCTCTCTCCGCCCCCGACTCCCTGGTCGTTCCGATGTGGGCGGACACTTCGGTCGAGATCGAAGCAATAGTCTTCCCGCCGGCCGGTGCCGTGCTGCCGTTGTTCTACCAAGTTGCGTGGGGCGACGGCGATACCCTCGACTGGACCGAACCGCTGCGAAGCCTGGTCGACATCAGTCGCTACCACACGTACAAGGCGCCCGGCGTATACGCCGTTTCGGTCCGGGCAAGAGACTCGCTGGGCCGGACCTCTGACTGGGGCAGGCCGCACGGCGTCCGGGTCCTGCTCGAGCCGATACTGAAGGGCGTCTTCCCGACCGAGGACCCGATCGTCGCGTCGCCGACCCTTGACCTGCACGGGAACATCTACGTCGGCGACGAAGGTGGCTCATTCTACTCTATCAACCCGACGACCGGCGCCGAGCGATGGGTTTTCAGGGCCAAGGACGCCATCTATGGCGCTGCGGTCGTCGGTTCGCGACTGGTGAAGCGCCCTGGCGGCTGCAATCCACTGGCGCTTCTGTGGCCGCGGACGCAAACAGCCACCGACCTCATTTATGTGGTTTCGCTCGACTCGAACCTCTACTGCCTGGACACGACCGGCAAACAGCTCTGGTCTGTCTACCTCGGCGACGAAATATACGGCACGCCGGCACTCGGCACGGACGGCACCATCTACGTCGGCACCGACAAAGGTACGCTTGCCGCCATCGCGCCGAACGGCAAAAAGAAGTGGAGCTTCAAGACCGGCGACGAAATCACCGGCTCGCCGACCGTCGGCCTCAATGGTCTCATCTACATCGCGTCCGATTCGGTCTACTGTGTCGGCGCCCGGGGTCGCAGGCGCTGGGCCTTCGGCGCGCCCGGAGGCGACTACTTCTTCGCCTCGCCCGTCATCGACGAGAGCGATGTCGTGTACGTCGGCAACACCGACGGCTATCTGTACTGCCTCGGCCCGGACGGGCGCCAACAGTGGCGCGCCCCGGCCCCGGACGGCGACGAAATTCGGCCGGAGACGGTCGTCGGGCCGGATGGCGCGTTCTACTTCGGCACCGACGGCGACTACCTCTGCCGCATGACCCCGAACGAGACGCCCACCGTGTTCTACGAGGCGCTCGACATCATCGTCGCTACGGCCGCGACCAGTGACAAGGGTACGGTATATGCCCTTCCCGACGACGGCATTCTCGTTGCCAAAGCCGCGAACGGCCGCCTGCTCTGGACTCGAGAGGTAGCGTCCGGCGACAAGCAGGTCTACTACTCGTCATCGCCGACAATCGGGCCGGACGGCGTTGTCTACGTCGGTTCGTGGGACGGCGGCCTGTACGCCTTCCGCACCGACGGCCCGGCCGCGAACACGCCCTGGCCCCAATACCGGCACGACCCGCAGCACACCGGACGCGCGAGCAAACCGGACTCCAGGATTCCAGGATCGGCGGGGTCGAGTGCCGGACACTAGGGTCCTTGATTCCTTGAGCCCCCTCCAAAGGAGCAAACATGCTTGACATCTATGTCGCGCCCGGACGCGCCTTCGCCCGTTTGAAGGAAAAACCGAGCTGGCTCATCCCGATCATAATCGTGCTGCTCTTCAACATGATAATTGCGCTCCTCTCCGCTCAGTACGTCGACTGGGACAAGCAGCGTCAGACCGCGATTGACCGCATGCGCGAGCGGAACATGTCGGAAGAGCAGATTCAGAAGGCAGCCGAGGGCATGGACAAATTCTACTCAAGCCCGGCAATGCGTTACGGCATGCCCGCGGTCAGCGCCTTGTTCGTCACCCTGATCGCCGCGCTGCTCCTCGCGGTCATCTACAACGTCAGCCTGCCGCTGTTCGGCGGCACGGGCGATTTCAAGCGGACGTGGGCTATCGTCTGCAACGCGAGCCTGATTGCGGTTCCGGCGGCAATCGTCCGGGGGGCGCTGGTACTGCTCAAGCGCTCGGCCGAGGTGACGACCAGTCTGCTGGCGGCGGCGCCGGCAATCAAGCAGCCCTTCCTGAAAGGACTGCTGGCCCAGCTCGACATATTCGACTTCTGGAAGTTCGCACTGATCGCGATCGGGCTCACGACTGTGTTGGGAATCAAGAAATCGAAGTCATACACGCTCGTCTTCGCCGTCTGGGGGGTCGTCGTGCTGATACTGGCGTTGCTCGGGATGGGAGCCGGGAGGTAACCCATGCTGCTCCTGCTGTTCGCGCTGGTCTCGGCCGCGCCGGACACGCTCGAGCTATCGCTCGCAGAGGCGCTCGACCAGGCGCTGCGGGGCAGCCCGGCTCGGGCCCAGGCGTCTGCGTCGCGGCTGAGCAGCGGGATAGCGGTCGGCCAGGGAATCAATGCCTTGCTGCCGGCGGCGTCGGGCTCAGTCGCCTATGGCAAGACCGTTACTCAGCTTGTTCCCGGCTCCGACTCGACCGTGACGACCAAAGGCTGGGATGGCACGCTCACACTCAGCCAGGTGGTCTTCGACCCGCGTGTCTTTGCCGGGGTCGCAAACTCCTTCATCCAAGCCGGCTACTACTCGGTCGACGCACAGGACAAGCAGGCCAGGCTCATCTACGACGTCACCAGCGGCTACCTCGGACTCCTGGGGACTCGGCTCCTGCGCGATGCCGCCGCGTCGGCCGTGGACCGCGCCGACGACAATCTCAGGCTGAACCAGGAGAAGCTGCGGCTCGGCGCCGCCTCCCGGATCGACGTAATGCGCTCCGAGGTCTACAAGTCCCAGGCCGACATCGGCCTGCTGACCGCCGACAAGACCCTGGCCGCCGCGAACGCCGGGTTCCTCGCGACTGCCGGCATCGGCCGGGACGTGGTCGTCAGGCCGACCGAGCGGCTTGCCGAGCCGGCCGGATTCGAGGTATCGAACAACGACAGCCTGATTGCCGAAATCGAGGGCCGCAACCCGGGCGCGCGGCTGGCTGCCCAGTCCGGCACCATCGCGACCGTGAACACGGTCGCTGCGGTCGGACAGATCCTGCCGTCGGTGTCTGCGTTCTGGTCGTCGGACTACTCGGATTCGATGATGCCCAAGAGCATCAAAGACTGGGGCAACAAAGACCGCGTAACGACCGGGATAAGGTTCACCTTCCCGCTGCTCGACCTCAAGGCCTTCGTGCTCGACATCGCCGACGCGGTCGCCGGTTCGCGCCGGGCCAAGGCTGCGGCCCGGGCGGCCCTGTACCAGGTCCGCGCCGCCGCGACGACCGCGGTCATCGGTTACGAAGAGGCCCGGCAGCGCTACGACTACGCCAAGAAGAACCTTGAGCTGAACCAGGAGCTCTATCGCCTTGCCCAGGAGCAACAGCGGCTTGGTGCCCTATCGCTCATTGACTTCTTCAGCGTCGAAACCGCGCTCGAACAGGCCAACGCCACCTACATCACGGCGCTGACCGACACCTACATCCAGGCCGCGCAGATCAACTACCTGCTCGGCCGCACCCGGCCGGAAACCCGGTAGAAGGGAAACTCGATGAAGAAGCGCACCCGTACCATCGTCATCGTGACTGCGGTCGTGGTCGTAGTCGGCCTCATTGTCGTGGCCAACCTGAAGAGCAAGTCCGGAGGAGGCGAGGAAGTCGAAACGCAGAAGGTGAAGTACGGCTCGATACTCTCGAAGGCTTCGGCGACCGGCGCCCTGCGCGCCAAGGCCCAGGTAAACCTGCAGGCGCAGGTGATGGGCGTGGTCGACAAGCTACCGGTGAAGGAAGGTGACTGGGTGGACGCGGGCGACGTGCTGCTCGAGCTCGACCGCAAGAGCTACGAGGCGAGCCTCGTCCTCGCCCGGGCGCGGTTCGACCAGGCCCGCGCGAGTCACACCCGCGTCGAGAGCCTCTACGCCGCGAAGCTCGTGGCGTCCGAGGCGTTCGAGGCCTCGCGGGCGGTGCTCGATATGGCCCGGGCCCAGCTCGACCAAGCCCGGGACCAGTACGACAAAACCGTCATCCGAGCCCCAATATCCGGCACGGTCGCCCAGCTGAACATCAAGGAAGGTGAAGCCGTGATGCTTGGGACGATGAACTACTCCGGCACCGTATTCATGGTCCTGGCCGACATGTCGCGGATGCAGGCGTTCATCGACGTCGACGAGGCCGACGTCGTGTCGGTCGCGCTCGGACAGGCGGCGACCGTCTACGTTGATGCGCTGCCCGACACGTCGTTTCCCGGCCACGTCACCCGTATCGCCTACATGCCGACCCAGAACGTGCTCAGCGCGACCCAGCAGACCACGACGTTCGAGGTCGAGGTGACGCTCGACAGCACCGCACCGGCCTTGCGGCCGGGGATGAACGTCCGCGCCGAGATCACGACCGCCGAACTCGACAGCGTCCTCGTCATCCCGGTGCAGGCTGCCGGCCGCCGGGAAATCAAAGGCAAGGAGACCGAGACCGTGTTCCTGGTCAAGGACGGCAAGGCCGTACTGACGCCCATCCGTACCGGCAAGACGAGCGACACCGAAATCGAGGTCGTCGAGGGTCTGAAACCGGGCGACGAAGTCGTCACCGGCCCCTACAAGAAACTCTCCAAGCTGACCGAGGGCCGGCGGGTGACGGGAAAGCCGGTCAAAGACAGCATCCCCGACTAGCGACTTGAACGCCGAACGTCTGACCACGCACTTCGAACTTCGCACTTCGGACCTCAGCCTGTGCTGATACGCACCGACAACATCACCAAGTCCTACAGCACCGGCGCAATCGAAGTCCTCGCGCTGAACGGCGTCACAACGGAAATCGCCAAGGGTGAATACGTCGCCCTGATGGGCCCGTCCGGCTCGGGCAAGTCCACGCTGATGCACCTGCTCGGGTGCCTCGACACGCCGACCTCGGGCCGCTACTGGTTCAACGACCGCGACATCTCGACTTTGGACGACATCGAACTCGCCCATCTGCGAAACCGGGAGATCGGGTTCGTCTTCCAGACTTTCAACCTGCTGCCCCGGCTTTCAGCCCGGGCCAACGTCCAGCTCCCGATGCTCTACGCCGGCGTATCGGTCCGCGAGCGCAAGGAACGCGCCGCCGAACTGCTCGAGATGGTCGGCCTCAAGGACCGGATGACCCACAATCCCAACGAACTGTCGGGCGGCGAGACGCAGCGCGTGGCCATTGCCCGCGCTCTCGCCAACCGGCCATCGGTCGTTCTCGCCGACGAGCCGACCGGCAACCTCGACTCGAAAACCGGGGTCGAGATAATGCGCCTGTTCGGGTCCCTCGCCGAGCAGGGCAACACAATCATCCTTGTAAGCCACGACCAGGCCGTGGCCGGACACGCGCGCCGCATAGTCCGCCTCGCCGACGGCCGGATAGTCGACTGACCCATGCGCTTCGTCGAACTGCTCCGCCTCTCCCTCGAAACCTTCCGCACCCACCGCATGCGCTCGTTCCTGACCGCGCTCGGCATCATCATCGGCGTGATGACGGTGATCGCCATCGTATCCCTTATCCAGGGCATGAACTACGAGGTCGAGAAACAGATATCGTCGCTCGGCTCCAACACCGTCTTCGTCCAGAAGTTCAGCTTCGGCATGGGCCGCATCGACTGGGACGAAATCAACAAGCGTCCGAACCTGACGATGGATGACGCGCTGGCAATCAGCCAGTTGCCCACCATCGACAAGGTCGCGCCCTCACGCAGCCGGAGGGTAGGCAAGATAACCTGGCGTGGCAACAAGGTGACGAACGTTGACGTCACCGGCTCGACGCCCGCGCTCTCGGTTGTCGCCAACTACGCGATCGAGACCGGCCGCTTCATCAACTCCGATGACAGCCTGCGCCGCCATTCGGTCTGTGTCATCGGCGGCTACATCGTCGACAATCTGTTCCCCCACGAGACACCGCTCGGCAAGCGGCTGGTGATGGACGGCAAGAGCTACGTCATCGTCGGCGTGCTCGCCCGCAAGGGCAGCTTCCTCGGCCAGAGCCAGGACAACGTTGTCATCGTGCCGGTGACTACCTTCGAGAAGGACTTCGCACCCGGTCGCGGGATCGGTGAGCTCCAGTACAGCATCGGGGTGATGGCGATGCCAAAGAAGGGCGCGGCGCTGGAGCAGACAATCGACGAAATCCGCGAGCTGATGCGCCGGCGCCACCGGCTCGGGTACGACAAGACCGACGACTTCGGCATCAGCACCCAGGACACCATCCGCGATATCTACCGTAACATCACGCGCGTCGCGTACATAGTGATGATTGCGGTCGCCGCGATCTCGCTGCTCGTGGGCGGCATCGGCATCATGAACATCATGCTCGTCGCGGTCGCCGAGCGGACGCGCGAAATCGGCCTGCGGAAGGCGCTCGGCGCGACCAACCAGGATGTGCTCTGGCAATTCCTGCTCGAGGCGGTGATGCTCTCGCTTGTCGGCGGCGCCATCGGCGTGGCGCTCGGCATCGGCATCGCCAAAATCGTTGAAATCACGGTACATCTACACGCCGAAGCGCCATTGTGGACCATCCTCGTCGGCGTCGGGTTCTCGGCCGGGGTCGGCATCTTCTTTGGAATCTACCCCGCCTCCCGTGCCGCGCGCCTCAACCCGATTCAAGCCCTCCGCTACGAGTAGCGCACGGAACTGCCCGGCAGCCTGCAACTTAGCCCCGACACCGTCCTTGACACGCCAAAGTCACTGTCCTATAATCAGTTATGCCAATTCGTGAGTTCCTTTGCGATATCTGCAACCACGAATTCGAGGAACTTGTCTTCAGTAGAAGCGACGAGGAGGAGCTCGCCTGCCCCAAGTGCGGTGCAGAGAAGCTCACCCGCTGCTTCTCGGCATTTGCGGTCGCCGGGGCCGAGAAGAAAGTGTCGAGTTCGTCTAAGTCCTGCGGCCACTGCAGTTCGCACAGTTGCAGTACCTGTAGCTAGAGGAGGGCAGACATGACGATAACGAAGGCCGACCTGGTCGAGACACTGGCTCGCCAGGTCCATCCCAACATCACCAAGCGCGACGTCGGCAAGCTTGTCCAGATGTTCATCGACGAGATCTGCAAGATGCTTCTGGAGGGTAACCGCATCGAAATCCGAGGCTTCGGTGTGATGTCCACCAAGCTCCGCAAACCCAAGGTCGCCCGCAACCCGAAGACCAAGGAACCGGTGAACATTCCGCCCCGCCGCGTGCCGGTGTTCAAGGCCTCGCGGCTCCTGAAAGCAAGTCTAATCAAGGGAGGCCAATAGATGCCTTGTGGCAAAAAGCGCAAGCTGTCTAAAATTCGGCGCCACAAGTACAAGAAGCGCATCAAGTCGATGCGCCACAAGAAGAAGCTGCGCTAGTCTGCCGGCGGTCTTCTTCGGGACTGGCTCGGCCGGTCCTCCTGTTTGAACCGCTTGGCCTTCACTCGATTCAGCCGGGACGCACCATGCGTCCCGGCCTTCGTTCTGCTACTCCCTGTCACTAGCTGTTTGCTGCCTGTGTTGTAGTCGAGACCTGCGACTCATCGCGGGAATCACGCCGCAAACCGGCCCGCAAGTACATCCACAAATCACCTCGCGACCGACCTTGCGAGTCAGCCCGCCAGAGAGCCCGCATTTCGTCCGCCAAGCCAAGGTCGACGTCACGACACGGATCGGTTCGGAAATCGACGCCGGAAAGGCCGTGGGCTTCGCGGTCGGATTCGCCGCACAAATCGCGTCGAAAGTCGCCTTGAAACTCACCTTGAGAACCACCCCCTGAACCGTCCCGGGGACGGTTCTCGCAGTGGTTCCCGGAATGTCAACTTAGACGACTATGACCGCGTCTAACGCAGAGTATTTCTGGGACTTAGGTCAACCCGGTCTCGCCTAACTCAGCCGAAAAACGCTCTCGGCATATTCTGCCGGGTTTTGGCGCCCAAGAAGCCCCTTACTTGGGGACCGAAACTGTCAGCCTGGCCTGTTCGCCCTGCGGCTTCTTCCGGCTACCGCGTTACGACAACCTTCCGAATGGCTTGAGCTTGGGCTTGCGCTTGAGCCTCGCGGATGAAGTAGACCCCGGGCGCCAGCGCCCGCGCATCATTCGCGCCGGGCTTGAGGTCCAGCACCTTGCGCCCACTGACATCCAGCAACTCCGCCCTGTATTCCGTATTCTGTCTACTGTCTGCTGCGCCTAGCACCAGCAGGCCGCGGGCGATGGTCGCCTCCGGCTTGCGGCTTGTGGCTTGAGGCCTGAAGCTTTCCTCAATCCCGACCAGCAGCGTATCGCGCAGCACGGTGATCCTGGACCCGTAGTAGCTGGCCACGTACACCCAAGAGCGCGCCGGGTTCAAAGACAACGCGGCTGGGAGATCCTCAACTGAAATGGTGCGAACCAGCGTGTTCTCAGCCCCGCTGATGACGTGGACCTTTCCGTTCGGTTCGTCCGTACAATACACCCGGTTCGCGCTGCCCAGGCGGCCATTGTCAATGGCAGACCTTGCCCCGCCCACCTCGATGCTTGCGACAAGCGAGTCAGCCCCGGGGTCCCAGACGGTAAGCCCCACGGACGGCCCGGCGACATACACGCGGTCGTTCCCGACGTCGTATAGCCGGAGTTCCTGGTAGCCCGATGTCGGAATGACCTTGAGCAGTGAGTCGCCTGCTCCATCCACTACATACATGTTCGCATGGTAATCCGAGAGGTACAGCTTGTTGTGCGGAGGGATGTAGCACAACCCGAACGGAGAGCCGGGCAGGGCGACCAGTGTTGACACCGTGTCGGCCGCACCATCAATCACCGCCACGGTGGCGGCGACTTCCTCCATGCAGTAAACCTTGTTGGTCACGCGGTTGTAGGCAAGCGTGTTGGCGGGCGCGCCGAGCTCGACGACCGCTATCACCGTATCACCGGCACAGTCGACGATCGACACCCTGGGGTCGTCGAACGCGGCGACGTAGACCTTATCACTTGCCGAGTTGTAGCACAGCCGGTCTCCCTCTACCCCGACGGCGACTCGCGCGACAATCCGGTCAGTGGCACAGTCAACCACATACAGGCAGCTATCACGCGGCGCGCCCACGTATAGCTTGTCGCGGAACGGGTTCCACAGGAGACTGCCCACGTAGCCGCCGCCGATGGGAATCGCGGAGCGTACTCTGTGTGTGTTGCCGTCAACCACAAATACAAGACCCGAACCAGCGCAGTAGAGCAGGTCGCTGGTCGGGTTGAAGCACAGCAGTCTGGGATAGACGGTGCCGAACGCCAGCCCGGCTTCGACCGAATTGGACGCCCCACCTATTGCCTCAACGGTGTTGTTGCCGGCGCATGCCACATAGGTATTGTTGCCGACGGGGTTGTGGCAAATGCCCCACGGGTCGGATCCGGTTCCGACCCTGGCGACCACACTGTCACCGGCCGCATCCATAATCGTAACCGCTTCATCGTATTCACTGGTGCAGTAGACCTTATTGTTCACCGGGTCGTAGCTCATTGAGTATGGATGTCGTACGGTCCGGACCGTCCTCACGCCGCTCTCGGAAATGACCGACACGGAGCTATCAGCATAGTTCGAGCAGTAGACCTTGCCGGGCGGACCCGCGACGATGAACTCGGGCCATCTTCCCACGGTCACCACCCGTACCAGAGAATCACCCGCGCAGTCAATCACCGAGACTGTCCCACTCGTTGTGTTGGCAGTGTAGACGCAATCGGTCAGCGAATCATAACAGATGTCCAACGGCTCGATACCGCGCACCCAGATGGTGGCCACGACCGTATCCGAGGCGCAATCAACCACCGAGACTTCGTCACGGCTGCTGTGAGAACAATAGACGCGATTGAGCCGTGGATTGTAGCAGAGGTCGCTCGACCCCATACTGACGGGGACTCGTGCAACGACGCTGTCCACTGCGCAGTCGATTACCGCCAAAAGACTGTCGGTGCTGGCGCAGTACAGCTTGTTCTCGTTCGGGTTGTACAGGAGGTCGGTCACTCGATGCCCGACCGAGATAGTCCCGACCGACTGGTTGGTCGCACCGTCAATGACCGTAATCGTGGAGTCGGCGTTGGCGCAGTAGATCTTGTTGCCGGGGACGTCGCTACACATGTAATAGTGCGGTCCGGGCCCGATGCCTATGGCCTTGTCTAGCTTCACGTTGGCCTCGGCATCCATGGCCATCAGGAGGCTCTCCGAACCACACACATAGATCGTGTTGTTTGATGAGTGAAAGAGAAGCGGCCTGACGTTGGAGAGCTTGGGGAGTGAATCTGGCAGGAGTATCGTAGTCTCAACCCACTGGCCGGGCGAGAGCGATACAACGCAACCAAGGATGAACAAAGCTGCGACGATTCTCATGGTTCCTCCCTACCTTGTGATGACAATCTTGGTGACAGCTTGCGGCTTGTGGCTTGCGGCTTGCGGCTCTTCGCGCAGGAAGTAGACGCCGGGCGCGAGATGCCGGATGTCATTCGCTCCCGGATGAAGCTCCATCACCCTCCGCCCCGCCGCGTCCAGCAGTTTCGCCCTGTCTCCCGCATTCTGTCTTCTGTCTGCTCCCAGATTCAGCGCTCCCCGCACCACCGTCGCCTGCGGCTTGCGGCTTGAGGCCTGAGGCTGGCCCTCAGCGACGCCGGGATGCAGGCTGTCGCGGAGAACCGACACGCTCGAGTTCGCGTAGTTCAAGACGTAGGTCCGTAGCTCAACCGGGTTCCAGGCAAGCGCAAACGGTTCCTCGCCCACGCCGATGACTGCAACAACGCTGTCCCGGTG
>Ga0163203_1000494_pt1 | contig 10740 bp, 10 predicted proteins | sample PL_2010_330m_FD_113534 | JGI IMG/M metagenome (GOLD analysis project Ga0163203, IMG submission 113534) | Freshwater microbial communities from Powell Lake, British Columbia, Canada to study Microbial Dark Matter (Phase II) - PL_2010_330m | ecosystem: Environmental > Aquatic > Freshwater > Lake ... | reverse complement strand
TTATTAGGTAACCCCATCCCCTTTATCCCCTTCCCCTTGATAAGGGGAAGGGGAGCTTATATAAGGGAGGCTTCGCCTCCCTTTGACTCTCTTTTTAAGGAGAGGGGGGAACTTGATTTTTGAAGGGGCTGCGCCCCTTCAACCTACCCCTTATAAATGACCTCTAGTTTACAACGGGGGTTAAACTCACCTATAATAATGCTGGCGGGGCGTAGCGCAGTCTGGTTAGCGCGCAGCGTTCGGGACGCTGAGGTCGGAGGTTCAAATCCTCTCGCCCCGACCATTACCTTACCCCTCTACCTTCTTCTTCGCCTCCTCCCACAGGATGTTTTGTTCGTCAAAGGACAGCTCCCCCAGGTTAATCCCGCGCTGACGGCAGACCTCTTCCATATAGGTGAAGCGCTGGTAAAACCGCTGGTTTGCCTGCCTCAGCGCCGCCTCTAGGTCAATCCCCAGCCGGCGGGCAATGTTAGCCAGGGTAAACAGCAAATCGCCAAACTCCTCGGCTCTCCGCTCCTGGCTATCGGCTCGCTTAAATTCTCCAACCTCCTCAGCCAGCTTATCGATAACACCGTCAATATCTTCCCAATCAAAGCCAATCTGGGCTACCCGACGCTGAATCTCCTGACTGTAACCCAAGGCTGGCATCTGCTTAGGCACACTCTCCAGCATAGAGCTATCAGCCCCTCTTTCGCCCTGTTTAAGAACCTCCCAGTTATGTACCACTTCCTCGGCATCCTTTACCTTTAGCGAACCGAAGACGTGGGGGTGGCGGCGAATTAGCTTGGTATTGATGCTACTTATTACATCCCCCAGCTCAAATTCACCGGCTTCCGTGGCAATCTGGCTATGGAGAACAATCTGCATCAGCAAATCGCCTAACTCCTCGCCAAGCTTCCCTGAATCCCCTTCATCAAGAGCCTCCAGTACCTCATAGCACTCCTCCAGCAGGTTCTCCCGCAGCGAGGTATGGGTCTGTTTTCTATCCCAGGGGCAGCCTTCAGGGGCTCTGAGCCTGGCGATAATCTCAACCAAGGTGGCAAACCGATTTAAGTCCTGTGGTAAAGACAAAACAGTCTCCTCAACCTACCATAAAAGACTATTATACAGGAAAGGGGAAATGTAACATAAGCCCAGCTTTCAAGTCAAGGGTAGTATCGCCCCGATGAACTGCCTCTGCCCTCTTAAAAACTCGACGGCTGACATAGTTCGCTTCCCCTCCAGCTGAACCGTTAACACCCCTAAAATCCCGTCCCCGGTCCCGATACCAAATACAGCCTCTGCCCCCTCCACGGCTATTACCTGCCCAACCTCAACCGTTCTTTTCGCAGGCAGAGGCACCGCCTCAATAATTTTAAGCTGCCTGCCTTGCCATCGGGTAAAACAACCCGGCCACGGGTGGAAGGCACGCACCCGCCGCCATATGTCTACCGCGGGCAGATGCCAGTCAATCTCACCCTCCTCCTTAGAGAGCGGGGCCGAATAGGTGGCTTCGGTCTCATGCTGAGGTTGGGGGGTAAGCTCACCCTTCACCCAACGAGGTAAAACCTCAAGAAGCGACTGAGCCGCTATCAGAGACAGCTTGTCGGTAAGTGAGCCGGTAGTATCTTGAGGGAAGATTGGAATCTGTGCCCTGGATAATATAGGTCCGGTATCTAAACCCTTGTCCATCAACATAATACTTACCCCGGTAAACTCATCGCCGGCCAGAATAGCGGCTGCCACTGGTGAGGCTCCGCGAAATCTGGGTAGCAGAGACGGATGAATATTAACGCACCCGTAGCCGGGGATGTCTAAAACTGACTGGGGCAGAATTTGACCAAAGGCAGCCACCACGATAACTTCGGGATGAAGGCCTGCCAGTTGCTCCGCTACTTCCTTCCCCCTTAAATTAACTGGCTGCACCACGGGCAGCTTCCAAGCCAGCGCTGTCCTTTTTACCGGTGAAGAAGCCGGGGAACGACCTCTGCCGGCCAGTTTATCCGGCTGGGTAAAAACCGCCACCACCTGGTATTGATTGAGAATAAGGTGCTCCAGAGGGAGAACGGAAAACTCAGGGGTACCCATAAAAACGACTCGCAATTTAAGCCTCCTAAGACCAGATTTTAACATTAGTAAAATTTTCTAACAACCAGCCATGTTATATCTACCAGTGAAATATTGGCTAAACGAGCAAGTCTGACAGACTTAGTAAGGCAAGACCGGGGTTTAAAATGCCCGGCAATTAGCGATAGAAACCTTGCCATCAAAAATCCCCACTAGTATCATTATAGGGTAGAATTTTGGACAGTTGTCCACATAGAAAAGTTTTTTTAACCCACCAGTCGTCTTATATCTACCAGTGAAATATTGGCTAAACAAGCAAGCCTGACGGACTTAGTAAGGCAAGACAGGGGTTTAAAATGCCCAGTAATCAGCGATAGAAACCTTGCCATCAAAAACGCCTGGTATGATATTCTAGTGGCATCGCCCCTGACTCTCTTCCCTCAAGCCTCTGCTAAGACCGCTACTGCCGTAGTCACCGGCGTAAGAATATCAGGAATAGAGGGAAGAGATTTAATGGGAGATAGGTCGGCACAAGAAATCTGGGAAACCGCCTTAGGCGAATTACAGGTCCAATTCAGTAAGTCAAACTACCGGACCTGGCTGGAAAAAACTGTAGGCTTAAGCTATCAAGATAACCAGTTTATCATCGGCGTACCCAGTACCTTCGTCGCTGAATATTTAAGAAAGAACCAGCGCTGTCTAATTGAAAAAACACTTATTGGACTTACCCAGCGTGACATCAATGTCGTTTTCCAGGTAGATGCCAACCACCAAAATCAACCAGCCAGGTATAGTACTCGAGAAGAAATTCCTACCGCCGGACAAACCAGACCCCAGAGGTTCAACTCAAAATATACCTTTGACTCCTTCGTTGCCGGTAGCTGTAACCGTCTAGCCCTTGCCGCCGCTCTGGAAGTGGCCGAAAACCCGGGACATAGCTATAATCCGCTATTTATTTATGGCGGGGTAGGTTTAGGTAAGACTCATTTACTGCAGGCTATCGGTCATGTGGCTCTAGCCGGTAATCTTCAGGTCCTTTATGTCAGCGCCGAGCAGTTTACTAACGACTTTATCACTGCCCTCCAAGAGAGGAAAACAGAGGAATTCAACCACAAATTTAGAAGTGTTGATATGTTGTTGATTGATGACATCTACTTTATCATCGGTAAGGAGCAGACACAGGAAGCCTTCTTCCATACCTTTAACGAACTACATAACGAGAATCACCAGATTGCTGTTACCTGCGACCGCTCACCAAAATCAATGCCCTTAGTAGAAGACCGTTTGCGCTCCCGTTTCGAATGGGGGTTAATTGTTGATATTCAACCACCTGATCTTGATACACGCCTGGCCATCCTGCAAGCTAAAGCCGAGCAGGAAGGAGTAAACGTTTCTTTTGATGTACTGGAGTTTCTGGCTCATCAGATTCAGCAAAACATGAGGGAACTTGAAGGTTGCCTGAACCGGGTTATCGCTCTCGCCAGGCTGACCGGGGCTTTACTTACCCCTGAGCTAGCTGCTCAAGCGCTTAAAGATATAGCCGGTAGACAGGCTAAAGGGAGTTCTATCACCCCCGGTCAAGTAATAGACGCCGTGGCTAACAGCTTTCAGCTTGCCCCTCTAGACCTAAAAAGCCGGAAAAGGGATAAAGAAACTACCTTAGCCCGACAGGCGGCAATATACCTTATCAAGCAGGAAACCGATTACTCGCTGGCTAGAATCGGTCAAGAACTGGGGGGAAGAAACCATTCCACTATTATCCACTCTTATGAAAAAATAGCCAGTGAAATTAATACTAACTCTTATCTCCAGAGGAAAATCTCAGACATTCAACAAAGTTTACACCGCAAACCAAATAATGGGAAATATTAATACCCTAACCATTGTGGATAACTACCCTCGTTTTGTGAATAAGCTCCCCTAAGTGTTGATAACTTAAAGAAGCCAACCAAGCCAAACTCTCTTCCACCACTTCCTTTTCGTTTAATGTAGCTATAAATAATGTTATATTATAATTAGTATTAACCTATATAAACATTAAGTATATATTTAATAATTGATAATTATATTAAGGGTGTGGAATGTTTGATAGAGCCGAAATAACAATAAGAGCCGGTGATGGAGGAGATGGAGTAGTTAGCTTCAGACGGGAGAAGTTTGTTCCCTTCGGAGGTCCTGACGGGGGTGATGGTGGTGATGGTGGTGATGTGGTCATCAAGGCTGATTCCAGTGTTACCAGCCTGCGTATATTCAAGCAAAAGAGGTTTTATAGGGCGGAGGATGGTAGGAATGGCGGGGGTAAGAAGAAGCACGGCAAGAGGGGAGAAGGCCTGATATTAACTGTTCCCGCAGGTACTGTAGTCTTGCACAAGACACAGATAGGGGGTGATGCTCCTAGCGCTGATTTGGAGCAGCCGGGACAGCAGGTAATGGTAGCTAAGGGAGGTAAAGGTGGGTTGGGCAATACTCATTTTACTTCGTCGACTAATCAAGCCCCCCGGATTGCGCAAAAGGGAGAGGCCGGGGAAGAGAATTCCATAATATTAGAATTGAGGCTTATTGCTGATGTTGGTATTATTGGCTATCCCAATGTGGGCAAGTCTACCTTACTGGCGGCGGCTTCGGCGGCTAAACCTAAAATAGCCAGTTATCCCTTTACTACCCGAGAGCCGGTTCTGGGGGTGGTTGAGGTCGGTCAGCGAAGTCTGGTATTGGCTGAGATTCCAGGGTTAATAGATGGTGCTCACCTTGGTCGGGGCTTAGGACACGATTTTCTGCGTCATATTGCCCGTACCAAAATGCTTATTCATTTGATAGACGGCGGCTCGGCATCTCCGGTAGAGGATATGAGGCAAGTAAATGACGAACTCAAATTATATGATTCGGCTCTGGCTCAGAAGACACAGCTGGTGGTGGTAAACAAAATTGATTTGCCTCAGGTGCAGGCTCAGTTGGCGGAGTTAAAGGATGCCTTTGGCAATGCTGGAACCATACCATTTTTCATTTCGGCAGTCACTGGTGAGGGTGTTTCTGAGCTTATGGCGGAAACTATGAAGGTGCTGTCTCAGGTTACGGTCAAGGCAGAAGCTGGCGAGAGGATTCCCAGGAAGGTTTTTCGCCCCCAGCCCAGGGCTACTGGCGCCAGGGTGCATAAGGAAGGCGATACCTTTGTCGTGGTGGCACCTGAACTGGAGCGCTTTGTAGTCAGGACGGGAGTAACCAGTCCTGAGGTGTATCAGCAGCTTAAAAGACAACTGGACAGGCTGGGGGTCAGTAGGGCCTTGGAGAAGGCAGGGGTTAAGCCAGGGGATAGAGTTCGTTGTGGGAATTTAGAATGGGAGTGGTGATGGAATGAATATCGGTGTTCTCGGGGGAACTTTTGACCCCATCCATAACGGGCACCTCATTGTGGCTGAGGAGGCGAGAACCTGGCTAAACTTGGCCGGGGTTCTTTTTGTGCCTACTGGTCAGCCGTGGTTAAAGGCAGAAAGCCCTATTTCGGCTGCGGAGCACCGTGTCCAGATGGTGCGCCTAGCCATTGCCGATAAGCCTGACTTCAAACTGTCTACCGTAGAGATAGAGCGCCCGGGTCCCTCATATATGGTGGACACTATGACTGAATTGCAGAGTCGCCTTGAGGCTGAGGATGAGCTATTTTTAATTTTAGGTTGGGATAATCTTGCCGAACTGCCTCAATGGCAGGAGCCGACCCGACTGATTACAATGTGTCACCTGGTGGCCGTCTCCCGACCTGACTTTCCGCGCCCTAACCTTAAAAAGCTGGAAGCCCTCATCCCGGGATTATCCCAGCGAGTGATGATGATGGATAAGGTAATGATAGATATTAGTGCCTCAGCAATCAGAGACCGGGTTGTCCGGGGACTGTCCGTTCGCCACCTCGTTCCCAAGGCGGTAAATGAATATATCAAGCAGCACCGGTTGTATATCAGTGATTAAGAAGTAATACTATTGGCGACGGAGGTGGTATAATGCCGACCCATTCAACCCTGGAGCTGGGAGTAAATACCGAGAGCGCGAGGCGGATTTTGGAAATCGCCTACGAGGTGGGGGCACTGCTGGAAGGTGAATTTACCCTTACCTCAGGCAAGAAGAGCGACTATTATTTTGAAGGTAAAAGGCTGACTTTATCACCCGAAGGTGCCTACTTGACAGGAAAGGTAGTGTTTGACCAGCTGGCTGATGCTGATATTGATGCTATCGGGGGGGTGGCTATAGGGGGTTACCCTATGGTAGCGGCGGTGGCGTTAGTTAGCTACCTGGAGGGGAAACCAGTTCCCTCTTTTATAGTCAGGGAAGAGACCAAGGAGCACGGAACCAGAAGGAGGATTGAGGGACACCTCAAAGAAGGCTCCAGAGTGGCTATAGTTGATGATGTTATTACTACCGGAGGCTCGGTAAGCCGAGCCATAGAAGCGGCAGAAGCGGCCAAGGGCAAGGTGGTCAAGGTTATCGTGCTGGTTGACCGGCATGAAGGCGGCAGCGAGCAACTGAAGAAGCAGGGCTATGATTTTACTGCCATCATAGACCTCTGGCCGGTAGAGAAGTAGCTGTTGATGAGAACGTTAAATATCCAGGTTCTTGACGCTCTTGGCGTGGGCCTGGATGAAGGCTTTGCGGGGGGGGACTTCTTCGCCCATCAGGACATGAAAGGTGTGGTCGGCATGGGCGGCATCCTCTATATTTACGGCGAGCAGGGTGCGGGTAGCCGGGTCCATAGTAGTTTCCCACAGTTGCACAGCACTCATCTCGCCCAGCCCCTTATAGCGCTGAACCTCCACCTTTTTTGCCCCCTTTAGCTTACCCATTACCTCCTCCCTTTCCGGTTCCGAGTAAACCCAATGCTGGAGCTTGCCGGCTTTAATCCGGTACAGGGGTGGCTGGGCAATGAACAGGTGACCTTGGTTAATTAACGGCACCATGTGTCGGAAGAAGAAGGTAAGCAGCAGGGTGCGAATATGAGAGCCATCAACATCAGCGTCAGTCATAATGATAACCTGGTGATAACGGAGCTTTGACAGGTCAAATTCATCATCAATACTCGTTCCCAGAGCGGTAATGATAGCGCGAATTTCGGTATGAGACACCATCTTATCTGGTGGTGCCTTTTCCACATTGAGTATTTTGCCCCGCAGAGGCAGTATAGCCTGGAAGCGGCGGTTCCGCCCCTGCTTGGCTGAGCCGCCGGCTGAGTCTCCCTCCACCAGATACAGTTCACAGTGGGCAGGTTCTTTCTCCGAGCAATCGGCCAGTTTCCCGGGCAGGGTGCCTGTATCCAGACTGCTCTTTTTGATGATTAAATCACGAGCCCTTCGGGCGGCTTCCCTGGCTTTGGCAGAAGTGATGCACTTTTCTATAATCCTTCTGGCGTCGTCCGGGTGCTCCTCGAGGTAGAGGGATAGCCCCTCGCCCACCACACTCTCCACCACACTTTTGACTTCAGGGTTACCCAGCCTAGCTTTAGTCTGTCCCTCAAACTGGGGTTCGGTGAGCTTGACGCTGATTATGGCGGTAAGTCCTTCCCTGACATCATCCCCCACCAGGTTTGGTTCGTCTTCCTTGAGGAATTTATTTTTATGGGCATAGTCGTTAAGAACCCGGGTTAGTGCGGAACGGAAGCCGGTAAGGTGAGAGCCGCCGTCTATGGTATTTACACAGTTAGCAAAGCTGAAGGTAGAGTCGGCAAAGCCGTCATTATACTGAAGGGCTGCCTCAACCACGGTGCCATTTACCAGCTTAGAGAAATAAATAGGTTGGTGATGGCGGACTAGTCGGTTTCGGTTAAGGTGGCGAACGAAGCTGGTAATTCCACCCTCAAAGTAGAAGGTCTTTTCGCAGTCTCTCCTTTCATCCTTAAGGCATATTTCCAGCTCCTTATTCAGGTAGGCCATCTCTCGCAGACATTCGCTCAGGCTATCAAAATCATAGCTGACTTTACCGAATATCTCGTCATCGGCAAGGAAGGCGATGGTAGTGCCGGTGTCACTGGCTTCGCCAACCTCTTTAACCTCTCCCTGCGGTATGCCCTGTTGGTAATCCTGTTGGTACTGCTTGCCGTCGCGCCTGACATTAACCCTGAGCCAGGAGGAAAGAGCGTTTACCACTGAGGCGCCGACACCGTGTAATCCACCTGATACCTGGTAGGTCTTGCCACCAAATTTTGCCCCGGCGTGGAGGGTGGTCATTACCGTCTCCAGTGCTGAGATATTGGTGGCGGGGTGAATCTCTACTGGAATACCGCGCCCGTTATCTTTAACCTTGACGGTATCGTCTTGCTCAAGAGTGACCTCAATTTTGGTGCAGCAGCCAGCCATGGCTTCGTCAATGCTATTGTAGACGATTTCATACACAATATGTTGCAGTCCACGCTGGTCAGTGCTGCCAATATACATCCCCGGTCGTCGGCGCACGGCTTCCCGTCCGCCCAGGACCTGGATATCCTCGGCAGTGTATTCATTATTTAATGGCTCGGTTGGGGAAGGCACATCCTGGGTCATAGTTAGTCTTTACTCCTTTGCTGATGGTGAGAACAGAAAAGAGAGAATAGCCTGTGAGGCTCAGTAGAGATGGTGAGACGGAAGTAGCTTCTATCTATGTTAGAAGAGGATACCCACTTAGTGGCAATTTCAAGCGGTAACAAGGTAGCCATTTATATTATTATAGCACAATTTAGCTGTGAAGTGAAGCATTGACACATAGTCCAAAAGCTGATAGTGTCTTTGCAGGTATCCCTCAGAGAGAACTGGGCGTATGCGTTTTAAGGACTAGTGGGAGGAGGTGATGCCATGGCTAGAGCTTCCAGGAACTAGTTTGCAAGCGTAGAAAACATAACGGGGAGGTGTAACGTGCGGAAAGGAACTTTGCTATTTGTTACGGCACTACTCTTATTGGCGTTGCTCATGACTGGCTGTGGCGTGGCTCAAGCCGAGTATGACGCAGTGGTAGCTGAGAGGGATGCAACCAAGGCGCAAGTGGCGTCTTTAGAAGCACAAGTCACATCCTTAGAAGCTGACTTGAATGAGGCCAAGGCGAACTATGAAGGCTTGAAATCTGACGTAACCTCGATTTGGACTGCACTGGACAAGAAGCTCGCAGCCGCAGGGATGATTTTCTCCTTTTGGTCTGATGCTGGCAAAGCTGATGTTGGCTTGATGAGCGCGTCTGACTACGAAAAGAGTGTTGCTGTCTTTATAGCTAACTTTGGCGGTGTTCTTGATAATGTTGGCAATCCTCAAGTGTCCAAGATGTGGGAAGATGCCGTGCTAGCTGCTGGGCGCGACGACACGGAAGAGTTTGGCAAGCAGTTTGCGGGTGTCATGGACTCGCTCACAGAGTTGATTGAGAAAGATGTAGCTGAAATAAACGCGAAGTTGCGTTAGATATTTTCCCTTAGTAACCCTTCTAGCTCTTTAAGGGGGACGGTTTTTTGCTGGGCACTTACCATATCCCGCAGTATCACCGTGCCAGTCTTAACCTCTTGCTCACCAATAATCACCACTCGCTCCATGCCCAGGTTATTTGCCTGTCTTAATTGGGACTTCAGGCTCTTGCTGCCGAGGGCTTCTATTACCCCAATGCCTTTTTCCCTAAGCCCGGATGCCAGTTTGGTGGCTTCATCCTTGGCGTCATCACCCACATAGGCAATGAAAACCTGCGGGTGGGGTAGGGGTGGGACGGAAACGCCTTGTTTCTTTAGATTGAGTATTATCCGCTCTATCCCGGCGGCGAAGCCGATAGCGGGAGTAGGCTTGCCCCCCAGTTCCTCAATCAGGTCATCGTATCGCCCCCCGCCGCCGAGGGTGCTCTGGGCGCCTCCTGACTCGGGCTGAATCTCAAATACTGTCCTGGTGTAATAGTCCAGCCCCCGGACCAGTCGGTGGTTTATGGTAAAGGGAAGGTCGAGCAGTCCCAGGTATCCCTTCAACCGATTAAAGTGGTCTTCACATTGCTGACAAAGGTAGCCAATGCTTGTGGGGGCAGAGTTAGCTGCTGGCTGGCATGAGGGCTTTTTGCAATCAAGCAGGCGAAGGGGGTTTCTCTTTAGCCTGGTTTTACAGTCTGAGCACAAGTCGTTGGTGTAGTTAGCATAATAATTCTTCAGGGCAGCTAGATATCCCGGTCGACACTGTTTACAACCGGTGCTGTTTAGCTGGAGTGACAGGTGGTGCAGGCTTAGCGACTCAAAGAACTGCCAGGCCATATCAATGACTTCGGCATCAAGGGCGGGGTCGTCATCACCAATAGCCTCGTAGCCAAACTGATAGTGTTGCCGGTATCTTCCCGCCTGGGGTCTTTCGTATCTAAAAATAGAAGCCATATAATACAGCTTTACCGGCTGTGGTAAGTTATGCAGTCCGTGTTCCAGGTAGGCTCGGCATACCGGCGCCGTGCCCTCTGGTCTCAGGGTGAGCAGGCTACCGCTCCTGTCTTCAAAGGTATACATTTCCTTGTTGACAATGTCGGTTTCCTCCCCCACGCTACGGGTGAAGAGTCCGGTGTCCTCAAAGGCGGGGGCATCAATGCGCTCATAGCCATAGAGCTGACAGATATTGACCACTTTTTGCTCTACATAGCGCCAGTATGGTTGCTCCTTGGGTAGAATGTCTGAGGTCCCTCGTGGTGCTTGATACAACCTGACTTCTCCTGCTCTATTTTAAGCTAGAATACAGTATTAAC
>Ga0163203_1000492_pt1 | contig 10763 bp, 14 predicted proteins | sample PL_2010_330m_FD_113534 | JGI IMG/M metagenome (GOLD analysis project Ga0163203, IMG submission 113534) | Freshwater microbial communities from Powell Lake, British Columbia, Canada to study Microbial Dark Matter (Phase II) - PL_2010_330m | ecosystem: Environmental > Aquatic > Freshwater > Lake ... | reverse complement strand
GGCCCTGATGATGCCGGCGACCAACTGCGGGACCGCGGCCGAGATGGTCGCAGCGATGGTCTGCCGGACGAAGACCGGGACGCTGGTGCCGATGCCTGGTGGCACACTGGGTGCACGTGAGGCCGGTGCTCGCACGTCGGCCGGTCGGCCGAGGCGTGGCGCAGGAGCAGTCTGGCGACTCCCAATCAGGCGTGGATGGAGTTGAGCGGCACTTCAGCGCGGGTGACCAGACGCTTGGCGAGGTCCGGTCTGACACCGCACTCCGGCTTGGCTCCCGGGAACTCCATCGGTCCGTGTCAGGCACGGCTTTCGGCCAAGGTTGTGACCCGACGCAGATGGGCGCAGAATGGCAAGTCGAGGCGTGGCGCTCGGGGCGCGCCGGCGTCCCTTGACAGCCGGGTTCTATCCGGCATAATGCCCTAGAGCAGAGCCGGCGCCCCGCCGGGATGGATTCCTGAAAGGAGTTGATGTGCCTTACGATGTCTTTATCGAGTGCGACAAGCGGCCGCAGGTAACCATTGACGCAGACCGGGTTGAGGAACTGGAGGGTTACTTCAGGTTCTTCAAAGAGGGCGAGCTGGTTGCGTCGTTCAAGGAGCAGAAGGTCTACGGCTACGTGAAGATGATCATCCCGAGGTAGAGGGTCATGACCGGGCGCGGCACCACGAGCCGGCCGCGCCAGTACCAGTATTCTTTCAGCCAACAATTGTAGAGAGTGACGGGCGGTCGGGCTTGGGCTAGCGCAGTCGCAGGCGCGGGCCGCGACCACCGGACATCTGTTTGGCCAGCACCCGGGCCTGGTCGAATTCTTTGAGCAGCCGGTTAACGTCAGTGACGGTCGTGCCGCTGCCCGCGGCGATGCGGCGGCGTCTTGAGCCGTCAACCAGGTCGGGATTGTGCCGCTCCGCCGCGGTCATGGACTGAATCATCGCCTCGACCTGCACAAACTCGCGGTCGTCGACCTGGAGGTTTCCGGCCCCGGGTATCATTGCAAGCAGCTTGGAGACGTTCCCCATCTTCTTGAGGCCCTTGAGCTGCTTCAAGAAGTCATCGAGGTCGAACTTGCCCTTGAGGAACTTCTCGGCGACTGCGCGCTGGTCCTGGCCTTCGGTCGCAGCCTGGACTTTGTCGGCCAGGCTCTTCATGTCGCCCATGCCGAGGATGCGCGAGGCAATCCGGTCCGGGTGGAAATCTTCCAGGTCTTCGAGGTGTTCGCCGGTGCCGATGAAAGAGACCTGCAGTCCGGTTACGTGCCGCACCGACATCACGGCGCCGCCCCGGGCGTCACCGTCGAGCTTGGTGAAACAGCAGCCGGTCAGCTTGAGCCGGGTGTTGAACTGCTCGACCTGGCTGACCGCGTCCTGTCCGATCATGCCGTCGAGCACCAGCAGGCTGGCATGGGGTTTTGCCTTGTCCTGAATCGCGGCCAGCTCGTTCATCAACTCGTCGTCGATGTGAAGCCGGCCCGCGGTGTCGAAGACCACGAAGCCGTTGGACCGGTCGTGGGCCTGCTTCAGCGCGGCGAGACAGGTTGCGACGACGTCGCTGGACACCGGGTAGAAGTCGCACTTCGCGCGTTCGGCGACCGACCGGAGCTGTTCGGACGCGGCCGGCCGTTTGGGGTCGCAGGCGACGAGCAGCGGCTTCCGGTTGCGGAACTTGTGCGCGAGTTTCCCCGCAAAGGTGGTCTTGCCGGTGCCCTGCAGGCCGACCAGGCTGATGACGGCCGGGTTGGCGCTCAGGTCGAGTTTGGCCGTTGTCCCGCCCAGCAGTTCGACCAGCCCCTGATACAGGGTGGCGTTGATGAGCTCGCCGGGCTTGAGGCTGGCCTCGACGTCCTTCTCCTTGAGTCGGGCTTCGACCGAGCGGATGAAGTGGCCGACAACCTTGTAGTTGACGTCGGCTTCGAGCAGTACGGTACGGACCTCGCGCAGGGCCTGGGATACCTCGCGGTCGGTCAGCCGGCCAAAGCCCAGCAGCTTCCGGCGGAGTTGGGTGAAGCGGTCGGTCAGTGCGTCGAACATCTCAGGGCCCGGATTACCGCAGCGTAGTCGGTGCTGTGGAAGATGGCGCTCCCAGCGATGACCATCTGCGCGCCGGCTTCGGCCACTGCGGCACAGTTGTGCGGGTGGATGCCGCCGTCCACCGATATTGTCGCCTTCGATCCGGTGTCGCCTATCAGCCGGGCCGCCTCGCGGATGCGACCCGGTGACTCGGGGGAGAACTCCTGGCCGCCGAATCCCGGGTACACGCTCATCACGAGTACGCCCTGCACGTCGGCGATGAACGGTCGCAAGGACTCGACCGGCGTATTGGGGTTAAGCGAGATCCCGGCAGCCTTGCCCGCGGAGTGAATGGTCTCGAGGCACTGCTGCGGCGCCTCCGCGGCCTCGACATGGAATGTGACCAGGTCCGAATAGGGAAGGAACTTCTCGATCAGCCATTCCGGCTCGTTGACCATCAGGTGGGTATGAACCGGCACGGTCACCGCCCGGCGTACGGCCTTGGCGAGGGGGACGCCGAAACTGAGGTTCGTAACAAAGTGCCCGTCCATCACGTCGAGGTGAATCACATCGGCGCCGGCTTTCACTACCGCCGACAGCTCACCCGCCAGGTGGAGGAAATCGCAGTCGAGAATCGACGCGGCGACCTTCATCTTCGTACTGCCGCCGTAGCCACGATCAGGCTTACCGTGTCAAGGTCGCGGACGGTCATGCCCTCCTCGGGATACTGAACCAGCACGTTGCCTGCCGGCTCGTCACTCGGCGCCTGCTTGACTTCGCCGAGGGCGAGGCCCTGCGCTGTGATAATCCCCTTCGCGATTTCGAGGTTCATGCCGACCAGGTCCGGCATCGGGAAGGTGCCGACCCGCGCAGCAACATGGATAGATACGCGCTCGCCTTCATCTACCTCGACGCCGGCCGGCGGCCGAGTTGAGACCACTTGTCCCGGCGGTAGGGCGGGCGCGCGGAGCGACTCGACTCCGGCAATCGAGAGGCCGGATTCGGTGAGCAGGGCGATAGCCCGGGGGAGAGTCAGTCCTTCGACATGGGGGACCTTCAGCCTGGAGCCGCCGCGACTCACGTCAATGCGAACCTGGCGCCCGAGCTTGACGCACTGCCCGGGTTCAGGGTGCTGGGCCACTACGAGGTCCGGGGGCACGGTTGCGTTGGAGACGCTGCGGACCTCGCCAAGCGTCAGCCCGGCCTTGATGATGGACTCCTCGGCAGCGAACCGGTCCAGGCCGACAATGGCGGGCACGGTCGTCTCCCGGCCGCGTCCGACGACAAGCGGCATCACAACCCAGTTGAGGGCGACCACCACCAGCGCGAAAGCCAGGACGGCGATGAGCAGCGTCCGCAGCCTGTGGTGCCGGCGCTTGCGGCGTTGCTTCATGCTGCGAACTTCTCACCGGCAACCGGCCGGCGGCCGTTGCGGAAATCCTGGCCGGTCTGGGTCTGTTTGCCTTCCGGTTTGAGCTCGATGATTTCGACGGTGCCCGAGCCGGCAGCGACCACAAGTCCAGAGTGTTGGACAAGGAACTGCCCGGGTTCACCTTTGTCAGGCATCGAGTGGACTCGCGAGCGGAGCAGGACGATTCGCCTTTGGCGAAAGCTCGTGACCGCCCCGGGTTCGGGAGAGAGCGCCCGAATGCGGTTGTGTATCTGCTTGGCCGATTCGCGCCAGTCAATGCTGCGTTCCGACTTGGTGATCTTCGGTGCGCGGGTCGCGAGCTTCGGGTTTTGCGGAGTGCGGCTCGCCGTATCCTGTCCAAGTCGTGTCAGAGCCTCAAGTGCCAAACGGGCACCGGCATCGGCAAGCCGTTGCGACAGCTCGCCGGCCGTCTCGTTCTGGCCGACGGGCACGGCTTCCTGCTCGATGATATCGCCCGCGTCCACCTGTTCGGACAGGACAATGACTGTCACACCGGTTTGCCGTTCTCCGGCAAGTATGGCGCGCTGGATGGGCGCGGCACCCCGATATCTCGGCAGCAGGGACGGGTGGATGTTCAGGAAGCCGAGCGCAGGCGCCGCTAGCAAGGAAGGCTTCAGGATGTAGCCGTATGCGGCCAGCACTGCGACGTCCGGGCTCCGGTATTCGAGTTCAGCAACGAACGCCGCGTCGTTCGGGTCTTCCGGAGTCAGGACCGCGAGACCGAGCGCGCGGGCTTCCTTCTCGACCGGGCTCTGGGCCAGTTTCCGGCCGCGTCCGCTCGGCTGGGCCGGGGCGGGTACGACCAGCCCGACTTCATGCGCAGACCCGGCGAGCGCGCGGAGAGCGGGGACCGCGAACTCGGATGTGCCGAAGAAGGCTACGCGCACTGTTTCTTCTCCTGCGACTCCATTTCCTTGAGCTTGGTGTCAAACAGCCGGCGCCGGGTTTCGCTCAAGTGGTCGATGAACAAGACCCCGTTCAGGTGGTCGATCTCGTGCAGCAACGCCCGGGCCAGGAGCCTGGTGCCTTCCTTCGTAATCGGCCGCAACTCATCATCGAGCCCGGTGATGCGCACGAATTCCGGACGGGGCAGGAAGTCGAACAGCCCGGGCAGTGACAGGCATCCCTCCTCGGCCTCGACCAGCCCTTCGGTGGCGACAACCTCGGGGTTGATGATGCAGTACGGCTCCACGTCGACGTCGGCTCCGCGAGGGTCGATGGCGAACGCGGCAACCGTCTCCGCGACCTGGTTCGCGGCAAGACCGAGCCCGTCCTGTGTGAGCATGCTCACCTTCAGGTCTTCCAGGAACTGGATGAGTTCGGGCGTCAAGTTCTCAATGAGGCGCGACTTCGTCCTGAGCGCGCGGTGGCCGTAGAGAACCACGCGGCGGTTCTTGCCGGCCGGCCTCGCCATCGCGTTACTTCTCGGCGCCGAACTTGTAGCTGACCGCGGACTTGTCGATCTCGAGTTCGGTATTCTCAGCGACCTTGACCAGGAAGGTCTGTTCCTTCACGTTGGACACGATGCCATGGATGCCGGCCCCGAGGACCACACGGTCTCCGCGCTTGATCTGTTCGAGCATCCGCGTGTGCTTCTTCTGGCGGCGCTGCTGGGGCAGTATCATCAGGAAGTAGAGCACGGCGAATATCAGGATTATCGGCAGGAATCCGAGAATCGAGTTCATGCCGCCGCCGGCAGCGGGCGCGGCTGGCGCGGGGGTCTGAGCAAAGGCGGTTCCAAACATCAGTTCTCCTTCGGGCAATTGCCCTTGTGCGGTTCTGCTTGAATCGGATGGGGCACCGTGTTCAAGCGGCCGAGACCGTCGGGCGCTGGTACAGGCGGTGCCGTTTCACGTACTTGGTGACGTTCACAGGTAACATATACCGGACAGAATGGCCTTTGGCAACCCTTGCCCGGACTGCCGCAGCCGAGATTCCAACCGGGATAGTGGTGTGGAGCAGTACCCGCTTCGGGTCGTGCCGCTGGAAAAGCGCGGGCCGCTCTACACCGGGCCGGCTCATCACTACTATCCGGGCAAGGCGGGTGAGTAGGTCGGGCCGGTGCCAGGAAGATACATCCCGGTACTGGTCTGAACCGACGATCAGGTACAGCGCGGAGCCGGGGTACAGCGACTGCAGCGCGCCCAGCGTGTCCACCGTGTAGGAAGGGCCGGGCCGGCTTTCCTCGACCCGGCACAACTTAAAGCCGGGCTCGCCGGCAATCGCAAGCCGCGTCATTTCCAGCCGGTGGCGGTACGAGGTCAGCGGGCCGCGTTTGTGGGGAGGATGGCAGGTGGGGACGACCAGCACCCGGTCCAAGCGCAACGTGCGCCTGACGTCATAAGCTGCAAGCACGTGCCCCAGGTGAATCGGGTCGAACGACCCTCCGAACACGCCGAGCCGGGGCGGCACTTCAGTTGGTGCGGGCCAGAGCAGCGCGCGCGAGTTTCTTGACTGCCGGTCCGCCCGAGCCGGTCATGAGCTCGCTGAGGACTTCGCGTGCCCTTGTCGTGTCGGCGGTTTCGAGCAGGCTGACTGCGAACCGGTACCGCTCAACGTCGGGCCACCGCTCTGCCGGATAGGTCTCATCGACGTAGTTGTAGTAGACTAGTGCCGACTTGTGCTCGCCGGACGTGTAGTAGATCCGGGCGGCGTCGAACTCACGGAGCGCGAGTCTCTCGGCGATGTCCCCGAGCAGTTTCTCGGCTTCCGGCCGGAGCGGTGAGTCCGGATAGGTCTCCAGGAACTGATTGACAATCTTCCGGGCTCTGAGCGCCCGGGCTTGGTCGCGGACGCGGCTTGGCGCCGAACGTAGGTAGGAGACCGCGAGCTTGTACGTGGCTTCTTCCTGGAAGCGGCCGTTCGGGAAGCTCCTGAGATAGAAGTCGAACTCGTTCTGGGCCTGGAGATAGTCATTGCTGCGGAAATAGGTCTCGGCGAGATAGTACTGCGCGTCCGATGCCTGGTGCGATCCCGGGAAGTTGAAGATGATGAAGGTGAACTGGTCTTCGGCCTGGCGGTATCGCTTGGCTTCCAGGTCGGCGGTTGCTTGGTCAATCGCCTGCTGGGCGTCTTGCGGAACCGGCCGGAGTTGGGGGCGCTTCGGGCACCCGGCAGCGGCTAGGACGAGCAGGATGAACGTAAGCCGACGAAGTCGTTTCATATCAGTCTTACGACCTCGTTCACGATGGCGGTCAGGTTCGGCTCGGCCTTGGCGGCCATGGCCAGCACCTCGGATAGTCCTACCGGCTTCATGGCGTCGGGCAGCCCCATATCGGTTATCACCGAGAACCCGAGCACGCGCAGCCCGGCATGCCGGGCGACGATGACTTCGGGTACGGTCGACATACCGGCGAGGTCCGCACCGATGGTCCGGATGTAGCGGTACTCGGCCGCGGTCTCGAGGTTCGGGCCGGTGACCCACGCATAGACCGCCGGGTGGAGTCGGATACCGAGCTTGAGTGCGACATCAACGGCTAGGCTGACCAGCGCCGGGTCGTAGCAGTCGGCCATGTGCGGGAAACGAGGCCCGAGTGAATCGTCGTTCGGTCCGCGCAACGGGTTCAGACCGGTCAGGTTGATGTGGTCGGTGATGACTGCCACTTCGCCGGCCCTGAACTGCGGATTGACGCCGCCCGAGGCGTTCGAGACGATTAGGGTCTTGACTCCCAGATCCTTCATCACCCGCACCGGGTGGGTGATCTGCTCTGGTTCGTAGCCCTCGTAGTAGTGGAATCTTCCCTGCATGACCACGACCGGGCGGCCGTTCAGTTTGCCGAGAATCAGTCGGCCGCGGTGGCTCTCCACGGTGGGTACCGGGAAATGGGGTATCTCTTCGTATGGGATCGCGGCCTCGACCTTGACATCCTGCGCCAGTTTCCCGAGGCCGGTGCCGAGGATGATGCCGAGTTCGGGTTGAAAGTCGGTCTTAGTTCGTATCGCCTGGACGCTTTGAGCTATCTGCTGCTTCAGCATTCGGTTTCCTGTCCCTCATCCGCTCCGCCATCGCCAGGTACGTCCGGGCGATACCCGCGATCTCATCGCTCAGGGTCGAGCGTTTCGCCTCGAGCGTCCGCAGTTCATCGCCGACGTTTCGCGTCTGCTGTTCCGCATCGCGCTTGATTCGCTCCGCCTCGAGCTTCGCCTTCTCGATGACGAGTTGAGCTTCTTTCTTCGTCTCCTCGCGCAGTTGGTTGGTTGCCTTCTGCGCGGTCACCAGCGTGTCCCTAAGCAGTTGCTCGGTTTTCTCGTATGCATCCAGGTGTTCGGTCAGTTCCTCCGCCTTCTCGGTGAGCTGCGCGCGTTCCTTGCGCAGGTTCTCTATCTCCGTGGCGAGCTCTCCGATGTACTCTTCGACTTCGGTCTTGGAAAGCCCGTGGCGCTGGGTCGTGAAGGTTTTCTTCCTGATGTCCATTGGTGTGATAGCCATCACGGGATTCTATCGGTCGGCTCAAGACTGTCAACGGAAACGGACGGTGGTAGGAACAAAGGGACAGAAGAACGGAGAAATCGGGTGCGCCGAGGGCGGGGCGCAGAATACAGCAGCCAGGAGTGCGGACTCCCACACTGCAAGCTGCAAGCCGGTAGCTGCGAACTCGCGGCGAAGCCGCGTGCGTGTTGACTATTCGCCGTCTGCTCCTATGATTGGCCGGTGCTTCCGATTATCGCTGCGCTGGCCATCGCCGTCGCTCCGGGTGAGCGGCTCGACTATGGTCTGCGCTATGGTCCGGTCTCGATCGGCACGCTCACCCTCCAGGCGTTGCAGCCGGAGACGGTCGGGACCGACGAGTGCTGGCATTTCCGGGCAGACCTGGAGCTGACGCGGTCGTTTTCCTGGCTTTTCTGGGCCAACTACCGGTTGGAAACCTGGTGCCGGGTCTCGGACATGGTGACGCTCCGTTCATACAAACGGACGCGCGAACCCCACTATCGGGCCGAATGGACCGCGAACTATGACCCCGAACGATCGGTGGTCGACTACTCGGACAGTAGTGTCTGTTCTTTCGAACCCGGCACCCGCGACCTGCTCTCGACCTGGTACTACTTCCGCACGCTGCCGCTCGTGCCCGGAGACACGGTGAGAACGGCGCTGCACGTTGACCGACGCAACTACCAGCTGGTCGCGGTTGCCCGGTCCGCGAAGACCGTGAGCACTCCGGCCGGAGTGTTCGACTGCATCGCCGTCGTGCCCAATGCCGGTGGCCCACTCGGCACAGTCTACCTTGGCGACGGCGAGGAGCGGATACCGGTTTCCATCCGCACGCGGTTCGGCGGCCTGGTCGTGAGCGCTTTTCTGCGCTCGGTTTCATGTGAGGAGGAATGATGAGCCTGCACGCGGTCATCCTTTGTGGCGGCAGGGGAGAGCGGTTCTGGCCCAAGAGCCGGCGCGTCTTGCCCAAGCAGTTCATAGCTTTGTTCGGCCGGGATTCTCTGACCCAGGAGACGAGCGCACGGGTCCTGCCGCTCTGCCCGCCGAAACGGCAGCTCTTCGTTGCCCCGGTCGAGTTCGAACGGGTGTTGCGCCGGCAGCTCGGCGCTTCGGCACGCCTCGTGTTCGAGCCATTGGGCCGCAATACGGCGCCGGCCATCGGCCTGGCTGCCGAGTACCTGAAGCATGAAGACCCGGACGCGACCATGTTGGTGCTGCCTGCCGACCATCTCATCGAAGACCGGCCCGCTTTCCTTGAGGCCGTGAAGATGGGCGCGCGGCTTGCCCGGGATGGATTGCTCGTCACATTCGGAATCAGGCCGGAACGGCCGGATACCGGGTACGGCTACATCCAGCTCGATAGCCGCATTGCCGGGAAGGGACGGCTGACCGCGCATCGGGTGCGGGGATTCAGAGAGAAGCCGAGTCCGGCCCGGGCCCGGGCCTACCTGGCGGCGGGCAACTACGTCTGGAACAGCGGCATGTTCATATGGCGCGTGGATGCTATCCTGGATGCGTTCCGGAAGTTCATGCCGGAGTTCCATGCTCGGCTCGAGGAGTTCAGCCGGGCAATCGGCACGCGCCGCGAGAAGTCGGCCCTCGCCCGGCTGTACCGTGATGCACCGTCAATCTCAATCGACTACGCGGTGATGGAGAAGGCAGACAACGTCGCCTGCGTACGCGGCACGTTCGACTGGGACGACGTCGGTTCCTGGCTGGCACTTGCCCGCCACACCAAGCCGGACCGTCTGGGAAACGTTGCCAACGGCCTACTCGTGGCAAGGAATTCTGCCAACTGCGTGGTCAACTCGGACACAGGTATCGTAGCAGCCCTGGGCGTCAAGGACCTCGTCATCGTCCGGGCCGGCAACGCGGTGCTCGTCGCAGACCAGAAGCACCTAGGGCAGCTCAAGCAACTGCTCGCCGAGATTGCGGGACACGCGGTTGGGCAGCGGCATCTGTGAAGCTGCTTCTCGCAACCCGCAACCTACACAAAGTGACCGAGATGCAGCATGCGCTCGAGGGCACCGGCTGGCAGGTGACGATGCTTTCAGATATCGCGGGTGCGCCTGACGTCGAAGAGGACGGGGCCACGTTCCAGGAGAACGCCCTCAAGAAGGCCCGCAGCGCGGCCCGGGTTTCGAAACTGTGGACCCTGGCTGAAGACTCAGGCCTCGAGGTGGACGAGCTCGGGGGAGAGCCGGGCGTGAAGTCCGCCCGCTACGCCGGGGAAGGGGCGAGGGATACTGACCGGATTCGCAAGGTTCTTGACCGTCTCGTCTCGGTGCCGGAGGAACACCGCACCGCCCGGTTCCGGTGCGTTATGTGCCTCGTTGACCCGGCCGGGGACGAGACCTGCTTCGAGGGCCGTTGCGAGGGTCGCATCGCCCACAGCGCGCGCGGCTCAGCCGGGTTCGGGTATGACCCGATATTCGCACCTGAAGGACACGACCGGACCTTCGCGGAACTTGGCCTTGGCGTGAAGAGCGAGATCAGCCACCGCGCCCGGGCAATGCAGCAGGTCATCGGTTTCCTTCGCTCGCGGGTCAGTCCCGGTGAGCACTCGCCCAGTTCCTGACGCGTGTTGACTTATGTCCTTATCGCACCTATATTAACCGCAGTTGGTTCTACGGGGAGTAGCGCAGTCCGGTTAGCGCACCACGCTTGGGCCGTGGGGGCCGCTGGTTCAAATCCAGTCTCCCCGATCCAGAAAAGGGAATGGGGTTAGGGGCTGGGGGCTAGAGTTCAGCTCGGGCGGTCTGGGTCCGCCACTCGAATCCTTGAGTCCTTGATTCCGGGATCCCTATTCGGCTTGCGCCTGTAGCTCAGGTGGACAGAGCATCGGATTTCTAATCCGATGGCCGGGGGTTCGAGTCCCTCCAGGCGCGCTTCCGCTCAG
>Ga0163203_1000489_pt1 | contig 10813 bp, 12 predicted proteins | sample PL_2010_330m_FD_113534 | JGI IMG/M metagenome (GOLD analysis project Ga0163203, IMG submission 113534) | Freshwater microbial communities from Powell Lake, British Columbia, Canada to study Microbial Dark Matter (Phase II) - PL_2010_330m | ecosystem: Environmental > Aquatic > Freshwater > Lake ... | reverse complement strand
TTTCAAAACTTATGAATTTGCTCCAATCTTTTTTATGGGTTATGAAATCGAATATGGGGAAATCGCGACTGGAAGGGTACTGTACAAACTCACCATACTCTAAGCTGCCGAGCAGCGATTTAACAATTCTCTCTCTAAGCTTCGGAGTTTGTGCTAAAATTGCTATGCTTTCGAGGACGTTCGACTTCCCGGAAGCATTTGGACCTACGAGTATGGTCAGAGGCGCGAGTTCGAGTTCCAATTTTTCGATGCTCTTGAAGTTTCCAATTTTTATCTTTGAAAGCATATGATCAATTTGGTTTCAGACGGTTTAAATACTTTTGCTTACAAAGTCACGATTGCAAAGAACCAAAACGGTTATGAAAGCAGCTTTAGGGGGTCTTCAGTATTGTTTATAATAATAGGGGGTAGCCCAAATGGTTAGAAGGAGGACAACAACGCAAACTCGAGCCCCCCGATTTTTAAAACTTTATATAGTATAAAATTGTAATAGTAAGTGCCCATGCCAGTGTGCATCTGAAAAATCGCCTTTACCCCATTCAATCGGATAGATCTTCTAAAAAAGCGGCATCACCGTTACCGAGAATCAGTCAGTATAACGCACTTCGTCACAAAGCCTTTTGAAAGCAATTCTGTCATCAAACACCGCTACGGTACTGACATAAAGCAAATCACTCACGTTCAGCATATTCCTTTTTAACCCTGTCGATGGCGGCATGGGCAACCTGAGTTTTTTTTTAAAAAAACACAGAGTCAGGGCGTACCCTGAGAACGGTAAAAACAACGTTATTCGGTCACTAATTCTTGCTCAAGCGCTTCTTTGAAGAGCGTTGCGAATCGATCAAGTCGCTTTTCCTTCGCTGCCATATTCTTTGCGCTCAAATCTCGTCGCGCTTTCTCCACAATCTCGTCGAAAACAGCAGGATCATAGATGTTCACGCCGATCTCTTCATGGAAAACTAATAACGTTTTCAAATGGATCTCCGGATACTCTCGACAGCCGATATAATACGCGGTATAGCGAATTTCTAAGATATGCGCTACAGGGTCAATGTTAATCACTTCTAAGTCCTCATGACCGAGTTCCTGGAGGAGTTCACTCAATTGCTCTTTATAGCGCTTCAGAAACTGCTTATCTGTTTCCAGCTGCTCGACCAGCTCCTGTGGTAATTGCGATGGATGATAGCGCAGGTTGTAGCCTACCTTTACCGCTTGGTACACTTCCTCCGCTATTACCTTGTCCAAAAGTTCATTCAGTGCCATTCCTATCCCCTCCGTTACGCGCCATGTGGCAGAGTGAATTTTGAAAAGCGCCCGAAAATAGTTGATGGTGACTTAAAACGGAGCCGGCAGTGATGCTGCGAGCAGTCGATCAAAATTCTCTCTCTTATAATTACTCTACTAAAATACTCCCATAAATAATTATGCTAAAAGATTTTTCACACATCGGAATTTTGCTGCATAACCCCGTCCGCAGTCCGAGTGTGAACCACGCGGCAGAACCTCATCATTGAACTGATACGTAAATAAACGAGAACTACCGCGAAAGTCCATGATCGCAATGCGAAAAACGGCGAGAAGTGATCTTTTTAAAAAAATGAGTTTGACGCGTGTGGCTTCTGAAGATGTCTCATTACAATTTTTTGATAGTGGTATGATTGAGCACACGGAAACGGTTTTATACTCGCGGAATAGAGGGTATAAGTAAGGCGAATGCGCAAAAAAAAGAGGAGTAAGTATATAGTGAGGGAGGAAGATGAGCAAAATCGCGGTACTCATTACTGATCTGTTTGAGGATGTTGAGTATACGAAACCCGCCGCAGCCTTTAGAAAGGCCGGGCACGACCTGATCCATATCGGCTTACAAGCCGGAAAAGCGGTTAAAGGCAAGACAGCCAGAACACCTGTCACCATTGACGAGGCGGTCAAAGACGTTTCAGTCGATGATTTCGATGCACTCTTAATTCCTGGGGGGTATTCGCCGGATAAATTACGCGTTGACGATACTGCGGTAAACTTTGTCAAAGCGTTCGTCGAAAGTAATAAGCCCGTATTTGCCATCTGCCATGCGCCCCAGCTCCTTATTACCGCGCAGGTGCTCACCGGGCGTAAGATAACGGGCTGGAAATCCATTATCCAGGATATCAAAAATGCGGGCGCGGAATATATCGATCAGGAGGTCGTAGAAGACGATAACATTATCTCCAGCCGTCAGCCAAGCGATATTCCGGCGTTTATCAAAGCGGCACTCGCGAAATTACAATAAGGTGAGGGCGGAATCTCGCTGTGCTGCACGTACCTCAAGAGTGAAGATTGTAAGAAGTCATAAAGCAAAAGGGACTCTCGCGTCGCGTACCGTTCGAGTAATCGTTGCGGATTTGAGCTTCGACGTACCTATTTATATAGCTGGATTATAAAAGTTAATACGTGGTAGCGAAAAAGGAGCGACTTTTTTCATAAAGGAAGCGATTTTCTCGTATCACGAAACAACAAACGAAGGAGATAAATAAGGAGGTTTTGTAAGGTATGGAATACAGTGGAGAAAGAAGGGGTTTTAACGCCCCTATAAACATTGGTGAGACCTACGATGTTACAATCGAAGACGTAGGGAGAGAAGGCGACGGTATTACCCGAGTAGAGGGTTTTGTGATTTTTGTACCCAACACCCAGAAAGGGGATACTGTGAAGATACGGGTAACTAAAGTATCGAGGAGAGTTGGATTTGGGGAAGTAGTTACGGAATAAAATATCGTTACGCTTCTAACGTAGAAAACGACTTAACAATGCTATAGCGTTATTGTTATAGCATTCCTCTTTTTTTTATTTTTTGATAACGTAGTTTCTGGTTGGTTTAAGGTGATTGCGTTTCGTTCTTTGCTCCATGGCGGTGCACATGTCGCTGACAGGAATAAGCACTGAGTGCACTTCATGGTAAATATGGTTGTGTATGGGGTAACAATACCTTTAAGTACTTACAAAAGCAATACTACTGGCGGTGATAAGTAGTCATGCTTCGAGTTGTGCATTTTGAGATTAATGCGGACGATCCTGAACGGGCACTACGATTTTATGAGCGCGTATTCGGCTGGGACTTTACGAAATGGGAAGGCCCGATGGATTATTGGTTAATTAAAACCGGAGAAGAAGATGAGCCGGGTATTGACGGCGGGTTAATGCGGCGCCAAGACCCGAATGCAGCGGTCACTGATACGATCGACGTCCCTTCGGTTGACGCGTATGTGAAAAAGGTTCAAGAAAACGGTGGCGAGATCGTTCAGCCCAAAACGGCGGTCCCCGGCGTCGGTTACGTAGCGTACTTCAAGGATACCGAAGGCAACCCATTCGGGATCATGGAGTCCGATGAATCCGCGAAGTAAGCATTAAAATCAGTTGTTCACACTTTTATCTACCTTTTACGGTTCATTTGGCGGACTCTGAATTACGGCTACGTTCCGCCCCGGGTAAGCAGTTCCTTTTTTACCCTGTTGCACCAATCTGTTGTAAGAGGCTTTACGCGATGAGCACCACGTACGTGCTGACATCCCTTGTGGCGGTAATGATCGTAGGGATTTTTGCACACATGCTCGGTCGGCTTGTTAAAATTCCGAGTATTGTTTTCTTGTTAGCGGCAGGGATCATCTTAGGTCCGGAAGTTACCGGCTTGATAGAACCCAGTCGGTTTGGAAGTGGTATAGAATTGCTGGTGGGCTTAACGGTTGCCATAATCGTTTTCGAAGGGGGCCTTGACATCGATATCAGACAACTGCGGAAGATGCAGCGCAGTATTCTGAACTTAGTTACGATGGGCGTGACGATCACCGTACTACTTACTGCAGTAGCTGCGTATATTCTGCTTGATATTCCGTTCAATATCGCCCTACTCTTTGGAGCGTTTATCTCCGCAACGGGCCCCGCAGTAATTACACCGATAATCCGGCAAACACAGGTGAATACGAGAGTTGCCAGTACGCTCCAGGCGGAGGCAGTATTGAATGACGGTGCAAGTGTAATCCTTGCTGCATTAGTTTTTGAGTGGATTGTCGCATCCCTCACCGGCATAAAAGCGGTTGAATTCCTTTTTATCCGGCTATTAGACGGCGTTTTATTCGGCATTTTAAGCGGAATCGTGCTCATCCTCATTCTCCGTAAAATCCCGTTGCTTACTGAGCAGTACGCTCGATTGCTTACGATAGCAATCCTTTTAGCGGCATTTGTCAGTGCTGAGAATATCGGCAATCAGTCCGGTGTGCTGGCAATGGCGCTCTTCGGCATATTCATCGGCTCGGCGGACATTCCGCATAAAGAGGCTATAAAGCATTTCAAGGAAGATCTATCCATTATTTTGCTTTCCGTTATTTTCATTCTACTCTCGGCAATCATCGATTTTGACGCTATAAGAGCAATTGGTTTTAACGGGCTCCTCTTAGTAGCGTTGTTGCTGGTTGTCATAAGACCGGTAGCAGTATTTGTATCGACGCGGACTTCAGACCTGAAAAGCGGTGAAAAGCTGTTTATCTCTGCAATGGGGCCACGAGGTGTTGTTCCAGCCTCAATGGCGGTCTATTTCGCTATACGGCTTCAAGCGTTAGGGTTTGATTCAGAATCAACCAGCCTTCTTGGATTGATCTTTATCACCATCATAATCACCGTACTCGTAATAGGGATTTCCGCAAGATTTATAGCGAAACGAACAGGAGTAATACCTATGGAAATATTGGTGGTTGGTGGGGGTGGAGTTGGAAGAACTCTTGCAGAACGGTTTCTCATGCGCGGCGAGAACGTCGTGATAATTGACGGTGATGAAGAGAATTGCAATAAAGCACAGAAAATGGGACTACGAGCAATTCACGGTAATGCTGAAGATGTCACAACACTCAAGAAAGCGGGAATCGAACATGCCAAGTACCTTGTCGCAACCACTGATCAGGACAACACCAATCTGTTAGTATGTCAGGTAGCAAAGGCAAAATTCGGCTTCACAAGCGAAAAACTCGTGGCGCGGGTTAATGAACCGGAAAATCTTCAGGCGTTTATGGATCTCGGCATCCGCTCCATCAGCCCTATCATTGCCACGGCGATGATGCTTGACGGTATGGTCGGGCATCCTGATCTGTTCACCATGTGTGAGGTTACCGAAGAGGGGGATATACTTGAAATTGAAGTGTCTAATAAGCGCGTAATCGGAAAGGCTATCAAGGATATAGTGCTACCCGAGGATACGCTGATCGTACTGGTTCGACGAGGAGGTAAATCATTGATCGCACACGGGGATACAGAGCTTCTCGAAGGTGATTTTGCAACAATCATCGGCAAACTGGGCGCTGTACAGGAAGCCGCAAATATGCTACGGTAATACCTAACCAGCAAGCAGCTCTTCGTATTTCAAAACGGCTTTAATTGGTGACGGTAATAGGTGTAGAACAACTCCTCCGCCATTTTCACTTGCACGGGATACCGCATTCTGTACTCGTGCATCAGCTCCTCTCTGTTTGTATGCCTCAGCGCAATCTGCAGAATCTCCAAAACTTGTTCCTTAATCGACGCTCGATCGCTTTTCCATTTTGGGACTTCGAGGGTCATGCAGAAATTGTGCAGTGTAAATCGCCGTCTCAGAATCGGCGCGATAGACCCGATGAGAATCCTATCTACCAACTCAATAAAATGAGGAACACCTATCTTCTTTACGCGTTCAGGATCGGTCAAGCTTTCATAGGCGTGCTTGCCATACGCGTGCAGCTCGAAATAGAAACGCGGTTTGCAGTCCTGAATAAGCTGCAGTAAGATCTTGCCAGCGTCGCTTTTGTAATATTCCTCATTTAAGACGCCGATGTAGCTACCGTTCTCAACCAGACTGGGCACGATGATCGCTTCTCCGGCTGATAGCTCCTCCTGTGCGAGCAGTTCGAGAATCGGCACGGTGTATCGTCCTTCGTCGCCGTGCAAACCGCCAACAAACAGTTTACTCGGCCCCGCTACCCGCGCGTTTGCGCGAAACAACCGCACCCCGTAAGCTTCCCGTTCTTGAAACCGCATCATTCCTCTTGAAATGCCACCTTACAATAAGTCGAGATCTTTGGTCACTTTATCAATTTCATCAGCACGAGCAGGCCCTATTCCTAACGCAGTCACCGTGCCAGGGGGTATTTCGGTCAGACCTGCGTCCTCTACGATCGCACACGGCAGCCCCAGCCGCTCTGCGTCGTCCCGAACGCTATAAAGTTTCTCGAGGTTTGATACTTTCAGTGCAACCTTTTTCTGCCCCTGATTTTTCCAGTTCCGCCTGTCGTGCAACGGAGAACGTTCGTAGCTCAATATAGAAGCGTGTGCGGCTTGCACGGCAGCCTTGCCTTTCGACAGTTTCAAATCCTCTCTCAGGACTATGCACTGTTTATATTCCTGTTGTGTTTTACCGATCATTGTGTACGTTTGCTCCACGTCTTACGAAGTTGTTCTCAAATTGCGGATCTAAAATTCTCAGCATTGATAATAATAAAAGAACTAAAAATAAAAGCACCTATCGTAAACGTAATAACGGGAAATCAAAGAGCGCATGAAAATGGAAAAGAAATACAAACCAGAGGTAGTGGAGAAGAAATGGTTGGAAAGCTGGGGCGATTCATTCTATTATTTCGATGAAACGGTAGATAAACCCCCTTATATTATTGATACGCCACCGCCGTATCCCACCGGTGATTTTCACGTAGGCAATGCCTTAAATTGGTGTTATATCGATTTTATCGCGCGTTACAAGCGAATGCGCGGTTATAACGTGATGTTTCCGCAGGGCTGGGACTGTCATGGGCTGCCGACCGAAGTGAAAGTGGAGGAGCGGCACGGGATTTCCAAGCGGCAAATTGACAAGCACGAGTTCAGAGAGCTGTGCAAGCAACTGACACGGGAGAATATCGCACAGATGAAGGGCATGATGCAGAAGCTCGGCATGTCCATTGACTGGAGCAAGGAGTTTGTGACGATGGACGACCGTTACAAGCGATTTACGCAACTTTCATTCTTGAAGATGTATCATGACGGGATGATTTATCAAGAAGAGCATCCCGTGAATTGGTGTCCCCGCTGCGAGACCGCAATAGCCTTTGCAGAGGTGGAATACGAAGATCGCGATGCCGCGTTGAATTATATCTTATTCAGGAAGGGTGATGCGGAAAACGAGTATGTCGAGATCGCAACGACGAGACCGGAACTGCTTGCGAGCTGTGTCGCTGTCGCGATGCACCCCGATGACGATCGCTACAAAGATATCGCAGGAAAAGAACTGGTCGTTCCGATATTCGAGCATACTGTGAAGGTTTATGAAGATGAAAGCGTCGATCCCGCGTTTGGCACCGGTGTGGTAATGATCTGTACGTTTGGTGACCGACAGGATGTGCGCTGGTGGAAACTGCATAACCTGCCTTTAATCGAATCAATTGACGAACGAGGGCGGATGACTGATGCGGCACGGGGCTATGAAGGTCTCAGCGTAAAGGAATGTAAAAAGCGAATAATTGACGATTTGAATGCGCAAGGGCTGCTTAAGAAACGCGAACAGCTCCAACAGAGCGTAGGAGTTTGCTGGCGATGCAAAACGCCGATTGAAATCATATCCACGCGGCAGTGGTTCGTACGCGTGCTGCATGACGACATCATTAAGGCTTCGGAAGCGATAACGTGGTATCCTGAACATTTCGCTATCCGACTGAAAAACTGGGTTGAATCTATGGAATGGGACTGGTGTATCTCGCGCCAGCGGATCTTCAGCGTCCCGATTCCGGTTTGGTATTGTAAAAACTGCGGTGCCGTAAAGGTTGCCTCTAAAGATGCATTGCCGGTGGATCCCTCGGTGACCAGTCCGAAGGAGCCCTGCGCTCACTGCGGCGGCACCGAATTCAATGGTGAGGAGGATGTGTTAGATACCTGGATGGACTCGTCACTCAGCGCTCTTTGGGTCGCTGGTTGGGACCTCAACGCAGGAGAGCCATCGGGAATTGCATTTCCCGTCGCGCTCAGACCGCAAGGGCATGATATTATACGGACATGGGCGTTTTACACTATCCTGCGCTCGCTCGCGCTCGCTCACACCATGCCCTGGGACACAATCTTGATAAACGGGATGGTTCTGGGCGAGGACGGCTACAAGATGAGCAAATCGCGCAATAACTTCATTTCACCGGATGAGGTAATTCAGACGCATGGTGCAGACGTATTCAGGCAGTGGGCAGCAATTGGCGGTGCTGTTGGCTCAGACGTTCAATTCAGATGGAAGGACATCGTCGCAGCGAGCAAATTCATGCAGAAGCTCTGGAGTATTCTCAGATTCGCGATGTTTCATCTGTCCGAGTACCACTACGAAGAAGGCGCAGCGGTAAATCTCCGCGTTGTTGATAAATGGCTGCTTTCAAAGCTGAACAAGCTCGTCCTATCGGTGACGGACTCGATGGAGCACTACAAGTTCGACGAGGCGATGAAAGAAATTCGCGCGTTCGCATGGAACGTGCTTGCCGATGATTACATTGAACTGGCAAAGTCACGGCTGTACGGTCGGGCAGACGATAAAGGCAAGGAATCGGCCAGATATGCGTTGTACATGACGTTAGAGACACTGGCTAAACTGATTGCGCCGTTCGCTCCGTTTTTTGCCGAAGAGATGTACTCGTATATTGAAAACGGCGGGAGTGTGCATACCGCGGACTGGCCTGAGGTGAAGCAGGATATGATCGATGTAGAAGCAGAGGTGGAAGGTAACCTTATTGCGGATATTGCTCGCGCTGTCAGGAGATACAAGTCCGAACAGGGTATTCCGCTCAATGCACCGCTGGGTAAATTGGCGATCTACACGGAGGCTTTGGATACTGAGGACCTAGAGAATGCGACGGCAACCAAAGTGGAACTCTGCACAGGTCAGGGCGAAATTGAAACGGAAGCAACTATTTTTGATGTGAATGGCACGAACGTGAGGATAATTAAGGAGTAAACGGTAAAAGTATAAGTGGGGTGCGTCATGGTAAAAGGAAGATCAGGGAAGAAAGCGAAGAAAGAGGAGAAGAAAGGCGGGGGAGGCCGAGGAGAAGAGCGTGGGCTCATGTCCTCTGCTGGCTTGATGCGCTATTACGATGTTGAGGAATCCGCGGTGAAATTCTCACCGAAGATGATACTGCTCGTCGGCGCGTTCATTGGCGTTGTGATAATAGTAGTGGAATATACTTTCGGTGTCTGGCCACCGTGAGTGAGGTACGCGAACAATGCAGCGACAGAGAGCAGGCATGATAGATATAAGCGAGAAAGGCGATGTTGAGCGCGTAGCGATAGCGTCAGGTAGGATACGCTTGAAAAAAGGCACGATAGAGAAGATAACTAGTGGGACTACCAGGAAAGGGAATGTGCTCAGCTGTGCAGAAATTGCGGCGATATTGGCGGTGAAGAAAACGCCTGAAGCCATTCCGCTCTGCCACCAAATAAATATCGAGAATGTGAAGGTCGAATTTACCGTTGGTGAGGCTGATATAAAAGCGTCGGTATTTGTCAAATCGGTTGGGAAAACCGGTGTGGAGATGGACGCTTTGCATGGGCTGTCCATAGCGTTACTGACGATTTGGGACATGGTGAAAGTGGAGGAGAAGGACGAGACGGGTAATTATCCACATACAAAGATTGAGGGGATACAGGTGGATAAGAAAGAGAAGCGTGAAATAAGTCCCTAACCTAAATTAGAAGTGGCTATACTGGCGTTACACCCGAGATATTACCTTTAACTAACTATGCAAAAGTTAGCGGTATCTTTGAGATAGAAGAACACTAACTTCTGACTATCCTCCTAAAACCGTCCTCATCCGTATACTGCTCTATCAATGGTCTAAGTGTTTCGCTATACCACCCTTTCTTTATAAACTGAGGATAGATGGGCAGCCTTTCTCGTAATTCATAGGGCGCAATTTTCCTCCTCAGTTCCTCTTCAACGGGCCACGGGGATTCCGGATTGATATAATCTATAGTTCGTTTTGATATGCCACCGAGGTCTGATGCGCCCAGTTCTATCAATTCTTTCGGTGACGTCAAATTTGGCGGAACCTGTATCGCTATGTCGTCAGGCAACAATGCTCGCGCTGTACGAACAACCTCTTTTAGTTCCTCAAAACTCGGTGTTTTTCTGTTCCACATCGCCGTTGACGGTTTCGGTTGGAACGGCTGAATAATAACCTCTTGGATGTGCCCGTACCTCTCGTGTACCGATTTTATAGCTTCTAAAGAGCGAATACGGTCTTCGTTATCCCCGCCTATGCCTACTAAAATGCCTGACGTAAACGGTATCTTTAGCTTACCTGCATCTTCTATCATTTCCAATCGCAGCTCGGGGTCTTTGCCCGGCGAATTCTTATGCGCTTCAAGCTCCGCAGTGGTTTCGAGCATCAAACCCATCGAGACGTTCACGTCTCGCAACTCCCTGAGTTCCGCAAACGTCAGTACGCCTAAATTACAGTGTGGCAGGAGCCCTTCTTGTATCGCAATCGTACAGAGCTGCTTCGTATATGCAACGAGCGAACTGCACCCTTCTTCGTTGACGCGGTTATTAAAGAATGAAGACAAAGATGCGCGTTCCGGCTTTTCACCCGCCGTAAAAAGAGCTTCAGTTGCCGCGCCCTTGTGACGCACAGCAGCCAAAAAATCATGCATGCTAGTAACGTACGCATCTTCACGCGTGCGCGCTCTAAACACGCAGTAGTCGCAGGCATTCCTGCAGATGTTCGTCACCGGTATGAAAATGTTTTTCGAAAAGGTTACGTACGTAGCGGTCATTTCGTTTACTTCGTGGCTAAGC
>Ga0163203_1000487_pt1 | contig 10816 bp, 9 predicted proteins | sample PL_2010_330m_FD_113534 | JGI IMG/M metagenome (GOLD analysis project Ga0163203, IMG submission 113534) | Freshwater microbial communities from Powell Lake, British Columbia, Canada to study Microbial Dark Matter (Phase II) - PL_2010_330m | ecosystem: Environmental > Aquatic > Freshwater > Lake ... | reverse complement strand
GGGTACGTCCTGCAGAATCGTGAGGAGCTTTGAGAGTGATGAGGCAGGGCGAAGTCAGATGCTGGAGGCTGGATATCCGAAGTCAGAAGTACGGATGCTGGGACCGGCACACGGTCTGGGGTTCACGGTGACCTTTCCGCGGGGGCGGCAATGAGCGTGTGTATCGCGTTGCTCGTGGCCCTGACCGGGGCGCTCGATTTCAGCGTTGACTGGTCGGCGTTCCGGGCCGGGGCAGATTCCAGCCGGGTCGAGTTCTTCTACGGGATACCTTACGACCAGTTGCTCTACACCCAGACCGACAGCGGTCTCGTGGCCGGGTTCAGCGTCCGGTTGGAGCTCGCCGGGCTGGACAACAGCTTCCGCCAGGAAGGTACGATTCTCAAGCGGGCGAGGATTCGGAGTTTCCAGGAGGCGTTTGCGGCGCAGCGTAACTTCGTGGACGGGTTCAGCGTGACCGCGCCGCCGGGCAGGTACCGGTTCAAGATCGCCGTTGCCGAGACGAGCTCGGCCGGCCAGACCGAGGGAACCCGCGAGGACACCCTCGTACTCGAGGGTTTCAAGGACGGCCTCGTCCTGAGTTCGCTACAGGTCGGTTCAACCGCTTTGACCGACACGGTCACCGGCGCGGTGTCGGTGATACCCAATCCGACGCACCGGTTCCCGGACAAGGGGCTGGAAGCGCTGTACGTCTATTATGAGGGCTACAACCTGAGCCCGGACAGCGAAGTCTACCGGGTGAGGGCGGCAATCGTCCGCAGCCGGGGCGGCAAGCCGGATACGGTCGTGAAGACTCCGCCGCTGGTGAGGCCGAAGCAAGGCACGAGCGTGGCCTACGCGATGGGGGTCAGTGTGGCCGGGGTAGAGCCGGGAGCCTACACGCTCGGCCTGGAGTTGACCGATGTGGCGGCGAAGCGGTCGGTGACAGCGGGCCGAGACTTCGTTCTCGGCTCGACTGCGCCGGAAGCGGCCGTGGTGAGTCCGGGTCTGGACGGCCTGAGTCCGCTTGAGCGCAAGTACTGCGACCAGATTCAGTACCTGGCGACTCCGAACCAGGTTGCCTACTACAAGGCGCTGTCGGATTCGGGCAAGCTGACGTACCTGGCGAAGTTCTGGGGCGTGCGCAACCTGGCCGAGTTCAGTCGGCGGATGGAAACGGCGGACGGGAAGTACCGGCAGCACAAGGCAGCGGGCTACAACACGGACCGGGGAAGGATCTACGTGAAGTACGGTGAACCGGACGCGGTCGAGCAGAAGGTGATTGAGACCGGGACCCGGCCGCGCGAGTACTGGCAGTACTACAACACCGGCAACGTGTTCGTATTCATCGACATTCGCGATGACGGCAACTACCGGCTGGCCTGGACCAATGCCAGAGCAGAGTCGAGGACGGGGTTCGAATCGTACCTGACGATCGAAGAGCAGGGCCAGTTCAAGTAGACGTCTGACATGGCAATTGTGCTGGTCGAGATGCATCCATTCAAGTCCGAACTGTGCGACATCCCGGCCGGGCTGGCCGTTCGGCCCGGGGACGCGGTCGTGATCCAGGACGAGGACGGCGAGGATGCCGGCAGGGTCATCGCCTATGATGATTCGGACGAAAGCCGGAGCGTGGTGCTGCGCGAGGCGACCGCCGATGACCTGAGACGTCGGCAGGAACTTGACGACGATACCGGCAAGGCACTGGATGTCTTCTGCCGGCTCAAGGAGGAGTACGGGCTGGGGATGCGGGTGGTGGGCGCCCATTGGCGTCTCGACCGGAAGAAGATATGCTTCTTTTTCGCGTCCGAGGAACGTTTCGACTTCCGGGCGCTGCACAAGGCGGTTTCGATTGCGCTGGACTCGCGGGTTTCTATCAAGCAGATCGGCGTGCGCGACCACGCACGGCTGCTGGGCGGGCTCGGGCCATGTGGACGGGACCTGTGCTGCCGGAGTTTCGTGCGCGAGCTGAAGCCGATTGCACTGCGGATGGCTCGACAGCAGAATCTGTTCGTTGAGCCGGCCAAGATTTCCGGCTTGTGTGGCAAGCTGCTCTGCTGCCTTGCTTTCGAGGACGAGAGCTATCAGCAGTGGCTGAAGGAGATGCCATCGGACGGTGCTACGGTGGACGCCGAGCGGGGTCCGGCCGTCGTGATCGGCCACGATGCGGTCAGGCGGCGCGTGACCGTGCGCTACGAGGACGGGACCGAGCAGTCGGTCGCACTGGAGGAATTGGTGCCGGTGCGAGACTCAGGGCACTCAAGATGAGACGAACCGGTAGAAGTCCGGTCTGGCTTGCGAAGGTCGCGGCGCGCGAGCGTGTGCGCCCGGAGTTGCTGGAGAAGCACTTCTCGGAGGGCAAGGTCGCGGTGCTCCGTTCGAGGCATCGGGACATCTCGCCGCTCGCGGTTGGCAAGGGCATGACCGTGAAGGTCAATGCCAACATCGGCACGTCTCCGGACGCGAGCGACATGGCGAACGAGTTGGCCAAGCTGAGGGCCGCGGTCGCGGCCGGCGCGGACACGGTAATGGACCTGTCCGTCGGCGGCGATGTCGATGAGGTGCGCGCGGCCGTAGTCGCCGAGTCCCCGATTCCGGTCGGCACCGTGCCCATCTATCAGACCGCGCTCGACGCCCGCCGCAAGGCGAAGTCGTTTATCGAGGCCAGCGCCCGGGAGATTCTTGCCGGCGTTGAGAAGCACCTGCGGGACGGCGTCGATTTCATCACGGTTCACTGCGGTGTCAATCGGCATAACGTTGAAATACTGGCCGGGGCCGGAAGGGTGTGCGGGGTCGTGAGCCGTGGCGGCTCGATGACCATCGAGTGGATGCGGCGCAACCGCAAGGAGAACCCGCTCTACGAACACTATGACGAACTGCTGGCCATGGCCCGCGACTATGGTGCCGCGCTCTCCATCGGCGACGGGCTGCGTCCCGGTGCACTGGCTGATGCGACCGATGCCGCCCAGGTGGCGGAACTCCTGACCATCGGCGAGCTGGTGGCGCGCGCACGGGCAGCCGGCGTGCAGGCGATGGTCGAGGGGCCCGGTCACGTCCCGCTCGACCAGATTGAGGCCAACGTGAAATTGGAGAAGACCGTGTGCGATGGCGCGCCTTTCTATCTGCTCGGACCGCTGGTGACCGATGTCGGCTGCGGCTATGACCACATCACCGGCGCCATCGGCGGCGCTTTGGCGGCCTGGCACGGCGCCGACTTCTTGTGTTACGTGACGCCGTCCGAGCATCTCGGACTGCCGACGGTCGAGGACGTCCGGTATGGGGTGATTGCGTCGAGGATCGCAGCCCACGCCGCGGATGTGGCGCGCCATCACCCCGGCGCGGTCGCCTGGGACCTGAAGGTCTCCCGGGCAAGGGCGGCGCTGGACTGGAAGGCGATGATTGCCGGCTGCGTTGACCCGGAGCGGGCCCAGGCGGTCTTCTCGGCCGCACGTTCCCGCACCCAGGGCGCTTGCACGATGTGCGGCGAGTTCTGCGCAATCCGCCGGATGGCACCGTCCGGCCAACGCCGGAAGCAGACCCGCCGGAAGGACGGTGCGCGCGGAGGCAGAGGACTTGACGGAAGAAACAGGAGGTCTTGATTCATGGTTAAGCCGAAGTACAAGCTCTATACGCCCGGGCCGGTCGACGTGCCGCTCGAGTTCCTGAAGGAACTATCGAGCGGCCTGGTCTACCACCGCGAGGCCTCGTTCGCCGCAATCTACGAGTCGGTCCGCAAAGGACTGCGGAAGATGATGCTCACCAGCGGCGAGGTTCATCTGCTGACCGCGTCCGGCACCGGAGCAATGGAAGCCGCAGCATCGAACCTGATCAGCCCCGGCGAAAAGGTGCTGGTGGCGACTGCGGGACGGTTCGGCGAGCGGTGGCGCGAGATAAACCTGCGGTTCGGGGCCTTTGTGGACGAGCTGAGTCGGCCCTACGGAGAGTCAATCCCTCCCGAGGAGTTGGAGCGGCGGTTGCTCGCCAACGACTCGGCTCGCTGCGTCTTCACCACCCTGACCGAGACTTCCACCGGCGCCCTGCACGACGTCCAGGCGTTCGGTGACGTCTGCCATCGGTTGAACCGGATCCTCGTCGTCGACGCCGTCGCCGGGCTGGGCGCCGACGAACTGCGGATGGACGACTGGAACGTCGACGTGGTGGTTGGAGGGTGCCAGAAGGGGCTGGCTGTACCGCCCGGGATTTCGTTTGTCGCGTTGAGCCAGCGCGCGGCCGAGCGAGTCGACCGGGCAAAGGCGCCCCGCTACTACTTCGATCTGCGAATCGCGCGGCGCTACGCCGCCAAGGGTCAGACCTCCTGGACCCCGGCAATATCGATCATCTATGCCCTGGATCTGAGCCTCAAACGACTGAACCGCACCGGCATGCGCAACTACTGGAAGGCGCACAAGGAGATAGGTGACATGCTGAGAGCGAAGGCCGCGCACCTGGATCTGGAGCTCTTTCCCAAGCGCCCCTCCAACGCGCTGACCGTGATGAGGATGCCTCAGGGCGTGGACGGCGTGAAGGTCGTCGACATCTGCAAGAAGCGTGACAAGATCCTGCTGGCGAACGGCCAGGGCGACATGCGCGGCAAGATCGTGAGAATCGGACACATGGGGCCGGTGACCAAGGCGGAGATGGCACGGGTGTTCGGTTGCTTCCAGCGGGCGTTCAAGCGGGTTCGCGGCCGCTCCAAGTAGGTTCGAACTGGCCGCCGTTTGGCATGCGGCCGCTTCGGTATTGCCGCCCGGGTTTCTGCCCGGGCGGCTACTGTGATTCCTCGCCGGGAAGTCGGAACCGCGCCATCCGGCGCAGGAAGACCGTGACGTAGTTTATGAAGGACACGACCACAAGCACGGTCACGATGAAGTCGACCGCCGACTTGTACTTCATCAGGGCTGGTAACTCCACCGTGTAGAAGACGATCATCAGCGCGAAGGCGAGTCCGGTGATCTTGCCCACGACGTCGGATGAAACGAAAGAACCCCGAGCTTTCATGATGATGCCGCTGCCGGCCAGTATCAGCAGGTCCCGCAGGATGACCGCGGCGGCAAGAAAGAGCGGCAGGTCTCGGATGAAAACGAGCGTCACCAGTACCGAGCCCACCCAGACCTTGTCCACTAGGTGATCCAGGACCCGGCCGAGATTTGACACCTGACCGAGCTTGCGGGCCAGGTGGCCGTCGAGCGCGTCGGTGCTCCAGGAGACGAGCATGACCGCGACCGCGGCCGCGTTCTGGCGTTTGAAGAGCAGGAGCAGCACGATCGGCAGCAGGATGAGGCGCGACACGCTCAGGATGTTGGGGATGGTGACGATCCTGGCAGCAGTCGTGTGGCTGTTTTTCGCCTGTTCGGCCGACCGGTCGGACGGGGCGGATACGTGGTCAGTCATGGCGTGAGCCGGCAGATTCGAGCATCTCTCGAGCGTGGGTGAGGCCGGCCTTGGTAACGGTCGCGCCGCTGGTCATTCGGGCGAGTTCCTCAACCCGGGAGTCAACGTCCAGTGTCCGGATTGAGGTGAGGGTCCGGCTGCCGCGGGCCGACTTCGAGACCGACAGGTGCCGCTCCGCGTACTTGGCGATCTGGGGCAGGTGCGTGATGCAGATGACTTGGTGAGTCCTGGCCAGCCGGGCGAGACGCTTGCCGACCGCCTCCGCGACCTTGCCGCCGATGCCGACGTCGATTTCGTCGAACACCAGCGTCGGCACCGGGTCGACCTTGGATAGCGCGCTCTTCAACGCGAGCATGATGCGCGAGAGCTCGCCCCCGGATGCGACCTTGCGCAGCGGGCGCAACTCCTCGCCCGGGTTCGCCGAGAAGAGGAACTCGGCCGCGTCCACGCCGGCCGGCGTGAGCCGGAAACGCTCGTCGCCGCGTTGTGGCTGCGCCACCGCCGGGCGAGCGTAGATACCGTTCGGGTCAGGCATGCGGCTGAGGCTCACTGAGAGTGTTGCCCGGCCCAGTCCGAGCGCTGCGAATTCATCCTTGAGCCGCTTCTCCAGGTCAGACCGGGCCCGACCGCGCTTGCGCGAGAGTGCGCCCGCGCGGGCGGCCAGGTCCTGTTTGAGTGCGGTCAGTTCTGCAGCCAGTTCGTCCCGGCGCGAGCCCCCGAGTTCGATTGAGTCGAGTTCTGCCTCGAGACTGGACTCAAGGGTGGCCAGCTCGTCAGCACGGAGTCCGTACTTACGTTCCAGCTTCTCAATCAAGAACAGGCGGGCGTTGACCGCGTCCATCCGCTGCGGTGAGAACTCGATGGCTTCGCGGTAGCGCACGAGTTCGCGCCACAGGTCGTCGGCGCCGGCGCGGGCTTCGTTGAGCAGCGCGCGGCGCTCAGCCAGGGCCGGGTCAAGGTCGGCGAGCTCGCCAAGCGTCTTGCCGGCGACTCCGAGCAGGCCGATTATGGAGCCTTCCTGTTCCGAGAGCAGCTCCTCTAGCTGCCGCGCGAGCGTGAACCTCCGTTCGGCAGTCTGCAGCAGCTCCCGTTCGCGGTTCAGCTCCTCGAGTTCCCCGGGTCTTACCTGCGCTCCGCTCAGTTCTTTCAGCTGGAACTCAGTCAGGTCGCGCCGGGCCCTCCGCTCGGCCAGCTCTTTGTCGAGTCGGGTGAGCTCTGCTGACTTCTCCTCAAAGGCGCGGAACCGCTCGGCAAACTCACGGCGCTCGGGACCGAGTCCGGCATACTCATCGAGAATTTCAAGGTGAACCTCGGTCTTCAGGAGCAGCTGGTGCCGGTGCTGGCCGTGGAGGTCCACGAGCCGGTCACCAAGCTTCTGCAGCGCGGCAACGGTGATGCCGGAGTCGTTGGCGTAGGCGGCGCCGCGGCCGCTGCGTTCGGTGCGGCGGCGCAGGAGGAGCTGGGATGAGTCGTCTTCAGCCATCGGTATGTCCAGTCCGGAACACCCGCCGGCCAGTGACCTGGCGATGTCGAACCGGCCTTCGACCTGCGCGGTGTCGGCGCCGGTCCGGATCATATCGGCGTCCGGTTTGTCGCCGAGCAGCAGTGTTAGCGCGCCGATGATGATCGACTTGCCGGCGCCGGTCTCGCCCGAGAGCACGTTCAGCCCGGGACTGAACTCGACCGTGAGGTCATCAATCAGGGCGTAGTTCCTGATTCTGAGCTCGGCAAGCATCGCTAGTGCTGGCTGCCGGTCCACTTCAGCTTGTCGCGCAGAATCTGGAAGTAGGTCTTGCCTTTCGGGGTGACGAGTCGTATCGTGAAGCCGGCGCGGCTGACGTGGAGCGGTGGGCCGGGCCTCATCGTCCAGCGCTCCTGGCCATCGAGGATGAGCACAGCCGACTCGGAACGCCTGCTCAGCTCCAGCTCGACCTTTGCGTCGGCGGGGAGAATCATCGGCCTTGATGCGAGTGCATGCGGGGCGAGCGGGGTCAAGAGAATCGCCTGCATCGTCGGATAGACAACCGGGCCGCCAGCGGCAAGCGAGTAGGCGGTGGAGCCGGTCGGAGTCGCGACCACCACACCGTCGCCGACGAACCGCGTGACCAGCCCACCGCCCGAGCTGGCCACGAGTTCGATGGCGCGGTTGGCCGGGCCCATGTTGACCGCGATGTCATTCAGCGCGAAGGCGGACTTGCGGCCGTAGCGGCAGGCGAGCACCATCCGGCGCTCTTCGGTGTGTGTGCCACGACAGAAGTCTTCGATGCCGGCCTGCGCCTCGTCAGCCGAGAACTCAGTCAGGAAGCCCAGAGCGCCAAGGTTCACCCCCATAATCGGGACGTCCCGGCTTCCGACCAGCCGCGCGGCTCGGAGCAGTGTCCCGTCGCCGCCGCAGGCCACTACCAGGTCGGCGCGCTCGGCAAGCCTTGCTGCGGGGCTGCATTCCGCCGCGACCCGCAGTAGCTTCGCCGTGCCGGTGGAGAGCAGCGGCACTTGCCCGGAGGCGCGGAGCCAACGGATGAGTTCAGGCACCAGCTTCGCTGCAAGTGGCTTGCCCCGGTTGACCATGAACGCGATGCGCTTGCGGCTGCGAGTCCTGGTTTCAGTTCTCATATTGTCATGAAGGCGTAGCGAATCTTCCCCGCAAGGTCGTGTTCGATTTCTGCCTCCGGAGCCAGCCGGCGCACGACCGCCTCGTGAGTTGCGTCAATCTCAACTGCCAGCAGTCCGCCGGGCCGAAGCAGGTCAGGGCCCGATTTGAGCAGCATTGCGACAATATTAGCTCCTTTTGGCCCGCCATCAAGTGCCAACCGCGGTTCCCGGCGGACGGCTTGGCTCAACCGCGCCAGTCGTGGTGTCGGCACGTATGGCGGGTTGGAGATGAGCAGGTCGAGTCGTCGGCGCAGCCGCGAAAGGACTCGTTCCTCCAGGCTTCGCGTCTGCGCCAGCCGGACCCGACTCGCAAGGCCGTACCGGGACACGTTCTGTGCTGCAACTGCGAGCGCCGTCCTTGAGGCGTCCACGGCCAGGACCATCGCGTCCGGCAGTGTCCGGGCCAGCGCAATGGCGATGCATCCTGAGCCGGTTCCGTAGTCGACAGCGAACAGCTTGCGGCTCACGGCCTGCAGCTTGCAGCCGGACCGAATCCGGGACAGAGCCCGCACGACCAGTTCCTCTGTTTCGGGTCGCGGTATCAAGACGCGGTGGTCGACGTGGACGTCGAAATCGAGGAACGGGGCAGACCGGGTGAGGTACTGCACCGGCTCGCCGGCTTCGGCGTGCGCGACCAGGCGACGGAACCGGCCAGCGGTCCTGCTCGGAACCGGCAGTGCGGAGTAGAGCTCGTGGCGCCGAGCTCCAAGCAGATGCATCAAGAGGTACTCCGCGTCTGGACGCGGTATGGACCCGACCACTTCACTCAGCAATGCCGCCGCATCGGTGCGGCGGCGACCTGCGCTATGCCCGAGTCCTTTGGCTCCAGGTTCCCTGCTGGTGAGGCGCGGGGTCTTGGCGTTCCTGGCGGCCTTGGCGGTTCGTCGGGTCGAGCCGCTCACTCGTTTGGCCTCAGCGGCCTCTGTCGGACAGAGCGGCTTCGGCCTTCTCGATCGTAGTGAACAACGGGTCGAGTTCGCCTTCGATGACCGAGTCGAGGTTGTGCACCGAGAGGCCGATGCGGTGGTCGGTCAGCCGGTTCTGCGGGAAATTATAGGTGCGGATCTTCTCGCTGCGGTCGCCCGAACCAATCTGCTTGCGGCGGGTCGCGGTCGTCTTTGACTGGTCTGCAAGCCGCTTGGCCTCGAGCAGGCGTGCGGCCAGCACCTTCATCGCCTTCGCTTTGTTCCGTTGCTGTGACCGTTCGTCCTGGCACTGGGCGGCGAGGCCGGTCGGCATGTGCGTGATGCGCACGGCCGACTCGGTCTTGTTGACGCCCTGGCCGCCGTGCCCGCCGGCGCGATACACATCCACACGCAGGTCATCGGGGTCAATACTGATCTCGACCTCCTCCGGTTCGGGCAGTACGGCAACAGTGACAGTGGAGGTGTGAATGCGGCCGGAAGCCTCTGTTGCGGGCACGCGCTGCACCCGGTGGACTCCGCTCTCGAACCGGAAGTAGCGGTAGGGCTCGTCACCCTCGACAGTGAACGTGATTTCCTTGAAGCCTTTCAGCTCGCTTGGCCGCGAGTCCACAACCTCGATTGTCAGACCGTGGCTCTCGGCGTGGCGCGAGTACATCCGGAACAGGTCGCCGGCGAAGAGCGCAGCTTCCTCGCCGCCGGCCGCTGCCCTGATTTCGACGATGCAGCCCTTGTCCCAGTCGGGCGAGCGTGGGCGCAACACGGTCTCAAGCGAGGTGCTCAGCTTCTCCATGCGCCCGCCCAAGTCCGCGAGCTCCTTCTGGGCCAGTTCGTGCATCTCGGCGTCTTCGGCCTCGCGTCCCATCTGCTCGGCTTCCTGTGCTTCTTTTTCCAGCCGCTCGTACTCGCGCAACTGCTCGAGGGCTGCCGTCGCCGCGCGGTACTCGCGGGTCAGCGTTCGCAGCAGCGGGATGTCGGAGGTTACCTTGGGGTCGCCGAGTTGCTTCTCCAGTTCCGCCGCGCGCAGCCGCATCGGTTCCAGCCTGCGCTTGAACTCAAATGCCGGGGTGGGCATAACCTGGTGCTGCCTGGTTGTCGGTTAGAGAAAGAGGGCGCGGCCGGCATCGGCCGGCGCGGGAATAGCGGCAACGGACAATTCAAGAGCCACGGGCCATTATCCCGGGCTTTCGGTCTCTGTCAAGCAGTTCGGTTAGATGCTGCCAGCGTCTTGTGCGGCGAGCCGCAACTCGACCTCGCCGATGCCTCCCTCGACCTCGACGCGCACGGAGGTCTTGGTCTTGCCCCACGCCTCGTTGACCCAGGCTTCGTCTTCGGTCCTGAGCCCGTCCGCGTGCACACGGCCCAACCCGGCCCGAGCCTCAATCCGGACCCCGACGTTGGCGGGCAGGACCAGCGTCAGCTTGCCGACCCCGACCTTGATGGTCGCGTCGAGGTCGGACGGCCGCGGCCCGGACAGATCGACCGAGCCCTCGCCGACTCCGGCCTCCAGGCTGAAACGGCGCAGGTTGAGTCCCTTCAAGTCGACCTCGCTCTTGCCCACGCCCATGTCGACCTCGAGCTCCATCGGCACACTGGAGCCAAGCTTCAGGTCCCAGTTGTACCTGATGTTGCCGGGCCAGGTCGCGCCGACTACCCGGGACGGCTGCTCGACAGTCAGCCGGCCGAGACCGTCGTTGACCTTGTATGACACAACCGGTTTCCAGTCGGGTATGTTATACTCGAAACGGGCGTCGAGCAGGTCATCGGCGCCGCCCGCGAGCTTGAGCTTGCCGACGCCCAGCGTGACGGAAACGCTGACCGACTCGGCCTCGGCCAGTTCGGCCTTCTCGTGCGACGATTCGGTCCGGCCCAGC
>Ga0163203_1000486_pt1 | contig 10818 bp, 11 predicted proteins | sample PL_2010_330m_FD_113534 | JGI IMG/M metagenome (GOLD analysis project Ga0163203, IMG submission 113534) | Freshwater microbial communities from Powell Lake, British Columbia, Canada to study Microbial Dark Matter (Phase II) - PL_2010_330m | ecosystem: Environmental > Aquatic > Freshwater > Lake ... | reverse complement strand
GCCTTAAATCTTTGACCTGTTTCACCATAATGGGCCTGGTGGGGAAGGGGGGACTCGAACCCCCACGTCTTGCGACACCAGATCCTAAGTCTGGCCCGTCTGCCAATTCCGGCACTCCCCCTGATTGCGGTTCGAGCGCGGTGATTCTTTAGAGAAAACCGCTGTTAGGTAATACTATAACATTTAGAGCCTGCACGCTCAAGATACGCACCGCGTTATTTGGTCTGCTGAGGTATCTGATTAAAACTGGCTTAGCGCAGATTTTAATTGAGGTTGCCAGCCCTGTGATGTAAAATAACTATAGAAGTGAGGGGACAGAACAAGGAGGGAGAAATGAAACTGTGGCATGGGCTTATATTAAGCATGATTTTTTTAGCCATTATGCCTCTTTCCGCCTGCGAATATCTGGGCTGGGGAAGCCAGCAGCAGGTTTCTGAAGAGCAGATTAAAGCCTACCAGGAATACAATCAGAAATTAAGGGAATACCAGGAACAGCAGGCAGAATACCAGCGAAAGGTGGCTGAAGCCTATCAAGAACAAATGACTGAAGCCTACAAGGAATACAGTGAAGGGTTAAATCAATATTACGAAGACCGCCAGAAGTCTATAGAAAAGGCAATCGCCGAGAGCGAAAACCAGACCCAGTAGCCGCATCAACCGGTAATCACGAGGTATTCCCGAATAATATTTTTATGTCAATTAAACGGAACGTACAGCAGATATTTAACGAGTTGCCTGAGGGTGTGCTGATGGTGGCGGCGGCTAAAGCCAGAACCCCGGCCGAAATCTTGGAAGCTGTTGATGGCGGCGTACAGATAATCGGCGAAAACTATGTCCAGGAAGCAGAAAGAGCCCATGCCGTCGTCGGCCACAGAGCACAGTGGCACTTCATCGGCCACCTGCAGCGAAACAAGGTTAAAAAAGCGGTCCAGATTTTTGACATGATTGAGACCGTTGATTCATATGAGATTGCCCGGGAAATCGACAAAAGATGTGCCGAAATCGGCAAGGTCATGCCCGTACTGGTCGAGGTGAATATAGGCGAGGAGCCACAGAAATCGGGCGTACTGCCGCAGGCGACCGAGCAATTGTTAAAGGATATTTCCGCCCTGCCCAATATCAGGGTGGCGGGGCTGATGACCATGGGGCCACTCTCCGAAAACCCGGAAGACTCCCGACCCTACTTTGTGGCCATGAAAAAGTTATTTGACCGTATGAAAGCGTTAAACCTGCCCGGCGTTGATATGAAATACCTGTCAATGGGCATGACCAGCTCTTATAAAATCGCCCCGGGGGAGGGCGCCAACATCGTCAGGATAGGCACCAGGATTTTCAGCGAAAGGAAGTACCAGTAATACAGGGCAACATCTTGTATTTTTAATTAAATAGTGTTATACTCTATCGGCAAAGACTAGAGTGACTTTATCAAGTGGGTTTCATCCCCACTTTTTTATTATTGGCGATATTGGAGAGTTAAGTCAGAGATGAAAAGTGATTTCGTACTGGCCATAACTCAGCTTGCGGCGGAAAAGAATCTGCCCAAGGAGACCGTCCTTTCTGCCGTGGAGGCGGCACTGGCCTCCGCCTACCGGAAGGACAGCTTTGCTGCAAACCAGAACATCTCGGTCAGAATAAACCCGAACAGCGGCCGGGTGGAGGTGTGGGCGGAAAAGACAGTTGTGGAACGTCCAGCTGACAGACGAGCTGAAGTATCGCTGGAAGAGGCACAAAAGTTAAAATCAGACATCCAGCTGGGCGATATCATCATGGTGGAGTCGACGCCGGACAACGCGGGACGCATCGCTGCCCAGACAGCCAAACAGGTCATCCTCCAGCGGCTCCACGAGGCCGAGCACAGCGCCATCCTGGAAGAATACGCCGAAAAAGAAGACGAGGTCATCACCGGACTGGTACAGCGTATTGAGCCCGGACAGATCTACGTCGACCTGGGGAGAACCGAGGCCATACTACCCGCCTCGGAACAGGTACGCACTGAGAGGTACCGGGTCGGCCAGCGTCTTAAAGTATGCATAATCCAGGTGCTTACCACCACCAGGGGGCCAAGGGTGGTGGTATCACGTTCCCATCCTGACCTGCTCCGCCGACTTCTGGAGCTGGAAGTGCCGGAGGTCTATAACGGCTCCGTGGAGATAAAAGCCATCGCCCGCGAAGCCGGTTATCGGAGCAAGGTGGCCGTAGCCGCGCACCAGGATGGAGTTGACCCGGTGGGCTGCTGCGTTGGCCTGCGTGGCATCAGAATCCAGAACATCGTCAGTGAACTGAGCGGTGAGAAGATAGATGTCATTCAGTGGAGCCCCGATGTCCCGGCATTTATCACCAACGCATTAAGTCCGGCCCAGATTGTCAGCGTCAGTCTGAATGAAGAAGGGAAAATAGCCAACGTGGTGGTTCCGGATAAGCAGCTATCCCTGGCCATCGGCAAGGAAGGACAGAACGCCAGGCTGGCGGCCAAACTGACCGGATGGCGTATTGACATCAAGAGCACTTCAACTGCGGAGGCAGAAAAAGCAGCCGCCAAGCCAGCGCCGGAAGCTGAAGAAAAGGAAGAAGCGGTCGTCACTGAAGAAGAACCGGCGGCGGAAATACTTGAACCGGCTTCCGTTTCTGCAGAACCGGGCGAGGAGGTAGCTGCGGAAAAGACCGGGCCTTTGCCATCGGCGGAAGAGGTCTCCATCGAGCCACCGGTGTTTTTTGAACCGCTGGTAACGGAGGAGAAATCAGAGCTCAGATTCGCCGAGGATATCCTGGGACCCAAGCCAGACAAACCGCCAGAAAAAGCCAAGAAGAAGAAAAGGAAAGGGGCTCAAGCCAGGGAAGGTGCCGAAGACGGCATCAGGATTAAGAAGCAACGTCGAGATACTGATATCTCAGATGAAGATGAAGAGTACTAGTCCCCATTCCATTCGCACCAGACATGTGCCGCAGAGGACGTGCCTTGGCTGTCGGCAGGTAAGGGCAAAACGTGAGCTGATTCGAATCGTAAGGACATCGGACGGCAATATAGAAGTAGATACTACCGGCAGAAAGACAGGTCACGGCACCTACCTCTGCCCGAACCTGGCATGCTGGGAGGCGGGGCTCAAAGGCAATAGACTGGACTACGCGCTGCATGCCAGTCTCAGCAAGGACAGCCGGCAGCAGCTAATGAAACACGTCGAGGAACACTTGAAAGGAGTGACCAGTGCCCCGGGCGAAAAAATCGGATGATACGGCCGATGTGAAGGCTGAAGAAGCGACTCCACCACCAGAGACCACCAAAAAGGAGCAGGTGGAGCTGCCACATTCACTGAGCGTGCGGCAGCTGGCCGATGTCCTTCAGGTCAGTGCCATTGATATCATTAAACAGCTCATGCGGAAGGATATCATGGCCAATATCAATCAGGTTATCGACTATGATATCGCATCCGAGATGGCTGCCGCTCTTGGTTTTGAAACGCGCCTGAAGCCGCGGGCTGCCGAAGGCGCCGCCAGTGCTATCAGTGAGATAAGAAAGCGCCGCAAGCTGCAGGTTGAGGAGGCAGGAAATCTGCAACCGCGCCCTCCCGTGGTTACGGTTATGGGCCATGTTGACCACGGCAAGACGCGACTGCTCGACGCTATCCGCCAGACCAATGTCATGGACACCGAAGCCGGTGCCATTACGCAGCACATCGGTGCCTACCAGGTCACCGTGGACGACCAGAAAATCACCTTCCTGGACACGCCGGGCCACGAAGCATTCACTGCCATGCGGGCCCACGGTGCCCAGATAACGGACATAATCATACTGGTAGTAGCCGCCGACGACGGCGTGATGCCGCAGACGGTGGAGGCGATCAGCCACGCTCGCGCCGCCGAGGTCCCGATTGTCGTCGCTATCAATAAAATTGACAAGCCGGAAGCAAATCAGGACCGGGTGAAGCAGCAGCTGGCAGAGGCCGGGCTGCTGATTGAGGAATGGGGTGGAGACGTCGTCTGCGTGGCCATCTCGGCGAAAGAGAAGATAGGCATCCAGGAACTTCTGGAAAACCTGCTGGTTGTGGCCGAAGTGGAAGAGCTGAAAGCCAATCCATCGGGGGCGGCCTCCGGGGTGGTCGTTGAAGCTGAGATGGACCGAACCCGCGGCCCACTGGCCACCATGCTGGTAAATAGCGGTACCCTGAAGCTGGGTGATACCATCGTCGTTGGCAGCACATGGGGCCGCGTCAGAGCCATGCTGAATGACCTGGGCAAACAGTTAAAGAAGGCCGGACCGGCCACGCCGGTGGAAATACTTGGTCTGGACAGCGTGCCGCAGGCTGGAGACATCGTGACGGCCGTGACCAGTGAACAGCAGGCACAGGCACTGCTGGCAAAACACCGCCAGGCAATGGAAGACAGAGCCTCGGTTACCGCCAGGTCGGTGAGCCTGCATAACCTGCACGATAAAATCAGCAGCGGCCAGGTCAAGGGGCTCAATGTTATCCTCAAGGCGGATGTCCAGGGCAGTATCGAACCAATCAGGAGTTCTCTGGAGCGCCTGAGCACCAATGAAGGCCAGGTCCGACTCCTCCACAACGGTACCGGCAATGTATCCGAGAGTGACGTGATGCTGGCCACCGCCTCCAATGGCCTTATCATTGGCTTTGGCGTCGGCATTGATGAAGGCGCCCGCCGCCTGGCCAGCACGGAAGGGATTGATATCCGCAGCTACGACGTGATTTACAACGTTATTGACGATGTGGAAAAGGCGCTTAAGGGCCTGCTGGAGCCCGAATATGTTGAGGTTATCGACGGGCATGCCGAGGTCCGGGCCGTCTTTTCCGCAACCAAAGGCGCACAGGTGGCTGGCCTCTATGTTTTGGATGGTAAAATAAGCCGCAATTCCTCGGTTAGAGTGCGCCGCGGCGAAGAGGTCATCGCTGATACCACCGTGGGCAGCCTGCGGCGGTTCAAGGACGATGTCCGCGAGGTGGCCGCCGGCTATGAATGCGGTATTGGCGTCAAGGACTTTGGCGATTTTCAGGTTGGCGACCTGCTTGAATTCTACCGCATGGACAAGGCTGCCTAGCCAGGCAAGTACTATCAAACTCAGGAGCCCGTATTGTGTCACATCGCATTGAACGTGTGAACCAGCTCATCCGTCAGGAAATCAGCGAACTTTTACAGCGTGAAATCAAAGACCCCAGGCTCAGCAATTTCATTGCCGTAACCGAAGTTGCAACCTCGCCGGACCTCAAGTACGCCAAGGTTTTCATCAGTTTCATCAGCAATCAGCAGCAAAAACAGGACGCGCTCGACGCCCTCGCCGGCGCCTCAAATTTCCTGCGCAAGGAAATGGCCAGAAAAATCAGGCTGCGGCGCATTCCGGAACTCAGCTTCCACTGGGATGACTCCATTGAGCGCGGCACACATATCATGGACCTCATCGACCAGGTGACCTCGCCTGACCAGGAGTAAAGCCGCCCTCTCCGATATACCCCAACATTGCCACCATGACGCAAGGAGGCGCTATCATGATAAGATGGATTATCATCAGCATACTGGCCAGCCTTTCTGTTTTCTCATATTTTCTCTATTTTAACGCCAATGATGAGCTTGGTCTAACCCGGGCGGAGCTCAGTGCCACACAGACACAACTGGGTGCCACTCAGAATGAGCTGGGAACGGCAAAAGGGGAGCTGGATGCCACAAAAACAGACCTGGAAGCCAATACAGCCCGGTTGGCTGCTACTGAGACGCAACTAAAAACTACGGAAGGCGCGCTGCAGTCGGCAGAAAAAGAGCTGGCCTCCGCACTGGACACCGCCGGTGCGATACGGTCGGAACTCAATGAGAAAGAAAGCGAGCAGGTCGAACTGCAGACCAGCTACGACGGATTGATAGCCGGGCATGGTTATACCATCAAAGACCCCACTTATAAGGAGATGATGAGTTTTATAAGCGATGATGATACGGATAAAGCGGAATACATAACCGGCGAATATGAGTGTACTGATTTTGCCACCAGATTATGCAACAATGCCGAGGAAGAAAGTATCAGATGCGCCTATGTCTCTCTCAGGTTCCCCGGTGGGAAGGGGCATGCGATTGTCGCTTTCAACACCATAGATAAAGGATTAACCTATATTGAACCCCAGTACGATGACCTGGTTAATATCGTTATCGGCAAGCCTTTCTACAAATGTGTTGTGCCCAAAGAGGGAGTTGTGTATGAGAAACCAGCCCAGGACGATACCATTGAAAAAGTACTTGTTGCCTGGTAAAAAGAGGAGCTGCAGCGTAAGGGCCTGACATGGATGGCATTCTGAACATAGATAAGCCCCAGGGCATAACCTCATATCGCGTGGTAGCCGTGGTGAAACGACTCAGCGGCGAGCGCCGCGTGGGGCATGCCGGCACTCTCGACCCGCTCGCCACCGGTGTTCTGCCGGTCGGCATCGGGCAGGCGACGCGTATGGTCGAATTCCTGGCCGATGCCAGCAAAACATACCGGGCCGGGATTGAACTGGGGCTGACCACCGATACCTATGATGCCAGCGGCCAGGTTGTCCAGCGTGGAGAGCCTTCCGGCATCAACCGTGGGCAGGTTGAAGCGGCGCTGGTGCCCTTTCGCGGCGCCATCCACCAGACACCGCCGATGTACAGCGCCGTCAGGCACCGGGGGAAGAAACTCTACCAGCTGGCCCGTGCCGGCATAACTGTGGAACGGAAAAGTCGGCCGGCGAAGATACACCGTCTTGATATCATTGACTTCCAGCCGCCACTTATTACCGTTGAAGTGGAATGCGGCAAGGGCACTTACATACGCTCGTTAGCCCACGACCTGGGTCAGGTTCTGGGCTGCGGTGCCATTCTCAAAAGCCTCGTCCGACTGCGCTACGGTCCGTTTGATATCCAGGACGCGGTGAGCATATCCCGCCTTGAGGACGCATTTGATTCCGGCTACTGGGAGCATTTCCTTCACCCCATGGACTGCGTGCTCTCGGCCTGGCCGGCGGTGGTGGTTGATGAGGCCACAGAGCAGGTTATCAGAAACGGCCTGCCGGTTGCCCTGTCGCTGGAATCACCGGACGACCGCCGCTGCCGGACCTATACCGCCGATGGGCATTTTCTGGGCGTGCTGCGCTTTGGTAAGGAAACAGGAAGGTGGCACCCGGAGAAGGTCTTCCAGAACCGGGGCCGGTAACTGTCGAGCTTGTGTTATGCACGAGTCACCAGACGAAATCACTTGACAGCGCACGCCCGACAAGGTATAGTTCAACCGACGCTATTAAGGGGGAATCAACCAAACATGGGTAAAATAAACGTGGCCATTATCGGCGTTGGCAACTGCTCCTCGTCTCTTGTCCAGGGAGTCCATTATTACAAGGATGCAAAGGCAAGCGAGTTCGTGCCCGGGTTAATGCACGTGAACCTCGGCGGGTACCACATCAGCGATGTCAATTTTGTCGCCGCCTTTGATATTGACAAGAACAAGGTGGGTAAAGACCTGGCCGAAGCTATCTATACCAAACCGAACAACACCTTCAAATTCTGTGAAGTGCCACCTACGGGTGTTACCGTGCAGCGCGGCATGACCCATGACGGTCTGGGGAAATACCTGTCCCAGATGATACAGAAAGCCCCCGGCCCGACTGCCGATATAGTCAAAACCCTCAAAGAGACCAAGACCGATATCGTCCTCAACTACCTGCCGGTCGGCAGCGAAGAGGCGACCAAGTGGTATATCGAGCAGATACTGACCGCAGGCTGCGGCCTCGTCAACTGCATCCCGGTTTTCATCGCCCGCGAGAAATACTGGCAGAAACGCTTCGCCGAGAGAGGCGTGCCCGTAATCGGCGATGACATCAAATCACAGGTTGGCGCCACCATCACCCATCGCGTGCTCACGCGCCTGTTCCGCGACCGCGGCGTCAGGCTGGAGCGTACCTACCAGATGAATTTCGGCGGCAATATGGACTTCTACAATATGCTGGAGAGGGAACGGCTTGAGTCCAAGAAAATCTCCAAGACCAACTCGGTCACCTCCCAGCTTGATTACAAGATGAATCCCGATGATATCTACGTGGGCCCCAGCGACTACGTTCCCTGGCTGCTCGACCGCAAGTTCTGCTATATCAAGATGGAAGGGCGCACTTTCGGTGATGTGCCGCTGAACCTGGAACTGAAAATGGAGGTGTGGGACAGCCCCAACTCCGCCGGCGTGGTCATTGATGCCATCAGATGCTGCAAGCTGGCTATGGACCACGGACTGGCCGGGGAACTGGCAGCACCATCCGCTTACTTCATGAAGTCGCCCCCGATTCAATACACGGATGCCGAAGCGCACCAGATGGTGGAAAAGTTCATCGCCGACATGACCAAGGGCAAAACAGGAAAAACATCCAAGTAACGTTTCGGGGACTTTCCAGCCGCAATTCACAGAACAAGGGGGCTATTTGGGTCTGAAGAATGGAAGGGAGCTCAGCTAGCATCGCCTCAAATAACCAGCCACCCAGGTCCAGGTTAGCCGAAGCCCGCAAGGTCGCCGCTCACTGTATTTCCCGCCCGCTGGCACGACTTCTGGCCAGGACTGGAGTAACCCCCAATACCCTGACCTGGCTTGGCCTGCTGCTTTCCGTGGGGGCGGCGGTGCTGATTGCTCTCAAACAGCCCTTCGTCGCCGGCTTTGTGGTTATCGTTGCCGGACTGTTTGACATGCTGGACGGAGCGCTGGCCCGCTATACCGGCAAGAGCACCAGGTTTGGCGCCATACTTGACTCAACCCTGGACCGGCTGGGCGAGACGGCTGTTTTACTGGGTATCTTAATCTTATTTGTCAGGGACTATTCCACGATTGGTATTATTGTCGTTGGCTTCACCCTGCCCGGCGCACTGATGGTCAGCTATCTTCGCGCCCGGGCCGAAGCCGCCGGCTTGATTGGTGAGGTCGGCTTTTTCACCCGAACGGAAAGGGTTATCATTTTATCGCTCGGCCTTCTGCTGAGCAGCATTGACTACGCATTGATTGCGGCGCTGGGTATCATCGCCTTTTTCAGCTACCTGACCGTTGCCCAGCGACTTCTCAACGCCTGGCAACAGACAAGGGGGAGTTAGTTTTCACATTATTTTCGGGGAGGCTATGATGCCAGTAATTGCGATTATCGGGGCCCAGTGGGGAGATGAAGGCAAGGGTAAGGTAGTTGACCTGCTTGCCGAGCAGTCAGACATGGTGGTGCGATTTTCCGGCGGGGATAATGCCGGCCACACCGTGGTCAACCAGCTCGGTGAGTTTAAACTGCACCTGATTCCCTCCGGCATTTTTTCCGCCAAAGCCGTCTCCGTTATTGGCAACGGCGTGGTGGTCAACCCCCGCGTTTTGCTCGACGAGATGGCGGCCCTCAAGCAGCGAGGCGTGGATACCTCACGCCTGTTCATCAGCGACCGGACGCATCTGGTAATGCCCTACCACATTCTCTTCGATGGACTGGAGGAGGAGGCGCGGGGAGGCAAGGCCATCGGCACCACCCGCAAGGGCATTGGCCCCGCCTTTGCCGATAAAATTGCCCGGCTGGGCATCAGGACCTGCGACCTGCTGGACAGGGATATTTTCCGCGAGCGACTTTCCGCCATACTTGCCCATAAGAACTCAATTCTGACCAGAATCTACAATGTCGAGCCGCTATCGGAGGACGATGTCTATAAGGAATACTGCCGGTACGGTGAGATACTGGCGCCTCATATCTGCGATACCACCGCCCTGCTGGAAAAGGCGATAAATGATAAAAAACAGGTGATGCTGGAAGGGGCGCAGGGAACCCTGCTTGACCCCGATTTTGGCACCTATCCCTATGCCACGTCTTCTTCGCCAATGGCTGGCGGAGGCTGTCTGGGCGCCGGAATTGGTCCGACTAAGATAGACAAGGTGCTGGGTGTTTTCAAGGCATACTGCACCCGTGTTGGCGGCGGCCCCATGCCCACCGAGCTGAGAGATAAGGTGGGCGATTCGATACGGGAAGTCGCCCACGAATATGGCACCACCACCGGCCGGCCCAGGCGCTGTGGCTGGTTTGATGCCATTGCCGCCAGGTTCAGCACACGCGTGAATGGCTTTACTCACGCCATAATTACCCGCCTCGACGTGCTCGATACGCGACCCGCCCTGAAGATATGCACCGGCTATGAGCTGAACGGGGAGAAAATCGATTTCTTCCCGGCAAGCGCGACCACGCTGGAAAAGTGCCAGCCCGTTTATGAGGAACTGCCCGGCTGGCAGACCCCGATCAGCGATATCCGCGATTTTAAAAAGCTGCCGCTCCAGGCCCGGCAGTACCTTGCCAGGCTGGAGGAGCTCGTCGCCTGTCCCATCAGCGTGATATCGGTAGGCGAGCGGCGGGAACAGACCATCCTCAAGGAACCGGTCTGGTAGGAGCAATTAAGAAGAAAGCGCAATCTTAGAAAAGGGGGGCATTCCAAATGGAGAAAACCGAACCCATGGCAACCAAGGAAGAGTATGAAAAGCTGATAACACATCATGAAGACATTCCCCAGGTAGAGCTGATTCCCGGACATGTCAGTGTACACCTTATTTCCGGCGAACGGGCGACGGCCATGTTCGCTACCTTTGAGCCCAATGCCGTTGGCCCTTTGCACAAGCACGAACACGAGCAAATCATGATTATCGCCGATGGAGAGGGTGAACTGGTGACCGGCGGGAAACGCTATCCGGTCAAAAAGGGCGACGTTACCGTCTTCGCCTCAAATCAGGAGCACGGCACCTACGCCTCCGATAAGGGAATCAAGACAATCGAGATATTTATCCCGGTGCGTCAGGAGTACATGGATAAGCTGGCCGCG
>Ga0163203_1000482_pt1 | contig 10855 bp, 24 predicted proteins | sample PL_2010_330m_FD_113534 | JGI IMG/M metagenome (GOLD analysis project Ga0163203, IMG submission 113534) | Freshwater microbial communities from Powell Lake, British Columbia, Canada to study Microbial Dark Matter (Phase II) - PL_2010_330m | ecosystem: Environmental > Aquatic > Freshwater > Lake ... | reverse complement strand
GGGCGTACAACTGCGCTGCGGCGAACGCTATAGCATCTACGATTGGGGCGTGGGGTTTATCTTGTACCACGCACCACGCCTGCGTAGCCTGATACAATATCGTGAACACCGCCTCTTCCTCCAGCGGCTCCAGCGCGGGCGGGGCCACGTTGCCTTTGCTCCAGGCCGCGCCGCTGTGGAATTGTGTCCACATGCGCTGCTTGGCTCTACTGAGCCATCCCGATAGGTCTCTGCTGAGAAAGCCCGACTTCTGCAACTCAGCGGCCACCCTCGCAGCCAATGGCTGCCATGCATCGCTCAGAGCGTCATCCTCATAGCCCATGAGGGCGGCAACGATGACGGGTATGGCCCTGGTCGTGGCGGACCCCTCCTCACACCCGCACTTGGCAGGCGCGGGGGCGAGGGGGCGGAGGTTTTCGAGGGGCGCGGTGTTGCGCCGATCCCCCACCCCATTCGACAGCCAGGCCCAGCCATCGGCTACCGCGACAATCTCCCACTCACTTAGGCACCACTCGCACCTGTCTCCCGGCTTCCAATCAGTCATCTTGCCATCTCCTTATGATCGTGTACCGCGTTGCCGAGCGCAGTATGGCGAGACATTGAAGCTCTGTCCGCACTTCTCGCAGGTTAGCATTACCGGCATGAGATCACCGCATAGTCGCTCATGTAGTTGCCCTTGGGCCTGGGGTTCCAGCGGTCAATCCACAGACCCGCACCGTACCTCTCGGCTTGCCTGTCGTTCCGCTTCGCGCCACGGTCCTTCACGATTCGTAGGCCGCAGATTGGGCCGGCCTCCAGCCAGACCACCGTCCCATAGGGCAGGCGATTCGCCGCTACGATGTCAGAAGTGCAGCGGTTGCCGCGACAATCCACCTGTCCGTCCCGGCCCTCGGCAGGCCAGTAGTGAGTCACCCAGGCCGTTCCTCGCACCGTCACGCCCTGGTCGAGGCCGTGCTGGTAGGCCGTCCGCTGCCAGTCCTTCAGCTCGCCGTAGTCACCGCGCAGGGCCTTGACAGCACAGGCGCGGAAGGGGTCAGATTCGGCGGGGGAGGGCGTTGTTGCGTTGGATGACGCGCACGCCCCCCCGATTCCGCCGAATGCAAGGCATGTCCCCATACCCTGCTCAAGGTCATCCGGAGGCCCCGACTTCTCCGTGGCGTGTAATAATGCCGAGCTTGCGCCCGTCAAGGGGGATTCCCCTTCACGCATCGGAGCCTCCGGCGAGCCGGGCAGGGCAGGGGAGTCAGAGCCCTGGTCGGCGATAGCGGCGCTGACGATCGTCCGCAAGTTCTCCCGTGTCACCAGGTTGGGCTCCCTCCCCAAACCATCCGGCCGGCAGGCCAACATCAGGCCCACCGCGCCAATCACACACCAGTCGAATAGTCTCACGTCTACGCCTCCCCTGCCAGGGCCGCGCGGTCGGCCTCCAGCTCTGCGTTGTGCTTCTCCAGCGTCTCCTCCAGGGCGATCTCCACCTGGCGCCACTCGTCGGGCGAGATGTTTTTGCCCACGTCCTCGCGGTTGAGGGACCGGATTGCCGCGTTGTAGAGGTCCGCCCGCTCCTTGTCTTTGATCCCGGCGGTCACGCACTCAGAGCACCACCGGCCCCACACGACCTCCTCGGTGAGGCCGTCGTTAGCGGGGACGGCATTGCGAGGCGGCGGGGCAGGCTTGGCCGCAGATGGGGTTGCGCCGAAGGCCCGAAGCTTGGCTCCCACCTGCTGCCGCAACGCCCGCCGCTCGTCGTCGCTTACGTGGGCCAGGCTGCCTGCCGAGGGGTCCCGGTCGTAGGCGTTGATCCACTTGACTTTGAGGCTCGGCTTGCCCTGGTATTCCTCCCAGCCGAGCACGATCTGCACGGGCAGCAGGCCCTCGCCGTCGAGCTGGTCCTCAAACCAGAAGGGGTCATCGTTCGGCCAGCCCAATGCCTCGCGCAGGTTATTGACGGTGGTCTCGTTGACTGCCCCGGCCTTGGTGAGCAGGTACTGATAACCGCGAATTTCCTGCCCCTCAGCCGTCGCGTACCATTCGCCGTTCGTGAACTCCTCCGTAAGCGCGAACTGGAACACGACCTGCGCGGCCCCGCCGGCACCAGTTCCGGCGGCGGCGGACATGACCTCCGCCCGGTAGGTGCCGTCCTTCTCGGGTTGCATTGTCTAACTCGCCTCCTTGTCGAATAGCCCCAGGGCGCGCCATAGTTCGTCGCTGTTCTCGGTGATGACTATCGGCTCGCGTAGGCTTCGGCTCTTTGCCATGAACCAGGGTCTCTCTGTCGGATAGAGAGTGCGGCTGCCCGAACCCTTGGCCTTGTTGTCCCGGTCCACCGCCACGTCATATCCGAGATAAAGCAAGTGATCAAGCCACTCGCGCAGGCGCAGGCGGATGCTGCCCTTGCCGCTGTTGGGGTCCTGGAGCCTCGGCTGAAATGCGATGAAATCTTCTCCTGCCGGGTTCGGAACCTTCGTGGTGCATTCGTGGGCGATGAGTATCACGTTGCGCCCGGACTGCACGTGCGCGTCGAGGTCCGCCAGGAGCGGCAGGAAGGTGTCGAATACCGCCCCCCAGCCTTTTCCATAGCCATAGTCCTCTACAGACTTGGCGCGGGTGCCCTTGTCGTCCTTCGGTGTGTTCTTGAGTGTATGCACAACGGCCAGCTCCTCGGCGCGGGTGATGCTGTCAATCACGATGGTCTTCACGTCGTCCCACCCGTCGCTGTTGAGCGCGTCACGGAGGTCCTGCCACGTCACGATCCCGGCCACCCGTTGTGTGTGAGTGGGTTGCAAAACCCCCAGCGAATCGTCCAGGTCAAACGAGCGGACCGGGCCGGGGGCGAGGTCTGCGAGGGATGTTTTCCCTACCCCACCGGGGCCGTAAAGTCCGATCCGATGCCCCACGGTCGGAGGGGCCGTCTCGAAAGTCACCGTGCGCTTTGCCGCCCCCTCTATGAGGCGTTGGGGTGGCTCTCCCTGTGGTCTGCGCGGCGGAGGCCCCTGCGCCTCTGGCCTTTCTGCTTTCTGAACCGTACTTCCTGTGCTCATGCTGTTTCTCCCCTTTCATGTTCCTGCTTGCGACGCGCCCAAGCCGCTTTGCTTTTCGCGGACATGATCTTTCTGGCTTCCGCACTGGCCGTATGCCCCATTGCGTTTGTATTGCCCCTGCTGCCCTCTGCGAGTTTGGCGCAGGTTTCAGGAGTATGGTGCCAGCCCGTCCGCTTGGGCTGCGCCTTGGCGATAGCAGAGAGTTTAGCTCGCGTTTCCGGGCTCCGCACACAGCCCACTGGCCCCCGCGATCCCTTCAGTGTTGCTGAGATTTTGGCCCGCGTCTCTGGTGACTTGTAGGCGTGAGAGGCCGCCACGCGGGCCTTGACTTCTGGGGATAGGTTCTTAAGCGCCTCCGATATTCGAGCGCGAGTCTCGCGGGTATGCTTGTGTCCCAGCGCATAGGAATTGCCCCGGTTTGCATCGGCTATCCTGGCCTGCGCTTCTGGGGAAAGACCACGGCACCCGTCCCCTCCGTCCGTACCATTAGTGAGGTTTGCCCCAACTTGGCGAAAGACCGCTATGTGCCGACGTTCCGCATCTTGCCAGCTATTGTTCGGCACCTCTTCAAGTACCAAAAGCCGGGGCCGAACGCCGTCGCACAAGAGCCCGGCGATCCAGCAGGTTCTGTGATTCGTTGGGCGTTTCGCTTCCCAAACGTGGTGCGTCATTCTCCGCACCACATTGCCCGTCTTCCCCACATATCGCACCTCATCAGTGCGAGGGTCAACCAGGGCGTAAATGTAAACGGTGTCTGCCATTGCGCTGTCCTTAAAGCGAAGCGACCCCGGAGTGCTGTCCTTCGCTCCTTCCACAGAGCCGAGGGCCAAGCACGTCCGGGGCCGCAAACTGCTGCCTTGGGTTTTGCCGAAAACGCAAAAGCCCTCAGCGTCTGTGGAAGGAACACTTTCAGTATAACAGATTGTGCCTCTGGCGTCAAGCATGATCTTCGGCCCATTCGTCCATAATTGCCCGGTAAACAATCGTTGCCGCCGTAATATGGGCGCACTTCGAATGACTACACGGGCATGAGCAATGCCAGCTTCTCCCGTCGAATCCCACCGTATACGTGCCCGTCTCCCCCACTACCCGCGCCTCCGCCAACCACTCTCGGCCCGGAACCACGAAGCGCACCCGCTCCTCGCAGAGGAACTTCCCGGCCTTGGCAAGAACGGCAGAGGAGGCCACGGCTGCCTACTCCTCGGCCTTGGGCTTGCCGGTCAGCTCCACTGTTACGCTTACCGACGGCGGCTCGATCTGCCGGATAATGTCCTCGGCCATGATTTCCCCGGTCTCCTGGTCCTCGACCTCGCCGGACTCCAGCAGGGAGAACCGCTTGCGGACGGCGGAGGCGGAGACGGCCTGCTTGATACAGTCCGCGTAAGCCTCCGGGTCCTGCCGCCAGAGGCCCAAGATGGTCTCCTCGTCCACTTCCGTCTTGCCCTTGTTCTGCCGTGACTTCACTATGCCATAGGGCAGCGAGAGACTGGCCTTGCCGGTGGTCTCGCGCACGTTGCAGTCCAGGAACCACCATTGCACCTGCGCCTTATGCCACTCCGGGTCACGCTCGCGCTGCTTGGTGACGGCGTTCATCTCTGCGACCAGCCGGGCGGTCTCGCTCTCCAGCCGCTCCAGCTCCTCCGCGAACGGGGCCAGGATCGCCGCGGTCACGGCCTCCTGCTCTGCGGCCTTCCGCAGGTGCCAGTCCGCGAGCTTCACCTGGTCGGCGAACTCCGGGCCAGCCTTGCCCGCGATAGTGTAGCCATGCGGCTCCGGCGGCTCGTAGTCGTCAGCGTATTCCTCGCCCTCGGCTGGGCCGATCACGTAACCCTCATCTGTCAGTACGTCTTCACTCATCAGGGTCTGCCTTTCTGCCGCACTCGGCGGCCTCGTTGTCATTGAGCTTCCACTCGTCAATCCACGCAGCGTCTTCGTTGCTCATGCTACACTCCTGCGCGCCGCCTGCTCCACCGCCACCGGGCACTCCTCGCAGTCGCCGGTCTCGCGCTCGGCGTCGCAGCCCGCGCAGGGGTCGGGCCTCGTCGGCGCAAAGAGCGAGAGGATGGCCTCCCGTGCGTCCATGCGGAGGAAGTCTGATACGCCAGAACCGCCAGATGGAGGAACAGGAACCAGTCCCTCGGTCTCTATTGGCTGGTAGGTTCTCTCCGTTCCCATCTCTGTCTCCCTTCCCGGCGGCTATGCCGCCATCAGTCTCTCCTGCGGGTCCCGGCGTCGCCGGAAGGCCCGCTCAACTCCGTTTCTCCACGCGCCCTAACGAGTCGCATCCCATATTCGTTGGGGCCTACCGTCGGCACGATCTCCGGCTTGAGCTTTAGGGCGTTGCGCTTGAACGGCGAATAGTCTACCTGGTGGTGCCAGCGCCCGAACGAGGCCCTTAATGGTGCCCGCGTCCGGCCATGTCACTCACCCATCGGGGCCGACAGGTCCGCCCCGTACTCTATGGCGAGCGTCTGTAGGCGGTTCCCCATCCCGGACACCTCGGCCACGACGATCTCCAGGCGGTCATTATGGGAACCCGTCCAGGCGGCCATGCCGACGCCGAAGCCCTCGCCGAAGTCCGGGTCCATTAAGTCAGGCCCCCCCTCTATGCTCTTGTGTCCCTGCCCCACCAGCGTGTCCTCCAGGGCGGCGAGCACCACGCTGGCTTCCGCCACGGCCACCTCCAGGGCATTGACCATCTCGTCGCCCCGGTGCATCTCGCCGAACATCCGGTCATTGGCCGTTCCCGACTCCGACACTGCGTTTTCTTGCTTTGCCATCTCCGTCTCCTTCCGGCGGCTATGCCGCCTCACCGGCTCGTCTCCCTTCGCCGCTAAGCGGCCTTGTCCAACAGTCTCAGTTGCGGGTCAGGCATGAAGCTGAATACCCGCTGCACTCCGTGGTGCTGTAGTATCTGTCCTGCACGCAGGTTGATGGCCCGGTGATACGCGGTCATCTCCCGCAAAGCTGCGACTGCCCGTAACTGCAACAGGCGTTCTCCCTCTGTGGCTGGAGCCATTGCCGCGATTGTCTCTTCCGCCCGATAGCGGCACAGCGAGGCCATCATGCAGTCGGCCTCTTCGTGCGCCGCGTACTTGCGTAGATCGCGGTTCGTTGGCACTTGATGTCACCTCGCAGGCCGGGGGAAATTGAGTGGCCATCATGCTACGGGGCCTCCCTCCATTGCCGGCTTACGCCGTCCTCAAGCAGGCCCCACTGGTCAATGAACACGTTCCATTTGGAGCGACGCCCAAGCCCGATAGGTAAGGCCATGCATGTCATCGTATCTAGCAACGAAGCCGGAATCACATAATGACGCGGCTCCGGCATTTCCATCGCTATAAGATGAAAGTAGTCGCATCGCTCCGATCCGCGGCGCGAGACGAACCGACTGTGTTCTTGGGGCGAGCCATAAGGTAGGTGATATCGCGCAAAGCCCCCAGGACCGATGATGGCCCCTTTGATGTCGACGCGGAGACCATTCACTAGACAATCGTAGGGCGCGCCGGCCGGAACCCATTCATATGCAATGCCTCGTGCCCGATAGGTCTCGGCGGCGATGCGCTCGTATTCATTCAGTGGGCCGCTGCGCGCCTTGGTCCACTGCGGGGCCACTGCTCTGCTCCACTTGGGGCGCACCTTAGACCTCGCCCTAGCCGCGCATTGTCTTCCGCAATGGTTGCGCACTGCCAAATGCGACGGTTGTTCCAGTTTCCCGCTCGGCCATCGCTTCTGGTGAAGCTTGGCGCCGCAATACAGGCATTGTCTCGCTGTTTGTTCCATAGTCTTAGCCTTGGATCGCGAAGAGATGCCTCTGCCCCACGCGCTTCCTGCTCCGGCGCATCTCCGCGATAGTCAAGCTGCACTGGTTCCTTCTCCGTTCCAAAGCGGCGATGGCTCTATCCAGCTCGCGCACGTCCGCCACCAGATAGTAGCCGGGTATCCGCCCCGTGCTGCTGCCGATGGGTTCGCCGTCGCGCCGGGCGGCCTGCACGGTCTGCTCCAGGGTGCGGGTGTCAAGGCCGAGGGCGGAGGCCAGCCGCTTGCGCGGGATGGCGCGGGCGGCGCCGACGGCGTAGGCGGCGAGGTAGTCCATGAGGGCGCGGCGGGGGGTCATTGGGCGTTCCTCCACTTTCCGAACAACAGGTACGCCGTCAACTCTCTCCACGTGGCCCAGGTCGGGTCGGTCACAACGCGCTCGGCGAGGGGCCGCTTGGCATGCAGGCGGCGGCGGTATTCATTCTCCATGAGCGCCGGGTCTGTGCACTCATCCACCTCAATCTCCACGCCGTTGAAATCAAACTGACACTCGCCTTGGATGGCCTTCGCTGCTGACATGGCTTTGCTGATAGCCCACCCTATGTCGTAGCCTGCCGGGATTTCGAGTCGCGCTATCACGCCCTCGCCCCCCTCATCTGCGCCTCGCGCCGCACCGCCCGCTCCTGATAGTCCCGGTGGTCCTCGCAGATCCACGCCACATCCCCACAGTGAGGACAAGCCCCCTTCTTGGTCGGGTACTCGTTGCTGGCGAGGGTGTTCCCGCAGGTTCTACAGTAGGTGACTCCTCGCGCCGTCGTGTTGTCTCGGTCCTGCTTCATCAGATTGCCTCCCTTATCTGCGCGTCCCGCCGCCGCTTCATCTCTGCCTCCGCCCGCAACTGCTCCGGCTTCGGCCTCAGCAGGTGCGTCGCGTCAAACCGCCTTACGCACGCCCCCGGCCCAGGAACCAGGAGCGGCTCCCGGATCGGGCCGGTCAGAATATCACTGTGTCCTTCCCAATAGGCAGCCATTAGCCGAGACCTCCCTTGCGGTCCACCGCAAGGCCGTCTACTACCCGCCTACGAGCCTCGCGCTGAGCCGCTTCCTCCGTAAGACGCCGCAGGACCTCGCGGTATGCTAGCTCCGCCGTCTCCGCCCGGAGCCGCAGGGCCTTCATGTCCTGCTGCCGCCAGTGGTAACCCAGCCCCGCCCCTATCGTGATCACCACTATTGTGTATCCGCACAACAGCCAACCCGTCATTTTCATCCCTCCCTTAGCATGGAACGGCTATCTCGAACCTCTCCGCCGCCGCAACCTCGTAATGCCTCCCCAACTCCTGCCGGGCGACCTTACAGATGCGGTCGTACCAGGACTCACTGAACTCCTCATGCCCCACAAAGCCAAGGTTCAGGGTGCCAGGCCAGGAGTCATCGCCGCAGAAGGCACCGTCGTCCTGGTAGTACATCACGACTTCCAGGCCTTGGGCCGTGACATGCCAGCCGTCGAAGCCGGGCCGGAAGGTTAGTTCGTGGCAGAGGAAGATTCCGGCCTTGCCGTCAACGGTCTCCGCTTCCTTCCACGCCTCCCGCACCGAGGGCAACTTGCCGACAGCTTGCCGCAGGAGAGTGGCGGCCCGGCGGAGGCCGTGATCGGGTCGCTCGACAGCCATCGGAAGGTTGGCAGCCTCCGCCGGGTGCGCAGTCACCTCCTGGGCTTGCGGCGTGACGGCTGGCGGATTGTCGGCGCAGACTTCCATGATGGCTTACCTCTCACAGCAGTTATGAACCCCGTCCTCGCCGGGGTGCTCGTGGTCAATCGGAGTCCCGCAGGAACCGCACAGGACAGGGGAGGGGGCCGCCGTCACGACCCCCTCCTCAGCGGAGCCGGTTAGGGAGGGAGGGGTGCCCGCCGACTCGTCAACGGGGAACGGCACAGGCTCCGTGGTAAGGCGCTGCTCCTCGGCGGCGAGGAGGAGGCGGGCATCTGGCCCATCGAGGAGCGTTAGGATAGACCCGGCGAGCGTGCCTGGCCCCGCGGGAACCCCGGACGTACACAGGCCATAGATGTAATGCAGCGTCTCACGGAGCCTCTGGAGTTCTGCTTCCTGTACCAACGCCGCTGCATTGTCCTCGTCCATCATCGGACCAACGCGAGCCGCCATAGCTTCGTTGACCATAATCATGGCGGTCGTTCCAGGCCCCAAGACGCGCAGGGCATCTAACTCGATTACTGCATTGGCATAGGCGTCACCCACCACTTGTTTCAGTACATCAATCACGGTCTGAGTCTTGCTGATTGGTGTTTTGCTCATTGGAGTATGTTCCTCTCGCGCTCAAGCTGTCGGGCCGGACGGGGGGGGGTGGTGTCCTGGGGTTCGCTGTTGAGCCAGAGGTCAAACGCGACGTGATCAGCCTCCATGTGTGGCCCCTTGTGTCCGGTCTGTATGTCCCAGTCCCGCCACCGAGCGTTGATCCAGCGAATGTAGTCGCCTCCGTCGAAACCCGCACCGGGAACTAGTCCCTTAGCGCGGCAGTACCAGACATAGCGGCGTTGGTATTCGGCCATCATTACCTCTCGCGCTCAAGTAGGGCCGGGCCGGAGGGGTCAACTAGCTCGCGGGAGTCTCCGGCCCGGCCAGCGTTCGCGCTGGGAGTGCCAGCGGGTGCGGCAGAACTCTCCGCCACCCACTCCGCGCTGCTGCGCCAGAAGTCGGTCATGGACGCGGCGAGCGCGTCGCGGTGGGGGGAGGCTAAGATCGTGGTGAGGGAGAAGGCGCTCATGCCGGAACCCCCTGGCCGCGCTTGGCCCGCTTCCATTCTCGGTTGTAGCAGGTTTTGCATAGACCATTGGCGTGACACTTATTGGTCCCTTTACATATTCGACAAGGCACTAACTTTTCCGCCCCGGTTCTGTGATGACGACGGCGAATCGGAGTGTTCGCAATCCTCTCATCAGTCCAGCCCTGTTGTTTGCGGGCGTGACAAGCAGAACAGTATCCGCCACAGTGCGGAGCGGATGCATCGCCACACATCCCGCAGACAGAAGGGGTTGTGCCGTTGTGCAAATGCCGGTGCTTGTCGTAAGACATGACAAGCAGATTCTCCGGACGGTCATCGCTCACATCGCCGTTGATGTGGTGCACGCACTCTTCACGGGTCAGCATCCGCCCAATCATCTGTGCGGCCACCCACCGACTCCTATATATTCTGCCCTGGGCATCGGCCATCGGGTGGCCGATACAGTAGACATATCGGCGAGGCCTCAGTCTTGATGGGGCGGCCATTAGGTTCCCACCCCTACCCAGGACCGTTCTCCGAGAATCCGGTGGAGGGTCGCGACCAGTAATGCCGCTTCCTCGCTCTTGAGTCTGCGGGTGCCCTGCTCAATCCGGCAGAGCATCCACTGGGGCATCCCGGCCTCCCGCGCTAGTTCCACTTGCGGGATGCTGGCCTTCTCTCTGAGTTGCTTGAGTTCGCTGCCCTTCATCGTTGCGATTCCTCCTAAGCCTGAAATGGATTATAGCAAGGGTTCTTGCGATTGTCAAGGGGGGATGGTCCCGTTTGGGGAAAATAGCCAAAGTATTTTTATCGGCTCTTCCGGCAACCGTCGCAGGGGGCAAACGGCGCATGCGGTCATTTGCGGGATTGGGGGGTAGTAGGACCCACGGACAGGGCTGGAAACGCGACTACGGCCTGCTGGTGGTCACTGGGGGGCAAAGAGAAGGGCCGGGGGATTGCTCCTCCGGCCCTGGTGCGTGGCGTGGGGCTCTACAGGACTACGCACTCCTTGCCCTTCTCGTTATACTGTCCCCGTGAGGCCCTGGCAATGTCTGGGTGGGGCATGTAAAGCTCAGTCACCCGATACCCCGATTGTCCGCGATCCACGTAGACAGGCAGATTCGGGTCAAGTTCCTGTAACTGCTTGATTAGCTCTCCTACGGTCTTGGCCATCTTACCCTCCTCCTTCCTTGCTCAGAAGCGCGGCGGCGGCGGCGTCGCACTGGGCGCGGGCGGCTTCCCTGCTCGATGCATTGCCCTCTCGGAAGGCGCGGGGGTATC
>Ga0163203_1000479_pt1 | contig 10873 bp, 9 predicted proteins | sample PL_2010_330m_FD_113534 | JGI IMG/M metagenome (GOLD analysis project Ga0163203, IMG submission 113534) | Freshwater microbial communities from Powell Lake, British Columbia, Canada to study Microbial Dark Matter (Phase II) - PL_2010_330m | ecosystem: Environmental > Aquatic > Freshwater > Lake ... | reverse complement strand
GTACACGACCCTCTTTATCTAAAACAACAAAAACAATGGTTTGCCTGCAATGGTAGTCATCAATAAATTTTTCTAAAGCGCCATATCTGTCTGCATTCTTTTTCCCGGTAAAACCACCAACACCATAAATATTTATGACTTCTATACCCCACTTTGGGAATGAATGACCAAGAAGCTCTTTGGCAAGACGAGGGATTTGATCTTTTTCTCCATTACCTTCAACAATTAGGATTAATTTTGGCCGTGGATTAAGATTGTACTGGTTTGTGAGAAATTCTAGATAACGTAATTCATTTTCTGTGACGCCTTCTCCGTAAAACTTTTCGTTTACCCAAGTTGCTGACTCATCAGGTGGACGCAATTTTTCACCGGTTAGATCTTCATAAAACAATCGCATCATATGTTCCATTGAATATAGAGTCTGCGCAAGCAAAGCATCGCCTTTCAACTTTTTCTTTCGGCCGACTGCGAAGAAGCTGATAAGATCATACCAACGCTCCAAGGGATCTGAAAACTTAGCACGTAGGGATAAATTTTCTTGGAGATTTTTTAGCTCGTCAATGCTTATGCCTACATCGGCAAGGACAGCTTTTGCATCCCAATTGCGACAATAGTCGTGCCAATCCCAATCTCGATAATGGAAAGGTGTAGACAATGTGATTGTTCTACGATCTGATTGTGTCACAGGGAAATACCGATTGGATATGATTTGACAAATACCCGCAGAAGCCTCTCCTCTTATTCCTGTTTTTTGATGACTAGAGATTATCCTTTCAGCCCAATTTGAAATGTTACTTGTTATTTCTTTGATATCTTCCTCATTATAGGAGGCCCACCATTCTGCTCTAAGTTCCATTCGAGTAAATTGGATCAATTCGTAGAGAGTATAACACTGGAAAACAGAATAGAAATTTTCGACTCGTGGATATCCCTTGTTATCAGTGAACGTTTCCCATGGTTGAAATGATCGAGAAAGAGGTTCCCACAAGAGTCTTTCCTCTAACCAACTTTTAGCATATTCTTTTTCAAATTCAAAATATGAATATTCCTCTTTTATATCTCCTGACCATTCTTCTCCGTCTTGTAGCATTCCTAATCGTCTAAAGGGATTATATTCAATCTTAATTTTGATTTTTGGGTACCGAACCCGTGCAACGGGATAAAAAATCCCTAGTTTTTCAAACTGCTCTAACTGCTTTTTTGAAGTTCTTATTCCGCGATCGCTACAGTACGAAATAAATCGGTCTGTCGAAAGGAGAGGGCAGATAATGAAACACTCATTTTCTATTATGTACTTCAAATTTGGTAATTTATTCATATTTCTGCTCAAGAATTTGTACCTTTTTCTCTTTTGGTGAATCTATAGCTCTATTTCGTCTAATCTTCTCTTTTGGAGATCGCATTCTCTAATTATCCCTTCACGTTTGAATCTTCATCCAACTATACTCTTCTTCCTCAAAGGTACATATAATTCTTTTGCCTTTTCCATTATTTCATTCATATCCTTCAGTCAACCACATCCTGATACCCCCTCATCGCACCCGCTTGCATTGTGGTTTACGCTACGCCATCAAGCCGCCGATCATAAACTTCTCAAATAGCTCCTCTTTCGTAGCACCGGTCTTCTTAGCCTCGTGCAAATGCACCTTCGCACAGAATTCACCACGTACCGCAACGGCGCGGGAGAACGCTATTAACTCGCCTGTTTTACAATCAAGCGTCTTTGGCTCACCGGGCAAGAACTACGCGGTTACAAAAGAGTGAGAAAAAGACACCACTTCCTGCGAAGCTGCTTTTTTTGATCAAACTTTTTAGGAAAAAGTTTGCTGCGTGAGCCTTTTTCGGTAAAGCCTTTCTCTTTAGAAAAAGGGTTTTATTTCTCGATGACCATCTCCTCGACAGCCAGGCCGAAATGCCGTGCCGATTCCGTTACGTGCACGAGCACCTCATCGCCCTCTTTCAAATCGACCACGGAGATCGGCTTGTCCTCACCCATTAACTTTATCGTCTCTGCGTTCTGGAGAATGATACTGCACGTGCGCTTATCACCGTTGCCGATGTCCACTTCAGCTTCCACCAGCATCAGCGGTCGCTTCTCTATCTTCGCCCTACCAACTGCTGCTTTTCGTGCCTTGCCCTCGGCATTCACGATGAGCACCTCATTCCCGGACTTCAACTCAGAGAGATACTTTGTCTTCTCGCCGACCAGCACGTATGCGTAGACCGCACCGGCATTCACTCTGAACGGTCTCGCGGCAACGTACGGACTCTCTTCTGATTCCGAATGCACAAGGAACAACGCAAACGACTGCGAACCCACGAGCATCCCCTCACCGCGCACCATCAACGAGCAGGTGTCCACACAGACCCGATCACCCATTTCCAGCTCCGTCACATTTGTTATCCGCGCTGGTTGGAGTGGCACCGTGCCCATTGCGCTCGCATCGCGAATCTCAACCGCTTTCTTCAGCTCTGACACGTCGTCCGTATCAATCAGAACGCCGTCCGCACCGTGTTCCAGCGTTTCCAGTGCCGTCCTCGCCTCTTCCGCGCTCTGCACACCTGCGATTACCTTCGTGTCCTTGTGCTGCAGTTCCGCAATGATATTCTCCAGCGGAATGATCTTCCAATCCTTACCGATTACAAAAACGTAATTAGCGTAATCCGCAATACCCACGGCAAAGCGTTCGTACTCCTTGCCGCGGAGCTCGACATAGCCCGCATTGGGCTTCTCATCAAACGTCCGCTGCAACGCACCGAGAACAAGTGATTTACTGAGATCCGTTGGAAACGGCTTTGTGCCATCACCCTCGCTTCGTTTACCATAAACCACAATATCCGCTTTTTCTTCCGTTCCTGATTCTTTAACGAACGCAGCAATAGTGACGCGCCCCAATTCACGCACCTTCGCGATGTCCGCAGTATCGACCAGCACACCGTCAACGCCGGATTCCAAACCCGCGGTGATCCGTGCCTTACGCTTCTCCCAGGTGCCGACATCAACATCGGCCTTTATCCAGATCTCCTTCTTAGTTTCGCTCATACTCCGACCCACTCCCCCTTATGCTTCCTTTAATAAGTCGACGGAGAATAAATAAAAGAACGAGGCTTCTTTATCAGTTCCCGTGCTGCTGCCGCTCAGGTGCGAATTTACTTATTTCAGAATCTCCATCGCTTCGTCAGCGGAAAAGCTCTCGTGAACCACTTTACTCATCGCTCTCGTCATATTTGCGGGGCTCTTATGCTGAAACACATTCCGCCCGATTGACACACCAGAGGCACCTGCAGCAATAGCATCCTCTACCATCTTCAGCACTTCCGCATCCGTATTCGCCTTAGGCCCGCCCGCGATTATTACGGGCACCGGACAACCGGCAATTACCTCCTTGAAGGAATCAGGATCCCCCGTATAATTCGTTTTGATAACGTCGGCACCGAGTTCCGCACCGACACGGGCAGCATGCTTCACCAACTCCGGGTCGTGCTCGTTCTTTACCTTCTTACCGCGCGGGTACATCATTGCAAAAATCGGCATACTCCATTCCTCACAGATCATGGTCATCATGCCGAGCGCTTCGAGCATCCCCGCTTCAGTCTCTGCGCCCACGTTCACGTGCATCGAGACCGCATCAGCACCTAACCGTATCGCCTCTTCCACCTGGGCAATGACCACTTTATTCGAGGGATCGGGCCCCAGCGACGTGCTTGCTGATAAATGAATGATCAGCCCGATATCCTTGCCATAGCCGCGATGCCCCGCGATTACAATACCCTTATGCAGGAGTACCGCATTTGCGCCACCCTCAGCCACGCCATTCACCGCATTCCGCATGTCCGTCAACCCATAGATAGGACCTGACGTTACGCCATGATCCATAGGAACAATCACACTGCGACCACTTTTCCGATCCACGATCCGTTCCATCCGTATGCTCTTTCCGATACCCATCTGTTCCATTCGCTCTCTTATGCTCGTCATTTTATCTTCTCTCCCCACTTTTTCCTAGCCCTTTATCCCCCCGATTATATACCTCCATCCATTATCCAATGAATGAGCAATTATCCGTATACTAATTGATCGTATCGTATCCAAATTAATAAGTGTGAGTGCCTCTCTGTACCGTGACCATTTCTCCGGGAATTTTTGCCTTTATCATAGGTCATCATCGCTAGCTAGTACACTAATTCACCCATTTTGATGTACATTAATGTACTTTGAAGTATAAATGTATACGTATATAAACCCCAAATGCAACAACCCATTACGGTAGCTGTAACACGAGGGTCAACCAAAAATCGAAAGAGGTAGATTAAACCCTGCTTTCAACTCATCCCGAGTAAGCAAGGTAAAAACAACCGCTTTTATGCTAATCGGATAGTCTCCAAATTCATCGGTGCGACCGTCTCTATATTGAGCTTCTTGTGTAGCCCGCTTGCTAATGCTATGCATTTGCTATTCTCTCCATGCATACACATTACCTTGGACGGCAGCGGTCGTATCCGCTTCACGTACTCCACCAACTGGTTACGGTCAGAATGGCCGGAAAAGCCATCGATTGTGCAGATATCCATCGCTACCTTTGTCGTCTCCAATCTACCCTCATTGGAAAACTGCATCTCATTCCAGCCCTTCTGTATCCGTCTACCAAGCGTCCCTTCCGCCTGATAACCAACAAAGACAAGCGTATTCTTTTCGTCGCTTGCCAGTCCTTTCAAATATTCAAGCACCGGACCGCCGTTGAGCATACCCGAGGTGGAAAGTATAATAGATGACTCTTTATCCTCTATCACTGCCTTCCGCTTCTCAGCATCGTCCACTTGAACAAAGACCTCCGAGAGGAACGGATTGTCACCCTGGAATATAGAATTCTTGAGATTCTTGTTGAGATATTCAGGATATGCAGAATGGACTGCCGTAGCCTCCCAGATCATACCATCTAAATACACCGGCACTTCCAATTGCAGCCCCTCCAGTGCGATCATGACCTCCTGCGAACGACCAACCGCAAAAGCAGGTATGAGGACTTTCCCGCCTTTTTCTATCGTCTGTTCGATTGCATCCTTCAAATTCTGCTCCGCTTCTCGTCTCGACGGCTGCATATCGTTCATACCGCCATACGTAGATTCCATAACCAACGCCTCAAGCCGTGGGAAACCGTTAAATGCGGGATCGAAAAGAAATGTGCGTTCGTACTTAATGTCGCCCGTAAAGGCAATATTGTACAGACCCTTACCTGCATGGAAATACGCAATCGAAGAACCCAGTATATGCCCGGCATTGTAAAGCGTGAGTTTCACATCTGGTGCTATATCGGTTACATCGCCATACTTCAGCGGAATCGTATGCCGTATAGCATCACGGATGAAGGATGATTTATACGGGATTTTCTTTCCTTCACGTGCCGAAACCTCGATATAGTCGAGCAGCAGGAGCGACATAAGATCTCTCGTTGGTTGTGTCATGTAAACGGGTCCGTCATACCCGAATTTGAAGAGCAGAGGCACCAAGCCTGAGTGGTCAAGATGTGCATGGGTTATTACCACCGCGTTTAGGTCACTGATTGGTAATACATCGGGGACGTACAGATACGGCGTTCCCTCTGAGCCCACACTCACGCCGCAATCTATTAAAATTCGCGTCTCAGGCGTAGAGAGCATAAATGAATTCCTTCCAACCTCCCGGCAGCCACCTAAGGCCGTAAAACGCAGCCATTCATCTTCATTTGTTTTATCTCGATATATCTGCCTGCCAACTTTCTTCAGAAAGTCCTTTCTAAAACCACCTTCCTCTCTCAGATACCGCCGTATGCTCTTTATTATTTGCGATTGTATCGGCGGCGCTCGAATAACGTTCGGTCGCCACCCGATCTCCTTTGCCACTTCTCTCAACGTTGCTCCACGAGTGCCGATTACCAATCCGGGCTTTTCTGCTTCTATGATCACCTCTGCCTTGTCCATATCGAAGTAAATATCTTTTATGCCGCCCTCCTCTGGTATGATCTCGTGAATAACAGTCGTGGCTTTATCCGGCTCCATCAGGATGTCACTACTCGGCCTCACTGATATCCGTTTCTTCAACTCCTTCGCTAATGTGCGAACGATAGCGCCATCGTCAACGAAGGCCTGTGTGTCTTCCGTGTATACAACGAGCTCAGGCCCCTCGAATTCCACGCCGGTAATGCTCACATTAGCGGGTAATAACGTTGCTACTTTCCGCTTCAAGTCTAAAAGCTTCTCTTCTGGTCGCGTTGTCCCTCATCTCCTTAATCGTCTTTTCGTTTAATCTGCTGCTCTATCCGTCTAGTTCTGCTATAATTGCAACCCCTACGTTGATCCAGATTATGCGAGTGCCCTGTATCCTGCTCCTATTCTTGACTCAGCCCTCACAAGTCCCCCACCAACTAACGAGGGATCAATTTAATGAACTTCTTATCGTTTTTACCTTCTCTTCGCTTACCGCCTCATACGTATCTTTGGTAATTATCACTACTTCCATCTCGCCACCTGAGGCGCTGTCCCGCCGTATTGCAGAATGTAATGCTTGTATCGCGAGCGCGGTCCCGTCTTCTATCGATATGCCTTCTGAATATCGATCCTCCAGCACACCATAGGCGATGGGAGAGCCTGAACCGGTGGCTGCCACTTCCTTCTCCTCCGTGTTGCCACCAAATGGGTCTATGGAGAATATATGCGCGCCATTTCGGTCGATGCCCCCCAACAGAAGTTGCACGATATACGGGTAGTACCGCTGACCGTTTAACACATTGGACAGCAGCGTAGCCATCCCTTTTACCGTCATCGGCTCGCCTCTCCGTACCTTATACAGTTTCACTTCCACCGACATCATTCTGATCAATGCCTGTGCATCGCCAACCACTCCGGCTGTGGTAACACCCAGGCGGTCGTCCACCTGATAAATCTTCTTCGCTGCTTTAGAAGCGATAAAAGAGCCCATTGTCGCCCTCTTCTCGCTCGCCAGCACGACACCGCCATCGCATATTAAACCAACTGTCGTCGTTCCCTTCTTTACCTGATCCATTATGTCCATTGTTTATATTCCTCCATGTGTTGTGGTCAACTTCACATGTTTGACCCCTTTCAAACTCATTATATTCTCCGCCAACTCCTTTATCCTCTTCGCATCTCCCTGGATCACGATCATCTCAAAGCAATTTTCGTTATCCAAATGAATATGTGTCGACGATTTTATCATACCTAAATAATGATGCTGCACTTCAGTTAGCTCATCGCCCAAGCCTCTCTGCTCATGGTCATAGAGGTAGGTTATGGTTCCGATCTCCTCACCTGATTCACGCTCCATCCATTCATACTCTACATCAATATAGGCTCTGATCGCATCTCGTATCCCTTCAGACCGAGACGAATATCCTCTCCTTTGTATTATCGTGTCAAACTTAGTTAACAGATTTGAGGGTAAAGACACGCCTATTCGAGTTAATCCACGCTCTTCTTCCATCTTCCTTCCTCCGTTGATCTCAATATTCGTTTTATTATCGCTTCAGCCTTACAAAAGGCATTTGAATTATGCTGCTTTATACGGATAACTTTTGAATGAAAGCCTCGTTTGTTAAGCTCCCGTTCGAGCTTCTCCTCATCGAAAGCCTGATCATAACCTAATGCTATTACATCCGGTTTTATACTATATAAAGGTTCAAACATATCTTTTTCGCTACCCAATATCGCTTTGTCCACCATTTTCAAAGCGGAGATCATTCTCAACCGCTGCTCTTCCGGTATAATCGGTGTTCTTTTCCGATTCTTCACCGTTGAATCCCGTGCAACCACAACGAAAAGCTCGTCACCAAGCTTCTTGGATTCCTCCAAATAGAGCAAATGCCCCGGATGGAGTATTTCAAACGTTCCCGTTGCCAAAACCCTCACCATAGCAGTCCCTCTTCTCCCCTTACCTTCTCTAAATCCCTTTTCACCACTTTCAACTCCCGCTCTTCACCTTTAGCATTATAACATTTCCAGTTGTGTATGTCATAAGGATTGCATACAATGATATGATAATTCCCCGTTTTAGAGAACATCAGCAAGTCTTGCTTTGACGGCCTCGTAGCTGCGGGATGCGGGTGGCTGTGAACAGAACCCACGTAGCTGAGTCCCATGGGCATCATATCCATGCGTATAATCGCATTTTCATCTGATGAAATCGTGCCGGGAAGAAAGAAAACGTCAGTAATAAGATCACCATCGGCGCACAGCATCCCGATGAATTCCCGCGGATGATTCGACTTGCTCACTTCCAAGATGAAATCCAGAGTATCCTTTGCTATGCCCACAATTTTGTTAACCTTACGCATCTTTTTACTTGGCCTTTTACTCGTCCGTCACACACACACATACACTAAAAGAGCTATTTCTGAGAAAGCGTTACCGCTATTTAAGAAAGGTTGAAGACAAAACGTCCTTCGGTTTTCACGTCTTCGGACAAAGGTAACGTTCCAAATTTCGCACGTAACATCAAATCAGCCACCTCATAATTTAACACCTTTGCTATTCCTACAATAGATGTTGTCGGTCGTGGATTTACGTCCACAACGTATGCCTTCCCGCCTTTAGCCATTACAAAATCTATTCCCACGTATCCCGTGCCGTGGAGTTTTGTTACCACCAGCTCACTTATGCGCATTATCGCGCTCTCAGCTTCGCGATCCATAAAGTAAGGCACGTATCCACCTTCGTATCTCAGGTGTTCGCCATCTCTCCTTATCAATTGCTTGTTAATAGTAAGCGGCAATACAGAGGTCTTACCAGCAATGACACTGCTACTTATGTCCTCGCCACGGATGAATTCCGTGATGATGTAATCTGAGCTATCATAACGGGATAAAACTTCGTTATGGTTCCGCCCGTCCAGTACAAAAACATTTTCCGATGCGCAGCCATACCGCGGTTTACTCACGTACCTTTGCTCTTCATTTCCCACAACTTCTCCCATCGGTACAACTCGCGGCACTGGTATCCCTTCGGCGCTCAACAGTTCTGATGTTCGCAGCTTATCCGTGCAGATTTTGACGAACTCCGAAGGGCATCCCAGACTAACCGTATTCGACTCTAAAAGCATCGTAAGCGGGTACAGCTTATCATCAGGAGCAATAACGATGCCTGCATCGCTTTTCTTTGATAGTCTCTCTACTGCAGCCTCAAAATCAGTTTCCGCCTCTGGATAAACCACTTCGTGTCCTGACCGCTCGAAGCCCGTTTTGAGCGTAGAAAGCATTGCCCGTCCTTCTCTTAGTAGCGAATCACTCCCCTCGCCCCCGCCTACTGCATACTCAGCAACCAGGATTTTCATGCTATGCTGTTTTATCTTTTCACGGGCGCAAGTGATTTACCGTGCTCAGCGAGCTTTGCTAATGCAAGGAGTAGATTAACGAAATAGTCATTCTGCAAGGATTTATCTAAATCCTCCTCCCAGCGCTTCTTCATTTCATTAAATCGTTTCGCGGTCGAATCCGATAGTTTATCAATGCTGGAAGAATAAACAGCCTTTTCTGCCTTACCTGCTTTTTTAGGCTTTTCGCCTCCTCGTGCTGCTTCCTCTTGCTCGTCTCGCATCCCCGTGATAGGATAGCCCATGGCGTTTACCGCTCTTGTTACTGATGATCGCTTTATTGGCGCCTCGCGTATCTTGTTCTCCTCTTCCAAGATATCATCCACCGTTATCTCTTCTTTCTTTATCCTTTCACGGTATTTCTGTAGCCAGCCCGGTCCTTTCTCAGCACCCGTAGCTTCTCCGCCTTTTTCAACCGTTCCCTTCGCTTCTCCTTCTTGTGCTGCAGCCTCTTGCTCGTTTCGCATCCCTGAGATAGGATAGCCCATCGCATTTACCGCCCTCTTAACCGTTGCTATCTTTATCGGCTCCGCTCGTATCTTGTTCTCCTCTTCCAAGATCTCCCCTACTGTTATCATTCCGCCCATTATCCTTTCACGGTACTTCTGTAACCATTCTGGTCCCTGTTCTATCTTTTCCGACTTGCCGCTCGTTTCAAGGCTCCCCTCCGCTTCTCCTTCCGTCAAATCTCCTTTCCCTCCGCTTCGTAATCCGGTTATAGGAAGCCCCATGGCGTTTATCGCTCTTGTCACTGAAGAGATCTTTATCGGCGCCTCTCTTATTCTGTTCTCCTCCTCCAAGATCTCCCCTACAGTTATCTCCTCGCTCTCTATCCGTTCTTTGTATTTCAATATCCAACCTGGCGGTCTCTCTATCCTCCCCATCTCATTTCCATCCCAATGTCTTCGTCACGTTACTAAAATATTTATGTAGCACCATGTAATTAAGAAGTGAATAAAAGATAATAAAAGGTGGTGAGTTCAAATTCCCTGTGGAAAGAAGCGAAAGGTCGCAAAGATGCGGAAGCACAAGTTGAAGAAGAGACGGAAGAGGATGAGATATAAGAAATAAGTTTGTAAGCTGCTTTTTATAATTCGATCTTATTCTCTGTAATTTTTTTGACTATTTATTTTTCACGTCGTATTCATCATATATACTTCCCACTATCTCTTCCAAAAGATCCTCTAAGCAGACCAAACCCTTTGTTTTTCCTTCTCCATCGGTGACAATTGTAATGTGGAATTTCCCCTCCCTAAATTCTTTAAGCAGGTCATCTACTCGTGCTGTTTCCAACACAAAATGAGCAGGTTTCATCAGTTTTTCGAGCGGAATTGTGCTATCACTCGCGTTTATCAGCAAGTCCTTCGCGTATAATATTCCTGCGATATTGTCCTTAGTCCTCTCGAATACAGGGATTCGTGAATAGCCATATTCCTTTATTAGCTCCACTGCATAATCCACACTTTGATGCACTTCAATGCAAATCATATTCTCCTTTAGAGTCATTACGTT
>Ga0163203_1000478_pt1 | contig 10878 bp, 13 predicted proteins | sample PL_2010_330m_FD_113534 | JGI IMG/M metagenome (GOLD analysis project Ga0163203, IMG submission 113534) | Freshwater microbial communities from Powell Lake, British Columbia, Canada to study Microbial Dark Matter (Phase II) - PL_2010_330m | ecosystem: Environmental > Aquatic > Freshwater > Lake ... | reverse complement strand
TTGGCTCCGGTATTCGCACCGACGTTGGCATCGGTCTTGGCTCCCGTCTTCGCTCCGGCGTTCGCATCAGCCTTGGCTCCTGTGTTGGCTCCGGTCTTGGCATCGGCATTGGCACCGGTTTTGGCTCCGGCATTGGCGTCAGTCTTGGCTCCAGCATTGGCACGGGCATTGGCTCGGGTCTTGGCTCCGGTGCCGACTCTTCAGGCCAGACCTGCCTGCCGCCCGGCGCACTCTGCTCACTCGGAATCTCCTTTCCTCTACGCTCGACCCCTGGAATCCTTGAATCCTTGACTCCTTGACCCCTCTCCTCTCCGCTCGGCGCCAGCCTCGCCGCCTGCATCCCCGCCTCCGCCATCAGAGAGTTCCTAGAAGCCCGCTAGATCCTCCCCCCGCCGCCTTGACATATCGGGTCGCCACGTCTACAATCCGAGCAATGATGCATAGTCACTCGCATCCCGCGAGTCGGGACAGCGGCCATGCCTGAAACGCCATTCCGCCATTTCGAAGAGGACATCACAAGAGCCCGATCGCTGCTAACCCATGCACGAGGACTAGGCCAATCTCCGGAACTGCGGGACGATGTTCTCAGAAGTGCGTGGATGCTCGCGGTCGGGGCTATGGACGCGTTCTTCTGTGACACATACGCGCACTTGCTCGCCCGCAGCCTCCAGGCAAGGCAGACGCAGAAGTCCGTCAGACTGCCTGACCGCTTCCAGAGCATCGAGGTGCCAGTCGCGGTTGTCTTCGCTCCATACCATAAGAGCATCAACTGGCGTTGGCGCAAGGCCGCCCGCGCCATAGTTGAACGAGATAGCGTGCTTTCACTGGGTAGGGTACATTCTCTCTTCAACCCCTTCTTTCGCGAGAACGCTAAGTTCTATGATGGTGTCCTCGACGATTGGATCTCGAAGCACCCTACTCCGGGCAGGATGTTTGGCATCAGCTACACGCAATATGCAGCCCTCCGAGGGCAATCAAGACACGATGCACGCAAGCGAGCGAAAGAGAAGTTGTCCTCTCGTTTCGAGCAGATCATCCAGCGCCGACACGACTGCATCCATAACTGCGACCGGCCGAAGCACGCCCTTCTGAGGATACTGCCAGGCACGGTTGAGAAGGTGATTGTCGATATCGGGTTCTTCGTCTCTCAGTGCAATAGCCACATCGACCACGAGCTACCTATTTTCTTGACTGGAATCGGCTGCACGGGCACGACGCTCAATAGACTGCGTTAGTCCAGACCAATCCGAAAGAACCGGCGGCACGCCAAGCCGGACGGCCTGACGCGCGGGCGGCTTCTCCCCTGCCGTCGCGCCAGCGGCACGAGTTGTCAGTTCCTGGTTCCTGGTTCGCAGCGACGGACTCCTGATTCCAGACAGCCAACCCATTCCAGATTGTAGATTGGCCGCGGCCGAAGGCCGCGAGTCTGCAGTGTCCAGTTTGCAGGTTGCGGTGGCCGAACCCGGACTTCTGACCTAGCCGTCAGCCGTAGGCCGCTAGTTGTCGGCGGTCCGACCCCAGCCCATTTGACGCAGTTTGACTTTGAACGGCACTGACCTATCCTGTCCGGCCACTTATAAGGAGAAACCAGATGAGAGCAACTTTCATTGCCGTGCTTGTGGTGCTAGCCGGAGTTGTCTGCGGCGACAGGAGCAGTCCTCAGAAGCCGGCGGCTGTCACGGCGTTCCCGGCCGTGGCCTGCAGTACGCTGACCGAGGCGGAGGTCACGCAGTTCTCAGAGATCCTGCCGGCATTCAACGCCGCACTCAAGGCAGCGAACTGGCAACTCACTCCTCCCGAGCCGGGCGGAGGCCCGGTCAACGCGCTTGCCACAATGGTCGAGGGAATGAACGTTCCCGGTGTGGCAGAATCGCTCGAGGCGGCCGGCTCTGACTGGGGCACGTTCCGGGCAACGTTGTACAAGGTCTTTGCCGCATCGGCGGCTCTCACGGTTGAGGCACTGGGTTCGGAGAAGGTTGAGCAGATGAAGCAGGACACGACTCAGTCCGGCAAGAGGACGTTGGAGAGTTTCCAGGCCATCAAGGGAGCCTGCTCGGCTTTGCCGGCTGCGAACATCAAGGTCGTGAGGAATCACCAGCAGGAACTCCAGGCGTTTGGTACACTGGGACGGTAGCGTCAGCCGCGGGGAGTTTCGGCGACACGGCTCTAGTCCGCCCGCCCATTTGTCACGTCTTCCCCATTGACACCCCCGCCCGCGAGTCTTAGAATCGAGCCATGCCCGAGCCGAGTCCGGCATTGACGAAGACGGGTTCAGTATGCGGTGAGGAAGCTCGATGACCGACCAGCCACGCCGCTGGTACTTGAGCGTCTGCGGGCTCGACTGCGGCAAGTGCACCATCCATCTGCGCACGAAGGAAGAGCTGGACTACTGGAAGTCCCAGAACGCGGACCTGGACAAGGTCCGCTGCGGCTTTTGCCGCTCTGAACGTAAGGAAGGCAGCCACTGGTCATGGGACTGCAAGCTGATCGAATGCTGTGTTGACAAGAAGGGGTTGGAGTTCTGCGCCGAGTGCACCGACCTGGATTCCTGCGCTCTGGTCAAGGAGTTTGTCGAGTCCCACGAACACCATCGCGATGCCGTTGTGCGACTCCATGAGATGAAGCAGGTCGGCGTGGAGCGCTGGCTGTCGCTTCACGGCTACGGCTAGGCTAGCCGTGGTTGACACGGAGGTCCTTCTGCGGTAGAACTGCGCGTGCTTGAAAGCCGCGGAAGCCGGACCACCACCCCGCACTTCCTGCTGCGCGTGAGTCAACGATGAATATCAGGGACGGTATTGCCGATTGCGTTGGCAACACGCCGCTTGTCTATCTGAAGCGGCCCGGCACCGGCGGCGCGGCGGTCGCGGCCAAGCTTGAGATGTTCAACCCGTACAGCATCAAGGACCGGCCGGTGCTCTGGATGCTGCGCGAGGCCGAGCGCCGCGGGCAGGTGAAAGAGGGCACGACCATCATCGAGGCGTCGAGCGGCAACACCGCCATCGCCCTGGCTTCGTTCTGCGCGACGCGCGGCCGGCGGCTCGTAATCTGCATGTCCGAAATCCAAAGTATCGAACGGCGGAAGATCCTCTCGGCGCTCGGGGCCGAGCTCGTTTTGACCCCGGCCGACAAGGGGACTCGCGGCGCGAGGGAACGGGCAAAGCAGTTGAGCGAAGAGATTGAGGATTCGTTCTACATCTGCCAGCATTCGAATCCGGACAATCCGAAGGCCCATGCCGAAACCACCGCCGAGGAGCTCTGGCGCGATACCGATGGCCGCATTGACGCGTTCGTGGCCGGGCTGGGAACGACCGGGACCGCGATGGGAGTATCGCGAGTAATCAAGCCCCGGCGGCCCGGTTTTCGGATGATAGGCGTGGAGCCTGAGAAGGCGCCGATGCTTTCGCGCGGCGTGTGGGCGCCGCACCGGATGATGGGCACCTCGCCGGGCTGGGTCCCCGACGTCTTCGACCCGGCCCTGGTTGACGAAATCGTGACCGCTTCCGAGGAGCAGGCGTTCGCCGGTTGCCGCCGGCTTGCGCGTGAGCACGGTATTCTGGCCGGCATCACGTCCGGGGCCACGTCACATGCCGCCTTGCTGCTTGCCGAGCGGGCGGAGTTCGAGGGCAAACTGATTGTCTGCATGGCCGCCGACTCGGGTGAGCGCTACCTGAGCGTCGAAGGTCTGTACTGAGCCGTCACGCCGCGGCCGCAGGCCGCGAGTTACCAGTGACCAGTTTCCAGTTGCCAGTCATCGAACTCCGAACTTCTGACCCAGCCGTCAGCCGCAGGCCGCCAGCTGCCGGCTCCTCCCCGCCCCACCTGACCGGCTGAAACGCCCGCGCGGTCTTGACTGTCGGACTGGACGAGGCTATTATTGCCCCGTGTGGTTGAGACAAACAGGATGACACCTTTGCGGGTTGGGAAGCAGCTGTTCGGCCGTCCCGGCATTGCCCCGCAAAGAGGCAGACGTGGCTGAAGAGAAACCGCTCCGCGATTTCTACGCAGTGCTGGGAGTGGACCGCGACGCCAGCGACAACGAGATCCGCGCGGCATACATCGAGCTCGTGAAGTCGTCCCACCCGGACCGGCTGGGAACTTCCCCCAGCGCGTCGGAGTGGAAGGAGGCAAACGAACAGCTTGCCCAGTTCAACGAGGCATTCTTCGTTCTGGGCGACCCGGTCAGACGCAAGCAGTACGACAGCGGACGTGCACCGGAGGCCGGCGCCCCTCCCGAGGAAGAACAGCCCCCTCGGGAGCAGATGTACATCATCGTCACCGGGAGCTCGATGCCGGACCGGAATCGTGTCATAAAGGCGCTGCTCAACGACCACGTCATCACCGCCTACCACTCGTATATCACTCACTGCATATTCTGCACCTCCAACCTTACGGCAACCGACATATCCAACAGCATTGTGAAGAACTTCGGCGCGTCGAACAACCCCGTATTCCTCGTGACCGAAGCCTCCGGCGAAATCAAGGGCCGGTTGTCGATGGGCGCATGGCAGTTCATCAGGAAGAGCACCCAGGCGTCCGTCCGTGGATGGAAGTGAAGCAAGAGCATCGTGAGGAACACCAAATGCACCGTCTACATTGGTGCTAGACGCGGGCGGACCTGGGCCTACTGCCGGGACAAGGACGGATGGACACAGACCGGGCCAACCGGTAAGGTCCGGCGCCTCACCGCCGAGCAGCTCCTGTCGCACATCTTGCCGCCGCTCGCAGACCGGAGCCCCGCCCTCGTCCGCGTAGCCCCGGATAGCGCCGGGATGAGGCGGCGCCTGGTCGCCGGGATGACCGGCAGGCGGCAGGGACAAGTGAAGAGCAATGCGGGAAGTGGTAGGACCCACGCCCGAGAGCCATAACTATCCGAGCTTCGCCTCTCGCTGACTCGTAGCTGCCGCTCCTGCCCCCCGGCTGCTGACCCCTGACCCGCCCCATCCTCGGATTTGACTTCGCGGCCGGGCGAGAATAGACTCGACCATTAGCGCCATGCGGCTGCACGCCGTATTCAAAAAGGAGGTTCGATGCATGCCATCATTCTCGCCGCGCTGGTCGCGGTGAACGTCAGTTCTCACATCGACTCGGTCGTGGTCTATCCCGACCAGGCGATGGTAGTCCGCAAAGCGACCGCCGGTGTGAGCGGCTCAACCCAGCTCGTGTTCGCCGGGCTGCCCGGCATCCTCGATGACAACTCGGTCCGCATCCGCGTACCCGGTCTGAAACTGGGCGAAGTACAGGTGAAGCCGAGCTACATCGCCGAGCCGACGCCGCGAGTGAAGCTGCTTGAGGATTCGTTGAAGAGGCTCGACCGCCAGGCCAAGGTGCTCGCCAATGAGAAGGCGATGCTGGCGGCGAAGATGGAGTTCCTTGCATCGGTGAAGGCTGCCGGGCCGGACCAGATGTCGAAGGAGCTGTCCGACGGCAAGGTGGACCCGGACAACTGGAACGCGGCCATCGGCTTCCTCGGCACCCAGATGATGGCGGTGAGCGGACGCCAACTCGACTTGGACGAGCAGGCGTCCGAGCTTTCCCTCGTGCGCCGTGCCGTGGCGCGGGAGCTGGCCGACGTGCGGGCACGGGTGGAGAACCGGAAAACCGTAGTGGTTGACGTGGCCGCGGCCGAGCCGGGCAGCTACGACGTAACCCTTGGCTACCGGCTGCCGGGCGCGGTGTCGTGGGAGCCTTACTACGAGCTGCGGGCGATGCCCGCCGACGAGACCGTGACGCTCGCCTACTACGTACGGATGGAGCAGAGCACTAACGAGGACTGGAACAACGTCGCGATGATGCTCTCGACCGCGCGGCCTTCGGCCGGCGGCGTTGCGCCCGAACCGCGGCCGTGGTACGTTGACCTGGCCGAGGCGCAGAGCTACAAGCTCATCACGAGGCAGAAACGCGCGTTGAGTCAGTTGGCCGGACTACAGGCCGGCACCGAAGACTATCACCGGGGGGTAGCTGCGCAGACCGCCATCCCGCAGGCCGTGCCGGTCGAGGCCGGCATCTCGCTTCAGTACGCGATGCCCGGCCGCATCACCCTGAAGAGCGGCGAGGACCCGAAGAAGTTCTTCCTGACCGATACGAAGATGGCCGCCGGGTTCAGCTACTACGCCTACCCGCGGGTCCGCACTGCGCCCTACCTGCGCGCCAGCGTGCAGAACGGCTCCGACTTCGTCTTCCTGGCAGGCAAGGCGAACACGTATGTCGGCGACGAGTTCACCGGCAGCACGAGGCTCTCCAATGTCGCGCCCGGCGAGTCGGCCAGCCCGAGTCTCGGCGTCGACGACCGGATGAAGGTCCACCACCAGCGCACCCGGCTGCTCACGTCGCGCTCCGGCCTCTTCTCCAAGCGCACCCGCACCGAGTTTGGGTTCAAGACCACCATCGAGAACTACCACACGAAACCGGTGACGATGACGCTCGTCGAGCAGATACCGACTTCGGCCAACAGCGGCATCAAGGTCGGCCTGACCAAACTCGAACCGCGGGGTTGGGTGCAAAACAAGGACAACGGGACCTACACGTTCACGTTCGAGATGAAGCCGCAGGAGAAGCTGGTCGTGAACATCAGCTATGTCGTCGAGTACCCGACCGCGACGAAGGTTGCCGGGCTGTTCGACGCCATCAACCCGGCGCGTTCGCTCGAACTGAACCGAATGTACGACAAGCAGCAGATGAAGAAGAAGTAGCCGAATTGCCTCCAGGCGTTTCTCTGGTAGAATACCAGCCATGAACCCGCTGATATTCAGAGAGTACGACATCCGCGGCATCGCGGAAACTGAGCTGCCTGACGACGAGGTGTATCGGCTTGGCCAGGCCTTTGGCAGTTACGCACTCGAGCATGGCGCGACGTTCTGTCCGGTTGGCCGCGACATCCGGCTTTCCGGCCCGCGCATCCAGAAGGCGCTGACTGACGGCCTGCTCTCGACCGGGCTCGATGTCATAGACATCGGCGTGCTGCCGACGCCGGTTTTCTATTTCTCGCAGTTCTTCCTCGATTCCCGGGCCGGGATGATGGTGACCGCCAGCCACAACCCGCCGCAGTACAACGGGTTCAAGGTGGGGATGGAGAAGACGACCATCTACGGCGAGGAAATCCAGCTTCTGCGCCGCCTGATGGAGTCAGGCAGGTTCAAGCAGGGCAAGGGCAAGCCGAGCTCGAGGGATGTCATTCCGGCCTACCTCGAAACGGTCCGGTCCAAGGTGTGTATCCCCAACCCGCTCCGCGTGGCGTTCGATCCGGGCAACGGCGCCGCCGGCGTACTGCTCGAGCGGCTCTTTGCCGGCACCAAGGTCAGCCCCGAGTACATCAACCTGCAGCCGGACGGCAACTTCCCGGCCCACGTACCTGACCCGACCGTCCCCAAGTACATGAAGCAGTTGACCGACCTGGTACTGGCCAGAGGCTTTGACTGCGGCATCGGGTATGACGGCGACTCCGACCGCATCGGCGCCATCGACGAAAAAGGAAAATCGGTGTACGGCGACCGGCTGCTCGGTATCTGCGCAACCGAGGTTATTCAGAAGCACCCGGGCGCAAAGATAGTGTTCGAGGTGAAGTGCTCGCAGGCGCTGGTGGAGTACCTCGAGCGTATCGGCGGCACGCCGCTGATGTGGAAGACTGGTCACTCGCTCATCAAGGCCAAGATGAAGGAAGAGGGGGCTCTGCTCGCGGGCGAGATGTCGGGCCACATGTTCTTCGCGGATGACTACTATGGATACGATGACGCCCTGTTCGCGTCGCTGCGCCTGCTCAGCATCATGGCATCCACCGGCCGCAAGCTGTCCGAACTGGCAGCCGAGATGCCCAGCTACCCGGTCACGCCAGAACTGCGCGCTGACTGCCCGGACGACCTGAAGTTCAAGATTGTGGACGAGCTGCGCGACTACTTCAAGGCGCAGTACAAGGTCATCGACATCGACGGCGCTCGCGTCGTCTTTCCGGACGGCTGGGGACTCATACGCGCCTCGAACACGCAAGCGGTGCTGGTCCTCCGCTTCGAGGCGAAGACCGAGCAGCGGTTGGCTGAGATCCGTCAACTCTTCTATGACCAGCTGGCCGAGTACCCGCAGGTGAAACTGCCGGAATAGGAAAGCCTGAAGGACGAAGTCCTAGGTCGAGCTGAAGCTCGAATGCCCCGGCCATTCTTGCTCTCCGGTCTCATCATTGCCTCGTCATTTGGATTTGCTGGTTGACCGCTGTGCAGCAGCAAGGCGGCCCCGGAGGGCCGCCTTATAGCCCCATGCGGATTTGAACCGCAGTCTCCTGGCTGAGAACCAGATGTCCTAGGCCAGACTAGACGATGGGGCCGTGCCGCAGAATACTAATCCGTATCAGGCCCGAGTCAAGCAACGCCAGCGGAAGCCGACTTGCAGTATGGAGGAGAAAGGGAAGCTAGGCCTGCTGGGTGCCGGCCGCACGCTTGCCCTGCTTCTTGCGCACGTGCTGCCCCTTGTATCTGATACCCTTGCCCCGGTAGACGTCGGGCGGCTTGGTGCTCTGAATGACGGCGGCAAGCTGACCGACCGCATGGCGGTCAGACCCACTCACGGCTATCTCGAACATCTGCAGTTTGGTGTCGTCCGGGTCAGGCTTCTGGTTGATGTCCAACGTTATCCCGGCGGGAGCGACGAAGTCAACCGTGTGCGAGAAGCCACAGCTGAGCTGTACGCCTTCCTTGGTCTTCTGCGCTTTGTACCCCATGCCTCGCAGCTCAAGCACCTTCTGGTAGCCCTGCGTCACCCCGACGAAGGCGTTGCCGAGGTGTGCCCGCAGCGAACCGACGTGAGCGCGTACGCCCGCTGATTCGGAATCCACCGCCACCTGGCCATCCGCCACCTTCACGGTCAGCCCGGCAAGTACCGGCACTGTCAGCGTACCGAGCTTGCCTTTGACGGTCACATGGCCGGGCTGAACCTTGACTTCCACACCGGCTGGGACTGCCAACGATCGGTATGATTTGGCCATGGTTACCAGACCTTGCAGAGAGGTTCGCCACCGACGCGCTTGCAGCGCGCGTCGCGGTCGGTAATGACTCCCCGCGACGTCGTCAGGATCGCAACGCCCAGACCACCTATGATCTTGGGTATCTCGTCGGCCCCGACATACAACCGTCGGCTCTGGCGCGAGAGCAACTCGATGCCGCGGATCACCGAGGCGCCGTCCTCGTCGTATTTCAGACTGATGATGATGCGCTTGCCGAGGCCTTCGCCTTCAACCTGGAAGTTGCTGATGAAACCCTCCTCCAGCAGTACCCGCGCCAACTCGTACTTCATGCGCGCGTAGGGCGCGGAGACTTCCTTCTGCCGGATGCGGAAGCCGTTCCGGATGCGGGTCAGGAAATCAGCAAAGGGATCCAAGACTCCTCCTCACCAGGTCGCCTTGCGCACGCCCGGAATCTCGCCGCGCAACGCCAGTTCGCGGAAGCAGAGCCGGCAGAGCATGAACTCCCGGTATATGGCGCGCGAGCGGAAACAACGCAAGCAACGGTTGTGCTTGCGCACCTTGAACTTGCGCTCCTGTTGCGACTTGACGATCCAGCACCTTCGCGCCATCGCTACTTGCCCTTGGCGAACGGCAGCCCCAACTCGGCGAGCAGGGCCCGTGCCTCATCGTCGTGCTTGGCGGACGTGTGAAAAGTAACGTTCATGCCAAATACCTTCTTCACCTTTGACACTTCCAGTTCCGGGAATATCGCCTGTTCCTGCAGTCCCATGCTGTACCCGCCCCGCCCGTCAAAGGAGTCCGGCTTGAACCCCTGAAAGTCACGAATCCGGGGCGAGGCGAAGTTGAACAGCCGGTCGATGAACTCGAACATCCGGTCCCCGCGAAGTGTCACCTTCACGCCGAGCGGCAGTCCTTTACGGATCTTGTACGTCGAGAGGGCACGCTTCGCCACGGTGCGGCAGGACCGCTGTCCGGTAACGGTGGCGACGTCCTCGCTGATCAGGTCCAGCACCTTGACGTCGGCGACCGCATCCTTGGTCGTCGTGTTGACCACAACCTTCAGCAGACGCGGCACCTGGTGCCGGTTCTTGTATCCGAAGCGCGCGGTCAGCGCCGGCACGACGCGCTTAGAGTAGTCCTGCTTCAACCTCGGCGTCATGCGTCTATGATCTCGTCGCACTTGCGGCAGATGCGCACGCGCCGGCCGTCGTGGGGCTCCCGCCTGACCCGGGTCCGCTTGCCGCACTTCGGGCAAAGGAGGGCGATATTCGATACATCCAGTGCGTTGGGCAGGTCGACAATCCCGCCCGGCTTGCCCGTGCCCCGGGCCCGCTGGTGCTTCTTAGCGAGGTTGAGTCCCTCGACAAAAACACGATAGCGGCCGCTGTCCTTGGCGAGCTTTAGCCGCAGAATCTTGCCGCGCCGACCCCGCTCTTCACCGGTGATGACCTCCACCAGGTCGCCCTTGCGCAGGTACATCTCAAACCACCTCAGCGGCAAGCGACACTATCTTCGTGTACTTCCGCTCACGCAACTCACGCGCCACCGGCCCGAAGACACGGGTCCCCTTGGGTTCGCCCTTGTCGTCCACCAGCACGCAGGCGTTGTCGTCAAACCGAACATAGGTCCCGTCCGGTCGACGGTGCTCTTTGCGACAGCGCACCACGATCGCCTTCGACTTGTCGCCGCACTTCACCGTGCCGTTCGGCAGCGCGTCCTTGACCGTCACCATGACCGTGTCGCCGAGCCAGCCGAATCTGCGCCTCGATCCCCCGTAGACCCTGATGACCATCGCCAGCCGGGCCCCGGAATTGTCGGTCACGACCAGCCGGCTGAAATCCTGAATCACAGCTTCTTCACCACCCGCCAGCGCTTCAGTCCCGACATCGGCCTTGTCTCGATCAGTTGCACTCGGTCACCCTCGCGGCACT
>Ga0163203_1000477_pt1 | contig 10885 bp, 9 predicted proteins | sample PL_2010_330m_FD_113534 | JGI IMG/M metagenome (GOLD analysis project Ga0163203, IMG submission 113534) | Freshwater microbial communities from Powell Lake, British Columbia, Canada to study Microbial Dark Matter (Phase II) - PL_2010_330m | ecosystem: Environmental > Aquatic > Freshwater > Lake ... | reverse complement strand
TGGTGTTTCAGTGAGAACGCCAACCCTTTCGCGAATTGCCCGATTGTCGCGCCCAATCTCTAATCCAACGATAGTTGCTTTGCCACTAGTTGGGGCGATCAATCCCGAAAGCATGCGCACAGTAGTAGTCTTGCCGGCGCCGTTCGGTCCAAGAAACCCGAATACCTCACCCTTATTCACCTCTAAATCGAGGTCATTCACCGCTGCTATGGCGCCAAAGTTTCGCGCAAGGTGCTCTGTTTGGATCACGCTGCACTGTTCTTGCTTCACTTGATCCATAACCTCCTTTCCATCAAGAAGACATCTTCGGTGGCAAAGACTCCATCCTTACGATACCTTCACAGTTAGGATGTTACAGAAAGCTTGTTGGGATAGCAATGTCTTCTTGTCACCCGCCTTGGAGCCACACATTTGGTCCGCTCCGGTGCCACGATTCCCGTTCCTTCACCCCTTACATGACAACAGGCTCTGCCACTACTAAGCAGAGCCCGCTACTATTACGTCATATGCTTGCTAAGCATCTTACACAAAGATAGGGAAAATCGGGAAGAGCGAAGCAAATACAAGCGCGATTACTGACATCAGCTTTATCAAGATATCAAGTGATGGACCAACTGTGTCCTTCAATGGATCTCCAACGGTATCACCAATGACGCCCGCTGCATGTGCTTCGGAGTTCTTGCCTCCGAAATGACCCTCTTCAATATACTTCTTAGCGTTATCCATTGCGCCGCCAGAATTCCCGCAGAAAATAGCCAGCTGGATAGCCGACAGAAGGGCACCTACTAAGAACCCACCAAGGGCATAGCGGCCAAAAATCAAACCAAATACAATCGGAGTTAGGACAGCGATTGCCGCCGGAAGGAACATTTTATGGAGTCCTCCATGCGCGGTAATACTGATGCAGCGTTTGTGGTCAGCCATGGCTTCACCGCTCATGATTTTTGGATTCTCCTTAAACTGACGCCGAATCTCCTCAACAAGGATCGCAGACGTACGGCTCACTCCGCGAATAAGGAGAGCGGAGAATACATATGGAACCATTGCTCCAAGCATCAAACCAGCGATAACATACGCTCCAACCATGATCGGACTCCCGGATGGAGAAAACTGAGCAGCTATTTGCCCCACAATCGGTAGCTGCGGTTGAACAACTTTGTCTGCGGTGCCAATAGCTGACCACATAAATGCAGCAATTAGACCCAATGCAGCGAAAGCGGCCGATCCGATGGCAAATCCTTTTCCAATTGCAGCTGTCGTATTTCCTATCGAATCCAGTTTATCCGTTCGTTCCCGAACCTCGGGCGGAAGTTCAGCCATTGTAGCAATCCCACCTGCGTTATCGGCTATCGGGCCATAGGTGTCTACGGCAACAGTCATTCCAACAAACGAAAGCATACCCATCGCTGTAAACGCCACTCCAAACAGTCCGCCCAGCTCATAAGAGATTACCGTAGCTGCAGCAATAGTGAGCACTGGCAGGAAGGTACTGATCATTCCCAGTGCCATTCCCTCGGTAATCCCTACCGCCGGCCCGTCCTGGTTCATTCTCGCAAGCTCACGTGTTGGCTTATAGCTAGTTGATGTGAAGTATTCGGAGAAGAAACCTATTGCGATCCCAGCAGCAAGGCCGAGGATTACCTCGCCGAGAATATTCCAACCTAGCGGTGATAACCAGCAGAAAAGTAATGTTGTTAGCGCAGTAATAACTGCAGCTAAGCGCGTCGCGTTCATCAACACCTGTTCCATTCCTTCTTGGCGTTTACTGAATCGAATATAGAGCATCGCCAATAAACTCGAAAACAACCCCCCGGCAACGATCATCAATGGAGCAATAAAAACCCACCAGTATGTTGTCTCATTCAAGCCTGCACTAAGTCCAAGATGCCAAATGAGTCCCTGGATACTCTCATTCCCACGCCCAACAAAGATATAAAGAGCCATGACAATTACCGAGATAATAGCTCCGATGAACGATTCCAGAAGATCGGCTCCTAATCCTCCAACATCGCCCACGTTGTCACCAACATTATCCGCAATTGTTGCCGGATTCCGGGGATCATCCTCAGGAATGTGCATTTCCACCTTCCCAACCATATCGGCAGCCATGTCAGCCGCCTTTGTGTAAATTCCGCCTCCAACACGGTCGAATAAGGCAACCAACGACGCCCCCATCGAGTAGGCACTAACGATCAGTGCCCCGCGAATAAAGTTGACTCCCAGTGACTTCACTCCAAAGAGGTATCTCGTCTCGATGTGCAGTGAGACCGGGTCATACCACTTCCTAAATACAACTACAACAATAACAAGACCGGCCAATGCTAATCCAGCTACAGATAACCCCATAACACTTCCACCACAGAATGCAACACTGAGCGCATCCCTGAACGAAGTACGCGCCGCGTGCGTTGTACGAGCGTTGGCATGGGTTGCCGCGTTCATTCCAATGAATCCCGCAGCCATCGAAAGGATAGATCCAATCCAGAACGCTACCGCAATCTCCCAATAGAACAAGATCCACAATATGGCACCAATAATGAGGATAGTAATTCCCATTACGCGTGCCTCCTCCAGCATGAAGGTAAACGCACCTGAACGAATATACCCCTGCACTTCTTTCATCCGATCAGTGCCCTGTGCTTTGGCCACCACCGAGCGGTTAAACAAGAAAGCGCTTACCAACGCCAATACCGATATTGCAGCCGGTATGACAATTAGAACAGTCATCTCACTACATACACCCCTTTTTTAGAGTGAGTTTATCGTTTGCCAGGTCTCTAACAAAGAGCCACTCCTAGTACAAAAAACTGAGTCATTCTACTACATGATCTAGGTGGGTTCAACGCTGCTTGTCTATTCCGAGTTAACGCCAGACTCTTTTTCGCGCGCTGCCTATGCGAGTATTGAAAAGCTTTCTGCGCGCAGCAAAATAAGCTTCTCTCTCTTCACACTAACACACAATGCTCGCAAACAGACACCTGTCCTAAGAACAAGCGACAAAAGATCTCTGCTCCCCGCCTACACGTCCTTTGCAATGGTGTCTACATCTCTACCCTTAAGCTTGTGGGATAAATGTATCTACCAAGGAGAAACAGTGATGTGTGCACTGCGGAATTCTTGCCGTTGTCCCTCTTATTTGGGCCACGAAATCAGCATCACAGGGTATGGGATGCGATGCTTTTCTTCTCTGCCTTGTTGTGTAGCAGAAGCTATGTCAGTAAACTACTCGGAGTACAATCACTATGAACAATCAAGGAGAGCGGCTACAGCGTTTCCGACTAGTACAAGGATGGACTAAGCGAGTTATGGCAAACCAATCCATCAGTCAAACCTATTCACCAAGGATGCGGAAAGGGTTTGTTAAGCAATGACAAGAATCAATCGCGTGGCCCTCACAGGGTTCAAATCCTTTCGGAAGAAAACAGTAGTCCCATTCTTCGACGGTCTGACCGCTGTTGTTGGAGAAAACGGTTCTGGGAAGTCAAATCTCTTTGACGCTATCAGTTTTGTTATGGGAAGGAGATCTTCGCAGTTACGATCCGATAGAATGGAACACCTGATTTTCAATGGTGGAGAAAAATATTCTCCCGCCCAAGCCGCCGAAGTTATTCTTCATCTTAGCAACACCGATCATGTATTCGATCACCTCCTTACAAATGGTGATTCCCCACCAGAGATCACTATCGGCCGTCGTATCAGCCATGGCGCTTCTTCCTATTACTTCATGGGTAAGGCTTGCTCGCGAGCAATGATTGACCGAGTATTGGTACAAGCAAAAATAGACCCTGATGGACAACAGCTGATCGCCCAAGGAACACTCACCAAAGTGATAAAAGACAACGCAGTAACACGCCGCCAAATCATCGATGACATCTGTGGTATTGCTACCTATGACGAGAAACGAAAGAAGGCGATCGTTGAGCTCAAAGAAGTGAAATCTAAGCTAAATACCCACCGTATCATTCTGGCGGAACGCCGCCGCCGACTCCTCTCTCTTTCACGGGAACGGGATGCAGCACTGGAATATCAACGCATGACTCAAGAATTGGATCGCTTAGAAGCATCCATCCGATACTCAAAGCGAAAGAAAGCCGAGGAGAAGCTCCTTCTCTCCGAAAAGGAATGCGCTCAAATCTCAGGGCGCATAAGGACGCTACAGGAAGAGGTAGAGAAACTTGATCTCCAAATTGAGAATAAGGAGTGGGAACTTGAAAGCGTTCAAGAAGAGCTGGAAAACGACGGACAAATTGATCTGATTAAGGAAGTTGAGCACCTGCGATCGGAACTGTCACGAAAGCAGGGGGAGATCGATTTGAAACGCCAGCAAGCCACTAATCTCCAGCAGATGATAGATGAAGTAGCACGGATCAAAGCCGCCGAAGAGGCACGGACCAAAACAGCAGCAAGACGCAGTGGTGCTGTGCAAGCCATACTTGAGCACAAGCGTAGCGGAGTCTACGGAACCATTGCATCAATCGCAAGACCCAATTCTGGTTTCGAGATACCTTTTGAGACAGCAGCTGGAGGCCACCTGAACGACATCGTTGTTGACTCACGTGAGACAGCAATCAACTGTATCAACTATCTGAAGGAGAATAATCTTGGCCGTGTACGCATCCTCCCATTGCGCAGGCTAGTCACACGACCCAAAAGCCTTGCCTCAGCCGATGCCCTTAGGCTACCAGGAATTATTGATTATGCAATCAACCTCGTTGATTTCGATCCCAAATACCGCCGTGCATTTGAATACATACTGTACGATACAGTAGTCAGTGAGAACCTTGAAGCACTGCGAGATATCGATGGAGTACGTGCAGTAACCCTGGACGGCGACTTGCAGAGTAAGGGAGGAGCACTCACTGGTGGCTCGCGAATAAGCACAAAGAAAGAGAAACCAGGGATAAGAGTACCCGCAGATTCAACTTTTGATACGGCAAGGAAGCGTCAACAAATCTCCAAAATAGGAAGAGAGATCATCGACCTAGAGGAAAAGATCGAGGAGTTGACTGACGAGCTCCAGCGCAAAGAGCAGGAGCTCTCCGGACAGCAACAGCAATCCATCCTAGCAAAGGGCGAAACAACTACACGTAGCGACGATCTGCACGCGTTGCGCGACAAGCGCCGAGAAACGTATCGTCAATTGGAAAACATGCGACGTGGTCTTACACGTTACGAGCGCGAGGAAGCACAGGCAAGAGCAGAATTAGAAGCCTTTGGAAAAGAAGAACAAGATGATTCTTACTATGTCAAAGACTCCTTAAGACAACTAGAACAACTAGCCCAAAAGAATAGAAAAGAGCTCCGGGGATTGGAACCCATAAATATGCGCGCAATCGACGAATACAAAGCCTATGAACAGGAATTCGACCTACTTAGCGAGCGTGTAACCGCCCTTCAGACTGAGAAACACGAGATAGAAATACTCATTGGCCAGATTGAGCAGCGCAAGAAAGAGCTCTTCCTTTCCACTCTAACGCAGATCAATGAGCAGTTTAAGCGTATCTTCCATGAGTTATTCGAAGGTGGCACCGCGTCACTGGAACTTGAAGAGCCAGAGAATATCAATTCGGGACTCCTGATCAAAGCAAACCCACCAGATAAGGAACCAGACCTGATTGATTCACTATCTGGCGGGGAGCAAACCTTAGTTGCAACAGCATTTATCTTCGCCTTGCAGGAATATCAGCAAGCACCGCTCTTCATTCTGGACGAGATCGACGCTGCACTAGATCTCGTAAACATCACGCGACTCGGGCGAATGTTGCGATATTACGCCGAGCGTATTCAGGTGATCGTTGTCTCACACAATGATGAAACAATTCGCCATGCAGACCGAGCCTACGGAGTAACAATGAAGAATGGAGTCTCCAAGATTCTGGCCCTTAAGTTAAATTGAAGAAAATGATGAAACAAGTATCAATCACCAAGATCCCAGTTGATGAGCTGGTAGGTAAGAGCTGGCAAGAGGTCCTGGCCTGCCTAACTGCAGATATGGACCCGTGGAGCATCGACATAGCGCAACTTGCTCAGCGCTATCGCTCTTACATCGCGTCATTAAGTCAACTCCACTACGAAGTCTCGGGGCAAATGGTTCTGACTTGCTCAATCTTGCTGCGCATGAAGTCAGACATCCTTCTCGAAATGGGCCGCCCCGCTGAGCGAAATGAATTACTTGATGAACTAGAGGAAGCAGTCGAGGAAGCAGCTAGCGAATGGGAGGAACCTCTTGTACCCCCAGAGTTCTCCCTTCCGTTACGGCGTTATACACGACGACACGTCACCATTACCGACCTGCGGATTGCCCTTAGCAACGCAATGAAAGTAACACGTCGCCGAATACAGCGTCATCAAGGGGAAGAAGATGAGGACGATCTTGGCTATCTTCAAGCAGAAGATGAAGATATCTCAGAGCGCTTGCACGGCCTTTTCTCGACTATTAGGAAAATGCTCTCAGGCAGAAAGACTCTGAGTTTTTTCCGCTTGCTCAGACAAGGAGATAAGGAAGAAAGGGTACGCAGATTCCTCGAGGTTCTACATCTCATTGCTCAGGGAAAGATCTCTTGTGAGCAAGAGGAGTTTCTCGGCGACATTCTGATTAGTATCGAGGAAGGAGTTTAGGGTTTGAGTGCAAATATACAAAAGCCACATGACAAGGGGTTGTTGGAAGCGGCCCTATTCCTTGCTGATAGGCCTCTTTCAGTCAAAGAGTTGGCAAGAATTCTTGGCTCTGATTCTGCCCACTGCACTAGAGATCTCCTGAGTGAACTTCAAAATGACCTCAACTCCGATGCACACGGAGTTGAGTTGTCAATAAACGAAGAGAAAGCCCTATTACGCGTGAAACATGGCTATGTCGATGCTGTTGCTCACCTTGCTCGCCATCAGGATATTCCTCGACCCATTCTACGGAGCCTGGCAATGATCGCCTATAATCATCCTATGACCCAGTCTGACCTAGTAAAGGCACGCGGGAATAAGGCCTACGAACATGTTCGAGAATTGATCAATAGAGATCTTATTCACGCCGATAAACAAGGCCGTACGCTCCTCTTGCACATAACTGACAACTTCTTACACTATTTCGACCTCAGTAGTGCTGAGGAATTCCGCTTTCATGTTGCTACCCCCTTGTCAAGCAATGACGGGCAATAACCTGGAACGCACGGAGGTGAGACAATGGAGAAATGGGAATGTACAGTTTGTGGTCACATATACGATCCTGCGACTGGCGACACCGCCACTGGAATAGACCCACAAACACCATTTGATGACCTTCCCGATGAATGGACTTGCCCCGAGTGTGGTGCAGAGAAGGACACCTTCGAAATGATCTAGTGTGTCTGGAATTCTTGTCCACAGTTATCCCAAACAGTGACAAGGGAGGGATCTAGGGGGAGGGGGGAGAGATGTTATCCTTATTACCGACAAATCACATGCGAGGTGCTATAGTCTCTAAGTTAGGGTGTAAGACCCCCTCATCTTTTTTCACCACCCGGAGAGGGCGACCAGGCACTCCGGCCTGATCGCCCTTGAACCTTATCCTGGAAGAAACCGCACAATCGCTCGATTTACCACGTAGACTATCATCACTAATAGTGGATACAGAATAACAAGTGACAAGGCAAGTGGAAATACTTGAAACATTTCCTTCTTTCTCTTCCCGGGCCAAGCAAACCCATCTGCAAACAGGTACCTAATTGGCGGCCATGGATGATCCCATCGCTGTTCCATATTCTCGCTTATCATGAGGATAAGTGCTCGAAATGGAGATCGGCCTATCGCAAGCTGTCGGAATACAAGAAACAAGCCTATAAGGAAGACTATATATATGAGAAGAGGAGTCTCCCCGCCCACATCTGCAATTACGTTGAATAGACTATGCAGGACCACCGCAAGAACGAATCCGCTGCAGAACCAGACCAGTCGCAAGAGCTGCCCCGTAGAAAAACGAGCTTTCCCAATAAGGTAGCCAGCAAGCCCATCAAACAAGACATGCCCGGGAAAAGCGCGCGCCAACGCAATCGAGTGTAATGCCTCTTGCAAGCGATCGATCTCCCCCGCTGTCCACAGCGGATAGCTGCCATGAAAGATATAACGGAAATCCTCATATACGCCAAAGCCAACTCCCAGGATTCCAAAATAGATTGCAATATCCATTGGTTCAGCTACATCGGAAAACCTGAACCGCCAGATTGTGGCTATCATTAGCAGGAACTTGACTCCCTCTTCAAGCAATCCGGTGCCTATGTGGCTAGAGAAAGCACCCGTACTTTGCGGCAACGGGACAAGGCCATTGATCACATCAACCAGGATTACGGCAAGCATTCCCAATACAAAGACCAGCGTCACGGTAATAGATGGAAGCCGCCGAAATGGATTGCTACGGTAGAGCACGAAAACATAGAGCAGTGACAAGCCGGCAGAAAGGTAAACTGACTGTACAAATAAGCTCACACTAACCTCCACCCAAACTACTAGTGGCCATCAGCTGGCTCAACTCTATTCACATGAGATGAAGAATATAGTGGCAATAGAAAAAGAAAACAGGCAAAGCAAACAACAGTCCATCGATTCGGTCAAGTGTGCCGCCATGCCCAGGAAGAAAGGTTCCTGAATCCTTCTCCCCAGCTGCTCTCTTGAGCTTAGACTCAAAAACATCCCCAAGCTGAACAGCCATTCCTACAACAAACGACGAGGCAATGATATGGGGAAATCCTGTCCAAAAAGCAGCCTGCTCCCACACTAGTGCAATTGAGGTACCCAATAGTGCTCCAATGACTGTCATTACAAATCCTCCGATCACTCCCTCCCAGGTCTTTCCAGGACTAACATATGGAAAGGCTTGATGACGACCAATAAGGCTTCCCAATATGTAAGCGCCTGTATCGTACCCCCAAACCATGAGCAAGAGGATAAGCGTGTATGAAACGCCAAGATGGCTGTAGATCAGATAAAAAAAGCTGAGTAACCAGGGAATGTACAACAGACCAAATACTCCGGCTATTGCCTGCATGAAGCCGGTCCGATGCGGAAGCTTGCCAAGATAGCGTAATACCTGGTAACTGATCGCCAAAAAGAGAACCACATCACCGTAACGACCGTCTAGAGCAACGTACCCAAAAACTAGAAGCGGGATCCAGATCAGGAATTCCGGCTGTGCTACTGAGATCCCTATCTTCTTCATTAGTTGCAGGTATTCTATCCCAGCAGGATACGCAACAATGAGAATCAAGATTCCTACGATCCACTCTATCTCAAACCGAGACCCAGCATAGAGAATCGCAAAAACGATTCCTCCGCCGAGCACACCGCTCACACTTCGCTTGACTACGTTCATACTATTTTTCCCCAGGCACAGTACCAAATCGACGATCTCTCTCTTGATAGACGGCAATGGCGCTCAACAGCTCTTCTGGAGCGAAATCCGGCCACAAAGTATCTGTGAAGTAAAGCTCTGAATATGCGGCTTGCCAGAGAAGGAAGTTGGACAGCCGCATTTCTCCACTTGTGCGAATAATAAGGTCAGGGTCAGGAATGTCCTTGCTATACAAGAACTTAGAGAATGCCTTTGAGTCAAGCAGCTTCAAATCAAGCTCTCCCAGCTGTACCGCTCGAGCAATCACCTGACAGGCACGAACGATTTCTTGTCTCGAACCGTAATTCAACGCAATGTTCAGATACAGACGATCATTCTTCGCTGTCTCTCCAATTGCGCGAGCAACGGTCTCTCGTACACGAACTGGGAGTCCTTTCACATCGCCGGATACGCAAAGATGTACTCCTTCGCTAATGAACTCCTGCAACTTCTCCGAGATGAATCGCTCTAGAAGATCCATTAGGAAATCCACTTCGGCCGCTGGTCGATCCCAGTTTTCAACGGAGAAAGCAAATAAGGTTAGGTATTTCAAGCCCAATTGCCTGCCCACAAAGCGGATCATGCGCTCGGCGGCTTGAGCACCAGCCTGATGACCAGCAGTGCGTACAAATCCTCGCCGTTTGGCCCAGCGCCCGTTTCCGTCCATAATAATAGCTACGTGATACGGAAGACCTCGCGCTTTCACCTCTTCAATTCCGATCACACAGCACCCCCAAGAAGCATGGTCTCGCTTCACGGATAATAGTAATTGATCCGGTAATAAGAAGGAAATCTTCTGTGCCTAGCGACGCACAAGCCACAGACACTCCATTCTTCACATCGGCTGACTCCACAACCACAGAATTCAATGAAGAGGCCAGCTGAGCCAAGTCCTTCACCGATGCCGCACGAGCACTATGTGATTGGGTCAGGGTAACCGTCTCAAAGCTGGGAAACAGGGTATTGCAGATAGGAATCACTTCCTTGTCGGCAAGAACGCCAAACAGCAAGTGGCGGTGTTCTTTCTCCGGCACGTAGCGCCTTACATCCTCGCGCAGCGCAAGTACACCAGGAAGATTATGAGCTCCATCAAGAACAATTGTTGGGCTGCGCTGCACCACCTCAAATCGACCAGGCCAGCGCACCTCAGCCAATCCACAGACTATGGCAGTGTTAGGAATAGTAAAGCCTGCCTTTCTCATAAGTTCAATCGCTTGTAAGGTGATTCTCAAATTCTCCAATTGATAACCGCCCAAGAGCGGAGAATCAATCCTTCTGGGCAAGTCTCCTTTACCTATCCTATAGCTAACATGTTCCCAGTCAAAGGCAATCCGTTCTATCTCAGGCTCCTCAAGCTGCACGAGCACTGCTTCACTGCGTCGACATTCTTCTATCACAACTTGCTCAACATCAGAGGGAAGCTTCCCAACAAGAAACGGAACCTGAGGTTTTCCGATCCCCGCCTTCTCCCAGGCGACCTGTAGAAGGGAGCTTCCCAATATTTGGAGGTGATCACGGCCAACATTAGTC
>Ga0163203_1000474_pt1 | contig 10903 bp, 14 predicted proteins | sample PL_2010_330m_FD_113534 | JGI IMG/M metagenome (GOLD analysis project Ga0163203, IMG submission 113534) | Freshwater microbial communities from Powell Lake, British Columbia, Canada to study Microbial Dark Matter (Phase II) - PL_2010_330m | ecosystem: Environmental > Aquatic > Freshwater > Lake ... | reverse complement strand
TTGTGGATCACGGTATAGGAAACCACCGTCCCCGTGCCCTCGAACTTGTGATCCTCCATGACGGTGTCCCGGCGGCAGTTGGGACAGATCTCTCTTGGTGGGAAGTAATACTCATCGCAGTTGGCGCAGTGGGTTCCGATCAGGTTGTACCGCTGGGGTATGTGTCTCCAGAAACGTGGTGCTGTGCTCATGGTCATATTTCTACCTCGACATAATATGGACCAGGGCGGTACCGCCGACACCGCCGACATTATGGGCCAGTCCTATCTCGGCACCCTCGACCTGGCGCTTTCCCGCCTCGCCCCGGAGCTGGAGCACCACCTCATAGGCCTGCTTGATCCCCGTGGCTCCCACAGGATGACCACAGGCCTTCAGCCCGCCGGATGAGTTGATCGGGGTTTGGCCGCCTATCCTGGTCAACCCCTCCTCTGCGGCCTTGCCACCTTCGCCCTTTTCCACGAAGCCAAGGTCCTCGATGGCCAGGATCTCACCTATGGTAAAGGCATCATGAACCTCTGCCAGATCGATCTCTTTCGTCTCGATACCAGCCTGTCTGAAAGCCGACCTGGCGGCGTAGACGGTAGCGTCCAGGGTGGTTATGTCCCTCCGGTCATGAAGAGCCAGGGTATCGCTAGCCTGGGCCGAGGCCAGGATCTTCACCGGGGTGTCGGTATACCGTTTTGCCACATCTGTTGGGGCCAGTATCACCGCTGCCGCGCCATCGGTGATGGGCGAACAGTCCAGCACGTGAAGCGGGTCGGCCACCATGGGCGAGTTGATTACCTTCTCCACCGTGACTTCCATGTGGTATTGAGAGATGGGGTTCATGTTCCCGTTGTGATGATTCTTCACGGCTACCTGAGCCAACTGCTCTTGCGTGGTCCCGTAACGATGCATGTGAAGCCTGGCCGTCATGGCATAGAGGGCGGGGAAGGTGGCCCCCACAAAGCATTCCCACTCTCGGTCGGCGGCCGAGGCCAGGGCGTCTGCAGCAGACCCACCAGATACGTCGGTCATCTTCTCCACCCCGGCGGCGATCACGACATCGCTGTACCCGCTGGCCACGGCCATAACCGCCTGTCTCAGGGCCAGGCCGCCTGATGCGCAGGCCGCCTCTACCCTGGTACTGGGGATGTGAAGCCTGGCAAGGCCTGCGCAGTCTGCTATAAGCGCACCTATGTGCTCTTGCTCTATGAACCGACCGCCGCTCATGTTTCCTACGTAGAGAGCGTCAATATCCTCGCCGCTGACGTTGGCGTCTTCCATGGCCGGAACTCCCGCATCCATCACTAAGTCGCGCAGCGAGTCGTCCCATCGCTCACCGAACTTAGAGCAGCCGATCCCGATGATCGATACAGATCTCATAGTCTCAACTTGCCTTTGTGTTTAGCGTACATGGCATAGTCCAGGTGCATGTTTCTATTATCTGACATATAATCTCTGACAAGAGGAACCCCGCCCTTTAGTTCGTCTATCTCGTCTTTCACCATTATGCTGAAGGCGTCGCTTCCCGCACCCGACCCGAAACTCACCGCGAATATGCGGTCCCCTGGCCGGGCAACGTCCAGGGTTGCAGCCAGCCCGATAAGGCAGGACCCCGAGTAGGTGTTTCCGATTTCGGGCACCACCAGCCCGTGATATATCTGTTCCTTGGTGAAGCCCAGCTGTCGTGCCACCCTCAAGGGAAACTTGCCGTTGGGCTGGTGGAAGACGGCATAATCATAATCTTCTGGAGACACGTCCATCTTTTGCATGAGCCCCCGGGCGGCGTTGGTCACATGCTTGAAATAGGCAGGCTCGCCGGTGAACCTCCCGCCGTGCTCCGGATAGGGTCTTCCCTCTCTCCTCCAGAAGTCGGGCGTGTCGGTGGTAAAGGAATAGAAGTCTTCGATCTCTGCGATCAGGTCGTCCTTCCCGATCACGTAAGCTGCCCCACCTGCCGCGGCGGTATACTCCAGAGCATCCCCTGGCGCACCCTGGCTGGTGTCGGATCCTATGGCCATCCCCAGATCGACCATCCCGGCGCTCACCAGGCCCAGACATGCCTGAATCGCAGCGGTCCCGGCTTTACATGCGAACTCGAAGTCTGCTACCGTGAGATCTGTGTTGGTGCCGATGGCCTCACCTACTATGGTACCGGTGGGCTTTACCGCATAGGGGTGACTCTCCGATCCGACGTATATGACCCCGATCCTGGTAGGATCGATGCGGCCTCTTCTTATGGCGTTTCTGGAGGCCTCTACGGCTATGGTCACGGCGTCCTCGTCGACGTCGGGCACAGACTTCTTGAATACGTTTAGGTTTCTGGAAACGTCGCTCTCATCACCCCAAATCCTGGCTATCTCCTCCACCCGTATCCGGTATTTGGGGATGTAGACACCATAACTCACTATTCCTGCAGGCAAAATGTATCACCTTTGATTCAGACTGCTTAAGATCTTCTCGACAGATATTGTGGTGGCCAACAAGGGTATGTGCTCCACTTCTGCAATCCTTATCGCCACATCGTCCACACTCGAAGGATCGATCCCCTGAAGGACCACCGCCCCCGGCTTTAGCGTGCTGACCCTAACCGCCACCATGGGAGACCTGCCTCTGGTTACACCCGTGAAGATCAGGGCGCGCATGGTGCTCCGCCCATATATTTTGTAAAACTGATCGGGAATAAGTTCCTCTATGGCCTTCAGGCTGTCGATGATAGTATGGCCATAGATAGATACATCTGTACTCCCACATATCAACGCGGCCTCTATGGCAGCTACAAACTCGGAAAGCACCACAGGCTCCGAATAATCGCATATGCAGCATACCTGGTCGAGAGGGTTGCCGTTGCAGATCGTGGTCGCATAGGCACGGGTAACGCAGCTTCCACGCAGCTCGTCGATCGCCAACAGGGCATCGATGATCTTGCTGACGATATGTATGCCAGGAGATCTTCGCCTTCCACTCTCGTAATCGCTTATCACGCTCGGTGAGATCTCCAGATAGTTCGATACCTCTGTCTGCGTGATGCCGAAGTTCCTCCTCCATTTTTTCAGAGTTTCTCCAGGATTATGGGACAGGGTAATCTCCCCAGCCATCTTTTCTGCAAGCGACCCCCTAAAGTCGGAGATCTCCCTCCCAGGCATCATGGGAGGCAGACAGGCATGCCTCGAATATAAAGTTAACGAAAAGGAGTTCGTCGTTCGCCGTGAAATGATGGGTTATGCTAAAAAAACCTCACTTATGTACAAGCGTAAAACTGCATGCGCCGACCGGGATTCGAACCCGGGTTGTAGGCTTGGAAGGCCCAAGTCATAGCCACTAGACCATCGGCGCCCAGTTCCCCTACGCCTCGCCGAATTTAACGTTTTCGATCCAACGAAGGTCCTCTCGGCCGGCCCGGAAGACTGCGATGAAGCTTTCTACAGATGGACTCAGATAGTTTGATATATCGGGGATACCAGAAAACCGACCACAAGGGGTTGGACTCACCATGAACTTTCTGATAACCGCGATCTGGCTGATGCTGCCCGCTTACCTGCCAAACAACTTCGCAGTCATCCTCGGCGGGGGGAAACCTATCGACGGCGGCAGGACCTTCGCCGACGGGCGCCGCATACTGGGTGATGGTAAGACGATCAGGGGGGCGATGTGGGGCATCCTGGCAGGTATCGGCATCGGACTGATCCAAAATGCTCTTGCACCGGCGCTGGGCCTACCCACTTTTGGAGAAGGCCCAAAGGTTATCCTCGTATTGGTAGGTCTCTCCCTAGGGGCGATGCTAGGCGATATCGTGGCCAGCTTCTTCAAAAGACGGATCGGTCTGGCCCGGGGTGCGTCTCTCTTTCTGGTGGACCAGCTGGACTTCGTCTTCGGATGCTGGGTCCTGACTATGATTCTCGCCCCGGCCTGGTTTATGGAGCGGTTCACACCTCTGATAATATTCACAGTCCTGGTGATCACCCCAATCTTGCACCGGGTGACCAACATCATAGGATATCGGATAAAGGCCAAGAAAGAGCCCTGGTAAAATTTACCCGGCATTACGATCGGTCGATCCGGGCCGGGATCTATCGAAGGTCTGCTTGCCGATCTCGAAAGGTTTATAAGCTGAGGAACAGATATTGTGTACATTACTAGCCAAATTTTTCATCTATTGGTATAGTTTGGCAGGAATTAAAAAGGAGGAGAGCAAATGGACATGGTTAGCATGGGGCTCCTGGCTGCTATGGGTGCCCTTGCAACAGTAGCGGGTGCGAGTGAGGATATTGAGTCCGATGTAGGATCTCAGAGCAACCCCAACTCACAGGTTCAGTTGGCTGCTCAGGTGGGTCACCCCCACAGGATCTACAACAAGGCGGTTTCGGGAGAGCCTCCATCGAACGCTCTTTACGCCGCACTTGCCGCAGTTACAGCTAGTGTCTTAATGTCCGGGTTCGGAATGTCTGCGTTTTTCGCAATAGCCACCGGCGCTGTTGTTGCCGCAATCTTCGACGGCATCTATTCTGTGACTGCCTATATGGGCAGAAACACAAGCCAGGCGCGATTTAACCAGTACGTTTACCTTGACATTCTGCGCACGCATACCCCTACGATAATGGCACATGCGTATATAACAGCGTTCTGTATTGTCAGCATTTCTTATATCATGACTGCTTCTTGGCTGCCTATCCAACATCCGTTCCCCATGCCTCTCGTGGCTTTCATATGGGGACTGGCCATCGGCGCCATCGGTTCGTCAACCGGTGATATACACTACGGTGCCGAGAGGGAGTTCCAGAGTTATCCTTTCGGAGCTGGCCTGAACGCCGCCGATTCTGGGGACATAGTGACTAAGGCCGAGGCGGGCCTGAGAAACTCCATAGACAATGCCTGGTTCTGCGCAAAGTACGGAGGACCCATCACCGGCATGGCCTTTGGGCTGACGGTATTCCTTGACAACTGGAGAGCGACCATCTTCGATCCGGCGACCCAGGGCGGACTGGTGATCCTGACGGGGATAGTGATAGTGATCCTGTTCAACGTATACAACAGAATACTGGAAACGAGAGCGAGAAAGAGGTACGGGCCCTATCCTGAGTATGTGGGGGATATCAAAGCATGACTTTTGACGCAAGCACGGCACTCTACATCATCGAAATCGTGATCGGCGGGCTCCTTGTGGGCATTGGCGTTCACTTTGTGCCTGTTGGTGGCGCACCAGCCGCCATGGCCCAGGCGACGGGGGTCGGTACCGGTACCGTACAACTGGCGGCAGGCTCGGGTCTCACCGGTCTGCTCAGTGCCGGCCTGATGATGAGTGTGACAGATAACATTATATTGATCGTAGTAAGTGGCGCAGTTGGCGCTATGATCATGATCGATGCCACCATGATTGTAGGAAACTGGGCGTACATCTACGGCGTTGGTGTGCCACCGTCATCCGGCAAGGTGGATTACGATCCCATAACCAAGGATCCCCAGCCGCCGTATGTGAGTCCGGGCACCGTGGGCCATGGCATACCCACAGTCAGCTACGTGAGCGGGACCATAGGAGGCCTTCTCGGTGGTGCTGGTGGATCTCTGATATACTACGCCCTGATGAACATCAACCATAATCCGGGCCTGAGCGGGATGTTCGCCATCGGCATATTCGTGGTGAACGCGGTACTGGCATCCTACAACATACAGGGTACCATCGAGGGTTTTCACGACCCCAAGTTCAAGCGCGTGCCAGCGGCCTTCCAGGCATGTCTTGCCGCATCGCTCGTTATCGGAATTATTGCTGTGCTGATCACCGGAGGTGCATGATATGAGCGTAGCAGCAGGTGGAGGAGAATCCAAGCTGGACAAGAAGAAGCTCATGATGTACGGGATCGGTGGTGGCATCGTCGGCATATACCTTGCAGGTATACTGAACTCGGCGATGGACACGAACTACTTCTCGTTCCTGGCAGGTCTGGGAGTCATCGCCGCAATCGTGATGGGTTCTGAGGCCGTGAGGATGGTCTGCGCCTATGGTATCGGCACTGGCGTTCCGTCCATCGGGCTGATGGCCATGGGGATGGGTCTGGTGGCCGCCATGTTCGGTCTCTCCATCGGCGGGATTGCTGGTCCTATCATCGGACTGGTAGTCGCCGTAGCCATCGGATACTTCACAGGTATGATGGCCAACAAGATAATCAAGATGAACATCCCGGTGATGGAAGAAACCCTGACGATGCTGGCTGCCGCCGGTGCGATAACGCTGATAGGTCTGAGCGTATTGGTCGCCGGCAGGATCGATTACGAACTCATCATGAGCGGCGTCATCAATACGGGATACATTGCGGTGCTATTCATCGCAGGATCTCTGGCCATACTGCATCCCTTCAACGCCAACCTGGGACCCGATGAGACCCAGGACAGGACCCTGGTACACACCATCTCCACGGGTGCATTGACCATGATCGTTGGTGGGATAGCGTCCATCGCCATCATCGGCTCGGCGGGCGTCCTGACGGTGATCATCGCCGCGGTGATCTGGCTTTACACCTTCAGGTGGTACTTCCAGCTGGTCAAGAGAGACTCGGCAGGCGTGGTTGGAACCGGACTTCTGCCTAAAGGAGAGATGTAAATGGGAATTATTCGAGTCACTCCGCCCGAGTTGCATCTGATCTTCGATCCTCTCGAGGGTAGGATATCGGAAGAGAGGGAGGATGTGATCCAGTTTGCACTGGATCCCATAATAGCCCAGATCGACGATCTCAGCAAGGTGGCCGATGATCTGATGAACTCGCTTACGCCGGATGCGCCGCTGCTCAGCTCGTATAAGGGCAGAGAATCTGCGAGCATCATGGCTGGCGTCTACACCAACATCTGGTATGGGTTCATAGCCGGTCTGGTAGTCGCCTTAGTGTATCTCCTATCTCAAGGAGGTGTCTTCTGAATGGCCAACAAAGTAACACCGTCCGATCCCTGGCCGTTGATGACTGGGGAGTACGAAGTAGGAGATCCCGAGAGTCCTGTTGCGGTGGCGACCTGCGGGTCTCACATGGACAGCTCGCCCTTCCTCGGCGCGGGAGCCGGACTGGTAGGGCCGTGTAAGACCGAGAACATCGGCATAGAGAAGATGGTGGCGAACATAATCTCCAACCCCAACATAAGGTTCCTCATCATAACCGGGATGGAGGTAAAGGGCCACATCACGGGTCAGGCCATCGAGGCCTTTAGCAAGGGCGGCGTCGACCAGGAAGGCAGGATCGTCGGGGCCATAGGGGCCATACCCTTCATACAGAACCTGAATGAAGAGGCGATCGAGCGGTACCAGGAACAGGTCGAGACTATCAACATCATAGATACAGAGGATGTCGGCACCATCACCTCCAAGATCAAGGAGTGCATATCCAAGGATCCTGGTGCTCTGGATGTCGAGCCGCTGGTCGTGGAGATCTCCGAAGGAGGAGCGGAAGAAGAGGCGCACGGGCTGCGGCCTATGGCCGCCGAGATCGCCAACGTCAGAGCGAGGATGAGGCAGGTCAATGCCAACGTAACAAGCATCGGTCTACAGAACAAGTACGCCGCCGGTATTTATGCAGGAAGAGTTGAGGGTATTGTACTGGGCCTCACCGTTGTGCTGGTTATCTTCGGGATGATCCTCAAGATGGGAGGAGGGGTCTGAAATGGCAGACGAGGAGACCAAGACCGAAGAGGTCATCGAAGAGGTCGTCGAAGAGGCGGCCGAAGAGGTCATCGAAGAGAAACCGATAACTGCCGAGATCCCGTATGGTGTAGGTATGCCCACGGTGGTGATGCCTTTCATGGCGCCTTTCGACGAGATAGCCGAGAGCGTCATCCATCGGGCACAGCTCATTGCCAGAGAGCAGAAGTTGAGCTCGGGCATATGTGCAGCGATGCCTGTGGGTCTGGTGGTCGGCTTCCTCTTTGCGCTTCTGATGGTTCTCGTGCCGGTATTGTTGACGACGTGAGGTGATATGTTATGGCTGAAGATAACCGAGAAGTAGTACCAGGCGTCGTAGTTGACCCGGACCAGTATAGGGAGGTCCTGGACAAGCTGGCCGAGATTGATGAGAAGATCGAGTTCGTGAGCGCGGAGATTGCTCAGAGGCACGGCAAGAAGATCGGCAGAGATATCGGCGTGCTCTATGGGGCTTGCGGAGGGCTAATATTAGTGCTGGCATATTATCTGCTGGCGGCGGTATGAGGGTTTGACATGTTCAGATTTGACAAAAAGCAAGAGGTATTCGAGTTCGGCAAGATCAAGATAGGAGGTCAGCCGGGAGAGTACCCAACCGTTTGCATCGGTACCATGTTCTATTCCAGGCACAAGATCGTGACCGATGAGGACAAGGGCCTCTTCGACAAAGATGCTGCAGACAAGCTGTGGCAGGATCAGGCCGAGATGAGCGATACGACGGGCAACCCGTGTATCAACCAGATCGTGGGCGAGACCAACGAGGCCATAGCCAAGTACATAGACTGGTTCGTGGAAGGCTATGACGCGCCCTTCCTGATCGACTCCAGCGCTCCTGGCGTGAGGGCTTTCGGTGTCAAGTACGCCACCGAGATCGGGGTTGCTGACAGGGGTATCCACAACTCCATCAACGCCAGCATCACTCCGGAAGAGTTCGAGGCGGTCAAGGAGAGCGATATTGATGCATCCATCATCCTGGCCTTCAACGCCATCGAAGCAGGAACGAAGGGCAAGATGGACGTCCTGACCCACGCCGCAGGCGGTGCCGAGAAGGGGATGCTGGAGTTCGCCAAGGAGGCAGGAATCACCAGGCCGCTTGTCGATACAGCGGCCATGCCCCTGGGAGCCGGTTCCGGTGCTACCATCAGGGCCTGCATCGCGGTGAAGGCCATGCTGGGTCTTCCCGTGGGCGGCGGGTTCCACAACGGCGCATCGGCATGGGATTGGATGAAGAAGTACAGGAAGACGAACAGGCCTGCCTTCGCTCCGGTGGACATCGGGTCCAACCTGGTAGCGGGGATCGTAGGTGCCGACTACTACCTCTACGGTCCTGCAGAGAACGCGTCCTTGATCTTCCCTGCCGCGGCCATGGTCGACATAATGTGCGCGGAGAGCGCCAGAGAGCTAGGCCTGGACGTCCTGGACCCCAACCATCCGATCATCAAACTGATCTGACCCCCCTTTTTTTTCTTCTTTTTTTGGGGTAACTTTTTTGCCGCTCAAAGTGGAGATAAAAACCACGTTCCAGGCAGTTTCTTTCAGGTGCCAGAGGTGCGGTTCCTGCTGTCATCATCGCCGACCGGAGGAGTTCGACGACCTGGTCCCCCAGGAGAGGATGACTGAGTTCTGGGAGAAGAGCAACCTCATCTATCTCACGGAGAAGGATATCGATAGGATCAACCGGAAGACCCGTATGGACCCTGGAGAATTCGTGGACACCCTCTACGAGGAGAATAAGGGGAGCGTCAGGGTCGAGGATTCTGGGACGAAGGTAATCCTGGACCTGCCGGTGATGAAGACCAAGGAGGACGGTACCTGCGTCTTCTACGAGGAGGGCAAATGCAAGATATATCAGTTGAGGCCGGTGGCCTGTCGTCTCTTTCCCTTCCTCGTGGCCGAGGACTCCACGCCCCAGGGTAATATCCTGCTCAGGATAGGCTACAACCCCACCTGTCCGGGTATGGGCAAGGGCAAAGATGTGGAGAGAAAGAAGCTGGAGAAGCTGGTGGTGGACCAGTTCTCTCAGAGGATGGAGTTCGTCGGTCCCAGGATACAGAAACTCAGGATCGAGGGGATGATCCTGCCCGGCGCCAGAATCTATCGGACCATGCCAGGGAAAAAGAAGACCCCCTGACCTCCTACCGCATCTTACATTTTTTATGAATGATTTTCTCGGTTGAGAGAGCATCTATCCGGGACTTCAGTCCACCTCGCGCAGCCATTCCCATGCCTCTTCGATCTGGGATTGGTCGTAGTACTTGGTCTCCGACCTCATGAAAAGTTTGGCGAGTTTCGACATCCATTCTTCCCATTTTTTGTCCCCAACAAGGACCATGCGCTCGATATCGTCTTTCCATTCTCTCCAGTATTTGAAATCGTCCCATGCCGCCTTTGCGTCCCAGCCGCGAAAATCGTCCCCCATCTCCCAGAGCACGCGTATCTTGCCCGATTCTTCGATGGCCTTTTCAAACTGGGGTGTAACCTCCTTATAATCGGCATCTGTCAGCTTGCCGCTTAGCCTAAAGCCAATAACCTTGCCGGAACTCCTGTCGAGCCTCTCGAACATATTTCGTTCCTCCTAAAAGTTATAGTGTTTGTATGAGTATATAAACGAAGCGATCGTATGCGGCTTACAATGCTTAGCTGTGGCGTTGTAGTCGCAAACGATAAGAACCATCCTGCTCTTGTTCTATACGCATCTTTCATCCTGCACACCTCATCGAGGCACGATAGATGAACCCCGAACTCGGACTCAGCCTTATCATCCTGGGCGGGTTTCTGGCATCCAAGCTCTTCAGCTCGGCGAAGATCCCTGCCGTCACCTCCTACATACTGGTAGGGATCGTCATCGGTCCCATCGGTCTGAACATTATACCGGAGGGCTTCCTCGCAGCCTCGGGTTTCATCTCCGACGTGGTCCTGGGCCTCATCGCTTTCGGCATCGGCCGCAATTTCGCCCCCGATCACACCAAGAAGATCAGGAGCGCGGTGATAAGGATATCTGTGATGGAAGCGCTGGGCGCGATGATCCTGGTAACCCTCGCCCTCGTATTCATCCTTGACGAGCCGATCGAGGTGGCCATCCTCTTCGGCGCCATAGCTACGGCCACCGCTCCTGCGGCCACGGTGATGGTGATCGAAGAGCTGAAAGCCAGGGGCCCTCTTACAGACACCCTCCTGGGCGTGGTCGCCCTGGACGACGCCTGGTCGTTGATGATCTTCGCCATCGCCCTGGTGGTGGCCAAGACC
>Ga0163203_1000473_pt1 | contig 10907 bp, 14 predicted proteins | sample PL_2010_330m_FD_113534 | JGI IMG/M metagenome (GOLD analysis project Ga0163203, IMG submission 113534) | Freshwater microbial communities from Powell Lake, British Columbia, Canada to study Microbial Dark Matter (Phase II) - PL_2010_330m | ecosystem: Environmental > Aquatic > Freshwater > Lake ... | reverse complement strand
TTCCCCTTCCCCTTATCAAGGGGAAGGGGATAAAGGGGATAGGGTTACCTAATAAAAATCTAAGGGGGTGAGGTCAATAAACAATCTTAGGGGGGGGCGACAAAACCCGGTTGACTGGATTAGAACATATGTGCTAATGTAGCCATTGTTAGTTATGTTAGGGAATGCGAGAGATGGATTTGGAGTCGGCGAATAGTATTGAGCTAGATTTACCACCGGAGTATTGCCATTATCGAGATGAAGGTTGCGAGTTGGCTGATTCCTGTCTTAACTGCCCCTTGTCAGAATGTATCTATGACCAGTTCGGAGGTAAGCAGCGGTGGCTAAAGAGACAGCGGGACAGGGAGATAGTCAGGCTGTTCAGCACTGAGGGTAAGGGAGTAAAGGAGCTGGCATTGATGTTTGGTCTCAGCCAGCGCACGGTGCAAAGAGCGTTAAAGAGGGCTAAAAATGAATGAAGATTTTGTTCCTACGCAGTTAACCCATCGTGATACGGACCGGCTCAGGAGGTATAAAGAACTCCTCGATTTTTATCACGGTCAGCACTGGGAGGGCTACGCCAGGCGGGGTGAGAAACGGCTGACCTTTAACTATGCCAAGGTATTTATAGATAAGGTTACCTCATATCTAATGTCGGGCATTAACTTTACTATTGAGGCTATCCAGGACTCGGACGAGGCTAGAGCCAGAGCCCGGAGAGCCGAAGCCGCCTTATACCAGGTGTATGAAGACAATAATCTTGAGCAGCTAGACCTTGATACCGAGATTGATTGTGCCATCCTCGGTGATGCCTGCTTTAAGGTTATCTGGGATGCGGAGACAAAAAGGGTCAGGGTTACCGCCCCGGATATACAAGGAATCTACGCCTGGTGGGTAGGTGATGATACCGCAAGGGTATGGAGGGTAGCTTCAAAGTATAACCTTACCCCGGATGAGGCAGAAATCCTATATAAAGTAAGACCTAAGGGCAAAACGGCCAACATTGTTGAGGTATGGACAGCTCGGGACTTTGAGCTCTGGCTGGATAATGCTCAGGTGGAAAAGAAGCCCAATCCCTACGGCTTTATTCCCTTTGTCGTCTATCCCAATTTGAGAGAGCCCAAGAAGTTCTGGGGCATATCTGATTTAACCCAGATTATGGAGCCGCAGAGAGAATTAAACCGGGCGATGAGCCAGCTTTCACGGATACTGGAGCTATCAGGCAATCCCATAGCTGTTCTGGAGAATGTGGAAGAATCGGAGGATATTGCGGTTAAGCCAGGGGCAGTGTGGAATATACCTGAGGACGCTAAAGCCTATCTACTTGACCTGTTGCAGGGTGGCGGCGTTGGGCTCCACATCAACTATATCGATTTGCTGTATAGAATCCTGCATGATGTATCAGAATCGCCCCGGGCTGCCTTTGGTGGCACCAGCCGGGACCTATCCGGGGTAGCCCTTGAGATTGAGCTTCAGCCGCTGCTGCAGAAGGTGAGGCGAAAAAGGATTATCAGGACCGCCGTCTATAAACAGAGAAATGAGCTCATTCTCAGTCTCCTGGAGAAGTATCAGAATGAGAGCTTTGGTGATAACCATTTGAGGGTAGTTTGGAGTCCGATACTACCCCGGGACTTATCCCGACTGATTGCTAATGAACAGATATTGGTTCAGAGCGGTATCCATTCCCGGAAACAGGCTATGGATGAGATTGGGGTCAAAGACCCGGAGATGGAATTTGATAGGTGGCTTGAGGAAAGGGAGACCATCCTCAGGATGAATAAAGAGCTTAACGCTAAAACCACCAGAGGTGGAGCGAGAGAGAGCGCAGTTGAACCTCAGGTAGAGGGCGTTAGCGAATAAAGTCATTGCGAGGGACAGGGTCCCGAAGCAATCTCCAGAAACATCCCACCAGAGATTGCCGCGCCTTAGGCTGGCAATGACAGAAAAAGGAGGACGAACATTGGCAGATGATGAACTAAACCCTGAAGGAGAAACCAACGGGGTAAACCAGACAGAAAACCAGAATCCGCCCAGTGGGGAGGGGTTAGGCGAGAGCCGGCTTGCTGAGCTTGAGGGCTTATTAGCCCAAAAAGACGAGGAGTTAACTAAAGCTAACGGCCGCATCGGTGAGCTTGAGCAGGAAGTGGCTGAGTCAGAGGAGAAGCTAACTACTATCTCCGATTCTCTGGCTGAGGCGGCAGCCAGCTACCGAGTCTTAGTGGTTGAGTCTCACCCCGAGGTGCTTGAGGAGCTCATCACCGGGGATAGCGTTGAGTCTATCAATGAGTCCCTGAGGGAGGCTCAAACCCTGGTTAGTAGGGTGAGGCAGGGATTGGAGACAGAGATTACATTGGCTAGGGTTCCCGCCGGAGCTCCAGAGAGGGCATCAACTGACCTGTCAACTCTGTCCCCAAGGGAAAAGATTCAATACGCACTGGGAGGTAAACAATAAAATACGAAATCCTAAACTCTAAACCCTAAACTTACGAAACCCCAAATACTAAACAATAAGGAAATTTTAGGATTTAGAAATTCGAATTTAGGATTTCCTCCGAAGGAGGTTAATAATGGCGTTAACATTAGATGAGGCATCTAAGCTGTCAAATGATATGTTGCTTCAAGGGGTAGTGGAAACCATCATTAAGGATTCGCCCATACTGCAACGACTCCCCTTTATTGAGATTGCCGGTAATGGTTTAACCTATAACCAGGAGAAGAGCCTGCCCACGATTGATTTCTACGATGTCGGTGATATCTGGGCTGAGTCAACCCCCACCTTTGAGCAGAAAACCGCCAACTTGAAGATTATGGGTGGCGATGCTGATGTCGATAATTTCCTTAAGGAAACCCGGAGTAATATCCAGGACTTAGAGACAGCCATCGTTGAGCTTAAGGCTAAGGCACTCAAGATGAAGTTCGAAGAGACCTTCATCTACGGGGACTCAGCCGCTGACCCTAACCAGTTTGAAGGTCTGAGGAAGCTTATTGATACTACCACTGCCGCCAGCGATCAGGTAATAGCTATGGGGGCTACCGGGGCTACTCTTACCCTGGATAAGCTGGATGAGCTTATTGATGCGGTGAAGGGTGGTAAGCCGGATGTACTGCTGATGAGCCGCCGCTCCCGGCGGAAGATTAATGCCCTGGTCAGGGCTGCCGGGGGAATGGTGGAGAGCGACCGGGATAAGTGGGGTAACTTCATCCAGTTGTGGGATGGCGTCCCAATTGGCGTCAATGACTGGATACTGGATACCCATGCCGTTACCGATAGCCTGGAGACAGCGACTACCGGCGACACCTGCTCTACCATCTATGTCCTTCAGTTGGGGGAGGGAGCCCTCTGCGGGCTGACCAGCCCGGGTCACCTTCAGGCTGAGCATATCGGTTCACTGGAGAGCAAAGACGCTTCAAGAACCAGGATTAAGTGGTATGTTTCCCTGGCTCTATTCTCATCAGTTAAGGCAGCCGCTTTAATCGGGGTTAAGGACTAACCTAGAAAGGAGAAACTACTATGGTATTTCAAGGAGTAAGTTCTATATTAGCCCTGCGCTTTGGTATTGACCAGGCCACAGCTATGGTCAAGTCAACCGCAGTTACCGTGCCCATTGGTGGCTTCCCCACGGTGGATGGCGATGCCGTAACTATGCCTTTTGACGGGGCTATTGTCGGGGTTGCCCTTGACACCGAATCAGGTGGCTCGGAGGGCAACGAATTAACCGTCCAGCCAACCATTGATGGTGTTGAGATTGCGGGGGTAGCTACCACCGTGGGCAGCGGGAAGCACGCTTACGCTAGCTTCGACCCATCTCTTTACCCGGTGAAGGCCGGGGAAAAGGTCGGGGCGGAGATTATCTCCAATGGCTCTACAGGTACGCCTACACCTAATGAGACGGTCGTTACCGTCTTTGTCCAGGTCGGTCAGAGCCAGACCAAAACTAAGGAGGGGAGGGGGGTAACTCCCTCCCCTAAGTAATGAGGAGGTTGAAAAATGAAAAACCAAGAAAAAGCCAACTGGTGGTGCAAATACCGGCTCAGCAAGTATCACCAGGACATTGAGTCCTACCGGGGCCGAGAAGGTGAGTTTCACCAGCTCTTTAAGCCTTATGAGGTTATCGAGGGAGAAGGCAACTGCCTGCTGAATGCCGGCATTGATGAGATGTGGGATTTAATTACCGGGGTGGTCTCTGGCGCCGACCACATCTTTGACAATGCTGCTGCCCAGATTGGTGTCGGTGATTCCTCGACCGCCGCTGATGCTACCCAGACTGACCTCCAGGCGGCTACCAACAAGACCTACAAGGGTATGGAGGCTACTTACCCCACATCCACATCCCAGAAAGCCACCTTTAAGGCGAGCTTTGGCTCCACTGATGCCAACTATGCCTGGAATGAGTGGGTGGTCAAGCAGTCTACCAGCGGCAAGTGCCTCAATAGAAAGGTCGAGTCTCTGGGTACCAAGTCAAGTGGCACCTGGACATTAGAAGTTAGTATCACTTTAAGCTAGGAGCAGATTATGCCAGCACCTCAAAAGGTAACTGACCCTAAAAAAATAGTTACCGACCCTGAGTTGCTTCGTGGTTTAGTTCGTCAAGGAATAGACAAGGACTACGTGGAATTTCACGAGGACTACACCATAGAGCATCCCAGTGCCAAGTTCTACCGAGACCTAAAATCAGGCAAGCAATTTATAGTCGTTTCTGGCTTGCCCAGAGTAGAGGATACGGGGCGTAAGATAGAGGTCGGCTGGTTAGCTGCGGAGGGCAAGTACTACGCAAAAGCAAACTTGTTCTCGGCGGTAGTTGAGGGGATGGCAGTTCGGGTTAGTATCAGTCTAGATAAAGCAACCTGGAATCCTCAACTATTCCTCAACGGAGTAGAGCAGTCCTGTAGTGAGGCTACTTTGCTTGGGGTTGACCCCGATAATGAGAATTACCACAACAACGTTCTTGAATGGGACTATGGTATCTGCAAGAGGCGACTAAGGCTCACTGAGGGGGCAATCCTGGAGAAGTATATCTTTGATGCTGACCCTCAAGGTGGTGTAGTTATCAGGTCAAATTGGCGAGGCGAACTAAGACCTTGTGGTTATTATGCCATAGATGCCAGCGATAAATCTTTGCCGTTCACAGTAGTTGGCGATGAAAAGAGAGTGCCAGCAAGTAGCTTTGCCAATGCAGCTTACCCAGTAGAAATTGACGATTCCCTCACCGTATATTCAGCTACTGGTGATGGCTATACCAGTTATGATAACACCAATTACACCACCTGCCATGATGCTCCTAGTGGTGATACCCCAGACACAGGCAATATCCGCCTTTATCATATAAACCAATATGCCGCCCCAAATTATGCCGTGCGCAGGTCATATACCTACTTTGATACCTCGCCTTTAGGGGCTGGTGCGGTAATATCGGCCGCTACCTTTTCCCTTTATGGTAAATCAGCCCCAACAGAAACAGATGCCGGGCATCCAGACATAGGTGTTGTGCAGGGGGTTCAAGACAGTCCTCTAGTAGCAAACGACTATGGCGATAACGAACCCTATACCACTCTGGGTGGTAACTATATTGATGTCAGTGCTGGCTTCGCTGACCACTATAACGATATAACCCTTAATGCCACCGGGCGAGGCTGGATAAACAAGACAGGCACCACATTATTTTGCACAAGGGCAAGAGGGGATATAGACGAATCCACGCCTACAGGTTCAAATATAGCCGTTGCCTATTCCGCAGACCAGGGCACAGGCTACCAGCCCAAGCTGGTAATTACTTATACTGCCCCAGTTGAGAAAACATCTTCTGATAGTGGTTCTGGGTCTGAAACTTTGTTAAGCCGAGCCTATGTTCTGCCCGAGGTTGGAATGGGTTCTGAGGCTCTTGGCTCTAGGCTCTTGGCGGCTGTGGAGCAGGGAGCAGGGGCGGAAACCCTGCTAGCCAGGCTGCTGGCTGGTGCCGAAACTGCACTCGGGCTGGATGCTGGCGGGTTAATATTTACCTCCAGTGATGTTGGCTTGGGGTCGGACGTAGTCCTATCCCTGGAAGCTCTATTAACCGGAACTGACTCAGGCTCAGGCATAGACACATCTTTCATAATTAAGGCTCTCCTGTCAGCTGATAGCGGGCTAGGCACTGAGGCCGTCGCCGCTTTGCTAGCTGGAATCGTTGCCGGTGAGCTTATGGTTGGCTCCGACCGCCTTGTGGTCAAAATAGAATCGGCACCAATGGGGGGAGGCATGAGCCTACCCCCTGGCGGCAAAACATCAATTCCATCAAGGAGGGTAAATCTATGAATCTATCCGAGATGATAACTCTGGTCAGGAGAGACCTTAAGGATGAGGACTTAAATAACTACCAGTGGTCAGATGATGAGCTCACCCGACACGTTAGCCGTGCCGTTAAAGAGCTATCGGAGCCGGTGCCCCTACCGGCTAAGGCTACCCTGCCTACCACCGCAGGCTCGAGGCAGGTTGATATATCGAGCCTGACCGACCGGGTTATGGTTCAGGCGGTGGAATATCCGGTGGATAAGTCCCCGGCTCGGTATCAGCGGTTTTCCGTCTGGGGGGACACCCTGACCGTAATAAGCGGCGATGAGCCCAATGGCGCTAACTGCTATATCTATTACGGGGTTCTGCATACCCTGGATGCTGATGGTTCTACTATTCCGGCTGAGTATGAGGATTTGGTAGCTACTGGCGCCGGAGGCTGCGCCGCTATTGAGTGGGCAGCCTTTGCCATCAATAGGGTCAATATCGGGGGGACAATGACCTCCAGGGAGTACCGAATCTGGGGCAATGAAAGGCTGAGGAGTTTTCGGGACAGGCTTAAACGGCTGGGTAGAAAGCAGAGGATTAGAACCCATCAGCTCTTTATAGATTAAATAGGGGATGGGGTTACCTAAATAAAAAATAATAAAAAATCTAAGGGGGTGAGGTAGATATGACTGTAAAAGAGAGGCCACCTGAGACCAAAGACGGCCTGCCTAAGGAGGCATTTGCCATCGTGGGCGACCCTGAAGCTCCCGAAACATGGAAGCTCCCCCACCATAAAAAGAGCATCTTTAGAGCCTTGAGGGGGAAGCTTGATATTGAGAAGACAGTTGATTGGGAGAGGATGCCGGCGGCGGTGACGGCGCTATCACCAAGAGGTCACCGCGGGCAGAGGGTTGATGCCAGCCCGGAGCAGATACTGGCGGCAGCCAAGCACCTGGCTGACCATTACCTTAAAGCCGATAAGCCATTACCTGATATCTTAGCCGCTTTAGCCTAGGTAAGATGAAAGAGTGGACAGAATTTATAAAGAGCATCATCCGACCGTTTATCATTATCTGGGGCTTTACGGTCTATGGAATCTGTGTGCTGACCGGGGTTGAGGTCCCAGAGTTGCTTGTCGCTTTAGTGTCCGCCGTCATCATAGAATACTTTGGCGAGAGAGCTATTTTGAGGTTTAAGGAGCGGCGATGAAACCGGACTGGTTATCCATGTTCTATAAAGCCCTGTGGTTAAGAATAGGCGGTCGTCCCTGGACTGATATTATCCGGGATAGCCAGAAAAGGCATTCCTTGCTCTGGCTGCTGCTGTTTGGCGCTCTGGGTTTAATTCTGGGGCATTTATTCTGGTAGATTGCTTTTATGAGGGGAAAGTAGAATGAGAAGCTTATCGGATACACTGCTGGCGGCGCAAAAGAAAGCTAGCCGTATCCCCTATGTTAAGGTTGAAGTCAAAAATAAGATAGCTGATGTTATCCGGCTTGACTGGGAAAGACTATATACTGGCTCAGAGGCTGATTACTTCCATGCTATGGCCATCCCCAGCGATGGCTCTCTTATCCGGGTCAGGCTCACTCCTCCCGACGACTCCAGAAAGCTCTACCGGCAGAGGGTGGCTAACCCCAGCCCGCAGTCAGATTTCAGCCAGTGGACATACTGTAACCAGTATGATGCCGTTATCGTGGCTGGCTGCTCTCTGGGGACTGAGGTGAGTATATTCTGGATAAATTCCAACCGGGAAATCCGGAGGCTCAAGAGCACTGACTGCGGTGTTAACTGGGGAAGTCCTGAGCTTATTGATTATTCCCCAACCACAGCTATCTATGGCATCGCCGCTGATTATAAGCCAAACGGTGATTTAGCCCTGTTCTTCGCTGACCAGGCAACTCTATATGTCAAGAAGTATGTAAGCGGACAGTGGCAGGATAAAGTTGCCTGGGATAAGACTACCGGCGACCTTTCCGGAGTGGCGGCTGTCTATGATAGTGACTGGAATCTCTTACTTACCGGTAAGGATAGTGATGGTAACTATAAGCTGTGGTCGCTGGTTTATGGTGATGGTGCTCAGGTAACTGCCGGCTCATGGTCGGCGTTGCGGGAGATCGCCACGGCTCCGTCAGGGGGCGACTTTGCGTATAAGTCTTGCTTTACAGGTAAGTTGCAATGAGCACGCAGATTCTAAGACCTAATGACGCCGGGGTTGAAACTAATATCGCTGGTCAATACCCCGTCTCCGGTGAGCACTGGGATAAGGTTGACGAGGCAACTCCGGATGACTCCAGTACCTATGTCCGCCACAATCTGACCTCTTACGCCACCGATACCTATGCCCTCCCGGCTGGAGAGGGCGTTGGCGATATCGATAAGGTTACCGTTTATGCCCGGTGCTACGGGGTCAGCGGTAACTATAACTATGCCAAGACGGTCATTCGTACCCACAGCACCCTCTATGAGGGCACCGAGCATAACCTTACCTCCAGTTGGGAGAACCTCGGCACCGAGTATCAACTAAGCCCCAATACCTCTCAACCCTGGACCTGGGCGGAGGTAGATGACCTTGAGGCTGGAGTAGCCCTCAAATCATCCAGCGGCGGCGATTTTTTTGCCATCTGCACCCAGATTTATGTTGAGGTTACCTATTTCACCGAGATGCCTAAATCCTCGTCTGATGACGGGCAGGGGACAGATAGTGTGGCGGTGTTATGGAAGGGCACCGAGGACAAGGACGCCTTCACTTATGATATTGGTAGCGGCATTGACGCCGTAGCCATGCTGGATAAGCCACCGCCTGTCTATTATACTGCCTTCTTTGTCGAGAAGTTTACCGGAACCAAAGCCTATAATCGCCCCTTCTGGACTCACTCCATACCTGATACTAGGTGGTGGCGAGAACCGGTGCCATTTAATCTATCTTCGGAATACGGTCTGGCTATAGCTCGCCACGGGGACTACTGCTGGCTGTCTACTCCCGATGGTGTGTGGCGAGCTAATCTAACCGAGGAGAGCATAGATTTAACCGCTGATGTCCTCTCGGTAAGGCAGGAACTCGGGGAGAATCAGGGGAAACTGACTGTAGAGTTAAGGAATGATGATGGGCGATATGCTTCTCCGGGTAGCGGCGACCTGTCAATTCTGGATATAGGCGGTCAGTTAGAAGCCAGCCCCGGCTATGTTACTCCTCAGGGAGACGAGATTAGTTCAGGTCTTGCCTTCTGGCTCGAGTCCTATGAATATGTCAGTGCCGGGGGTAAGGCATCTTTAATCCTCCACGCCTCAGATGGCTGGAACCTGATTGAAAATTGGCGAGCCCGGCACCAGTTCCGCTGGAACAAGGATTCTAATGAGATGAATGTTAAAGATATACTGGCTTTCGTGCTGGCCAGGGTTGGGCTAAAGCTTGAGGTTAAATCCCAGTCATCGGTTATCACCAGCTGCTACCCAGATTTCACCATCAACCCCAATAATCGGGGAGAGACGGTCATCAGCCGACTGCTCTCCTTCGTCCCCGATGTGTTGTTTGTTGAGGGTAATAAAGCCTATCTGGTGAACCCCCAGTCCTATAACAGTTCGGTTTATGCCTATGGTTCAGCTCACCCCGTAATCGAGGGCAATTACCGGAAGGGGGCGTGGAAGCTTAATCGGCTGCAGGTTGAGGGCTATGACCCGGCTAGTGGTGAGCCGGTAATCACTGATTCCTTTACCTGGGGTGAAATAGCTCACCACTATGATAGGCTGAGGCAGGTTGAGGACAGGAACATAGATACCGTGTCTAAGGCGGAACAGAGAGGGGAGGCTTATTTAAGGCAAGCCGAGATAGAATCGGACGGTGGCACTATTCGCATCCCGGTTAATTGCGGACAGCAGTTATACGATGTCATTGACATAACCGATAGCCGGGCTGGGCTCAGTGGTGAGAAGAAGAGGGTACTGGGACTGATGCTGATTTATAATCCTCACCGGGGAGAGTATGAGCAGCGTTTATCACTGGGGGCAGTATAGAGAATATTTTAAGGGGTGACGGAAATGAGCTTGAGGAAGGCAATACTAAAAAGTTTCAACTCTGGTGATTACACCGCCTCTATCCAGCTTGCTGGCAGCTACAAGGTTTATCTGGAGGGTATTGCGGTGGCGAGAAACCTGCCGGCGGCAGAAATGGCTCTGGGCAGGAAGGTAGCGGTTATATTCTTTGATGAGCATAATGCCAAAGAGGCAGTGGTGGTGGGGGTTTATACCTAGTATTAGCGCGGTTTCTTCGATTTCCATTTGCTGAGGAGAAGGCGAACCCATCCTATTATCGCCGTGGCTGCTGAAGCCAAAAGCCTGGTGATAACCTCCCGTTTACCAACTAGGGAGTCAACCCCGCCGGCTATAGCGGTAGCTATGGCAGCCATAAATCTACCGATAACCTCCCGTTTACCAACGAGGAAGCCAACCCCTCCGGCTATAGCGGTGGCTATGGCAGCCATAATTCTACCGATAACCTCCCGTTTACCAACTAGGGAGTCAACCCCGCCGGCTATAGCGGTAGCTACTGAAGCCATAAATCTACCGATAACCTCCTGTATATTAATAGCCGCCGGATAGCTAATAGGTTTGGGTGGAGGTGGTGGTATTGCTGGTCTTTCAACCTCCACCGGATAAGTGCTAGGCGCATACCT
>Ga0163203_1000472_pt1 | contig 10911 bp, 9 predicted proteins | sample PL_2010_330m_FD_113534 | JGI IMG/M metagenome (GOLD analysis project Ga0163203, IMG submission 113534) | Freshwater microbial communities from Powell Lake, British Columbia, Canada to study Microbial Dark Matter (Phase II) - PL_2010_330m | ecosystem: Environmental > Aquatic > Freshwater > Lake ... | reverse complement strand
GCGTTATATACAGAGACGATTCGCCGAAGAAAATATTGCGGGTGCTCAAGCAAAACGCGATGCTGGGAATCCTGGCGGACCAGGATGTCGATAGCGTTGACGGCGTCTTCGTTGATTTTTTCGGAAGGCCCACGTATACGCCGAAAGCGCCGGTGGCGCTTGCGCTTGCAAGCGGCGCGCCTATTGTTCCGTGTTTTATGATAAGAGAGAAAAATCGCCACCGGCTTGTTCTTGAAGAGCCGATGAAGCTGGAAGAAAAATCCGACAAACAGGAGACGATAAGGTTTAATACCCAGAAGTGGTCGCGTATCATAGAATCATACATAAGGCGTTATCCGGAGCAGTGGGTATGGATGCATCGCAGGTGGAAGACAAAGCCGGGGAAGCAGGCTTAAAATGGCAATAAAACTCTTGATCGCCGCGATTTTGGCCGTAGTTTTAACAGCGAACGGCTGTTCAAAAAAAGAGCCCGCCTCGAAACCAAAAAAAATCGCATCAAGCACGTTGCGCGAAGGGTCACCCATGGTGAGGCAGGAAGTATACACCTTCAGGGTGGAGGGTTTTAGCAAGGATAGAAAGGTGCAGTGGGGCCTCGAGGGCGAATCGGCGAGGGTTGTGGAGGATAAAATAAATATAACAAACCTGCGCGGCGTATATTACGGCGACGACGCGATATTTACTATCTTTGCCGACAGCGCGGTTTACGATAAGAAAACTCAGGATATAGAACTCAAGGCGAATGTCGTAGGCAAGACATCAGACGGGGGCGAGCTCGTTACGGATTACGCGAAATGGAACGCGAAATCCGAAGAGATCACGACCGACTCGCACGTTATTGTCAGGAGGCAAAATATAACCTGCAGGGGCCGCGGCCTCATTACGAAACCGCGGCTTAAATGGGTTCTGTTCAAGGAAGATGTTGAGGTTGACATCGTCCCTGATAAAAAGATTGTCTGCAGCGGGCCTTTCGAGCTGGACCAGGAGAAAAACACGGCGATTTTTAAGGACGACGTCAAAGTCACAGACAAGGACAGCGAGACTTTCACGGACAAGCTAACAGTGTATTTAAACGCCGAAACAAACAAAGTTGAAAGAGTCGTTACCGAAGGCAATGTAAAACTGGTGCACACCGGAGACATCGAGGACATGGCAAAGATGTCATTTTGAGGCACCGTACTCGTGTGTCATTCTGAGCGAACGAAGTGAGCGAAGAATCTTAACGTTAAGATCCTTCGCGCCCCTGCGGGGCGCTCAGGATGACAGGCGTTGGCGCGTAATGACGAAGGAATTAACATGCATTTACTGGAAACTCAAGGATTAATCAAGGCATACTCGGGCCGCCGCGTAGTGGATAAAGTAAATATAAACGTAAAGCGCGGCGAAGTCGTAGGGCTGCTCGGCCCCAACGGCGCGGGAAAAACGACCACTTTTTATATGATAACGGGGATAGTTCCGCCGGACAAGGGCAGAATAATTTTTGACAGGAAAGACATAACGAATATGTCAATGCATCACAGGGCCCGCAGCGGAATCGGATACCTCTCTCAGGAGCCGTCCATTTTCAGGAAGCTTACCGTTGAAGAAAATATAATGGCGGTTCTTGAAACACTCGACTTCCACCGAAAGGAGCGGAAGCGGCGGCTGGACGGATTACTCGAAGAACTCAAGATATCGCATTTACGCAAGAACAACGCCTATACCCTGTCCGGCGGGGAAAGGCGCAGGCTTGAAATAACGAGGGCTCTGGTGACAAATCCCCTTTTCATGCTGCTGGACGAGCCGTTCAGCGGGATAGACCCGATTGCCGTTTACGACTGCCAGGAGGTCATCAAGGAGCTGAAGAAGAAAAATATAGGGATACTCCTTACCGACCACAACGTAAGGGAGACGCTCGCCATTACGGACCGCTCGTACCTTATGTGCGATGGAAAAATCCTGATATCCGGCAGCAAGGAAGATCTTATTACGAACCCGAAGGCCAAAGAAATATACCTCGGTGATAAATTTACGATGTGATATGGATGTAATATGAAGTCACGCATGAAAAACATAGAGCCCTGCAGGAAGCTTTTTAAAATCGAGATGCCCAGGGATCTGGTAGCGGAAGCCATAAAAGAGGTCTATCGGCAGATTAAGAAGGTGGCGAAGATTCCCGGTTTCCGCCCCGGATTCGTCCCGCAGGATCTCCTGGAAAAGCACTATTCCGGTGACGCTAAAGAGCAGGTCTTGAAGCGCCTTATCCCCGAAGGATATAAGCAGGCCCTTGAGTTCCACAGCGTCATACCGGTTGGGTTTCCGCGTGTTTCTAATATCGATTTTCATAAGGATAAGCCCTTTACTTTTGAAGCCGAAGTGGACACGAAGCCCGTCTTCAGGATGAAAAATTACAAAGGCATTAAGGTCAGAAGAAAAAGAATTTCCGTTTCAGAGGTCGAAATAAACGAAGGCCTTTCAAAGCTCCGCCAGATGTACGCGAAATACCGCGATGTGGCAGGGCCCGTGAAGAAAGGCGACTATGCCGTCTGCGAGGCGGAGGCATTTATAGATGACAAGCCCGTAACGAAAAAAAATAAAAACATGTGGATTCGGGCCGATAAAGAGGCGTCTTTGCTCGGCATGGGCGAAGAATTAATCGGGCTCGCAAAAGGCCAGTCGAAAGAAATCACCGTGAAACTACCCGATGACTACCCGGATAAAAAGTACGCGGGTAAACCTGCCAAATTCAAGGTTCTCATAAATGAGGTAAAGGAAAAGTATCCCGCGGAGCTTGATGACGCCTTTGCCAGACAGCTGAAATTCGAAGACCTTAATGCGTTAAGAAAAGGAATAGAAACCGAACTTTACGCGCGTAAAGAAAACTCCTTAAAGATAGACATGAAGAACCAGATCCTGGAAAGGCTTCTCGGGGAAAACAAATTTTCCGTTCCGAGCGACATGGCCGGGCGCCAGAAGGAAGTCCTGGTCAAACGCTTTGAGACGGAACTTATGCAGAAGGGTGTAAGCAAAGAAGAAGCGGAAAAGAAAGTGAAGGAGCTGGATTCAAAACTGGAGCAGGACGCAAGGGACAAGATAGGGCTGTACTTTATCCTGGACGATATCGCCCTTAAGGAAAAAATTGAAACAAACAAAAACGATATAGACGAGAGGCTTAAGGGCGTGGCGCTCTCCACCGGCGGGAACGCCGAAGAGGTAAGGAAGTATTATGAAAAAGAAAACCTTATGGGGGGCCTCGCGGAAGAAATAAAGGAAAGCAAGGTGCTGGACTTTTTGCTTAAGGAAGCGAATGTAACGGAGGAAAAATAGGCCTGCTATTGGCAGGCAGGGAGGTAATCATGAGTATATTGGTGCCGATGGTTATAGAGCAGACGGGCAGGACCGAGCGTGCCTACGACATTTATTCGCGGCTTCTCAAAGATAGGGTAATTTTTATAGGTACCCCTATCGACGACAATATAACCAATATCATAATAGCGCAGCTTTTATTCCTGCAGATGGAAGACCCGGACAAGGACGTGAACGTTTACATAAATACCCCGGGCGGCCACGTGACAAGCGGCCTGGCGATTTATGACACGATGCAGTTTATTAAACCGGACGTGAGCACTTATTGCGTCGGCCAGGCGGCCAGCATGGGCGCGCTTCTCCTGGCGGCCGGAACAAAAGGCAAGCGGTACGCGCTCCCTCACGCGCGCATCATGATACACCAGCCCTGGGGCGGGGTGCAGGGCGCAGCGACCGATATAAACATCCAGGCCAAGGAGATTAACAGGCTCAAGGAAAAAATTGAACAGATACTCTCCAAGCACACAAAGCAATCGCTAGATAAAATCAAGAAAGATACCGACAGGGACTATTTTATGTCGGCGGAAGAAGCGAAAGAGTACGGTTTGGTAGACGAGGTTGTTACGTCGATTAAGAAAAAGAAATGAAATGAGGCCATGACTTACGGAGGCCATAGTGGCCGACGTAAGTCATAAGGCCGAATTTCATCCTGAGGAACCGAAGGTTCCGAAGGATCTCAACGAGATTGCTTCGCACCTGACATTTTCAATGTCAAGTGCTCGCAGTGACACTACGAGTAAATGGAGGTTGAATGACAAAGAAGCAATACCTGCTTACGCCGGGGCCGGCTCCGATCCCGGAAAAAATCATGAAGGCGATGGCAAAACCGATAATTCATCACAGGACGCCGCAGTATAAAGATGTCGTTAAAACCGTAAACCGGGACCTTAAGAAGATCTTCAAGACAAAAAATAACGTATTGACGCTTACATCAAGCGGGACCGGCGCGATGGAAGCGAGCGTTATTAATGCGCTTTCCCCGGGCGATACGGCTATAGTGGTAAGGGGCGGAAAATTCGGCGAGAGATTTGCCGAGATCTGTTCCGCATACGGCGTAAAGGTTGTCGCGGTTGATATAGAATGGGGCGCGAGACCGGAACCGGACATGGTGGAAAAAGTCCTCAGGGAAACTCCGGAGGCAAAGGCTGTTTTTGTTCAGCTTTGCGAAACTTCCACCGCTACCGTATACGCTGTGAAGGATATCGGCGATATAGTTAAGAAAACCGGAGCTATTCTGATAACCGACGCGATAAGCGGCCTCGGCGCCGATGAATTTAAAATGGATGAATGGAACGTGGATATCGCTCTCGGCGGATCCCAAAAGGCCTTCATGATACCGCCGGGCCTTTCTTTCGTGGCGCTAAGCGACAAAGCCCGGGATTTGATTAAAAAATCAAAGCTTCCAAGGTATTATTATGATCTCGGTAGATACGAAAAGCTTGTTGAAAAGGGCGACAGCCCATGGACACCCGCTATAACGCTTGTAATCGGTTTAGGGGAGGCACTTTCGATGATAATGGACGAAGGGGGCATTGATAATTTCATAGCCAGGCACGGCCGCGATGCGGAATTCGTGCGCAAATCAGTCGTAGGTATGGGCCTTTCACTTTTTTCCGGGTTTCCCTCAAACGCCGTTACGGCCGTCCGGGTTCCCGACGGGATCGATGCCACTGTCTTAATCAGCGCGCTGAAAGAAAAAGGCGTTACATTTGCGCCCGGTCAGGCCCATACTAAAGGAAAAATTTTAAGAATCGCCCATATGGGAGCGATAACGCGGAAGGATTTGGAGTTCGCGCTCGGTAAACTAAAAGAAACGCTTGAAGAGCTATGAGCTATGGGCTGTGTGTCGTGAGCCCAAAGCTCATGGTGTAAAGCCCAAAGCCTGGTCAGGAGGATACACATGGCAGTTAGAATACTTATAAGTGACTCGTTGGCCGAAGAGGGAGTGAAAATTCTAAAGAAGGAAAAGGGCTTTAGGGTGGACGTGAAAACCAAGCTTACGCCCGAAGAACTCAAGAAAATCATTTCCGGCTATGACGCGCTTATAGTGCGCAGCCAGACAAAGGTTACAAAAGATATCATAAAGAATGCCGGAAAACTTAAGTTTATCGCCAGGGCCGGCGTGGGACTGGATAACGTGGACGTAAACGAGGCGTCCAAAAGGGGCATAATTGTCATGAACGCCCCCGGCGGCAATACTGTTTCAACCGCCGAACATACATTTTCGCTTATCCTGGCTTTGTCGCGCAATATACCGCAGGCTGACCGCTCGCTTAAAAAAGGGGAATGGAACAGGAAGAAATTTATGGGCGTGGAGCTTTACGGCAAAACTCTCGGCATAATAGGCCTCGGCAGGATCGGCGCGGAAGTGGCGCGGCGGGCGCTTAGTTTTAAGATGAAAGTAATCGCACACGATCCATTTTTGCTCCAGGAAAGGGCAGCGTCCCTCGGCGTCGAATCGGTAAGCATTGATACCCTTTTCAGAAAATCGGATTTCATAACGGTGCATACACCGCTTACAACCCGGACCCGGCATGTAATCGGCGGGGAAAACCTGAAAAAGATGAAAAAAGGTGTCCGGATCGTAAATTGCGCAAGAGGCGGCATAGTGGATGAGAAAGCTCTTGTTGAAGCGATAGAAGCCGGCCGCGTAGCGGGAGCGGCTCTGGACGTATATGAAAGTGAACCGCCGGGGGAGGCGCGCATCATAAGCATGGACAGGGTGGTGACAACCCCCCACCTCGGAGCTTCGACGGAAGAGGCGCAGGTTAATGTCGCCATCGACGTGGCGGAAGCGCTGAAAGATGCCCTTAAAAATAAAGGCATCAGGAATGCCGTAAACGCCCCGTCCATAGAGCCGGAACTCCTCGAAATTATCAGGCCCTATCTTGATCTTGCGGAAAAAATAGGAAAAATGCATGCCCAGCTCGCGCAGGGAAGTATTAACAGGGTCACAATAAGGTATGTCGGCGACATAGGTAAATACAATCTGAACCACATCACGCGTTCCATCATAAAGGGGCTTCTCGAGCCGATTCTCGAAGAAAACATAAACTACATCAACGCTCCCGTTATCGCGCGCGAACGGGGAATAAGAATTATCGAAGAGAAAACCGAGAGGATAGAGGACTTTGCCAACCTGATATATGTGAGGGTGGAGGCGGCCCGGTCAAAGAATTCCATAATGGGAACCCTATTTACAAAAGTTGACCCGCGCATCGTAAAAATCAACGAATTTTACGTGGATGCCGTCCCCGAAGGCCACATGATCATCATATACAACATTGACAAGCCGGGAATAGTCGGGCAGATCGGGAGCATCCTCGGCAAGAATCGCATAAATATCGCCGGCATGACATTCGGACGCCTTAAGCAGGGCGGGAAAGCGATAACACTGCTCAACGTCGATAGTGTGGTGCCGGAGTCCGTTTTGGATAAAATAAGAAAAGCGCGGTACATAAATGAGGCCAAGCATATAAAGCTGTAAGAAGGTGAGGTTTTGATGAAAAAGAAACAAAACAAGATTTATATTATTGACGTGACAAATCGGGACGGTGTCCAGACCTCGCGCCTGGGGCTTGCGAAGCTCCAGAAGAGCATGATAAATATGTACCTGAACGAAATGGGCGTATATCAGAGCGAGTTCGGCTTCCCGGTTACCCATCACGAGACGAATTACCTCAACGCGAATCTTGAGCTCGCAAAGCGGGGGGTTTTAAAGCCTATCATACTCGAGGGATGGGTAAGGGCGATCAGGGAGGACGTCGTTAAAGCGACGGAGCTTACGAATGTAAAGCACCTTAATCTTTCTATTTCCACCTCTGAGCAGATGATCAACGGGAAATTCAAGGGAAAGTTCACAAAAGAAGACGTTATAACGACTATGGTAAAAGCCGTCAAGGCCGCCAAAAAAAGAAATATAATAACAATAGGGGTTAACGCCGAGGACGCCTCGAGAAGCGACATGAGCTATCTTATAGAGTTTGCCTTAGCCGCCAAAGACGCCGGCGCGGACAGGATCAGGTATTGCGATACGCTGGGTTTTGATAATCCCTTTAGCATTTACGACAGGGTTTCGTATCTTGCCTCGGCGGTGGAACTGCCGATGGAACTGCATTGTCACAACGATCTTGGAATGGTTGTCGCTTGCAGCATAGCCGGCGCGAAAGCGGCCATTGATTCAGGAGTCGATGCTTACATAAATACCACGGTCAACGGCATGGGTGAGAGAGCGGGGAATGCCGACCTTGTCAGCACAATCCTTGCCATTAAGTATTCAAGCGGCTTTCAGGAAAAATACAGGCTGGACGATAGAATAAACCTCAAACACGCCTGGAAGATTTCCAAATACGCCGCTTATGCTTTCGGCATCCCGATCCCCGTAAATCAGGTGGCTGTCGGGGAAAACGCGTTCGCGCACGAGTCGGGGATACACGCCGACGGCGCCCTAAAAGATAGGCGTAACTACGAGCTTTATGATTTTGAAGAGCTCGGCCGCGGCGAACCCGAAATTATCGATACGGGAAGGCGGATTACGGCGGGCGAATACAGCGGTATTAAGGGGTTTAGAAATGTTTATGACAGGCTGGAAATCAAGTTCAAAAACGAAAAACAGGCGATCGGGATACTTGAGTTGGTCCGTTACGCCAACGTCCACACGCAGAAGCCCCTTACGGAGGATGAGCTCCGTTTTATCGCGAAATACCCGGATATTGCGAGAAAAATTTTCAACATGACACCGCTTAAATAAGCTATAAGAAAGAGTTTCTGTCATTCTGATACCCCCTTCGCTCGGCTGGGGATGACAGTGTAAGCAAAGGAATGTAAGCAAAGGAAGAAGGAAAAGGGAATGAAAAGAAATTTTGGGATCCTGATTTTACTTTTTCTGGCAATATCTTTTTTGTCCGCGCAGGGCTCTTTCGCGCAAGAGGAAAAAAAAGGATTTGTGAAAGTGGTATGGAATAAAATTTTGAATATTATTAAACACCCCATTAAGGAGATTATTCCCGGTCCACCGGTAAAACCGGAGCCGAAGCCCGAGCCTGCGCTCGGGGAGAAAGGATCCGCGTCTTCTGCGCTGTCGGAAAAGGAATTGCGTGAGCGGATCAAGGTTTCGCTGGAGGCTTCTCCGGAAGCAGCCGATTTTATGCCCGAGCTCAAGGTCACAACGGATAAGGACGGAAATATTACGGAAATCAGATATAACGTCTCAGGTGTTTTTATGGGCATAGAAACTCTGGACAAGGAAACTCTTGTAAAAATGTATAATCGCATAAATATCGAGCGCGTGAAGATGCGGACCGAGCGGATACAAAAACAGCTGGAGGTAATTCGCTCATCCCGGAATGTCCAGGCCCCGCCGAGGATTTACATGCCTCCCGCCTCGGTCAAGCCTCCGCCCGAGCCGCCAAAAGTTCCGTCACCGCCCGGCGCGCCGCGGCGCCGGTAAAGAGAGGGAATGTTATGCCAAATATAATAGTTGTTGGCGCCCAGTGGGGCGACGAGGGTAAGGGAAAAGTCATAGATATATTTTCCAGGGACTTCGACTACATCGTCAGGTACCAGGGGGGCAATAATGCCGGCCACACCGTTGTCATCGGAGACGAAAAATTTATCCTGCACCTTACGCCGTCCGGCATACTGCACGAAAAGAAGATCTGTGTTATAGGAAATGGTGTTGTGGTTGACCCTCAGGCTCTGATGGACGAAATAAATAAGCTTGAATCCAAAGGCATAAGTGTTAAGGGAAGACTGTTCGTGAGCGAGGGCGCGCACGTTATATTTCCTTACCACAGGACAATTGACGAAATGAAAGAGCAAAAAAAAGGAAAATCAAAAATCGGCACTACAAAAAAAGGCATAGGCCCCTGCTATGCCGACAAGGTGTCGCGTTCGGGGATACGGATCATAGATCTTTTAAATCCCGTTGTTTTAAGGGCGAAACTGATGGCCAACATAGAGGAAAAGAACAAGATCCTGAAGGCCCTTTACGGATTTGAGGGGTTTTTGTTTGATAAGGTGTACGGGGACTATCTTAATTACGGCAGAGAGATGAAAGATCTTATCTGTGATACGCCGCTTCTTTTGAATGATGCCATAAGAGCAAGAAAACGCATCCTCTTCGAGGGTGCCCAGGGAACGATGCTGGACCTGGATTTCGGGACGTACCCGTTTGTTACTTCCTCAAACGCCACCGCGGGCGGGGCGCTTACCGGTTCCGGCGTTGGCCCCACCAAAATAAGCAAAGTGGTAGGGGTTGTTAAGGCCTATACGACAAGGGTAGGAGAGGGGCCGTTTCCTACGGAATTTTCAGAGAACATGATGAAGAGGATAAGGACGCGCGGGGCCGAATTCGGCGCGACAACCGGAAGGCCCAGAAGATGCGGCTGGTTTGATTCGTGCCTCGTGAGGCATTCCGTTATGGTCAACGGTATATCGGAGATAGTTGTTACGAAACTGGACGTCCTGGATGAACTTGAGAAAATAAAGGTATGTGTTGCTTATAAACACAACGGCAGGACATTCGGGCGCTTTCCGAGCGATACAAGTACTCTTGATAGCTGCGAGCCGGTTTATGAGGAAGTTGACGGCTGGATGAAGGATACCACGGGCATAACCTCATTCATAAAGCTGCCGCGCAACGCTAAAAACTATTTGAAGAAGATTCAGAAAATTCTCAATACGAGAATTGTTCTTATCTCGGTTGGTTCGGACAGGGAACAGACGATTACCGTGGAATAGGCAAAAAAGTGGCGTTACTCCATCTTGTCATTCTGAGGAGAGCCGAACGAAGCAAGGCTCGACGAAGAATCTTAACGATAGGATCCTTCGCACTCCTGCGGGGTGCTCAGGATGACACGTGTAAGACGTCAAGCAAGGAAAATAAATGCTGATTCTCGCGCCGATAAGCTCGATTATAGCGCTTTTGTTCGCCGGCTACCTGGTGTACAGGATAATGCAGGCTCCGCCCGGCGATGAAAGTATGGTGAAAATCCAGAAAGCGATTCAGGAAGGGGCCACTTCCTATATAAAGAGGCAGTACACGGTTATAGCCATATTCTTTGCGCTTATGTTTGCGCTATTATTTTTCTTATCCCGTAAAGGCTACCTCCCCATATTTGTACCTTTCGCGTTTTTGACAGGAGGGTTTTTCAGCGGGCTTTGCGGGTTCGTAGGCATGAAGGTGGCCACGCAGGCTAACGTAAGAACCGCCAATGCGGCAAAAGAGAGCCTCAACAAGGGTTTAAGAATCGCTTTTTCAAGCGGAACGGTAATGGGACTCGCGGTCGTGGGCCTCGGCCTTCTTGACCTTTCGATATGGTATTACGTGCTGGAGTATTATTATACTCACATAAATATTGTGCCGGAACTTGGGAAGCGTATTGCGTATATAACCAGCACGATGCTTACTTTTGAAATGGGCGCAAGCCTCATGGCGCTTTTTGCGCGTGTAGGAGGCGGCATATATACAAAAGCTGCGGATGTAGGCGCTGACCTTGTCGGTAAAATTGAAGCCGGAATTCCTGAAGACGACCCTCGTAATCCGGCTGTTATTGCGGATAATGTAGG
>Ga0163203_1000471_pt1 | contig 10919 bp, 10 predicted proteins | sample PL_2010_330m_FD_113534 | JGI IMG/M metagenome (GOLD analysis project Ga0163203, IMG submission 113534) | Freshwater microbial communities from Powell Lake, British Columbia, Canada to study Microbial Dark Matter (Phase II) - PL_2010_330m | ecosystem: Environmental > Aquatic > Freshwater > Lake ... | reverse complement strand
TCGCGGATGGAGCTGATGGGCGCGATCTCCTCCGGTATGACGCCCTGGACGTAAACTGCCTGCGATCGATCAGCGACCGAGGCCAGTGCCGGCATGTCCAACCGAACGGTTCGCCACTCGATGCCGTCGATGTGGTCCAAGGCAGCCAGGACCGATTCGGAATCATGCATCAACGGAATCGCCGACCCCATGCCTCGGCGTTCAATGTGCCGAATCTGGAAGTGGCCGGTGTCAATGCGCGTAGCTGTCTCAAACATGTCGGACACGATGGAGTTGCTGAGCCCAAACATGAACACGAGGAAATATACGGGGATCAGCACGGCGAGAAGCGTAAGGATCGTGCGCCCCCGATTCCTCTTTAGGTGCCTGATGGCGGCTTTCATCAGAGATCCTCCCAACCATCGAACGTATCAAGGCTGAAGAACGACGCGTCGAGTTCAAGATCGAATTGCGGATCTTCGATTCGTTCAATCGTCTTGTCACCATAGGCGTCTTCGATGACGATCATGGTGGAGAACTTGCGCCCGCCAACCTCGATAATGTCAGTGAAACTTGCCGTTTGCAGTACCTCACCCCTTTGGTCGTAGTAGATCAACTTCTCAATAACGTAATCGGCGGAGACCCAGATCTCCAGCTTGCCGTACACTACGGGCGCATCCGAATGAGGAATCAATGTCAGGAAGTAGCCGGTTTCCGTAGACTCGGCCGTGGCGTCGTAGTCATCGGACAGCGTCCCGCGGGACAAGTCGTCCAGTGAAGGCCCTGCTCCGAACAGGGCATCGCCGAGTGCCACTGACGGCAGCTTGATGGAGCCGACGGCCGGCGAGTAGTACCAAAGGTCGTCGCCCAGTCGGAGATAGCCCGAATTCAGGTCGGTCTCAGGTTCTAACACGCGAATGAGCGTCTGCTCCTGGCCCAAGGTCCAGGTCTCCAGTTTGTATGACTTCGTCTGTCCATCCAAGGAGATGTCGAGCCCGATCACTCCGTGGAAGCTGTCGCCACGCCAAACGGAATTGACGCGACTTAAAATGGCCCCAGCATCCAAGGCATCTTCCTGAGCGATGGCGGAGACCCCGATCAGAACGACCGCGAGTAAGGCTGTCCAAACGATGATTCGACTCATGATGCCTCCTTTGCTACCCCTCGCGAATGGCCGTCACAGGTTCGAGGCTGCCAGCTCGCCGTGCCGGATACCAGGCCGCGACCAGGGCTGTAAACACGACCACCGAAAAGGCGGCCACCCAATACCATCCGGACGTCGAGGCATACAAGGTGGTGGGGATGCCCAGCTCAGAAAAGTTCGCCATAAGGTTACCGAAAGAGAAACCGTGATGCGACAGATACATGAGGCAGCCGTATCCGACGCTACCACCGACAACAAATCCGATGGCGGAGACGAACACCGATTCCATCAACACTACTCGCGCCAGCAGCTTGCGGCTCATGCCTAGCGCCATCATCATGCCAAATTCCCTTGTTCGTTCCAGCACCGAGTAAAACGCCGTGTTAGCGACGCCGAATCCGGCCATCAGTGCGATCATGATGACCATTGGGATCATCTTGATCGTCGATCCTTGGATCATAATGCGGGCAAATGGATTAAGTGTGAAATAGTCGGCCACTTCGATTCCTTCAATGCCCGCGGCCGTCAGATCATCCTGCAGCCTTGACATGTTTCGACTCGTCGATGCGCCGGCCGGCAAATTGATGGCAATCGAGGTCAATCCACTCCATCCGGACATAGCGTGTGCATCCTCCAAAGAAATCTCTGCGATGCTGTCCAACGCCCCCAAGTTACTGGCGAAGAAGCCGACGGCGCGAAACGCCTGCGAGCTCGTTCCGGACTCTCCCTGTGCCAGCAATACCACGCGCTCGTTAAGCCGAATATCCAATGACGCAGCCATCTTGGCGGAGATTAGGATCTCACCCCGTTCTGCGATGTACCGACCCTCGACGATTGTTTCCTGTAATTTGGTCACGCGTTGTTCCCTGATCGGATCGATGCCGCGAATCGTCACGCCGTTGGATCCGTACGAACTGCGCAGCATGCCGTAGGTCTCCAACCGCGCGGAGGAAACATCGACGCGGGCGGCTGCAAGCACCTCCTGCGCAGCGAGAACCTGATTGGCTGTCAACCCATTGGATGGCACCGGATCGGCGGCATACCTGACTGCCCGCAATTGAAGATCACCTAGGTCATACGAGATTTGCGTGTCAGTCATGGACCGAATCATCCCATCCGCGATCCCCCACATCACCAGAATCACCCAACTGCCGAAGGCAACGATGGCGATCATCAGGATCGTTCGTTGCGTATGGCGCCACAGATTGCGCCAGGCAATGCGTAGGCTTGTTGCAGTCACTCTTTCCCTCCTCTCCCAGCGGGGCACGTTAATCCATCTGCAATTACTTGTGAAGCGAATTCCAACATTGAGTCATACAACCCGTGAGGCAGCAGATCTTCTAATAGTCGATCGCTGCAGAATGCTGCTCGCTCTGTCGGACAAGATCGGCACAAACACGTTTGCATCCAGCAAGATACTATTCCCACCCCTATTGTGCAAGGCAGGTGTTCTTCGCCTGCTCGCACACAGCCTACAAGCGAAGCTATAATCCCCAGCATGAATGCTATCATTGAATCGTTGGGAGAGAAGATCGCCAGCGCGTCATCATTTGCCGCAGCATGCGAGATAACCGTGCGCGAGCTGCGCCGCCTCGTCCCTCAGTTTGACTGGGTGGGAATCTACATGCGTCAGGACGAGGAACTCGTGCTCACAGCATGGGATGGGCCGGAAGCGACGGTGCACGTGCGCATCCCCGTTGGGCAGGGGATCTGTGGCCTTGCTGCACGCACGGGGGAGACAGTAATCGTCGGTGATGTCAACGCCGATCCGCGTTACCTTGCCTGCTTCCCGCAGACCCGCTCGGAGATCGTCGTGCCGATCTACGCCAGAGATGATGTGATCGGCGAGATTGATATCGACAGCGACAAGGCCAGCGCCTTCACCGATAACGATCGACAGCTCTTGGAGAACGTCGCGGAACTCCTCGGAGAATCAACACCGTAGTGCAGCAGCGCGCAACCATCAACTACCTACTCGAGGAAGACCTCTTGGTTGAATGCCTCTCGAATGGCTTAGTAGGTGTACGGTAACCACACGGTGAATGTGCTACCTTTTCCAACCTCACTCTCCACATCAATCTTCCCTCCGTGGGCCTCCGCTATCCATTTGACGATGGACAGGCCAAGCCCGGCTCCCCCTTCGCCGCGTGAGCGAGCACTGTCGACGCGGTAGAACCGGTCGAAGATATGTGGAAGATCATCCTCCGGTATCCCTGCTCCCGTATCAATGACCGTTATCTTGGCCCAATCGCCGTCCTTCCCCAGAGAAATGGTTACCGCGCCGCCGCTTGGGGTGTAGTTGACGGCGTTTGCTACTAGATTATGCAAGAGCTGCCGCAGCCGTTCTCGGTCACCGTATACTTCTACCGACTCTTCAGCCTCTGCGTCGAGGGAGATCCCCTTCTTGGCAGCAAGGGGAGTGAAGGTCGCGCAGGCGTCTTCCACAAGTTCTTTCATATTCACCGTGTCCGTTTCAAATTGCTGTTGGCCGGCATCGGCGCGGGCAAGCGTGAGAAGCGCATTTATGATATTGCTCATCCTGTCCACCTCACCATCGGCAGTAGTCAGCGCCTCCGCGTACTCCTGCGGGTCTTTCCCCCGCAGGGCGACTTCAGCGGTCCCTTTGATGACCGTAAGCGGGGTGCGCAATTCGTGGGAGACGTCAGCCGTGAATTGCCTCTCCCGCTGGAAAGCTGTCTCTAGCCGATCGAGCATCTCATCGAACGCGTTTGCCAGGCGGGTGACTTCGTCCTCGGGTCCGCTCAGATTCAAACGGCGGTTTAGCCCTTCAGCCCTGATCTGACGAGCGGTCTTGGTGATGCGATCAATCGGTGACAGTGCCGCCTTGGCCAGAGCCGCCCCCACCCCTATTGCGAGGATGAGCCCCCCTCCAGAGAGAAGCAAGAGGAGAAGCTGGAGGCGATCCAAGGCGCTATCCATGAGCGTGAGAGAGCGAACGACCTTCACCATTCCTAAACTCTGCCCATTTCTTGACAAGGGCATGCTGTAAACAACCATTCGGCCAAGGTCGGGGAAGCCGCGTATTTCCAAGGTACCTGGGGCGCTCGACTTGAGGCTGGAAAGTAATCGACTGTCATTAAGCTGATGTTTTTGCAAGAAAAAGGAATTGTTGACTACTGGTCCTTCTTGGCCGCTAATTTCGATGTAAATCCCCTCTGAGGAGAACTTGTTCACCAAGTCGGGATCTGCGATGTCGACAAAGGTTCCCTGTCCATTGTCTCCATCGCCTATCTCGGGAGCGTCGATGAAAGCGCTTATCTGTTGTGCCCGAGTCACCGTTGTGCGGATCGCCTCTGCAATAAGGGAGCGTTCCAACGCCTGATAGAGTGCAACCCCGAGAATGACCAGGATTACTGCCAACAGGCCGGCGTACCACAGGCTCAGCTTCCACCTAATCTTCTTGAACAATAGGGTTACTCCTTAAGCACGTAGCCGATTCCACGCACGGTATGGATCAGTTTCTTGTCCGCTTCTTGATCGATCTTCTTGCGCAGCTTGCTGATGTAAACGTCAACGGTATTCGTGAAAGTGTCAAAGCTGCTGCCCCACACGTGCTCTTCGATCAAAGCGCGGTTGAGGACTCTACCAGTATTATGCATCAGGTAACTAAGTAACCGATATTCCAGGCTAGTGAGCTGGATGAGCCGCTCTCCACGCTGGACTTCTTGGGTGGACGGATCAAGGATGAGATCGGCCACCTGTAATTTTGGCGGGATTTTGGGCCCGCCCCGGCGCAACAGAGCGCGGACCCGGGCGAGAAGTTCGTCAAAGGCAAACGGCTTAGTGAGATAGTCGTCGGCTCCAGCGTCGAGCCCCAGCACCCGGTCGGATATGGCATCTCTTGCTGTCAGCATCAAGATTGGGGTCTCTTTGCCCTCTTCGCGCAAGTGTCCACACAGGGTAACCCCATCCAGTTTCGGAAGCATAATATCAAGGAGGATCAGGTCGTAGTCGTTTATCTGCGCTACCCGCAAGCCTTCTTCACCATCGTAGGCTATATCCACTCTGTACCCTTCAGCATCCAACCCCTTCTTGATGAAGCTTGCGATCTTGCGTTCATCTTCCACTATCAGTATCAGCATGGTCGATTAGGATCATACCCGCAGACAAAGGGCCCGGCCAAACTGACCGGGCCCTGGAAGGTGCTTCAATTACGGGGGCTTATCTCTTATTCAGAGTCTGATTCCTCTCCGCCCGCGGGTTCGGTTTCCCGGGTCTCGGGTGCCTCATGGGCCGAAGCTTCAACGCCCCCTCCGTTGTCCGTAGAGAGGATCTGGGCGTTACCCGCGTCCACCTTCACATTCTTGATGCCGCTTGCAGTCTGAAGCTCAACCGAGTAGACCAGATACCCATTCTCGCTCTCGATCTGCGTCTTCAGGACCGTGGCTCCGGGAAACTGCGCCAGAGCCGCACTCTCTGCATCACTGGCAGTGATCTTTGCCATACCTGCCAGAGCCTGATCGCTTGTGCTCTCAGCGACGGGGATGCTGCCAATGTAGCTTGGATCCTGGACGTTTTCTTCGACATTCTCTTCCTGATTGGCCGTGGTTGCTGGTCTTGGGATAGCGGTTCCCTGCGATGCATAGAGGATCGCTCCGGTGGCTAATACAGCAAGTAACGCCAAAACCGTCGCTCCGATGGTTAAGTTCTTCTTCATGGTTACCAACCTCCGTTGGTTTCTTAGTCTTGAGAGTTTTCTCCCAAGCCGTGCGCATTCTAGCAGGCCAAGATGAAAAACGGATTAACAGGAGATTAAACCTTCTTCATGTTTACGGTTGTTTCCACGAGCAGTGGCTGTCGCTACCGTTCTTGCTGCGGATGTGAAACAGCTCCCGGTTGAGATACCCGCGCGCTTCATTGGGCACTTCCAGGGGTGCACGCATACACCTACTTATCCGGCGCGCTCTCTTGTGCGTAGATCTAACGTTCACACATTCTGGAATTCGGGCATCTTGTTCTGCAACACTAAAGAGATAATCTGGTAGGAGGTAGCCCGTAGGCCACCCCCTCCCAACAGAACGGTACGTACCGGCCAGGTATACCGCTCCTCGATCAGTAGCCGAACCGCTTAGGTCCGGGAGAAAGCAGTTGTAAAATCATGCAGGAACACCAATCCCCGTTCCCTGAACCAATTAAGGTTCATCACAAATCGCACCGGCTGTCTCATCACCGATTGCCATCGGTTCATCTTGATCCAGACTCGATGCGCTTCCTTTGGGTCAAAACCCGATCTAATCATGATCCGTTGGAACTTCCGCGGGTTCTTCCATTTCTTCAACTGCGTCGACCTTAACCGGCTTCGAATCCAGCCATCAAGGTCGCGAAACAGATAGCGAAATTCCTGAATCCCAAAGTATCCAACCCAGCCTCGTAAGTATTCGTTCAGCTCGTGAATCACCTGGTACATCGATAACGGGTTGTTCCTGTGGGTCAATTCCCGGACTCGCTTCTTGAACCGGAGGCGAGCCTTGTTGCTGACGCGAATCTTACCCTTAAGAATCTGAAACCCCAGAAAGGTAATCTTCTTAATCGGTGCAACCTGACTCTTCTCCTGGTTCACAATGAGGCCGAGTTCTTCCTCCAGGTATGTTACTGTCCCGTTCCTCACTCGCTGAGCAGCTCTTTCTGATCTGACAACGATCACAAAGTCGTCGGCTAAAGCGACAGTACCCCAGGTTTCGCTCCTCCAGTTTGTGGTCCAGTTCATTAGAAGACGATGTTGGAGAGCATCGGGGAGAGCGGCGAGCCTTGCGGGCAACCTTTGGTCGTCTTCTCAAAGGTCCCATCAATTACGACTCCTGCTTTCAGGAGTCTGGCGATCATGGTCACAAACTGTTCGTCCGCCACCTTAGAGCCTGTCTGACAATCATTCGACAGCTTTAGTGGGGGCGAGTTGTTTTCGTTCCCCTCTTCTCCGTCCAGCGTGACTCCTCAAACAGGAAGGTGTAGCAGGCTTTTACCCTCTCAGTAGGTCAGGTGTACGCGCCGTCGACGGCGCACTACCTCACTTGATGCGCCCCTACCATTGTGCAACCTCATCTTTCCACTGCTTGGCTCGCTCTCCACCCACTCCGCCATAGTTTCAGCAGGTTGTGCGTCGTACACCACAACGACCACTCAGCCTTCACCTTCTTCAACCCGCGGAGTTTGAATCGCACCAATCCCCGCATCACCATCTGCCCAAACACCGGTTCGATCGTTGACCCACGCTGCTTGTACGCTTCCCGCCCTCGCTTCGTCAACAGTTTCCGCTCCATCCGCTCTCTTGTCGACAATCCCTTGGGAATCCGTACCCGTGGCGGCGGCGCCTCCCGCATCGCCTTACGCTGCTTCCAGTCCTTCGTCGTGGCGATGAATAGCTCCGTCTCTGCACTCTCTAACTTCGCGTTCTTCTCACTCCAGTACCCCGCGTCCGCCAACACCTCGCCCGGTCGTGCTCCTGCCTGCTGTTCACATTTCTTCAGCAGCGGTCCCAACTGCTTTACGTCGTTCTCCTCTTGCGTCAGATCCTGGGCTACAATCACCTGACTCTCACAATCAGCTGCCGCCTGGCCGTTGAACCCCTGTACCCACCCTCGCCGTGTCTTCATGATCCGACTCTCTGGGTCTGTCACATTCGCCTTCGTCCCCTTCGCTGCCTCCATCGCCACCGTCTCAGGATCCTTCGGTTTGCGCCCTCGCTTCTTCTCACCGCTCTCTGCTTCCTCTCTTCTCCGCTCCTCGATCTCTCGCTCTTGCTGCACAACCGCTTGACGCTTCTTCTCCTCGATCCGCTCTAACGCTGCCTCCAGGCGCTCCCTCCGCTCCTCCCGCGTGCGCAGCCCCTGCGGTAACTCGTCCCCTCTTCGCTCCTTCCCGTACTTAGCGTCCTCCTCCGCGTCCACTCGCTCTGCCTCCGCCAGTAGCTGCGCTACCTCCTCTTTCAACCACTCCTCGTCCCGGTTCTGATCCAACGCTGCATTCCCCGCTACCTTCCGCCCATCCAGTGCCACCCGCCTCAGTGTCACCAACCCCGCCTCTTGGCACAACCCCAGCACTTTCACAAACAGCTCGTTCAATGCTGCTAGATGATTATTGCGAAAGTCAGAGATCGTGCGGAAGTCCGGTTGTTGATTCGCAGTCAGATACCTCAACGCTACCTCGTTCTCGCATCCCGCTGCCAGCTTGCGCGAACTCGTCACTCCTATGCAATGCCCGTACACCAATACCTTCACCAGCATCCGCGGATGGTACGCCGGATGTCCCCACCCGTCCTTGCGGTAGCCTTCGTAGAACGCGTTCAGCTCACCCCGACGCTCTAACAGGTCCACTGTCTCCCCCACAAACCGTCCCAGGCTGTCGTCCCGTACCCACTCCACTATCGATGCCGGAAGTAGATACAACTGTTGCTCATCGTATGCTAGAAAGTTGTATGTCATCTCACGTCCCCCTAACACTATTAGATGAAGATAGTATAATCATCTGGTACTAGAGAGGCAAGTTGGTTTGTCGGACAGGCTCTTTACGCTCACTCGTTTATTGTCACCAACGGGCCAAGCATCGGGTTCATCGCCCTCCTCATACTCTTCGTGTACCTTCTCTACCTGGCTTGGCGTAAGAGACGGTTTCGCAAACGCAAGCGATAAAGCATGCCTTGGTGCGACGACTTCCGGTCTATTCGTCGCGGATCATCGTGCGGATGTACGCGCTGGATGTGTTATCATTGAGATCAACGGCTCCCCGGAGGGGGTGCGGCATCCCTCGGAAAATCACCGTTGTAGGTAGAAGCGCAGCATCAGTCGTATCAGTTATCATAGTCGACACCGCATATCAGGCATAACCAGTGCGGATTGCTCAGGAGAAACGCTGAGACACCGCACAGGATTCTGTTCGTCTCGCAAGAACAGTAGGTGGAAGGCACGCATATCGTATTCCCATGCAGGCAGTCGCCTCTCTGACCGGGGTAGAACCCAAGTCTAACTGCATTTGCTCTTTTGTGGTTTCAAACGCTAGAATTACGGTGTTACGGGAGAAGCTATGGACGAGAAAGACGTTGTCATGATGAAGCTGCGCGGTTTCTTCGCGGAAGCCGGGCAGGAATTCCGTGTTCTGCTTGCCTATCTCTTTGGCTCACGCGCAAAGGGACGCACGAGACCAGAGAGCGACTACGACATTGGAGTGCTCTTTGCTCGCGTGGTCCCCGCTGATGATCGTTACTTAATTCAGCATCGGCTGGTGGAGCTTCTCCATGCACAGGTCGACCTTGTCGATCTCTCCCAGGCACCGATTGAGCTTGTCTACAATGTGATTGCTGCCAGGCATCCCATCTATGAGAAGACCTTCGCAACGCGGGTGGAGTTCGAGGCAGACACGATGAGCATGTATTTCGACCAGTTACCTGTGCTGCGGGCGCGGCGCAAGGAGCTGTTGGAGGAGACACATGAGGAATATGAACGAGGAGTTCAACGGTATCGAGAGGCGCTTAGAGCGACTGAAAGAATGCTTGCGAAAACTCGAACCGCTAAAGACAAAGCCGAGGGGTGAGTTTGAGACCGACCCCTATCTGAAGGACATCGTGGAGAGGAATCTCGAGGTCGCAGCCCAGGCATGCATCGACATCGCTAACCGAATAATCACTGTGGAAGGGCTGGAGAAGCCGATTGACGCCTACGGGGCAATAGAGATGTTGGGGAAGGCGGAAGTGCTTCCCTCCGACCTTGCACATCGTCTTGCTCCCATTGCCGGTTTTCGCAATATCTTGGTTCACGAGTACCTGGAAATCGATTGGGACCAGGTACTGAGCAACTTGCAGCGCCTTGCAGACCTGCGCAAGTTCGCAGAGCATGTCAAAGAGTGGATTGAGAGTAGGTCCCTTTAGCGACCACACTAATCTGGGGAAGCCAACACTGGATGAGTGCAGGCGAAAGGAAAGAAGAAAGGCATTCTCTCGCGAAGCCGCGTGTGGGAAGGAACGTCGCAGACAAGCTGCTTGGGGAGTGCAATAAACATCACACCGTGTGTTGCACTCCCGGGGCTACGAAAGACCGTTGTTAGGGCGCTTTCCGCAGCGTCGGCTCTTTTCTGCGCCGCCGTTTCCGGTGCTGGAATCAGATACCAAATAACCGTCGCGAGTTCTCCGTGGTGATCATGGCTACTTGTTCTGGGAAAATTCCTTTCAGGCGGGCGATCTCCTCTGCAACGTAGCGAATGTAGGCAGGTTCGTTCCGCTTCCCACGGTATGGAATGGGGGTGAGATAGGGACAATCTGTTTCAAGGAGCATCCTCTCAAGCGGAATCTGTCCCACTGCATCGCGAAGGATGTCGTTCTTCTTGAACGTGAGCGGCCCGCCAATTCCGAGATAGAGACCGAGCTTCATGAACTCCTGCACTAGATCAATATCACCAAGGAAAGAGTGGATCACTCCCCGTTGTGGACGGCGCTTGTGCAGGATGGCGAGCATGTCCACCGTCGATTCGCGGTTGTGGATGATCACCGGAAGATTGAGCTCGTTTGCTAGTGTTATCTGCTCGATGAAAACATCGCGCTGCTTCGAACGTGGGGAGAGGTCACGGTAGTAATCGAGCCCAATCTCACCGATGGCGACGACCTTAGGATCACGCGCAAGCTCACGCAAGCGCTCTGCAACCTGCGCATCGAACGTCTTTGCCTCGTGCGGATGGACTCCCACCCCGGCCCAGATAAACCGGTGGTGTTTAGCAAGGTTCAGCGCCGCTTCGCTCGATTCAAGGTCCACGCCAACGGTGATCACGCCGATCCCATCGGCGAATGTGCTGG
>Ga0163203_1000470_pt1 | contig 10920 bp, 3 predicted proteins | sample PL_2010_330m_FD_113534 | JGI IMG/M metagenome (GOLD analysis project Ga0163203, IMG submission 113534) | Freshwater microbial communities from Powell Lake, British Columbia, Canada to study Microbial Dark Matter (Phase II) - PL_2010_330m | ecosystem: Environmental > Aquatic > Freshwater > Lake ... | reverse complement strand
GGCGCTGGGACCGCCTAACCCGACTATAGTACTTATATTATACCCTGTATTCGCGGCAGCTTCTATAATTAGGGACAGACACCTATTTATTTTTTCTTATCTCCGCGGGTCTTCCTACCGGTAATGCTGTCAGCCTTTTATCAAATACCTTCTCAAGTCTATGAATAAATGAATTACTGCCTAACGGCCTGCCTGTCATGGTATATTTGCGAATAACCGACACCTCATCCGGATCGTCGCTTCTATCTATAAAATCTTTCCACTTTCCCTGTTTGATTTCGATGTATTTGAATAGAGACGTTGTGTCAATTGCGTCCTTATGTGAAATACCGCAGTGGCTCTTCGCGCTCGACCAGATATAATCGGTTGGTTTTTTGACTATCTTCGCTCTAACAGGGTTACGTTCGATATATCCTGCCGTCGCGAGGAGATGATTATCATCAAGCACGCAGGAATAGAACCTGCCCTGCCAGAGATGGCCGCGCGCTTTCATCTTTTTATTGAAATACTGGGAATACAGAGTATGGGTTAACTTGAATACCCTGGCAAGAGAATCTTCTTTTTTCGGTATAGCGATGAAATGAACATGGTTTGTCATGATGCAGTAGCCGAGTATCTCAAGCTGACATTTTTGGCTGTAATAAGCTACAAACTCGAGATATTGCTTCCGATCGGCATCATCACGAAATACGTCCTGCCGGTAGTTGCCTCTTTGAGTGATATGATGCGGATAATCGGGAACAACTAAGCGCGCTATTCGTGGCATAAGTTGATGCTATATGGAAAAAGACGGCATGTCAAGAAAATAGGTGTCTGTCCCTAATTACTACTAATTATACGGATTATTTGTTCTTGAGCCTCTCAAGTTCTTTCTTTGCTTCTTGATGATCAGGATTCAATTCTAGTGTTTTTTTAAGCTCTTGCCTTGCATAGTCTGGTTCATAATCAGCATAAAGCCATCCCAATTCATAATGCGCCTCTGCGTTTTTCGGATTTAACTCCACTGCTTTCTTAAATTCTCCACGAGCTTTCCAGCCATCTTTCAACCCAATATATAATACCCCACATGCAAAATAAGCTCTGTCGTCTTTCGGGTTTAGACGTTTAATGTTCTCATACATTTTAAGTGATTTTTGAAGCTCTCGCCTATCAAGATACAACTGGGCTAATGTTTGATAAACATTAATATCATCTAATCCTAATTCAAGAGATTTCTCGCACTCCTTTACTCCATCATCAACTTGCTTCATAGCTATTAAGGCTTTACCTAAATTATAATGAGCTATGGCATTTTTATTATCAATTTTAATAACATTTTCAAACTCTTTTTTTGCTAACTCGTATTCTTGTAAATAAAAATATGTCCCTCCTAACTCTGTACGTGCTCCTATATCATTGGGCTTTTGTTTTATTTCGGCTTCTAAATTACTTATTATTCGATTAGCGTCTATTAATGTCATTTTATCTGCATAACCATGCGAAATTAAAGAAATAAATACAATCACTCCTAATATTATCGATAAACATAGCTTTTTCATAAATATTGTTCCAATCTTTTTCGATTTAGATAAACAAGTATAAATGGCGCATACAATAAATAGTACATTACAACATCTCCTATATGGGATGAGGGGATATTAGCAAACATTACTAAAGCCGTCAATAAAACAGTTGCTACACCAAGCACTGTAATTCCTATCCAAAAACTTAAATCATATAATATTGATGCTATTTTTTTCTTTCTAACAGCCAAAAAGGTTGCAATGTATAATAATATTCCAATGGCAACGAACGAGGTGTTAACTGTGGTAGCCATAATAATATCATACCAAGGCGCATCTTTACTAAATGGAACCATTCGAAATGACCAATCTAAAAAAAATATACCTAAAAAAACATAGGCCAAAGCTACCAAATAAAATATATGTTTAAGCATATGCATCCTCATGAGTAATATTGTAGATTGACTGATATTTATTGTCAATCAACATATCCTAGTAGCCCCAATCTTTCATAGACATCTTTTGGTGAATATTGATACTGCCAATCCGTACCATATGATTCGAATAATGGATGACCTGCATGCTTATATATTTCAACTATCAGTGAACTACAAGTATAACCAGACCAATGGAGCCCAGCTAAATTAGCAGAATCATAAGGAGTAGGAACTACTTCCCCGGTAACTTTCATATTGCCGTTTGAATCCTGGTCCCAATAAAACAAGTCTCGTTCAATAGTATTTTTTAAATCCGCAGCTATGTTCGGGTCGCTTAATTCACCGATACTTATATTATCGATCTCAGCTCGGTAGGTAGCCAGCCAATCGTTAAGCGCCACTTTTCGTAAACCTTTGGAAGGTGTTGGTCCTTGCATTTCTAATGCCCATTTTGTGCCATCATTATCAACATATAAAAAAGCTGTGTGATTATATGGTCCACCGCTTATAGTTTTAATCAAATTAGCAGAAGCACCTCTTCCTGTTACTGTTATGACAGCTCCTGTATCATAAACAGAGCTCAGGAGAGTTGCTTTTCTTTCAAACTCTTGTGAGATTTGGCTGTTTGTAACAAAGCCAAATCCTTGGAAACCATTAACAATTCTCTCTTTCCCTTCCGGCGTTTTTAATGCCTCTACCCAATTTGATGGAATAGCTTCAGAATTACCACATTTCCACTCCAGCGAATATTGGTCTGCTCCTGTATTGTCCGACGTCTCTGTAACTCTAAAATTTGAAAGATCATCCTCAGATAAACCATTTGAAATAAGCCATGAAAAATCTGTATCAGAGACAAAATCTACGTTATAATTATATGAAAAAATGTTGTTGAAATCAAATGTATAATCATATCCTTTTATGAAATCTGCTATCTTCGCATCTACATACTCCCCATGCGAATTATAATAGTTGCATCCCCCATCCTTAGTAGGCTCAATTATGAGGAGGGTTTTGCCTTGAGGATCTATCATCTCGGCATAGACTTGCTGACCATCACGGATGACCTGGTGCATGGTGTAGGTTCCGTGATCCTCGTATATGTCAGCATCTATGAATGCAAGCCTGCCATATGAATCTTTTCCTAGCTTGCCGACAACCCGTACGCTTCCTTCCTCCCTACCAATTAGAGTCCACGAGTCATCGGCGTTACGTTTGAATTTGGCAGAGCCTACAACATCACCACCAGCATCTGTTACGGGAATATCAACTTCTTCTTGGGTGGGGGCAACTAACTGCAGTTTGTCATAGAAATACCTCCCTATCGTCATACCTGACTGCGTTATGGCTCCTACAGTGGTCGAGTTGAAGAAGCTCGTGCCGTATATATTAAGGGCTTCGACTAAGCCTTTCTGCCTCATTATATCGCTAAAGTCCAAAATAGACGCCTTATAGCTTGATTCGAGCCAGAGATAGTTAGAGTCGCCGGGGTTGCCATATCCTAAGAATGTTAAGGCGTTATTTATATATGTGTCGAAAAAGGTCTTAAAAACGTCCTGACTACCACCTGTGGCCGCTTGAATACCTGCGTTTATAGCGCTCGCTATCACGGAGAATCCCATGTTGGCCAAGAGCGGATTTAAGCCCAGTTCCTGCGTAGCATAATTTATTCCGATCGAGGCAACACCTTGAAGCAAGCCGCCCATTACCCCCTGAAATATATCATTGGTATTGTAGCCTCGCAAGCCGGCGGATATAACAGAACGAATTCCCATTCCCGCTATCATCGAAATTTCAGAAATCCCGAGCGCGTCGCCGAGCTTTGTTATGCCATAGTAGGCAAGTTCCGACGCTACGTTTGGTAGGACCGTCGACCCAATGGTATATGAGATCGCGTCAAGCCCCGTTACAAACGTGGACGCGATCTGTGTGCCGCCTACGTCATAAACAGGTTTCCAAATACCCTCAAGCCCCGCCGATATTATCGTAGCGGCGGATATGCCGATTATATTCGTTATAATCGGATCAATGCCGAGCTTGGAGCCGGTATACCGAACGCCTTCGATGACTAAGGCCCCTATGGCGGATGATATAGAGAAGTAGCCTGTCGCAGCGGATGCTGGAGAAAACCCTCCTGAGAGAAACGCGCTTGTAACGCCCGCTATGTCCGAATTCAGGCCAAACGCAGTCAACGCCCTGTTATAGGACATGTTTAACGATATGCCCACTACCGCGTTAGCGAGGAGCACTGTAATACCGCTTACGAAGCCTTCTATGCTCTGCGTGAATGAGGTGGCAAAAATTATTATCTTATCTATAACTGTTGTGCCTATTCCCCTGAGAGCGTTTCCTAAGCTTGAGAGTATCGAGGGGAGATTGTACAGGATGTTCACGACGCTCGCAACAAGCGCGATTATCGCGAATATATCGGAAAGCAGCTGACATACTTCCTTATCTATAAAGGAAAGGACTACGGAGACTATACTGGCTACAACGGCGATTACGAGTAACACAACGCTAACAGGATCGACGCAGCTGCCCCGGATCAGCATCGATTCTCCGGAAGTGAGGACGCGCGAGATGCTATCTTGAGGCGGACCTCTCTCGGTTATCGCGTACCCATCCCATACATTCAACAGGTTTTTTGAATCCATGGTCATGGTCTCACCGGTCTTACCTTTATTTGAATCCAAATAACCCGGCTCAATGTAAGTCACCGTACCGCTCGCGTCGATGGATTTGACCACGATGAAATGATTGGCGCTAACCCTTATTATGGCGTTTTTGCCATCCGCTATCACGTCCCTTAAGGCGTCAAGCGATTGCGTATTCAGCTGAACATTATAGAGATCGAGGTTATGTTTAATCTTGGCGTATTTTGAGAGGGCGAATAACGATATTTCGAGAGGGCCTGTGGTAATAGAAGTTATGGAGCTTGTAAAGATATCTATCAGGGCGGTATTTACGGCAAGATCGACCAGATCCACGGTCTTTCCGTTATTCGTGAGCAGTTCTTTTAATGTGAGGAACGCGCTTCTCCCGAAATGCTTATTGTTGGAAGAAAGCCACTTTAAGATAGCGTCGAAATCCTTTTCCTCATAAGATATCTCGGAATCCAGAAGGCCGAAGTCCGCGATAATCTTAGCCCTCTTATCCCCAACCCCTTGAAGCGTAATATTCAAATAAGCGCTTATCGCGTCGATCACATCCTTTATGAATTTATCGTTTTCCAGCGCCTCATCAATATATACTTGCGTGGTGGTGAGCTCCATTTTCACCAACGAGCCGTTAAACGGTATCCTATTGTCCGGATTGATACAGCCGTCCGATCTTGCCCTAGTGAGCCAGTAATCAAATTCGGCTTCTGAAGGGCTTCTCCCGAGGGTCTGACCAAAATATATACCAACAACTTCTATCACCTCTTGTTCCAGGCTTCTAATAAGCGCGTCCTCTTCCACTATATCTATGTCATTCAGGTTATCTTCTAATATCTGATAAATACCCTCTTGCTCCGGTGTCCCATTTATCGCGTTATCTATTGAGGTATTTACCAGAGCATACTGCCTAGCGGCCTCGGCCAGGAGGCTCTGTATGGCGTTTTGTACCTGCCCGATAGACTGCTCTATCGACCGCATGTTGGCTTTTTTCTCGGCCCTTGAAGTATCTCCGAACCAGCCGGTCTTCTTGTTATCCCATTCATGCCAGAGACGGTCGAGATCAGCCAGCGTACGATACGCGCTATCCAAGCCCGGCTTTACAACGCTATCGATATAGACAATCGCTTCGTTTTTCGACTCATATATATCAAGAATCGACTTGTCAGCCGCGATTCGGCTCTGGATCCTCGCGTCTTCCATCGATTTACGGATACCGTCCCGTGTGCCGGAATAATCTATCTCCACGACATCGCCGTTCATGTCATACGTATATTGGACGAGAGTCCTGTCATCTTTATCCGTAATTTTTAATAACTTCCCATCTGTGCGGTAATACTCAACTCTTGAATTCCCCTTGAGAACGCTTTTGATAGAGCTATCAAGATAATATTCTGTGGCCATATTGAAGCTTGAGTCTTTAAAATAAGTGGGTAGGCTCTGCTTGGCGAATCTTATCTGGGGGCCAAGACTTTCCTCAAAGGTAAGATTTAGATTTTTAGTCGCGGCATAATCTTTGAGGGCATTGATATCGAGAAGATATACACCCGCGGTCCGGTTCAATACATCAACTGGTGTCGCGTTCTGGACATAGAAATCGCCTTGATACGCCGATACCGAATCTTCATTGCAGGATATTTTCACGCCTATATTTATTATCCTCGTAGGATCGAAGTCAGGCGAGGTCTTTGAATTACCCTCTTCTATTTCTCCTACTTGCGGGATCAATGTAACCGTAATCCACTGCCCTTCTTGGGTAATCTGGACATACTTGCCATACTGGTAGTTATATTTTTCGTCTTTTACAAACACCTGAGCCCACATTGGGTTATTCGCGCTGTTTGAGGCCGCCAAAAATCCCGCAGGCGCCTTTACCTTAAAGGTAAGCGTCTTTCCGGCTAGATCAAGAGGACCGCTCCATGTGTAACCAGGTATGTCATAAGATAAATCCACATACATCTCACCGTCATTTTTGGACTGGTCGCCAGCTATTAAATCAAGCCCCAGTACCCACTGATTATTTACATCGTCTCTGGTTACCGCCTCCACGCCCGCGGAATACAGGTAGGTCTGCGCACGCCAGGTTCCCGTATCAAGATTGATCTGACCATTATTGCCGGTAGTGCTGGCCGGCAGAAACAGCGTCGGTATATCAGTCCAACTTATGTAGTTGGGATTGCCCGCGACCTGATCGCCCGGAATCGTCCCTACATACGGCTGTATTGAGTTTTTGTTGACCAGGAACGGGAAGTCGACAACCTTTTCGCCGGCAGGCGCCGACTGGTAATTAGCGTCTTTTAGATATATCTGGCCGTTGTAGTCAGGGTTAGCTGACGTGGACACGACTCTTATACCGACAAGTCGTATCCGCGATGGATCAAAAGCGGCGTCTTTGAGACCGAACATAGGCGTAATAGCCGATATATCGAGCTCCACTTTAAACCAGGTGCCTGCCTCTGTTATCGTAACCTGCATCGAATATTCCGACTTCCAGCTTGAGTCCTTTGCGAACGCCTGCACGACAAGGCTACTACCTGCAGGCAATGTCCCGTCCTGAAGTTTTACGTAAAAACTTACCGTCTTATTATTAAGATCGTATGGGCTTGCTATGGTATGGCCGTTATTATCAATCGTCAGATCGAGGAACGCCTCTCCCTGATTATGGCCTGCGGTATTGTTTATGGCAGCCTGCATGATTACCATGTCGCTGCCGGTCGATATCGACGTGATTCCCAAAGTGCTTGTATTGTCTGTCTGCGGCTGCCAGCCCCTATTGCCCGGAACAAGCGCGAACGGAACGGATTCATTCTCTATCACGCCGTATTCTGCTAATAGCTTTTGTCTGGTATAATCGGTCATCTCGCCGTCGACCAAATCTATAAAATCGAGCGCGTCATGATCATTTGTGATGTCGACACTTATATACGAGGGAATCTTCACCGCATCATCGAACATGAATAATCGGTGATTTGAGTTAACGGCGACAAGATGTCCGTTACCGGTAGTGGGATCATCCTTATAGATAAGCTTGGCGTCGGAAGTGTTTACCTCTGACCATCCGTCGTCGTATACCGTAACGCGGCGGCTTTCGCCTGTGGGCAGGATTACTGTAAAGCTCTTTAATTTTCCTTCTGAATCAAAGACGGGCTCTTTAAGAACTGTCAATTTGCCATCAGCTATGGTTTCGACCCTCTCCACATCACCGTTCTTATAGTATATGGTTACGCCGGCACCCTTATCCCATCTCGTGAGCTCGGAGACAAGAGTGCTATTTTCGGTCATGCGGTATTCATAGACATAACCCTCGGGCGTATACATGAATTTGATACTGCCATACGTATCGTATTCTTTAATGTTCTGCTTTATATCGGTAACTAAAGTCTTACCGGCCAGATATTGATAACTGTATGAACCTATCGTTACGCCATTCTTCGTTTGAGTAATGGTTAAAATGCGGCTTTCGCCTGAGGCCTCATACGTGTAGTTGGAGATTATCCCGGACGGCATATCCTGTCCTATCAGGAGGCCGTCTATATCATAGGTTCTCACCGTGACATTGGAGGGATCGTCTTCTTTGGTAATGGTTACCTTAGCGCTTCCATCCGGAAGCGGGTCATCATAGTGGTAAGTAAATACGGCTCCGCTATTATCGTAGGTAACTTTGGTTATGCGGCCCTGGGAATCAGATTCGTAGGTAGCGCCCTCTTTCTTATCATAAAGCTCTGTTATATGTCCCCCCGCATACAGGACTCTCGTGCCGTCCTCGGACAGAACCTCGCTGATCTGGCCATCCTCAAAATAGATGTCTGTATTGTCGGAAGTCGTTATCTTCTTCAGATCACCCTTTTCGTCGTAGTATGTTTTGTAATCGCCATCATCAAAGCTGAATGCCCCGCCATTTTCCACACTTATTCTGCTGTCAAGGCCTGTCACGCCCTGCAGGATGCCATTGGTCGAGCTGAGCGAAGTCCCATCAGGAAGAATCGCGCTCGTTATATTCTTTGAAGCGTCATAGAAGACCTTCGCCGGGACGGAATTTCCGGTTGCGGCTGTGGTGAGGGTTGATTCTGCACTCGGCCCGGTGGTGATGGTATATAGATACTGGCGGCCGGTTGAGTCAATTATGCATTTTAAGTAGCCGTTATCGTATTCGGTTACGCTGCCGTCAATTTTCTCGAACCGGATCGGAAGACCATTCGCGTCGTAGGCGCAAGTAGCGTTCTTATTGACCGTTGTAACCGAAAGAATGTTATGGCTCGCGTCTTCGGTATAGTAGTAGAGGGTACACCCTATCGCCTCGGAATAATCGAATGCCTTACGGCCATCCCTGTATCTTGAGATTGTCCCATCAGGAAATATAGTTTCGACTACCGAGTTGTTATATATGATGTCTATAGAGCCATCGGTATGCAGCACGTAAGCATTCTTGAGATCACCGTTTGCATCAAGCTCTATGGCGGTTATTAAAGAACCGTCCATCTTCCGTTTGATCGACACAATTTTATCGTTCTCATATGTCATCACGTCGCCCAAAGCTGTCGTAAGCGAGAGCGCGCTGGAGTCGCCCTGCGGCGTCTCGCTGTCAGTCGAATCATATATATAGGCAAAGACCTCGTTGTTCTGGCCGTCAAGTATCGTAAAACTTCCATCGAGGGCGTATTCATACCTGTTCAGGATAGCCCCGCCGGCGTCATAGTAGTATTCTACGGAGGTTCCATCCGGCTTCAAAACTCTCAAAAGCTCTGAATCACACGAACATTCTTTTATAGTACCGTCATTGAATATTTCTCTTAATAACTCATTCTGGCTGTAACGAACGGATATGACATCCCCTATCTTTACGGCCTGCTCAAGTGTAGCGCCTGCCTGATCTAAACTCTGGTAAGTGCCGTCAGAATTGGATATCTTTCTAATGTTTCCGTCATCGTAATATGTTGTGATTGTAATAACCACACCGGTCGGGTCGTAATTCTTCTTCATAACCCTGTTGCCGGAACTTGAAAAAGTGATAACCTCCTGAAGGATGGCTTCGTTATCGTAATACCGATAGACAATATAGCTATTATCCGAAAACGTCTCGTTTATAAGACGTCCTGTGCCGTCCATATAAACTGCCAGGTCTTCGAATTCGCGGATGGTGCCATTAGTCCAAGTCTCTGCCATTATCCTGCCGGAAGTGTGATAAGTATATGTGGCCTTAGCGCCTGAGAAATAATTGCGAATAGCTGCATAATCGGTGCTATTTATTATGTAGCTGGAATCCTGCCAGAATAGCCCGGCCATACAACCATTCGTTTTTACGATATCAAGTTTTGATAAAGCTTGAGTAGGCTGGAGTTCTCCCGCTATAACAGGTTTGTCGAGACCGAGAGAATCTACCGAATAATCGAGCGGCAGGCTTGATTCGAAGTTGTCATAGTAATGAAACTGATAGATGTCTAACCCTATGTCCGTCCAGTATTGAAGCATCCAGTCGCGCCGTGCGCTTCCAACGGTAACTTTGGCCTGCGTTGACTTTGAATGAATGAGTTTTGTGAAATCTGAGATGAAACTTTGCGTATCAGAAATCGCGACAGCACCGGCAAATTCCGGTTCGTTCATCACATCCCAGGCGTATATGGAAGAGTCGCCCGCATAAGTGTCAAAGAAAGTGCCGAATAGACCCAGAAGCGCCTGCTTCTTAGAGGCGTCGGTTATGAGATCCGCATGTTCACCAATGAATGAGCCGGATTTGCCGTCAGCTATCATATAATCGAATAGAACCGGGATGAGTTTTATGCCAAATGTTTTGGCTGCGGCAAGTAACGCATTCATATCATCGAATACGCCCTGCTTAAAGCTTATCGGATTGCCGGATACATCAAAATTTATGCCGCTCCTCAGGTCGCAGAAGAGAAAAATACGCACGACACTGCCTCTCCATTTATCAAATTGGCTATAGAGCGTAGCTAAATTGCTCGAAACTCCTCCTCCCATATCGTATCCATAGTTTATCCAGGGCAGATTAACGCCCCTCATAAACGAACTATCAGGGATGCGTTTCTCTATCAATATACTTTTACTGTTATATACCTCTATGCTGCCGTCGCCCAACGTCTTTACAAAACCCGAAACGCTTCCGTCGACGTTAAAGGTCCAATATGTGAAGGTTCCGTCCGAATTGGCTAGCGTTTGAAATACATCAACGTCGTTCACCTTCTTAAACGAGACATATTGGCCGAGCGCGTTATTGCCCAGGCCATAGCCATTCGCAAGATAGTTGATGGTGAAAGCATAAAGGTTGACGTCGTTTTCGTCATAAAGCTCTATGCGACCGTCGATATAGGTCCG
>Ga0163203_1000469_pt1 | contig 10921 bp, 13 predicted proteins | sample PL_2010_330m_FD_113534 | JGI IMG/M metagenome (GOLD analysis project Ga0163203, IMG submission 113534) | Freshwater microbial communities from Powell Lake, British Columbia, Canada to study Microbial Dark Matter (Phase II) - PL_2010_330m | ecosystem: Environmental > Aquatic > Freshwater > Lake ... | reverse complement strand
GTTTGCCTTCGCGCCTTTCCCGCTCCGTTTCCTGGCCTTCTTTGCACTGGTCCCGCTGTTCTGGGTTATCCGGGACGCCCGGCCGGGACGAGCGTTTCTCTGGGGCTGGCTGTTTGGCGGGCTCCTCTTCGCCGCCCACCTCTGGTGGCTCTGGTTCCTGGTCGTGCCGGTCGAGCCGGTGACACGGATCCTGCTGAATATCGGGGTGGTCCTGCTTTTTGCCTACCTCGGGCTGTATGTCGGCGTCTTCGCATGGCTCACGCGGCGCTGGGGGCTCTGGGCTGCACCGCTCATCTGGCCCTTGCTTGAGTTCCTCCGCACCAAGTCCCAGATTGGCTTTCCCTGGGGCCTGCTCGGGTACACGATGACACCGTACATCCCGTTTATCCAGCCCGCGTCAATCGGCGGAGTCTACCTCGTATCGGCATGGCTGGTACTGGTGAACGTACTGCTCTTCCGCTTTATCAAGGCCGCCAGGCCCCAAGCCGCGAGCCACAAGCCACAAACTCGGGCCCTGACCTGGCGCGCCGCATGGCTCGTGCTCGCCTTCGTCGCACCGCTGGTGTTCTCGGCCTTCAACATTCGGCCACTCAAGCCGTGGTTCAATGTCGCTATAATCCAGCCGAACGTCTCCCCCTTCGACAAGGGAGACTGGGACTCGCGCGCGGCGATTCAGGCAGACCTTGTCCGGCTGACGCGGCAATCGGCCGCAACCCACCCGGACCTTATCCTCTACCCGGAGACCGCAACCCTGACCGACGTAACGAGGTCGGAAACAATGGGCCCGGCCATCCGCGGCCTGGCCGATTCGCTGAACACCGAAATATTCACCGGGTCTCCCCTCTTCGATGAACGCCGGAACTCCTGGCACAACGGCGCGGTACTCATCCGGCCGGGCGAGCAACCGGTCAAGCAGCGCTACTACAAGATAAGGCTGGTCCCTTTCTCGGAGAAGATCCCCTACGCGGACGAGCTACCGATCATCCGCAAGATACTCGGCACCGCCGACATGGGCAACTGGGCACGGGGACACGACTACACCGTGTTCCGCTGGTCACGCGGCACCCTTTCCGCGCTCATCTGCTTCGAAGCTATCTTCCCGGACCTGACGCGTGAGTTCACGCGTCGCGGCTCCCAGCTCCTCGCGGTCGTCACCAACGACGGCTGGTTTGGCCGCCTGGTCGGCGCCCAGCAACACGCGGAGCTGGCGGTCCTGCGTACGGTCGAGAACGGCGTGCCGATGATTCGCAGCGCGAACAACGGCGTCTCGTTCATCGTTGACCCGTACGGCAGAATCCTGAAGCAGACACCGCTGTTCGTGCAGACGATTCTCGCCGGCCCGGTTCCGCAACCGCTCGCGCCCACCCTCTACCGCCGGTACGGCGATTGGTTCATGCTAGTATGCCTTCTGGGTCTCATCGCGGGCTCTGTGGTTCGACTGGTGAGCGCCCGCAAAGCCCGACCACAGTAGCAGACGACCCGCGGGGTCGGGGTGAGAGTTCTTTGCGTCGCCCCGGAAACTGGTAACTGGTAACCGGAACCTCGCGCCGAAGGCGCGCTTGTGTCTCAAGAAGTACCCGTCGAAGTTCGCCGCGAAGTTCCGGCAGAAGTGTCGTCGGTTGTGTAGTCGCTTGTGTCATCAGTTGCACTGTTCGCTCTGTCTCAACCTGAACCTCAACCTTGACCTCGACCTCAATCCGTCGCTGTACGGCTGGTTGTTCAAGCAGTTGTTCGAGTCGTTGTTCCGGACGTTCTTCGCGGCGTTGTTCGGCTCGTTGTTCGAGTCGAAGAACGCGTAGTTGTGGGCTTTGTCGTGCCTCGCGCCGTATCGGCAGATGCTACGGGGGAGGCGGCCTGTGGGCCGAGGGGTGGGCGGCAGAATTGTGGCCGGGCATCGACTCACTACTACATATAGATGACGGTGTGTACTTTGAAGCACGGCAGCAAGGCTGCCGCTTTTCCGAGAGAATGCGGTGCTCCAATCGGCATCATGCGGTACTGACAGAGCTTACGCACGGGACCGGCTGCGGGTCAAAGCACCGGAACCGGAACTGCGGCGTTCGCTTCGGCACTCAGTACCTTGTTCAACCGCAGACTCAGCGCGCGGTTCAACGCCGAACTCAAGCCGCGACTGAACGCGTAGGTCACGGCGCAGTTCGCCGCGCGATTGACTGCCGGGTTGAGAGTGACGTTGACGTCCAGACTGACGACGGCGCTGAGTTCCCCAGTCTAGGCGCGATTGACCGCAGCGTTGAGCCCCGCGTTCGTCGCGGAACTGAGAGGCGGGCTAAGTCCTTGATTGACTGCCACATTCACGGCCGCATTGTACTCGGCATTGAATGCCGGAGTCACCCCCGGATTGACCCCCCTATTGCCGGTAGAAGTGCCAGCTTAGGCCCCAAGGGGGTATCCCCGGGGGGCATTCCCCCCGTCAATTGGTTCCCCGATTCCTTCCCGGATCGGTTCGCCGATTCGTTCCTCGATTCCTTCCCGGATTCTATACTCGATTCTCACCCCGATACCTTCCTCGAATGGTTCGTCGATTGATACCCCGATTCCTTCCTCGAATGGTTCCTCGATTGTTATCCCGACTCTTTCGTCGAATGGTTCGTCGATTGTTACCCCGATACCTTCCTCGAATGGTTCGTCGATTGCTAGCCCGATTCCTTCCTCGAATGGTTCCTCGATTGTTACCTCGACTCCTTCGTCGAATGGTTCCTCAAAACCTTCGTCAAAACTCTAGCCCACTCTTCAGCCCGGCGTTTTTCGCCAACCCGGCCGGCACGGCCCTCGCGCCTGCGCAGCTTGACACCGGCCGGCCCCACTCTATTCTAACCGTCGATGCTAACTTGGTCGCCCGGCTCTTGACGGAAATGGAGTTGTTTATTCGTACCACCAAACTGGCTTGCAGTAGTGTTGCCCTGAGATTGCGAGCGAGGCTGTATGATTGAAATCACTATTCAGAACGCCGTAGACGATCTGTATCAGAAGGTCTGCGTGGACAAAGCCACGACCTCCACCTCCCGACTCGACGTGCTTGCCGAGCTATGTGTGCATGAGTTGGGCAAGAGAGGTCTGACAGGGGCTAAGATCGACCCGCAGATTCCAGGATTCGCCAGAGCCAAGGACTGGGACGTCGCATGGATTCACAACGGCAAGGCGCGCCTGGCCATATCGCTCAAGTCCCTGCTGAAGAACCTCGGTGGAACCGTGCCGAACCGAATCGACGACTTGATGGGCGAGGTAGCCAACCTTCAGATGTACTCCCCGGAAACGGCCATCGGCTACATCATGCTCTTTAACGTCGCCGAAGATGGCGTCAGCCGGAAACATGAGTGCACTTGGAGCGAGCTGCTTCGCAAGCGGCTTCGGTCCATCACTTGCAGGAAGGCGCCACACTGGACGATTGGGACAATCGAAGCCTCGGCCTTCATCGAGGTCGACTTCTCCAGCGGGCCGAAGCTCATCTCCGGTGCCGAGGAACTACCAAGCATGTTCGATACCTTGGTCGAACTGGTGCGAGAACGCAACCCCGACCTCGCAGGGCAACGAAGCTAGTTAGTGGAACGACAAGCGATTCGGGAACAGACCGCACAGACCTTTCACCGGCTGGTCTTGGGCGACGCAAGAGAGATGCCGTACGTTCCGGACCAGTCGGTCCATCTTGTTGTCACTTCTCCCCCATACTGGAACCTGAAGCGGTACAACGAGACCAAAGGCCAGCTCGGACACGTGGCCGACTACGAGCAGTTCCTCGCGGACATAGAGCGGGTCTGGCGCGAGTGCTTCCGCGTCCTCGTGTCCGGTGGCAGGCTCGTCTGCGTAGTCGGCGACGTTTGCCTCTCCCGCCGCAAGTATGGCCGCCACCTTGTCATGCCGCTCCACGCCGACATCGCGGTCATGTGCCGCCGCATCGGGTTCGACAACTTGAACCCCATCATCTGGGCCAAGATTGCCAACGCCAACTACGAAGTCGAAAACGGCTCCAAGTTCCTCGGCAAGCCCTACGAACCCAACGCCATCATCAAGAACGACATCGAGTTCATCCTGATGCAGCGCAAGTCCGGCGGCTATCGCCAGCCGACCGAAGAACAGCGACGCCTATCCAAGCTTTCCAAGAAGGAATACTCGGACTGGTTCCGCCAGTTCTGGACAATGACCGGCGCTTCGACCCGGCACCATCCCGCGCCGTTCCCGATCGAACTCGCGCACCGCCTCGTGCGCATGTTCTCGTTTCACGGCGACACCGTGCTCGACCCGTTCTGCGGCACCGGAACCACGATGCTTGCCGCGCTCAAGACCGGCCGCAACTCAATCGGCGTGGACATAGACCCGGAATACTGCCGCATGGCGCTCCGCCGCCTCGACACCGAATCCGGCCCCCTCTTCGCGCAGACCGCAATCGAATACCACACGGCATCCGAACTCACCGCACCCGTGACCACAGCCGCCGTCGCCGACGCGCCGACTAGCAGACCAAAACCCGCCCGAAAGCGCCGGACCCGCAAACCGTAGGCCGCCAGCCGTAAGCCGTCAGCCGTCTTGCCCCGCCGCCTTGACATCCCGTCCCGCCCGGTCTACAATTCAGCGACTAGAGACGGACTTGCGGTTCACTTGAACGTGGCACGCAAGACGGACCCCTAGCTTTATAGGAGGTTGAAGATGCAGAACTCGGTAGGTCTAGGCGGATTCCGCAGAGTCACTTGCATAGCACTAACGCTACTGCTTCTCTGCCCGTTGTGGAACCCGGTCAGAGGCGAAGAGGGCGGTTCGGCCAGCTTGCAGGCTCTCCAAGCGCAGCTCCAGACTGTCAATAGACAGCTTGATGATGCACAAAGACAGCTATCCGCGATTCCGGGTCCCAACTACTGCTGCTGTGCTGGCGCGTTCATACTCGCCCCAATCATAGGAGGTATCTTCTGGTATTTTGTCGACATCAAGCCAAAGGAAGATAGGAGACATCAATTGGAGTTCCGTATCCAGACCCTGACATCCGAGAGGCAGAGCCTAATCGCACAAATCGCGATCCTTCAGAAGTAGCGCGGGGGATGCCAATGACGCACATGGTCCTAGAATGGGTGAAGGTCGGCGTGGACGATTTGCCGGATATGGAGGATTCCTTCTTGTACGCGCTGGTCCGTAACCGACAACTCCTCTACATCGGAATGTCATACCACACTGACATCGCCGTGGAAGTCAAGCAGAATATGGCCTCGTTCTCCATAGCCGCGCGGAACCTCGATGTGTATCTTGGCTACTGCGAGCGCGTAAACGCCGCGAGAATCACTCGTCCCTTAATCCACGACATCGAAGCCCTGCTGATACTTGACAACCAGCCGAGGTACAACACACACCACATTGACAAGTACACTGGAAGAGCTGGACTCAAAGCAACCAACAAGGGCTGCCCATACATCAAGAAAACGAGCACGTCCGACTGGCAGGAGGACTAGTGGGCTGGACACTGGGCCTTGCCGACCCGCCACCTTGACATCCCCGCCCGCGAGTCCTAGAATCCAGAGATGACCGTGATCATGTTTTGACCTGTCCTTGACGCAGTCGGAAACCAAATGCGTCACCATGCGACGCAGGCAACGAGAGGTCTAGTATGAAGAAACCGTTCTGGCTGGTGATTGTCGTAGTATTGGGCTGTGCCCCAGCAGTCATGTTAACGCAGTTCGGGCCACTGCCGAACTCACCTCAGGTCGGTAAAGTAGATGTATACACCAGCGCGGAGAACATCAAGAGGCAATACACCGAGGTCGCCTTGATAACCGTTGACGACGGTGGGCATGGACGGAGCGACCCAGAATTGCTGGAGCTGCTAATCTCCGAGGCAAAGGCTGTGGGTGCAGATGGAGTAATAATCCTCTCCGTGCACGAATATCCGGACGGTGGCATCTGGATGCCTTTTGTGTTCTCATCGTTCGAGCGGAAGGTTGTGAGGGGGTCTGCCATCGTATACGAGAAGGATGCTGCCGGACAGAAGTGACGCGGCCCGAAATGGCAAGAATGGACAGGACGCATCCCCGATTCCGTCGGCGTACCAGACACGTCCGCCCACGGGAGATATGGGGACACGATCATCCACGCGTACCGACGCGCGGCCGTCTCCCCTAACCACCCGTCCGCTTACCCGTCCGCAACCGAATCTAGACCCCCGAGCTTCGCGTCTAAATCGAGGAGAGACCGTCACGCTTTCCCCGAACTCGGGGGGCGTTGCGTTATATGTAGCGGTCTGTAAATGGAGGAACACATGAAGAAGCTAGACAGAGAGAGAATTACGTGCCCAGCCTGCGGCAAGGTCGAGCTTCGGCCCTTGAAGGACGGAGACAAGGTCCTGACCTACATCTGCGCCCCAGGCTGCAAAGAGAAGTTCGACCCTGCATACATCCCGGACTTCAACAAGGAGCGAGTGCTGTTCTTGCTCAGGCAGCGGAACCCCGCCTACGATGCTGGCCTGAAGGACATGGTCTGGACCGCGGACAGCTTGGAGCAACTGCTACGGGACGCGGAACGGGATGCAGAGAAGAGCGAGCAGTATCTGAAGACTCACGTCGTGGGCTGGAGGGACTTCGATGGAACAGAGTGGCTTGCGTGGCCACCGCCCGCGGGCATTTGAGGGACGCCCGCTCCCCTCGCACGGCAGAAAGGAGGCAATGTGGCCGACAATGACGACATCGTGAAAGTCCTGAAAGACATCCTCAATGAACTCAGTTTCGTAAACGATAATCTGGGGAAGATCCTGGAGGAAGTCAGCAAGTAACGTCCCGGCAGGCACCGGGAGTTGTCGGGAGGTGGGTCGAATCGAGCACACCTCGACCTCGTGAGCCCCAGCCGGGCCGACGCGCGGGCGGCGTCTCCCCTGCCAAGCGCATTCTAGATTGTAGATTCCGGATTCCAAACTAGTGGCACCGCTGCCGGGCGGTGCCACTTGCCGGGCGGTGCCACTTGACATCACGGGTGGGCCGTTCCATAATGTGTCTGCTCGGCTTTGGTTGAGGATCTACAGGATGCCACGCATGGGCTACAACTCATGCTAAATCATCCATATCTAATGCCTCAGCACCAGCCCGAGCATTAGTTGCCCCGCCTCCGAGGCGGGGCGTTTCTTACTGGGATTGGGTACAGGTGCCCTATTTCGGGAACCTTCGGGACATCTTGGCAGATTCCGCCCCGCCGCCTTGACATCCGCCGTTCGCCAACCTAACATACTGGCGATGCGGTCCGATGCCTCGGTCCTGACCCGGCATGAAGGTACGCGTTCCGCAGAACCGCTAGTATGGAAAACACGGAGGACCCATGGCTATTCCGAAGAATGACTCGGACAAAATGCGGCGTCTTGCTCAGGAGGGAAAGACTATCGCGAGCATCTGTCGAGATGACTTCCACGAAGCCTACGATTATGGGGATATCTTCTGGGCGGTCAGAGGCGAGGGGCAAGCCAGTGCACTCGGGATGCAAAGGTCGATTACCAACCGACTGAAGAAGCTTGCCAATTGCAGCGCGTCAGAACGAAGCACCATCATACAGGAGATCAGCGAACTGGGACGGCGCATCTACGATAACATGATGACCAGTCAGAAGAAACTGGAGGTCATCCGCAAAGCTCTTGGCGAGTGAGAGAAACCGGCCATGCGTGAGTGGGGTACTAGGGGACTCTATCGGGGACGGTAATCGTCTTCGCTTCACCCGAATCCCGCGTCAGCAGCGACGAACTCCCGACCCTCTCCCCACCGCCTTGACTTCGAAGCCTGCAGGGGTATCATACGCCCTGTGTTGCGCCCGGAAACCAGCCCATCCTTGACGCATATGACGGAAAAGGTTTCTGTCCTCGGCAACCTGTGAGGAACCGAGCAGCTGACGTGACTGGCTCGCGTGCGATCGTGGCCGTTGTCAGGTCTACCCGCCGCCCGGAAAGCCAGTGCATCGCGCCCGCTGAGGTATCCATCCGGCGCTCGTGGGCGGCCCGCACGACAAAACGGAATCTGCGTGCGATTGCCATCGGGATCGCCGGCGCAAGCGCATCCGGGAAGACGACGGTGTTGCGCTCGCTGTTGAGTCTGTTGGGTACACGTAATGCAGCACATCTGGACTTGGACGGGTATCATCGCCACTCGAGAGAAGAAAGGGCGCGGCTGCGCGAGTATCCAGAGGACCCGTCGGCCAACGACCTCAAGCGCGCCGCGGCTGATCTTTGCGCACTGCTGGCAGGCAGAGCGATATTGATGCCGGTGTACGACCACAGGAAGGGAATCCTGGCTGAGCCGCGACGGCTGGCTCCGAAAATAGTGGTGTTCTTGGAAGGCCTACACTCTGGGCTTCTCAGTAGCGGTCCACGAAGGCGACTCGTGGACTACACGATCTTCGTCTGCCCGAGTGAAGACCTTCGGCGCGCGTGGAAAGTGAATCGGGACGTAAATCAACGTGGATACTCGTATGCCGAGGCGACCAGCCAGATTGCACAAAGAGAACCATACGTCGCCAAGTATGTCCGACCGCAAAAGGACGCAGCGAGCGTTGTCGTGTCGGTTGAGCAACGCAGGGACGGTGGCATGGCGCATCGAGTGCTGGTGTCGCCTTCATTCTGTCGGGCACTCGTGGCTCTGCGTTCGACTTCCGGGCACCGCTGGAGACGCGTACTTTGCAGCCGTCGGTCATCACACAATGGTCGGAACTACGTTGAGGTTCACTTGGCCAAAGGCTCAGAGAAAGCCATCAACTCCCTACGCGCTGCACTCAGCAGTCTTGAACTCTCGATCGCCGCGCACCGGTTGACGGGTGCGGATGTCCGGTACTCGTACAACGAGGCGATACATGTGCTGTACGCCCTTGTTCTCCTATCGATCGCGAGGAGGATGGTACGATGACGACTACCGAGGCTGTACTTGCTGTCTTGACCGTGGTGGGCTTTGCGGGCTCGGTTCCCCAGTTGTGGGGCTCAAACTGGAGCGACATCTGGCTCTACTACCGCAGAGGGATCATTCCGTGGGAGAAGGTACACAAAGGCGTCTGCAGGCTGATTGCCAAGATGAGGGCCGCCAACTACAACCCCAGCGTGGTCATCGGTGTCGGACGTGGCGGTATCATCTGTGCCGGTTTGGTCTGCAGCGAGTTAACGACTGAGACACTGGTTGAAGGCAGGCGGAGCGGAGAAGCCAAGGTCAAATCACCAAAGATACGACTAGAGACTATCAACTCCACGGTACACCTGAAGGACAGAACTGCGCTGCCGTCGTCCCAAGCCGGAGACCGGCTGGTCTCGCACGTGGACAGCATCGAGCTCTCCGCCGACGACCTGACCCTCGACAAAGATGACCGGATTCTGCTTGTAGTAGCCCAGAACTTCACGGGCAACAGCCTCCAGAGAGCCGCAGACATTGTGATGGCGAGAGGGATTCCTCGGGACAACATAGTGACTGCATGCGTGTTCTGGCAGAGGGACGAGAATGTCACCCAGGTGCATGAACCCGACCTATATGGAGCTACAGCATCGATACGAAAGACAATGCCCTGGAAATACTCCGAGGTCAATACGGACAGATTCTGACCGCGGCGGGGAACTAGGGACAGGCACTATTTCGGGAAGCTTCGGGACATCGAGGCATTTCAGATTGCAGATTGTAGATTGTAGATTGGCCGACCCCGAGGCGAATTGACATCCCCGCTCGCGAGTCCTAGAATGCAATCATGTTCAGGCCAGGGGCAGCATTGTCGGTTGCGTCTGGTTCGAATCGCAAGGAGGTACGCATGCTCGATGTACGCTCGTTCGTGCGCTCGGCTCTGTTCCTGGCCGCGCTGGCGCTGCTAACAATCGGCGGCTGCGTGATGCCGCCGATCGCGTTCCATGACGGCCTGCCGGCGTGGACTCCGTCCACGGGCCGGACCGAGGGAAGCATCGGTTACCACCGTATGTACTGGTCAGAAGGTGAGGGAAGTGCTTGGTACCTGACGCCCGGGATCCGAGCCGGACTCGCGCGACCGCCAATGGCCGCCGATGCCGGGCTGACCTCTGTAGTCGTGGAAAGCGGAGGGAAGTTCGGAGCACTCCTGGGGCTGACCTTGGGAATCGGCTACCAGAGCAAGGGTCTGAGCGTCATAGCTCGACCGGGCGCGTACTTCATGAGCATCAGCCCGGATGGCGTGGAGTTTGGATTCGATGACCCCCTCTGGCAGGTCTCGGTGCTGGGCGGTAACCGCTTCACACCCGGTCGGATTCACGTCTCAGGCGGCGGGCGCATCAGTCGGTTCGGAGTCGGCCCGGCGCTCCTGGTCGGGCACAGCGTCGGCCCGGTTGACCTGCGGCTGGAAGGGTCGTGCACCTTTCCGTACAACGACAACGCTACCGGCCGGCTTCTGACCGTGGGATTGACCGTGGGCGGGCCCGCGCCATCGCAACATGACGATTGAGGGGAATGGAGTTGTAGGTATACTGGGGGAACTAGGGACAGTCATCTACTCCGGGAGGCTTCGGGGCACCCAACCCAGAGGCATTGTAGATTGACGCGGCCGTTGGCCGCTGCGGCCCCGGTCGGACAGTGCGTGCTTCGGATTTCGAGCTTCGTCCTTGCGCTTGCCTACTTCTTGTATTTGCCCATCAGGCTCGCCTGAGCAAGCACGTGTCCCTTGATTGCCTTCAGCAACTGGCCGGCGGTTGCGGTCTGGTCAAGCGCGAGTACCGCATCGAGCGCGTACAGGTCGAAGTAGTAACGATGGGCGCCCTCAGGCGGCTTCGGCCCGTCGTATCCGATCCGTTGGAAGCTGTTCGTGCCTTGGATACCACCGGTTGGCAGACTGACATCCCGCCCGATTCCTTCCGGCAGACCTCTGGCATTCTCGGGGATGTTGAACGAGACCCAGTGGTAGAAGGTGCCCGACGGCGCATCAGGGTCACGGCAGATCAGGGCGAAGCTCCCAATGC
>Ga0163203_1000468_pt1 | contig 10922 bp, 14 predicted proteins | sample PL_2010_330m_FD_113534 | JGI IMG/M metagenome (GOLD analysis project Ga0163203, IMG submission 113534) | Freshwater microbial communities from Powell Lake, British Columbia, Canada to study Microbial Dark Matter (Phase II) - PL_2010_330m | ecosystem: Environmental > Aquatic > Freshwater > Lake ... | reverse complement strand
GCATGCCGTAATCGCCGAAAGTGGTGGTGTTGCTTGACTGGGCACTGCCCCGGCGGTGTCCCTTGTGGGTTTTGCGATATTTAACCCGTTTCGGCTGTAGCATCTTTCTCCTCGTCTTCGGTTACATCGGCGGGTTCTGCCTCAGCGACGGTATCGCTGGTTGCTTTCTTCTTGCGACTTTGCTTGGTGGTTGCCTTCGCCGGTTTTTCCTCGGCCTTCTCTTCGACAACCGCCTCGGTTGCTTCTTTCGGCTTAGCAGCTCTGACTCTTCGTTTGGCAGTCGGCTTCTCTTCTGCGACTGGCTCGGCTGCCTCCGAGGTCGGGGCCTCCGCCGGCTTCTCTTCTTTCACCGCGGCTGTTTTACGCCTCCGGGATGGTCTGGCCGGCGCTTCCTCAGGTTTTGCTTCGGCTACCGCTCCAGCTTTCGCTTCGACCGGAGCTTCCTTAGTCACCAATGGTGCCTCGTCAGCGGCTTCGGCGCTCACCGCCGTTTCCGCAGGCGCACCTTCAATGGCCAGTTCCTTTGGCTCGGGAAGGATCTCACCTTTGAATATCCATACCTTAACGCCAATCCTGCCCAGAGTGGTGCATGCTTCGGTAAAACCGTAATCGATATCCGCCCGCAATGTATGCAGGGGAACCCGACCATCGTGCATTGTCTGGCGGCGTGCTATTTCCGCATCGCCCAGCCGACCGGCGCAGTTGACTCTTATTCCTTTGGCGCCGGCCTGCATGGTGCGGAAGATTGCCTGCTTCATTGCCCTGCGGTAGGCGATACGGCGCTGAATCTGCTCGGCAATCGTTTTGGCAACGAGCATGGCATCCAGCTCCGGCTGGCGGATTTCCTGGATATTAAGGCGGACTTTCTTGCCGACGAGGTCTTCCAGATAGGCGCTCAGCTCATCAACGCGCTGTCCACCTCGCCCGATGACTATGCCAGGGCGGGCGGTGTGGATGGTGACCGTCACATCTTTTGCCTGGCGGTCAATTTCCACCAGCGAGATGGAAGCGTCGGCATACTTGGACTGTATTGCCTGTCGCAGCTTCAGGTCTTCAAGCAGTGACTCAGCGTAGTGCTTGTCGGCATACCATTTGGCCTGCCAGTCCTGTACCACGCCAAGTCTAAAGCCTATCGGATGAACCTTGCGTCCCAATTATGCCTCCTCATCGGCTACAATAACCGTTATGTGACTGGAATCTTTATGTATGGGGCCAGTTCGACCGCGTGCCCGTGGGTAGAACCGCCGCATCCTTGGTGCTTCATTGGCGTAGATGCTGATGATTTTCAGGTCTGACGGTGTCATCTGGTAGTTATTCTCCGCATTGGCGGCGGCGGACTTTACCGTCTTGGCCACCACCCTAGCATTGGGCGATGGCGCAAACCTGAGCAGTGTCAGTGCTTCATCCACTGTCTTGCCCCGCACCATATCAATCAACGGGCGTACCTTGCGTGTCGATATCCCCGTGTCCCTGGTATAAGCTCGTACCTGCATATTCTGTCTTACCTCAAACCGCCGGTTGTGTTCTTACCTGGCTCGTCCTTTCCGACCTGGCTACGTGCCCGCGGAAGGTCCGGGTCAGGGCAAACTCGCCAAGCTTGTGTCCGACCATATTCTCGGTGACGAAGATGGGCACGTGCCTGCGGCCATCGTGGACACCGATGGTCAGCCCTACCATCTGTGGCAGTATGGTGGAAGAGCGCGACCAGGTCTTGATGACCGCTTTCTGGCCTGATTTGATGACGGCATCCACCTTCTTCATCAGCTTGGCCTCAATATATGGGCCTTTCTTTATCGACCGTGACATTGCTTACCTCTACTTGCCTTTTCTCCGTTTGACTATCAATCTATCGGACGCTTTAGGTTTGCGGGTGCGGTAGCCAAGCGCCGGTTTGCCCCAGGGTGTCTTCGGACCGGGCATCCCTATCGGGCTTCTGCCTTCGCCACCGCCATGAGGGTGGTCTCGCGGCGACATTGCCGAGCCTCTCACCGTGGGCCGCCAGCCCATCAGCCGCTTGCGTCCCGCTTTACCGAGTTCGATGCTCTGGTGGTCAACATTGCCCACCTGTCCGACGGTCGCCATGCACTCGCCGCGGACACGGCGCATTTCTCCGGAAGGCATACGTATCAGGGCGTAATCGCCTTCCTTGACCATTAGCTGCGCCGCCGCGCCGGCACTTCGCACCATCTGCCCGCCTTTTCCCTTCTCCATCTCAATATTATGGATAAGGGTGCCGGTCGGGATGGCATTTAACGGCAGCGTGTTGCCCGGCCTGACTTCGGCATCTGGAGCCGACATGACTGTATCACCGATGTTCAGACCAACCGGGGCTAGGATATAGCGTTTATCTCCATCTGCATAATAGATAAGCGCAATTCGGGCGGAGCGGTTCGGGTCATACTCAATCGCCGACACTCTGCCCGGCACGCCAGTCTTATCCCGTTTGAAGTCGATTATGCGCAGTTTCCGCTTGGCGCCACCACCCCGGTGGCGCACGGTTATCCTGCCCTGGTTATTGCGTCCAGCCTGCTTCTTCAGCGGCACGGTAAGCGATTTTTCCGGCTTACTCTTGGTAATCTCTTCAAATGTGGCGCCGCTCATTCCCCGCCGGCCGGGCGAGGTGGGGCGAAATACTTTAATAGCCACTCGATATCCCTCTCTTCGTTCTAAACACCTTCAAAGAATTCTATTTTATCGCCGGCCCTCAAGGTGACGACTGCTTTCTTCCAGGGAGGAGTGTTATATATACGCCTGCCCACTCTCTTTGTCTTGCCGGCGACCTTGATAACATTCACAGCGGTTACCTTCACCCGAAACGCTTTTTCCACGGCCTGCTTTATCCGGGGCTTGGTCGCTTCTTCAGCCACTTCGAAAGCGTATTTATTCTGCACCTGCAGTATGCTATTTTTCTCCGTTATCAGCGGACGCTGTAAAATATCAAACAGATGCATCCTTAACCTCCGCCACCGTTTTTTCTCCCCAGAGCTCTTCCACACGGCGTACCGAGGACACCGTCATCAATAGCACCTTGTGGGAGAGGACGTCAAGCACATTGAGCAGGTTTGCCGGCATTGTCTTGATTCCTTTAATATTGCGGGTGGCTTTTATCAGGTGTTCTTCCGGGCTTGCCGTGACCACCAGCGCTGAGGAATCAGCGCCGAGGGCACCCAGAACCTGTGCCATGTATTTTGTCTTTGGCTCCAGCTTCAGTTCCTGTACCACCTTTAGCTCATTATCCTTCACCTTTGACGAGAGCACGCACTTGAGAGCCAGACGGCGCATCTTCTTCGGCGTGTCCTGGCGATAGTCCCTCGGTTTGGGCCCGAAGATTATGCCTCCGCCACGCCGCGTCGGCGACCGGCGGCCGCCGGCCCGCGCCAGACCAGTTCCCTTCTGGCGGAATATTTTCCGGCTGCTGCCCTCGACCTCGCCTCTGGTCTTGGTTGAGGCAGTACCCTGACGGGCGTTTGCCAGCTGCCCGACCATGACCTGGTGTACCACGCCTTCATTAAAAGGCACGGCAAAAACCTGGTCGCTGATTTCAATTTTCTCAACCACTTCGCCGGTGAGGCTGTAGACCGGGATCTGCACTTCCTTACTTCCCCCTCCTCGACTTTTTAATCAGCAGCAGGCCATTTTTGGCGCCCGGTACGGCTCCCTCGACCAGCAGGAGATTGCGTTCCGGGTCGGCCTGAAATACCTCTATATTGCGCACCGTGGCGCGCTGGCTCCCCATATGGCCGGCCATGCGCATCCCTTTATAGACACGTCCTGGCGTGGTACCGGCGCCGATGGAACCGGGAGCACGGTGTCGGTCAGACTGGCCGTGCGTCTTGGGTCCGCCGGCAAAGTGATGTCTTTTCACCACGCCGGCAAAGCCCTTGCCCTTGGAGATGCCGGTGATATCAACCAGGTCTCCGGATTTAAAAAGGCTGGCGTCCATCTTCTGGCCCTCTTCAATGTCCTTGATTTCATCCAGCCTGAATTCACGAAGATGTTTAAAATGGCCGAGTTCCTTGAGGTGCCCGCGCTGCGATGAGTTGAGCCGTTTGGCTTCGCCAAAGCCGAGCTGGATGGCATTATAGCCATCTTTTACCGCCGTTTTAACCCGTGTAACGGTGCACGGCCCGGCCTCAATGGCGGTCACTGCGGACAGTGTGCCGTTGTCGCGGAACACCTGGGACATGCCTAATTTTTTACCGATAATTCCCTGTGCCATTTCTTGCTTACTCTTCTATAACTTGATATCTATTTCCACTCCCGCGGGGAGGTTCAGTTTGGTAAGAGCATCGATTGTCTTCGAGGTGGTCTCCACAATGTCAATGATGCGCTTGTGCGTCCGTATCTCAAACTGCTCCTGTGAGTCTTTATCAATAAACGTGGAGCGTATCACGCTGTATTTCTTGATGTGGGTGGGCAGCGGTACCGGTCCGACCACCACCGCGCCAGTGCGCTCCACGGCATCGACAATCTGAGCCGCTGACTGGTCGACTATCCGGTGGTCAAATCCTTTCAGTTTGATGCGAATTTTCTGTTTAGGCATGTTTTCTCCCCACTGCCTGTTCCGTTATTTCTTCGGTCAAATCGGCTGGAAGTTCTTGGTATTTGCAATATTCAAGCGAGTGCGTGGCCCTGCCCTGAGTGAGTGACCTCAACCTGGTGGCGTAGCCGAAGGTCTCGGCCAGGGGAATCAGGCATTGGATGACATACACATCACCCTGGGCGTCAATATGCTCGATGTGGCCTCGCTTGGCGTTAAGGTCACCGATGATATCGCCCAGGAACTGCTCCGGTGCGACCACTTCCAGCTTCATAATCGGCTCAAGGAGAACGGGCTTGGCTTTTTTAACGCCGTTTCTAAGTGCCAGAGAGCCGGCCATTTTGAAGGCAAGCTCGGAGGAGTCAACATCATGGTAACTGCCGTCATAGATGGTGGCTTTGATATCGATTACGGGATAACCGGCCAGAACTCCGGTCTCCATGGCCTCCTTTACACCTGTCTCAACGGCAGGGATATACTGCCTGGGAATCACGCCACCCTTGAGGGCGTTAACGAACTGGAAGCCGCCGCCCCGAGCCATTGGCTCGATTTCCAGCTGGACATGCCCGTACTGTCCGTGCCCGCCGGTCTGCCGTACAAATCTGCCCTCAACCTGGACCGGTGCAGTAATTGTCTCTTTGTAGGCGACCCGTGGTTTGCCCACCTTGGCACTGACGCCGAACTCGCTTATCATACGGTTGACGATGACTTCAAGATGAAGCTCGCCCATGCCGGAGATAATGGTCTGTCCGGTTTCCTCATTATAATTAACTTTGAAAGTGGGGTCTTCTTCGGTCAGCTTCTGCAGCGCGCCGGTCATTTTATCCTGGTCAGCCCTGGTCTTGGGCTCGATGGAGATGGAGACAACCGGCTCGGGGAATCGGATTGATTCCAGCAGCACCGGCTCTGAAGCATCACAGAGGGTATCACCGGTGAAAGTATTCTTCAAACCCAGCGTGGCGATGATGCTTCCGGTGTCAGCCTCGTCCACCTCCTCGCGACGGTTGGCATGCATCAGGAGCAGTCGCCCGATACGTTCCCGCTTGCCCGTCGTCGAGTTCAGGACCATACTGCCTGCTTTCATGATGCCGGAGTAAACCCTGAGGTAGACAAGTCTGCCCACAAAGGGGTCAGTAACGACTTTAAAAGCCAGGGCCGAAAACGGGGCTTCATCACTGACCGGGCGGGCGACCTCGTCCCCGGAACCGGTATCAATCGCCAGCACCGGCGGCACGTCAAGAGGGGAGGGGAGGTAGCTGATAATGGCATCAAGGAGCGCTTGCACACCTTTGTTCCGCAGGGCGCTGCCGCAGAGAATGGGCACGCCTTTGTTGGCCAGCGTAACTTTACGCAGTGCCTGTCTTATCATCGCCGGGCTGACCTCATGGCCCTCCAGGTATGCTTCCAGGATATGGTCGTCGTTCTCGGCTAATTTTTCCACCAAGGCATGACGGTATTCATCGCAGCGCTTGCGTTCGGAATCAGGGATGTTTATTTCTGCTGGCTCTGAGTCAGGGTCGCTGTCAAAATGCCAGGCCTTGTCCTCGATGAGGTCAATAACGCCTGCAAATGATTCGCCGCTGCCTAGGGGAAGCTGGATGGGCAGCGGTTTCGCTTTCAGACGTTTTTCAATCATGGAGATGGTACGCTTGAAATTGGCGCCGACGCGGTCCATTTTATTGATAAAGCAGATTCTGGGCACGCGGTAGCGGTCGGCCTGTCGCCAGACCGTCTCTGACTGTGCTTCTACCCCGGCCACCCCGTCAAAGACCACCACGCCGCCGTCCAGTACCCTGAGGCTGCGTTCCACCTCGGCGGTGAAGTCCACGTGGCCCGGCGTATCGATAATGTTGATACGGTGGTCGTCCCAGTAGCAGGTGGTCGCGGCGGCAGTTATGGTAATGCCCCGCTCGCGCTCCTGCTCCATCCAATCCATCACGGCGGTACCGGTGTCCACGTCGCCGATTTTGTAGGTGCGACCGGTATAGTACAGTATGCGCTCGGTGACGGTGGTCTTGCCGGCGTCAATATGGGCAATAATCCCTATATTTCTGATTTTTTCTAGAGGAAAACTTCTGGGCATTGCTTTTGCCTTTACTGGAATCGGGTTCTTCGTCATAATCTTCGTGTTAATGCTCATTCACCTTTTACCATCGGTAGTGGGCGAAGGCGCGGTTCGCCTCGGCCATCTTGTGCGTATCTTCGCGCTTTTTAATGGTGGCACCTTCACCGCGCAGCGCCTCAACCAGCTCATCAGCCAGTCTTTCCGTCATTGACTTGCCTTTTCTGGCTCTGGCTGATTTCAGCAGCCAGGTCATGGCCAGAAAGAGACCGCGGTCAGGGCGTACTTCAACCGGTACCTGGTAGGTGGCGCCACCAACGCGGCGCGGTTTGACCTCAAGCAGCGGCGTGGCATTTTTAACCGCCTGTTCCAGCGCTGTCACCGAGTCCTTGCTCGATTGTTCTTGCAGAATATCAAGCGCTTCGTAAACTATCCTTTCGGCGGTTCTTTTCTTCCCGCACTTCATTACCTTGTTTACCAGCTTGGACACGGTGGCATTGTGAAACTTCGGGTCCGGTGGTATCTCTCTTGTTTCTGGTCGGGCGCGCCTTGGCATGCTGGGCTCCTCTATTTACTCTATTTCCGTTTTTTCTTTCGCCATTTTCTGGCCATATTTGCTGCGACCCTGGCGGCGGTTGTCGACGCCACCGGTGTCAAGAGCGCCGCGGACAATATGATAGCGGACGCCGGGCAGGTCCTTGACGCGTCCGCCACGAATCAGTACTACCGAGTGTTCCTGGAGCTCGTGCCCTTCGCCGGGGATATAGGCAGTTACTTCCATCTGGTTGGTCAGCCTGACCCTGGCTATCTTGCGCAGCGCCGAATTGGGCTTCTTGGGCGTCATGGTCCTCACCTGGGTGCAGACGCCTCGCTTCTGCGGCGAGCCCTTGCCCTCAATCATCCTGTTTTTCAGCGCATTGAAGGTAAAGCGCAGCGCCGGCGACTTGGTCTTCTTAGTGCCCTTTCGTCGCCCTTTATTTATCAGCTGGTTTATAGTTGGCAATCTTCCTTCTCCTGCCTTACAATTTTAATGGATGAGCCTTGGCTCATCCACAAATTATAACGACAGATTGAACCCCTTGGTCCAACCCGTCAGCTGTTTCCGAGGACCAAATATCCAAGAGGAAAGTTTACCACAAGTTCAGATTGGTTGTCAACATCTACAGCAGGCTGGGTTAAGCCTGTGCCTCGCCGAGCAACCGGCGCAGTCCTTCACCCTGTTTCTGGCACCACTGGTAGATGGTGAACAGGTCCCAGCCAATACAGAAGTGGCGGACACCCATATCAATGAATTCCCGGGCCTGCTCGAAATCATGGATTTCCACGCGAGGATGAACGCCCTTTTTCAGAGCCAGTTCAATGATTTCCTTTTGCTGGCGCTGTATTTCGGGGCTGCTCATTTTTCCGGCCCGGCCCGTATTGACTGAAAAATCGCACGGGCCAAACTGAATCATGTCCAGCCCTTCGACTGATAGCGCCTCGTCCATCTCTTCCACCAGGCTTGCCTTCTCCACCATAATGGCGATGACGGCTTCACGCAATGTTTTGACCCAGGCCTCGGTGCCAATCTCGAGGACAAAGTCGGTGATGCGCCGGATAACACAACCCTGAAGGCCGTTGTCCTCAGGCGTGGCGGCCCTGACCATGCGGATGCACTGCCTGACATCATCCGCAGAACGGCAGTCGGCAAACAGTATGTTCGGGATGCCGGCCCCGAGCGACCGACTGGTGATGAACAGTCGCGGGTCCTGCTCTACTTTCATCATGGAGGACATATGGGGGAACAGGTCCACGGCGCGGGCGAAATTATCAAGCTGGGGAAGGCTCCAGGTGGCGTACTGTCCGCTGAACTCGATGTAGTCAAATAAGCCTGAGTGTCCGATTACCTCAATAATCTCGGGCGAGGTGGTGATGACGTGGGTGCCGATGGTCGGCTTGCCGGCGTTCAGCAGTTCTCTGAGTCGGTTTTTTCTCATCACAGTCTCCTTCTATTACCAAATTTTATGGGAAAGCCTTTGGTTTTATCAGGCTTTTTGCCCTGTTGTAGAGTTCGGCAGCCCGGTATGAGCTTCTGACCAGGGGCGACGAGGCCACCCCGGCGAACCCCATCTCCCGGCCGATGTCTTCATATTCGGCGAATTCCCCGGGAGGTATGAACCGGACCACCGGGTGATGGTGGGGGGAGGGCTGCAGATATTGCCCGATGGTCAGCAGGTCGCAATTAGCCTCCCTGAGGTCGCTCATCAATTCGATGACTTCCTCCCGGCTCTCGCCCAGCCCCAGCATTAGGCCGGACTTGGTAACGATGGCCGGGTCTAGCTTTGGCACCGTGTAGAGGAGTTCCAGTGACCGGGCGTAATCCGCTCCCGGTCTGACTTCAGGGTATAGGTGGGGCACCGTTTCCACGTTGTGGTTGATGACCTGCGGGCTGGAATCGACCACTGCCCTGATAGCCGCTTCCGAGCCGCGGAAGTCGGGGACGAGGACTTCAATCATAGTATCGGCCGCATTTTCCCGGAGCAGGGTTACTGTTCGGGCAAACTGAGCGGCGCCGCCATCGGGCAGGTCATCTCTGGTGACGGAAGTGATGACAACATAGCTCAGCCCCAGGTTGTTGACTGCCTCAAGCAGGTGTTCCGGCTCCTTTTCGTCAACCGGACCGGGCTGTCCCTTCTTTACGGCGCAGAAGGTGCAGCGCCGGCTACACACATCGCCCAGGATAAGGAAGGTGGCGGTGCCGGACGTAAAACACCTGCCGATGTTTGGGCAGAGGGCGCTCTGGCAGATGGTGTGCAGGCTCAGCCCGCGCAGCAGGTCATGCATGGCTGACATGACGCCGGGGTCAGCCAGCCTTTGCTTAAACCAGGGAGGCAGTCTTCCTTTCATAGTTGTTCTTGTCGACTGATTCATCCTTGAACCTCAGTTCTACCTCGAAAACCTCGGCGAAGCGGTCCAGCAAACGCTTCGTTACCTCGTCCACCGGCAGCTCATAGCCGAGAAGTCGAGCCATAGAAGTCGCCGTTTTGCTGGTGAACCCGCAGGGATTTATCAGAGAAAAGTGGTTCATCTCTGTGTTAACATTCAGGGCAAAGCCGTGCATGGTAATCCATTTGCGGACGCTGAGCCCGAGGGCGGCAATCTCTTCATCGTTTACCCAGACGCCGGCGTGGTTGTGGTCGCGTCCCGATTTTATACCATAGTCGGCCAGCGTCCTGATGAGCACCTCTTCCAGATTGTGGACATACCGGTGGATGTCGCGTTCTCGCTCTCGCAGGTCTAGTATAGGATAGCCGACAATCTGGCCGGGGCCGTGATAGGTAACATCGCCGCCGCGGTCGGTGAAGATTAAGGACACGCCCGCGCTGGCCAGTTCTGCCGGTGACACCAGGACATTTTCCAGCTTGCCCGACTTGCCCACGGTGATGGTGGGCGGGTGTTCCAGCAGCAGCAGTGTATCGGCTATCCGGCTTTCCAGTCTCTGCGGAAGCAGTTCTTTCTGCAGTTCGTAAGCCTCGCGGTAATCAATTTGTCCAAGCTGGCGTACAACGCACCACATATTTTGTCCCAATTCGTTCCCTACCTGTTCTTCGACGGATAGTGTATCGTCTCGCCGGTGACATCGAGGGCGGCTTCATGCATGGCCTCGGAAAGGGAGGGGTGGGCATGCAGGGTGGCGACGATGTCCGGCACGGTGGCTTCCAGCTTCATGGCCAGCGTGGCCTCGGCGATGAGCTCGGTGGCCCGCGGGCCGAGTATGTGAACGCCGAGAATCTGGCCGTACTTCGGTTCGGAGATGATTTTAATCAGGCCGCGCCGTTCTCCCAGTATGGTGGCAATGCTGTTGGCGGCGAAGGGGAACCTGCCTATTTTTATCTCATGGCCCTGCGCTCTGGCCTCTGCCTCGGTAAGGCCGACGCTGGCCAGTTCCATAAGGCTGTGGGCGAATCTGGGCACCACATCGTAATCAATGGTGGCGGTGTGACCCATGGCGTTTTCGGCGGCGATAACTCCCTCTTCCATGGCCACATAGGCAAGCATGATGCCGCCGGTGGCATCGCCCGCGGCATAGACGCCTGGAACGCCGCTCTCCATATTCTCGTTAACCTGTACGGCGCCCTTGTTGAGCTTTAGACCAGCTTCCTCAAGGCCCATATTGTCGGTGTTCGGTCGGTACCCCACGGCGATGGCGACCACTTCCGCTTCCAGTTTCCCTTCCGTTTTGCCATCCGATATGACGGCGGTTTTTCCGCCGGCGCTGTCCTCAATCTGCGACACTTTGGTGCCTTCGTATAACTGGACGCCGTCATCTTTCAGCGCTTT
>Ga0163203_1000467_pt1 | contig 10933 bp, 11 predicted proteins | sample PL_2010_330m_FD_113534 | JGI IMG/M metagenome (GOLD analysis project Ga0163203, IMG submission 113534) | Freshwater microbial communities from Powell Lake, British Columbia, Canada to study Microbial Dark Matter (Phase II) - PL_2010_330m | ecosystem: Environmental > Aquatic > Freshwater > Lake ... | reverse complement strand
CTCATTTTGACCCCATAGCTTCAGAGCCTATAACAACACGCGATAGGGAGACGACCCGGAATAGGAAATAAAAGAAATGGATGGATTGACATTGAGGAATGACGGCGGTACAGCGTATAACCGAACGTGTCTGGCATTGCTGTCATGCCCTCAACAGAGGAACATTTGGACCGATTATGTTTAGCGAAAAGAGTAGAGAGTGTCCGGAAAAGTTGCCTCTGGCACGTACACTCACCCTCACAGAAACCTTATCCCCTCAGGCATCTCGCCGAGTCTCTCCCTGAAAGCCTCCGGCCAGTTCTCGACATCTAGCCCCTTCTGCGCCAGAAAAGCGCTGGCCCACCTCTCCAGGCCGACACCGCTACATCCGCTCTATAGCTGCGCCCCGCTCTGGGCCTTGACGTTGAACCCCGCGGGATACTTGTAGCCGTTGTTGCTCAGGTTCTGAAACTCGAGCCAGTCGCCGTTGTAGGGAAGGAGCGCCTCATAATCTACGGTCCCCGCCTCATCCAGCTCGGAGAGACCCGCCTTTCCCTCCTGAGCCATGAACCAGGGTGTAACCCAGGCCATGCGCCAGTGCAGCTCCAGGATCTCCTCGAATATCTTATGGTAGCGGTCCTTCAGCTTCTCCGCCTCTTCCTTGACCTGCTCTTGGGTCCCCATCCAGACGATCTCGATCCTGTGGAACTCGTCCACCCTCTCGATCCCGTGAATGCCCCCGCTCTCGTACCGGTGGCTGGTCCCGGAGCGGTCGAAGATCTTGATTGGCAGGGCGTCGTTGGGCAGAGTCCTTCCCTGGAAGAATACCCAGGAGGGCGGACACTGGGCATAACACATTCCTCCGATGGGCTCGCCGATCTTCTCTTTGATCAGCTTCGTTGGAACCTCGCCTGTGACCTTGTAGTAGTCCATAACCTCTTCCCAGTGCACAGGGTCCCTCGTCTTTGGAGGACAGACGTAGTAGATCTCAGGATATACCCCCTGAGCATGCCCGCTCTTCTTCCACACGTCCCATGTCACCAGCTTGGGGAAGATCATCTCCTGGTAGCCCAGAGGCTCTATGATATCCTCCATGACGATCTTCTCCAGCACCCTGAATAGATGGGCGCCCTGGGGGCCGTAGATCCACTGTCCCCGACTGGACCCGTGTTTGATCCATCCCCGGTCGATCATCTCTTTCGTGGGGTCTTTCTCGAACTTGGGCGTCCGTGGGGCGCTCTCCCATAGGAGCTCCCAGTGTTCGGCCTTGCCGCCGTAACCTTCCTGGAGCTTATCGTCCAGGAGGTTGACTATCCTGTCGGGGACGTTATTCTTCAGCTCGGGCTCGCCGATATGGCCTTCGGCCTCGCCCACATCCAGGATCAGCTTCAATACGCCCGCCTGGTGCTCGATCTCTTTGACGTAGGGGATCTTGTGGGGTATGGTCTTCTCAGACTCCACCTCGATCTCGAACTGCTCCACGTCCAGACCCCGGATCCCCACCCGGTACTTCTTGCCCAGAATCGTGGCAAGGGGTTTTCTCAATCTCAGGATCGCGTCGTGAGCGCGGACGTATCTGTCACTCCTTATATCCAGACGGATCTTATCCCCGGACAGCTCCCATCCAACTATCTTCGAGCCCTGCCCCTCGCCGGCACCCTTTTGCAGGATCTCGCCGGCACCGGCACCATCGAAGAATTCCGCGATCTCCTTCTCAGCCTCTCCGGCATCGGCGCTGAGCCTGAAGCTCGCCACCAAGTGGAACCTCATTTACCCATCCTCTCTCTTCAAAACGTCTTCGGCTATCTTTATGTTCATGAGAAGGTCGTCGGCGGTCGCCAGCAGAGTTCCTATCTTCTCCGCGGAGAACTCCACCCTGAATTTCCTATCCCCCTTCTCATCCTCTGAGATCTCCAGCACCATATCGGGCAGGTTGTCGGGATCCAGCGACCTGGCAACATCTCCGGCATGCTCTCCCGAAAAGACCATCCTCGCTCGCATCATTCCTGCGCCTCACGATCGGAGCTTCAACTGTCCGGCGACGATCTGGTCGACACAGCGGATGAACTCTTCCTCTCTTCCCAGGGGCACGGCAGCCCCGCTGGCCACGTTGTGACCGCCACCGCCGCCGCCCACGCTCTCGGCGGCCTTCTTCAGGGCGATCGAGAGGTCCAGGCCATGGTGGATCAGGAACTTATTCCCGCGGGCGGAGACCTTGACCAGATCTTCGGTCCTGTTGAGGATTATAATGGGTCTGTCTGTATAAAGGTATCTCATCCCGAGACCTGCCACTATGCCCGTGGACTCGATGTCGTCCATGATCGCATACCTGATGTGATCTGTCTCTTGCAAGTGTTCCTGGAAGAGCACCATCTCCGAGAGTATCGCGCGTTTGTAATCTGCGGTTAGCTTCCTGCCCTCGTCCAGCACTCCGTCGTCTCTCATGCAGAGGGAAAGTCCAAGACCGGTCTCACCAGTCTTACCGCAGGAGTTCAGGATCCACATGAACTCAAATGCGTTTTCCACGACTTCTTTTCTCAGCCGGAGGGTCTCCCCGACGATGGAGTCCGCAGCAAAGCTATTCTGCATTAGAATCTTGAGCACCAGGGCGGTTGCGATCCTGGAGAGGTCTTTGCCCCCAAGGCGAGGCAGGTCTCCATGGACGCCCACCTCGTCTAGAAACTCCCTGACCTTCTCCCGATCGCCAGTTATGTCCAAGAGAGGGTCGAGAGACGTCTCCAGAACCAGATTCAGGGGACCGTCTTCCATCTTCAGCCCCGGCCGGGTTTTTATCACAGAGGCTTCCACCGCCTCCTCGAGTATGGCACGGTTTGCCCCTATCATCATCTGCCTGTCACCCAGGGCGCCTACCAGAGCCAGTCCTGCCAGATCGACGTTATCGCCCATCTGGCGGACTACCGAGTAGACGGCTCCCGAGGCACTCAGCTCGAAGGCCCCATCCACTCCCACCAGGTGGGGGTTCACGTGGATGCAGTCCAGCTCGCCCACGGGCCGGTGATGATCGAAGACAAAAACGTCGCCATCCAGGCTGGAGATCAGATCTGGCTTGCCGCTCCCCATATCGCAGAAGACCACCGGCGGCTCGACCAGGTCGAGCACAGATTCGTCGAGTCTCTTGACCAACGTGGTGTGGAAGGGTATGCCTGCTCTCTTCAGGGCGCTGCAGATCAGGCCTGCAGAGGCTATCCCATCGGCATCGTTGTGGGATATCACCCGGACGCTCTCGCAACGCAAGAGCGCGCTGGCAGCAGCCTCTGCCAGCTTATCCAACCGTTTCATGTGACGAGCATCTCGGCAGTCTCGGGCTTGTACCGCCAGTCCACCGGCAGCTTTCCCGTCCTGCGATAGTACTTTGCCAGCCTTCTGATCTTGCTCTCTGTCAGATGCAACGATCGCTTGTTGTGAACATCCTTGTGGTTGTTTCTCATATGCTTCCTAACCCTGATCGCCTTCCGCATAAGGTTGGTAAGGTCCTCGGGAATATCCTGGACCTCGCCCTTCTCGCTCAGGAGTCGGGTGATCCTCTTTCCTAGTATTAGCTTAGAGCTGGGAACTCCGTACTGGTCTCTCAGTACGAGCCCTATCATGCTTGTGGACATGCCGCTATCGTGAAGCCTCATAATGTGTTTTTCGAGTTCTTCTTCGCTCACATCGCACCACTCGGGCGGTGCATCTCTGAAAGGTGGTCTTGATCCAGACGACCCCTTTTTCCTGGTATGCATCCTGGCCATATCAAATCCTCGTTATGATCTCAGATAAAAGACGAAGGCAGGACCACCACCGTTACATGCGATAAAAAACTTGCGCTATGCCCATTTTCCGAGTTCGGTTCACAAAATTCAGAAACTGATTTATATACCATCCTGCATACATTTCATTATGCTTCCAGCCTTCATGGACCCGGTATTCTACCTGCTGGGCGAGGCCGTCTTCGTTCTGGGGGTGGTGATTCTCATCGCCTCCGTGGTGGCGGCGGTCATGATAGGCCACTCCTTCAGGACGGGTCGTATCTTCATGGCCAGGCCTACCCTGATATTCATCATCCTCTTGGAGAGCGTAATCAAGTATCTCTTCAGGGTCTACAAGGCAGACGAATCCGTTGTGGACCTGGTAGGGGTCAGGCTGAGAAACTACATCAACTCCAAGAAGTTCCTGGAGGTTGACCCTGAGGACCGATCGGTCTTCATGCCCCAGTGCGTCCGAAGCGTCGACTGTCCGGCGAAGCTCACCCCTGAAGGGATAATATGCGTGAACTGTGGTCGCTGCGGCGTAGGCGAGGCGAAGTTATTCTGCGAAGAAAGAGGTTACCGGTTCTTCGTCGTCCCCGGGTCCAGCTTCATAAAGAGGATGATCAAGAAGTATCAGCCTCAGGCCATCGTAGGGGTGGGCTGCATGATGGAGATCAAAGAGGGGATCGACCTATGCCACCTCTATGGCATACCAGCAATCGGCGTGCCCCTATCCAAGTCGGGATGTGTCTCCACAATCCTGGATTGGGACAGCTTCTACGAGGTGGTATCGGACGGCGATGGTCATGCCCTGCTGAGAGACGACCTGAAAGATAGCATCGAGACCCTCTGTCCCTCAACCACCGATCGATGACATTTGGGCACTGGACCGCTCCTCCAGGACCCTGAGGGTCTGGCCCAGTTCTTCTATCTCTCTTCCATAACCCGACCAGTTCCCGGTGCGCATATAATCCTGGGCCTGTTCGTAGTGGGTCACCGCCCTCTCGATCAGCTCACCCGTCTCCAGCTCGGCCCTCTCCTTATCTTGTACCGTCTTTTCTGCAGGCTTCTCTCCGAATATCTGAGCCAGGGCTCCCTCGAGCCCATCATCCATGATCACCTGATCACCGTAGACCACGATCACCCGTTTCAGCTCAGGAAACTCGCTGTTCTCCGCCTGGAGGTAGAGCGGTTCTATGTAGAGCAGGCTGTTCTCGATGGGTATGACCAGGGTGTTGCCTCTGATGACCCTGCTTCCCTTCTGGCTCCAGAGGGTGAGTTGCTCGGAGATAATGGTGTCCTGATCGATCTTCGCTTCCACCTGGAGGGGGCCGAAGATCAGCTGATCCTTGGAAAACTTGAAGACCATCAGGCGGCCGTACTCCGGCATGTCAGACTTGGCGCACATCCAGGCGATCATGTTGTTCTTGGAACGGGGGGTGAAGGGTTGTATCAGTATGAACTCCTCGTTCTCGGCCCCGGGGAGCCTCATGATCACGTAGTAGGGTTCCACCGGCTGTTGCACGTTTTCTTGATATATCTCTCTCGGTATATCCCAGGTATCTTCCCGGTTGTAGAAGACCTGGGGGTCCTTCATGTGGTAGTCTCTGTAGACGTCCGCCTGGATCCTGAAGAGGTCGACGGGGTACCTTATGTGGGCAAGGAGTTCGGCGGGCATAGCCTCGACTGGCAAGAATAGGTCTGGGAATATGGATATGTAGGCTTTCAGCAGAGGATCATCATCCACCACATAGTACCTGACGCTTCCGTTGTAGGCGTCCACCGTGACCTTGACCGGGTTTCTGATGTAGTTGAAGTTGCCGACGGGCTCTGAGTAAGGGTAGCGGTCGGTGATCGTATAGGCGTCTATCACCCAGTATAGCCGACCTTCTGCGAATACCATGTAGGGGTCGTCATCATAGGCCAGGAAGGGCGCGATATTATCGACCCGTTCCAGAACGTTGCGGTGGATCAAGATCCTGCTCTGATCGTTTATGTAATCGGTGATCAAGATCTTTAGGCTTCCCAACCGGTAGCTCATGAGAACCTGGGTCAACATGTCGAGTTTCATCCCACCGGTGCCGTTGTAGGTGGTGTAAACGTTCTCGTCGCCCTGGGGGTAGTCGAACTCCTCAAGGTCGGTATCGACCACCACGTAGTCCTTCTGCCCTTCACCGTAGTAGATCTCAGGCCTGGCGATATTTCCGATGGACGACTCCGGGGGGAGGTTTTTGATGTAGAACTCGGGCAGACCGCCCGAGCTCACCTCGTTGGCGGGGCTCATGCAGATCCCGTAGCCGTGGGTGTAGACCAGATGTTGGTTCAGCCAGGTCTTGGCCTGATCCGGAAGCTGCTGTTGGGAGAGCTCTCTGGGTGAGAGCATAACCACTCTTTTCTTGCCGTCTATGGTGTATCGATCCACGTCCACGTCGAAGAACTCGTAGTATAGCCTGATCTCTTGGAGTTGCTTGTAGGTCTTGAGGAGAGGTCTCCAGTCCCAGAGGCGGATATTATCTATGGTGGCGTTGTTTGCCAGAATGTCGTCTCTGGTCAGGTTGTAGCTCACGGGAAACGCTATCTCGTCTACGTCTTCCAGGTCGTAGGCGCGCAGTGTATACTCGATGTTGTGGACCAGGAAGGGCTCTTCCATCGAGATCTCGTTGGGCGCGACTTTGTACTGCTGGATCGCTGTCGGATAGACCGTCCCAAAGGCGGCGGTAGCGACCAATAGGATGCCTGCCAGATACAGAGCCTGGCGAGATTTCCATCCTGCAGCGAAGGCGAATAAGACGATGGCCATCAAGAGGGCCACACCAACGCAAAGGTTCAGTATGGGCAGCTGGGCGTGGATCTCGGTGTAACCTGCCCCGTATACCACGCCAGCGGAGGAGTAGAGGAGGTCGAACCGCTCCAGAAAGTAATGTACTGATAGTAAGAGGAAGAGTATGCCCAAGAGGGCAGAGATGTGCGCGACGACCTTGCCCGGTATCTTCTCCGCGAACTCCTTGGGTTCGTCTCTGAGGAGGGTGGCGTCCATCTGGTCCACCAGGTAGACTCCCATGGTGATGATCAGGTTGATCAGAACCGTGACGAAGATAGCACCCCAGACAAACCGGAGGAATGGAAGGGTGAATACGTAAAACCCCACGTCATTCTGGAATAGGGGGTCCTGTAGATGGAATGACTGGTAGTTGATGGCCAGCAGAAGCGTCTCCCACCCAAACTGCATCACAAGACCGAATATGGCCGATAGTAAAATAACGATCCATATAAGGTACTTGGGTCGATCGGCTATCCTGCTGAGGTTGAGCAGGCTCAACGCCCCGAAGACCACGGCGGCAACAAAAAATAGGGCCAACCTGGTCTCGATAATTGTAGCGAATACGTCTGTGTATCCCACCGTTCCGAACCAGCGCCACTCGGTCAAAAGATATGCTATTTGACTCGAGAATACAAAAAGAAACGCTAGAGCGGCAACGATCCCATATTTGAGTTTCATGACCCTCAACTAAAAATTTAGAAAAAAAATGGTTGCGATTATTCTGGTATGCTAATCGCTTCGGAGGGGCAAGACTCCACGCAGGTTCCACATTCTGTACACTTGTCAGCGTCGACGACTGCGATCTCTTCATCGTTCATGGTGATCGCCTCTTCGGGGCAGTCCTCGACACAGGTTCCACAACCTACACATTCATCTTTATCAACTACAGCTGGCATTACGAATTCCTCCAAGTGTGCCAAAATTGGCGAATTTACTGGTGAGGTGAATATGATATATAACTTTCGTTATGACATATGGGGTAGTGATCGACGCGCGGTGCGCACCAAGATGACCCCATGGCCGCTGGGCTGTGACCGTATCCTTTAAGGCGTGTTACGACGATGAATATTGGGGGAACGTCATGAAGAGCATGGCAATATTATTGAGTATCGCGCTCCTCATCCCAGCCGTCGCGGCCGAAGATACATTTGGCCTGACCGTAGTGGGTGAGGGTGGTGTCGTCGTCCCGGCAGATACGGTATTTGTCACCGTCAGCGCGGTGAGCACCGATGAGAACGTATCTTTTGCCTCTGCGAAGAACGCCGAAGATCTGAACAGAACCATAGAGGCCCTCGTCGACGTCGGTTTCGATAGAGATGGTATTCTGCCTGGTCGCGGCAGAAGCGTCCAGACCATTCGGACCTACGCCAGGACCTACAACGATACCACCTCTGAGACCGTCGCGCAGGAGATCACAAACCGGATCACGGAGCAGGTTACGATCCGGCTGGGTACGGAAGACGACAAGATGCTGGATAGGTGCCTGGAGATGGCAGAGGCAGAGAATGCCAGTGTTGAGATCACTGGGTATGGACTCGGCGACGCCGGGCCAGCGAAGGTCCAGGCGCGCAGGAAGGCAGTCGAAGACGCGAGATATAACGCAGAAGAACTAGCGTCTGCCGCAGGGTTGAAGCTGGGCAAGACCGTGGATATCTACGAGCCGTCGCCTCCTCGGGTACGCAGCCTATACACCGACTGGGATTCGTTCGGACCGTGGATGATGAACGCCGTCGAATGGCCGTCTTCTCATATGTATCATAGCACCAACAGAGCGACCCGAACGGAAGAATCGGGCATGGTCGAGGTGATATCTCGCGTCGTGGTGACCTACGAGGTATCTCCGTAATCCGATAAACTGCCCATTACCACATCTTAACCTTTCAGGAAGCTCTTCATCAGATCGGGAAGAACGCCGGGTTTGGCCAAGAGCACGGCGAAGAGCGCAGAGAGTGTCATCATTGCCGATGACCCGCCCAGGCCCGGTTTATTCTCCGCCAGGCCCTTGGTCAGAGCGTCGATATCTTCGTCGCTCATGTTGCGGAGGGTCTCCAGGCAGGCCCTGCCTGTGCGAAACTCCCAGTAGAACTCTTTTGACCAGCGTTTCTTGTACCGGGATAACGCCTCCCTGGAGACATCACCCGAGATCATTGCCTGGGCGGCGACGGTCCCGCATATATCACCGGCGCGCATGGAGTAGACCATCCCGCTTTGACCGGCGGCGCTGCCCACCACCATCAACGAAGAAGAGACGACCTCGCCGGGAAGGGTGGCTATGGGGTCGCCGCCACGGTTCAAGGCGACGATCTTCAGGTCGTCTGCGTCCGGGTACCGGTCCGACTTGTACCTTTTGAACTTTTGTATAAAACCGTCTAAAAAGGGTCTCACGTCTTGGCCATGTCCTCTGACGAAGACGCCCAGGGTGGCCCGGTCCCCGCCGCCTGGTGAGAAGGTGGCCTTCCAGCCGGGCGCCAGGCTGCCGATCCAGTACTCGAAGAACCTCTCCTCACCGAGGCCGGGGAGCTCCACCTGGGCTTCCAGGGCCCAGGCTACATCTTCCGGGTGGCGCATGGGAGATAGCCTTGCACCTCTGGCCAGCATCGAGTCCACGCCGCCAGCGTCGATGACCACCCCTGCCCGGATCTCGCCCTGGTCGATCTCGTCCCATCCCCTGAACTGGTCGATCCTCGGCTCTCTTCTATCGGGGTCTGGATGGCCGATCTTCACCAACCTCTCGCCGTTCAGCAGTTTCGTCTCTTTTGCTTCACCCCTGAGAATATGGACCCCCAACAGCTCGGCTCTTCTGAGATGGATCTCGTCAAACCTGGCCCGGTCGATGAACCTGCCCGGTGTGGGGATCTCAAGGCGGTGGCCCGCAGGCGATATTATGCGCATCCCGTCCAGGTTGTGGAGGACGTAGCGGTCGTCTACTTCAAAGCCGACCTTCTGCACCATCCCGTCGAAGAACGTGTTGGCCGGGTGGTCGAGGCAGCCGAAGTCTTTGTCCAGGAGGGTCACCTCAGCACCGGCCAGGGCGGCCGAGGTCGCCGCCATGATCCCTGCGGGAGAGGCGCCCACCACCAGTACGTCACAGTTCACGCCCAAAGAATGCACGGGGGTGGTGATGAAGCTTTCCTTTGGGGCAATTTCAAAGAGATGTCATCGATGGTTTAATGATGGGAGAGGACTATTGGAAGGGGTTGTTCTTAAGAGAACTCTCCTGAGCGAAAGCATGATTTATAGGAGGTTTTAATGGTCCACTCGTCGAACTATCGAGGACAGGTTCCGTCCCTAGAAGAGATATTGCAGATTCTCAGACAGCAGATGCCGGAGCTGTCCAGGCGATACAGGGTGAGATCTCTGGGCGTCTTCGGTTCGTATGTTCGAGGCGAGAGCAGAGGGGATAGCGATATCGACATTCTCGTAGATCTGGAGGAGCGATCGCTGACCCTTCTCCAGTTCATTGCCTTGGAGAACCATCTAAGCGATCTATTGGGTGTGAAGGTGGATCTGGTGGAGAGGGATGCCCTCAAGTCTGCCATAGGTCGTCACATCTTGGAGGAGGTCCAGCCGGTATGATAAAGGGGTCGCGGGAGTACGTGGACCACCTCCGAGATATAATTTATGCCGCGGAAAGGGCGAAGAGTTTTGTGGAGGGCATGGATTACGTTGCCTTCGAGGCGGACGAGAAGACCACCTTTGCAGTCGTCAGAGCGCTGGAGATCATAGGCGAGGCTACAAAAAAGATTCCTCCTGAGGTACGCCAGGAGCACTCCGATGTACCATGGCGCGAGATGGCGGGGATGCGTGACAAGCTGAGCCACGATTACTTTGGTGTGGACCTTTGGCGGGTGTTTGAGACGGTGCGTCAGGATATTCCGCCTCTGCTCGCTTCCCTTCAGAGGATTGTTCAGGATCTCGAAGAGAGCTAGCAGACCCGATGGATTGGGATCTCAACCTTCCCGGCCGTAGCCTCAAGGCAATTCATCCATCTATGATCTCGATGAGAAAAAAGTGTAAGTAGAGATACAGAAGGAATATAGTAGAGCAGGAAGAAAGGTGTCATTAGATCATGTCCAAGCTCAGGCAGGATAACGGGGATGACCATCCCGAGGCGGCCAAGAAGCATCTTGAAGATTCCAAGGTGTTGATGACGGCAAAACGCTACGATGGGGCGGCTTACCTCGCAGGTTATGTTGTAGAGTGCTCCTTCAAGACGATGATCCAGATTGAGGGCGGTGGAGCGCAATATACCCATGACTTGAGTGAACTTAGCAGGACGGCCCTATCTCTGGTTGCTATCCCTAGGGCTAAGACGGCCAGATATGCACCGAGGAATGACTTGTGTAGCACTTTATGCTCCTCTGAGGATGGATGGAGGACGACT
>Ga0163203_1000466_pt1 | contig 10973 bp, 12 predicted proteins | sample PL_2010_330m_FD_113534 | JGI IMG/M metagenome (GOLD analysis project Ga0163203, IMG submission 113534) | Freshwater microbial communities from Powell Lake, British Columbia, Canada to study Microbial Dark Matter (Phase II) - PL_2010_330m | ecosystem: Environmental > Aquatic > Freshwater > Lake ... | reverse complement strand
GATTCCGCTTAATGCCGATGTATTCCGTGCGGGTTAATGCCCCGTTCTGGTAGTCCTGATTAATGGCCTTCATCCTGACCACATATCTCGTTGTTTGCGCCTCAGGAATGCCCAAACGTTTTGCTTCCGCTTGAAGGGCAGTATCGTTGATCGACACCGTCTTCATCAGGGACTCCATGCTCAATGGATCCATGCTTTCGGTGCCCGGGTCCAGACTTTCAACGTTTTGTTCCGCTTCTTCTGCGTAAGCAGGGTCAGGGATTATCGCTGGACCAGACAGTAAAATGAGCACTGACACGATTGACAAACATTTTCCGCGCATTATTCCCCCTTTTTTTGAATCACATGAAACCCTTTACCATCTTCTTTGGGCCGCAGGATGATCCGTTGCCGGAGCGGTCTGGGAGCGCCGGATCTGCCCGAAATGGCTTTCGACACGGTCATGGTGACGTTGTAATCAACGGCCATGGCGCCATCATCAAGCCGTGTAAGTTTTACGTTACTCATCGCTTTGAAATTCATATCAATATCGTTCTCGACCGCAAATTTTGCAAGTTCGGTATAATTTTTGGGATATTTTTGATTTTCAAGGAGAAATTCCTGAAGCGCCGCTATAATCTTAAGAACATCCGGCATTATTCTTTCCCCAAAATCATACTTTACGGATTTAGCCACTGCCTCCAAAAATTCGTCAAAAGCCCCGGCATGACATGTCTCACTCGCAGCTATATTCATCAAGATCAGCAATATCAGTATCATCCTCATTGCGCTTATTCCCATGGAATTCATTCTTTTTGGATACTCATCTTCTGCAAGTTCTCCAGGACTCGAACCAGAAGATATAGCGCCAGTGAACAGAAAATCCCCTCTGCAAGGAAATACAACGCGACAGGGTCATTATAGCCCCCCCTTCCTTCGGCGGTAAACACAATATCAGTATACCTCTCGTTTCTTTAAAAGAAAAACAACCCCGAGCACAAAGAACAGGATCAGGCCCAGAAACGCCAGTCGATATCCCATTCCCCCCAGCCGGGAAAGATACAAAAGAAGAAGTCCCCATAAAACAGGGCCCACCACCCCCGAAAAATAGTTTATAAGGCTGAATATTCCGAAGGCCTCGCCTATCATTTCTTCAGGGACAAGCTTGACCACCGTGGCGCGCAGGACCACCCACGTGGAGCCAAGGCTCAGCCCCAGCAGGGCCCCTACCAGCCATAGAAAGGGCAGGCTGAGCAAAGCTCCACCCAGAATACAGATCATCCAGAGGAAAAATATTCCCATTAAGAGGCGTCTATACCCCAGCAAGTCGCTCAGGTAGCCCGAGAGCAGACTTCCCACGATCGCAAAGAGAGTGGAAAACGCGATGAGATCTATGAGCTGATCTCCATCCAGCCCGAAAACCCTCCAGGCATAGACAGACATAAAAAGTATGACGGTATTCACGGCGCAAAGAGAAAAAAAGGATGCTTTTAAAAAGTCAACGAACCCATCGATCTTGCGGATCTCCGAAAATGCCTTTTTCAACTTTCCGTAGACATCCGTCCAGGCCCTCCCCTCAGGAAGACGCGAAGGGCCGGCGTTTTTCTCATCTCCAGTTTCCCTTACGAAGATCATGCATGGCAGAGCGAAGATAAAAAACATGATCCCTGCGAAAAGGAAGGCCGCCCGATACCCGCCAGTCAATATTACGGGTTTTGCAAGAAAGATCGCGATGACCGCCCCGCTATAGCCGAACATCCTTCCGAGTCCGGAGACGAGGCCGGCTTTGCCTCGCGGGGCAATTTTTGCCATAAGGGCATTATAAAAGGTTATCGCTTCCTGGCAGCCGAAATTCGCTATGCCGAAAAACCCCAGAGCCAGGAATATGTTTACGCGCAAACTTAAACCAATGGTAAACGCGATAGAAAGTAGCGTAAAAAAGATCAGGAACGCTTTATGCTTCCTTTTTACGTCAGCTATCGTCCCTAAGACCGGCGCGAAAACAGCGACCAGGAGCATGGAAACGCCAAAAGCAAGGCTGTAAAAAATCTCAGGAACACCATTTTCTATGCTCACCCAGCGCGGGAAATATAATGATACGATGAGCAAAGCGAAAAATTGATTAGCCAGATCGTAAAGCGCCCAGGAAAACACTGAAAGGCTTTTTGATATCTTTCCCCTGTCCTCGGTGCTCATATTTTTCTCGTTTGTCTAGACAATGCGTCCGTTATCCGGTTATTAACAAAGCATATATTATAGTAGCCGAGTGTCAAAGGCTACTCGTGATGTTCGTCGCCAAGACAGGCGCAGGACAAACCCCGAAACTGGTGTAGGATGGATTTCGCAACCATGCAAACCTATAAGAAGGCAGGCCCGGTGACGGGATGGGCCCTCTGTTTTCTGCGGGAATGGCCCCGTTATTTCTGTGTGCTTGGCGATACATCTTTGCTCGACGCTTCAGTTTCGCTTGGACAGCCGCACAGAGCTTGAAACGGTGCCGCCGCTGTCTTGACCACGCACGCACAAGCGGCCGTAAACGGATCCGTTGCCTGTGTGCCCGACCCTGCTTCAGCAGCATAACAAACCGAACCGCAGAACACAAGAAGTACAGCTATTGCGATCATCTTTTTCATTTTCGCCCTCCTTATTAGACACAACACTGGAAACAATTCTCCTTTTTGTTCACATTACAAAATCTCTACTCTATAGTTTACCCGATGGCATACGAGTGGGTAGGAAAAACAGCTTACTTTTTTTAAGTTTACATATGGCATTCAGCTCAATTCAAAGGAAGGTGTGGGGTCGATTTCGGGTTTTATGAAAGATACAAAAATGCAACCGTTAAAGCGTGATAATCGTTGTAAAGTAAATGGCATCGCCTTGCCAGCTGCTTGTAAAAATAGCTACCCAATCCCACCGCTAATCCACTGGCAAAATGCTGAGCGAGCGTAAAGTCGAAGTGTAATTCGTCGCCTGTCTTATAGTTGGTGTTTTTGTTCTCGCTGTTCATTGTATAGCCCGCGGCAAGCGATATCTCATGGCCGCCCTCTGCTTGCAGCCATGTAACAGCTATGTTTGGATCAACGGCGAAACGGTTCTTGCCGATATTTATTTCCCCGTTTTTTTTGTACTGACCGGTCGGGAAGAAAAGAAAAACAGCTCCAATGCAGTGAAAATTCCCGTATTGCCAGCCGAGCATCCCCGGGATAAAGAGCGTATCACCGCCCCCGGACGCTCTGGCTGTGCTCTGGACCAATGGTTCTCCCGTGGCTTCTATCTGGGACTTGAGGTGTGCAGACCCGATCGGCTGAAGTACACCAATTCCATACTTGGCGCCAAGGATATTGAAATCCGGGACATAAGTAATGGTGACCAGATCCGCGAATGCCTTAATTTCGGCGTCCAGGTTTATATCGTCTACTATGACAACTTTACCGGCATCTGCGTTATACCAGTAACAGTCGTTCCGCAGGCATAGACCAGGTTTAGGCATAATGCCTGGAAGAAGGACCCGGTATCCCAATAAATACACACCGGTTCCGCCTTCAGCAGCATATGCCGCATCTAGCCCCGTCAGACGCAAGACAGCGAGAAGTAGTGCCACTAAAACATAACGCAACTTATGCAATATTCGAACACCTCTTTTTGCGGATCGCGTGCTAAACAATTCGTGGTGCAGTGAACAGATCCCCCGTAAGCAGCTGTTTCCGCGAGCAGTGCGATAATTGCCATGGAACCCCTCTTCCCGCTCATATTGTCGCTTCTTGTAACTTGTCCTAATTTACTTCTGTTTCGTTACTTCCACTGGAACGTTCTGCGTTTGGCAATGAATGGCGCCGAAGAAATACGCGGAATAATTCACCCCGACTACTTCATGGTCCGGCAAAATTTTACTGTATATTTCAATGGCCTTCTTATCTTCCGGCGCACCGTACAGAGGAACGATGATCTTTTTGTTCACTGTCAGGCTGTTAATATATGACCAGTCCTTTAAGTCTTGCCCTAAAACCTGATTGGAAGGTATCGGGATCTTGATAACCTTGAAATTTTTACCCGTAGTCAACGACTTATAACTTGAAATTATCTCGGCAGTCTCTTCAAGCGCGTCATACCATAAACTTCCTTCGGGAGCCGAAGCGACAAATACAGTCTGCTCATCCGCAAACTTTACCGTCATATCAACATGCCCGCATACTTCACGCGGCGCATTCGGCGTGACGATCAGTTGTTTGCAACCATAGTAGTCATCCAGGATTTTCCTGAAGAGTTCGGGGCCTGTGTCCGGATTCTGGTCAAGCGCGTGTTGTGTAGTTACTATTGTGCCATTGCCATCAGTGACAATATTCCCGCCCTGTTCTATCATGAGCGGCAGTTGATAAACCGGGACGTCCACATACTGTCCAAAAGCAGCCACCGCTTCTGAACTCCGCTTCGCATAAGGTTGGCCGCCCGCATATCCGATCAAAGGCGAACGGATAAATGCAGGGGTCTGCTCTTTGCCGCAAAGGACGGTAAGTTCGCCCCAGTTTCTTGCCCATACATCATTAGCCGGAATATAGAGAAACATAACATTCTCCAGTTTGATCCCTTTTCGGGTCAAATATAATGCTACTGCCTTCTGCCAGTATTCGTTAGGCACAAATATCCATGTCTGGGCCACTGTTCTGATCTCCTTGACCAGATTTGCTGTATTTCCCCAAACCGGGGCATCATAAATCGGCCATGAAACGTATACCGCTGATTGGGGTCCAAATTCAGAAAGAAGTTTTACCGGCGTCTCTGGCGGGGTAAGCGCATAATAGCGGGTGTATTCAGCAAGAGACTCCATGAGCTGCTTGTGTGCGTCTGCATTTTCTAATGCTATTAAAGCAGCGGATTTGTCCATACCGCATTCTTTTAACAGGCTGCTGTCTTCCATGTATTGGGCCATCTCTTTGTCTGAAGAGATGCCTTTTCTTGCGGTTTCTATTTCGAGTTTATACACATCTTGAGTTTTTGAGAAAATATCAGCGGTATATTCCGGAGTGAACAATGCGTTTAGATCAGGGTCAGTGTTAAGCCTCTGATTCCTGAAATCATTCTGCGTGAATGTATGAAGCGACCGGCCGGGAAGTTTGGAGAGATTATACTTTTCAATAAACGCAGTATTTCCACCTCCTTCCGGTTGTTTCTGTTCTGTTGTCTCTTTTTCTGACGCAGTTTGGCCGTAAACTGACGGTCCGGAAAGAAATACCATCGAAAAGATGCCTGTAAATATCAGTAAATTGAGCATGCGACGCATATCCCTCCTTTTCGTTTTGTCCTGAATGTACTACATTTATAGTAAGCATATATCAAATTGATAGAGCGTCAAGGTGGATCGTTCGATTGGGTGGGCAGGGATCCGGAGTTGCATATTTTTTCGTCTCTTTCGTTTCCTTCTTTCCGGCGGACACGGCTTTAAACGGGGTCTTGCACGCGACCTCACAAGCGGCCGTGCTCGGGTCCGTAACCTTGCTCTCCTTCCATGAGACGCGTCCCAGTTCAATCCCCTGGAAACCAATTTATCCTTCTTTTGTTTTCATCTCTGTCCGGCAAAGCCTTTTGAATTCCTCCATTTGTTCTTCTGTTAGTATATTCTTCAGGTCCGCGTAAGTTTTCACGAAATACTTCGCCTTTGCGTTTTTCAATCCATACTGTTTGTCGATCAGCGTGTTTACCCCCTCCACATCGATTTTGTCTTCATGCAATTTTTCTTTTATATCAACTTTAACCAGATCGATTTCGGCATCCCGCTTGATCACTTCACGTTTGGTCGCGGACTTCAGGTCTTGTATTTTAGTTACCTGCTCAGCAGAAAGTCCCAATTCATCCTGATCTTTGAGCATGGATTTCGCTTTATGAAAGATCTTTTCATCGAGATCTTTATGATGCCTTCCTCCTTTTTTGCAATGATCAGCCTGTGCGATATAAGGCACAAGACTGAACATCAGAAACAATACTAATAGTGGAAATACGATAAGTTTTCTAATCATGACCGCCTCCTTTTTGTTTGGATTGTAAGATTTGAACTAGTTAAAGTTTACCTTCTGATAAAAAACCGGGCAGGCCAAATATCTTACTTTTTTTAAGCTTACAAGAGGTTTTGAAAACAATGCAGGGACTAATAGAAATACTCGTCCCCTTTAGGAAGGATACATGTTATAAGGTATTTTAAAAGTGTCGCTATTATGAGCGCATCCAAGAGGAACATAGCAAGAAAGACCATGTGTCGGTGCATTTTCATGAAATTCATCTCATTGTGAAAATAAAGGACAAAAACATGTAGTATAAATAGAACCCCGATAGCTGACAGGATAAATACTCCCCGGCTTATCGTATAGTGCAGGATATTCTCGCTTTTTTTTACTCGGTTATGTTTGTGTTCTACTGCCCTGTGGATGTTGCTCTTGGCTTCTTCTTTAGTTTCCAGGGTTTGCCGGAGCCCCTGGTTTATGTCCTTCCACGATGCCACTTCGGGCTCCAGGTTCAATAATTTCTGCATATCCATATAGCCCTGCCGGATCCTGTCTCTTTGAAGCTGTATTCTGAATATGATGAAAATACCGACAAGAGCTATCAACGATCCAATGGCAAGCGTCATTGTGCTATAGATTATGTAATAGCGGTCGATTTCCATTATGCTTACAGTTTACATCCAAACCCGGCGCCGGGCAAATATTTTCGGGGACGGGTATGGCTTTGGATTCAGAAACGGTCTTGATTTACAGGTAATTTGATTTTGGGAGAGGTGTAAGGCCTGGCAAAATATTGCCAAGCCCTACTCACATCATGTTATGGCCTTCCTACGTTTACGGCATGTGCGTCTTTGGGGCCCTTCTGAGGTCCTTCGGATGCTCTTTTTATCCAATTTTTTCCATTGGTTGCTCGCAACAAACAAGTTCCCCGCCCCCTGCTTTTGTTACAGTCACTTCATTTCCACAAACATTACACCTGTATTTCTCTCCTACCCTCTCTACTGCCATAATACACCCCCTGATAAATAGAATTTATGTTACTGTTTTTTTATCTCCTCTTCCACTTCTTCAGCACCCTCTTTGTAAAATTTCTCTTCATCAGGTGCCAATTGTTTTAAAAGTCTGAGGAATTCACCGGCATGTACACGTTCTTCATCAGCTATATCCTTTAGCACATCTTTAGCTAATTCGTTATCTGTGGATTCCGCAAGCTGCATATAAAGCTGGATGGCCTCATATTCTGCCGCGATCATAAATCTTATTGCACGAATCAGCTCCTCCTGTGTAAGCCGGCGTTCTTTTGCAAGACCAGAAAATGGTGTTCCGAATTCAGGCATAATTGACCTCCCTTATGTTAGATGTTAAAAACCGTTCCTGAAAATGATCGGAGAACCGTACCCGATTTTGAAACTAGACCTGTGAAACTAGACCTGTACTTATTTTAAACCTAAAGGGGTACCTCATTCAAGAGAATATTTGGGGTACAGGTCTGAGATTGAGTTCAGGGACGGGTCTGAGCTTGATTTTGGGTACAGGTTTGGCTTTGGATTCAGAAACGGTCTTAATCTCCTCAAAAGCCATACTTCCCTCTTAGGGTCGAATGGCTTTTGTATTTTGGAGCGAGTGAGGGGAATCGAACCCCCGTAGCCAGCTTGGGAAGCTGGAGCACTGCCATTGTGCTACACTCGCTAAAACTTCGTCAACCTCTTAAAACGCCGGTATCTATCGGTGATCTTTTTCTTTGATGTTGCGAGCAAACCGTCAACGCTGAATTTTTCAACGGTAAAAGACGCCAGTATACTGGCATATACTATGGCTTTTCTTAAGTCGTTGTCTGTAATCCTCCGCCTTCGAGAGAGATACCCTATCATGCCGCCTGCAAAGGTATCCCCCGCTCCGGTAGGGTCAACCACTTCCTCCAGGAGATACGCCGGCACTATAAAGCATGATCTTTTTGAAAGAAAGAACGAGCCGTGCTCCCCTTTCTTTATGACCACCATCTTTGGTCCTCTTGACAGCACATATTTAGCCGCATTGACAAGATTTCTTTCACCGGAGAGCATGAACGCCTCTTCGTCGTTCAATAAGAAAAGATCCACTTTTTTCATCAGTTTCAATAGCGGCTTTCTCTGGGTCTTGATCCACAGGTTCATGGTATCCGCTGCAACAAGTCCCCACGGTTTTATTTTTTCAAATATCCAGTCCTGCAGTTCCGGGTCTATGTTGGCAAGAAAAACGTTGTCATTAGGATCCACGTTCGGAGGGATATCCGGTTTAAACCCTTCAAACACGTTCAAACAGGTCTTGAGCGTCTTGGCGTAACTCAGGTCAGAAGCATAACGGGCTTTCCAGAAGAATGTTTTGCCTTTCTTCCGTTTCAGCCCGGTTGTGTCAATGTTTCGTTTTTCGAACATCGTAAAGTTTTTTCTGGGAAAATCGGTCCCGACCACGCTTATGAGGTTGACGGGGGTGAAGAAAGAAGCGCTCAAAGACGCGAATGAAGCAGAACCTCCGAGGACCTTGTCCCTTTTCCCGTGTGGCGTTTCAACGCCGTCAAACGCGACAGTCCCTATAACAGTGAGTCTCATTTCTTTTTTCTCCACGTTGTCTTTTTATTTTTGCCGGCGAGGCTTTCCTCTGTTATCTTTATTGAACAGAAATCCGCGCACATGGTGCACACGTCTTTTTCTTTTGGCCTTGATCCTTTACGGACCTTTTCGGGTATCTCGGGATCAAGAGCAAGTTTGAACTGGGTTTTCCAGTCCCTTCTGGCCCGGGCTTTTGATATCTCTATGTCCTTTTTGATCGCTGAAGGCAGGTTTTTCACAATATCAGCGGCATGGGCCGCTATTTTGGAAGCCATGACCCCTTCACGGACGTCTTTAATGTCCGGCAGTTTCAGGTGTTCGGCAGGGGTTACATAGCACAGGAAATCCGCTCCGTGCGATGCAGCGATAGCGCCGCCGATCGCTGATACAATATGATCATAACCCGGAGCAGCGTCTGTGACCAGGGGGCCGAGTACGTAGAACGGCGCTCCGTGGCACACTGCTTTTTCCAGCTTGACATTCGACTCGATCTGGTCAAGCGGCATGTGGCCCGGGCCTTCTATCATGACCTGGACACCCCGGGAAAAGGCCTTTTTCTGAAGGTCGCCGAGTACCAGTAGCTCCTGCATCTGCAGGCGGTCCGAGGCATCAGCTATGGCGCCGGGCCTAAGGCTGTCCCCCAGGCTCAGGGTAATGTTGTATTTTTTCGCGATATCCAGTATCCTGTCAAACTGGGATAAAAACGGATTTTGCCGGCCGTTAGCCGTCATCCATGCCGCCAGAAGCGCTCCTCCCCTGCTCACAATGTTTATTATACGCGGATTTTGTGACACAAAACTTATGGCTCCGAGGGTTATACCCGCATGTATGGTGAAAAAATCCACTCCTTCTTCTGCCTGTTTTTCAACTACTTCAACAAAATCATCTTCCTTTAATGTGAGAAAACCCTTCTCAGGATCGCATGCCAGTTCGTAGACCGGGACCGTACCCAGAGGCAGTGGACAGTCTGAAAGAAGCTTTTTTCTGAGATTCCAGAGAAATGGTCCGGTGGAAAGATCCATCAGGGTATCAGCGCCTACTTTGACGGCTGCATCCATCTTCTTCATCTCGTTCCTGATGTTTGAATTTCCCGGAGAAAGTCCCAGGTTCGCGTTGACCTTTGTTGTCATGCCTTTTCCGATGGCGCAGGGTTTTGCTAATTTATGTTTATTGTTCTTTGGCACTACTATTGTTCCAGCGAATATGCCTTTTTTTATCTCGGAAATGCCGGCGTCTTCGGTTTTCGCGACTTTTTTCAGGATGTTTTCAGGTATTTTTATCATTTAATTTTCTTCTCAGTTCTTCTATTCTTTGTTTGGTGTTCTTTTCTGACAGTCCGTACCGCATAAAAGCGACTGTTCGTATTCCCTCCCCCACCACTTTCCGCACGTTACCCTTGTTTATTCCGCCTATGGCTATTACCGGCTTATTTGATAGTCGGCGGATCTCCCTCAAGGCGGCAAGAGATATCTGCCGCAGTCCGGATTTAACAGGTGTCTTAAAGACCGGCCCCACAGCGACGTAATCATAATCCGGGGACCTGGCGGCGAAAAGGTCTTTTTTGTTCCTTATAGTGCGTCCGATTATGGCCCCGCGCCCGAGAAGCTTTCGCGCGATAGAGGCCGGTATATCGCCTTTGCCAAGGTGGACCCCGGAACAGCCCAGCGCGAGCGCCGCGTCCGGCCTGTCATTGATGATAACCGGGATATTCCTTTTTTTTGCTTCCGCGACCAGTCTTCGCGCGACGCGAAAAAGCCATCCGTCATTCAGGTCTTTGAACCGTAACTGGATAACATCGACGGGGCTGTTGATCAGCCCGAAGAATTTTGCCGCAAACACTTCCTTCTCAGGGAACATGCCGTTATCAAGAATCGGGTATATTTCCCAGGTCCTTAACAGCTGTTTTTTCGATTTCATAGAGCTTAAAACGGAATCTTTTGAATTTTTGCGATAATTTTTGATCGAAAAGTTTCAACACCTCTTCCAGGACGCGTAAAGACTCCTTGCCGCGCTGGGTGTTCGCCATAAAAAGGTCCACAAGGCTTTCTTTGTTCTTCTCTGACGCCGTGCTTTTGATCCCCACGTCCTTCGTATCCCTGGAGGCAACGAGATTCTTAAGGTGATCCCTGCGCAGGTCTTTGACCGAGGCGAAAATATTGTGACGGAGGTCTTTTAATTTAAGCGTCAGGACCGCATCGTTCGATGAGAACCTCACGATGTCCTCGCATACGCGGATCCCTTCCATTACCCGGTTCAGGTTAGCGTCAACTATCCTGTATATTCCTTTATCCATTTCGATCCTTTGATAAATGTAAAACGTAAAGTGTAAAATTAAAAACTAAAATTAAAAATTGGCCCGAAAAAGAACTGTAAAACACAAAGTAAGCCCAAAAATTTTGAATTTTTAAGT
>Ga0163203_1000463_pt1 | contig 10983 bp, 10 predicted proteins | sample PL_2010_330m_FD_113534 | JGI IMG/M metagenome (GOLD analysis project Ga0163203, IMG submission 113534) | Freshwater microbial communities from Powell Lake, British Columbia, Canada to study Microbial Dark Matter (Phase II) - PL_2010_330m | ecosystem: Environmental > Aquatic > Freshwater > Lake ... | reverse complement strand
GGAAGAGCAGGACCAGCCAGAGCAGGGACGAGGTGTTCTTGAGTGACGGCTTGGCACCGTTGGGCGCGGGACGTGCGACTTCGGACAGGACGAGCGACAAGGCGAGCAGGGCCGCGGCACTGCCGATGAGTTCGAGTGAAGACGGGCGTTCTCGCCAGATGATTGCGGCCGCGAGCAGCGGTATGACGACCCCAGTGCGCATCGCCACGACCGAAAGGGCCAGCCCGGCCGCCTGTATGGCGCGGGTCCAGATGAGGAGGCCGGCCACGAACAGGACGCCGGTGACGGCGCCCAGCAGCATCGTCGGCGTCGAGATGCGGTTCTGGCCGAGCGCGACCGCGGCAAGGAATCCCAGAATCGCGGCCACCGCGTAGTTGACGCGAATCAGGGGCAGTCGGTCAAGCGAGCGGGCGTCCGCGTGCTTGAGCACGAGCCCCATGCCGACGGCGGACGCGACTTTGAGCAACAGGTAGAGCACGGGGAAGTATCACCGGGCACAGCATTCGGTCAAATGTTGCGTGCCGCGAGGCTGCCGGTATAGTGAGGAATGACGAAGTCCGCTCTGCGTCCTCGCAGGTGCAGTCCGACGGCTCAAGCCCGAATGCCGAGTCAAGGCGGAAATGACCAGAGTCCGGACAGGAACCGGTCGGCACGTCGCAGGACTGGAGTTCCGACCTCAACAGCCCTTAGCCAGGCCGCGGCTTTCCACGGCCATCTCGGGCCGTGGCTGGTGCTCGGACTGCAGGCCGGGACCTATGCGCGCAAGAAGCTCGTGGGGTCGCCGTTCGAGCTGAACGCGCGGGTCTTCTGCCCGGCCGGCACTCCGTACACCTGCTTCGTTGACGGAATCCAGTTCAGCTCAGGCTGCACGATGGGCAAGGGGAATATCAGCCATCACCGTGCGGCCGGGTGCCGGGTAGAGTTCACCCGCAAGGGCAGACGCGGTCGCATGCGGCTTGCCGTCCGACCCGAGATATGGGACGAACTCCATGCGCGGCCATCTAGCGGGATGGCGGGCGCGGCGCGGCTGGGTCGCGAGTTCGCCCGTCGGCGGCTGGAGGAGCTCTTCTCCGAGTGAGCGGCATCGGTCTGACACGGTTCCCTGTGCCAACGGCAACCTTCTTTCCCGCGTCAAACTAGCTGCATGCGCTGGCTGAAGAACCTGGTCAGGGAGTGGGCCCCGGTGATAGTCGCGGTGCTGCTCATCCGTTCGTTCGTGGTCGAGGCGTTCATGGTGCCGACCGGCTCGATGCTCAATACGATTTTCATCGGTGACATGATGCTGGTGAACAAGTTCGTCTACGGCGCGAAGGTGCCGTTCACCGACAGGACTATTGTCCCTGTATCGAGTCCTGAGCGCGGCGATATCGTCATCTTCCGTTTCCCATTGGACCCGGACGTGCCCCCAGGCGCCAGCCGGATTTTCCCCGCCAAACTGCCGTTGCTGCCTCTGTTCTGGAACAAGACAAAGGGCTTCTTCCAGTGGTACACGCCATTGGCGCTGGTCAAACGCTGCGTGGCCGTGGCCGGTGACACGGTTGAGTGCCGCGACAAGCAGCTCTATGTGAACGGCACGTTGCAGGTCGAGCCCTACGTTCAGCACCTCGATACGAGGACATTCCCGGGACTGGCCGAACCCGGCGATTTCAAGCAGCGCTGGGAAGGACTTAGGTTCTTCCGTACCGAACTTGCGCCGTACGTACGGGACCAGTTCGGCCCGGTCGTGGTTCCGCCGGGGTGCATCTTCGTGATGGGTGACAACCGGGACAATTCCGAGGACGCGCGGTTCTTCGGGCCGTTGGAGCTGCGCCACGTTCGCGGCAAGCCACTGGTTATCTACATGTCAACGGCCGCTGCCGGGTATCCCATCAATATCCCAAAGATGGTGCTCTCGCCCTGGGCGATCCGGCTCAACCGGATCGGCCGCCTGGTGCGCTGACCCAGACGCGAGGTCCGGACCCGGAATTCACCACCAAGTCACAAAGATACAAACGAGGATGAGATGAAACGGAAAGGCTGAGGCAGGAAATGCGGAGATTGGGTGCTGTATGCTTGGTGTACTTGGTGTCTTTGTGGTTGGATTCCGCTTCCGCCATTCTGCATTCTGGTATCTGACTTCTGGCTTCAGAATTCTCCGCTCCCGGGTCGTTGCCTTGATTCTTTCCCCGCTCTTACTATACTGACCTCCTGTGCTGACAACCTATAGAACTGCGGTGCCGTGAGTAGCGGCATCCGCTGGCTGAGGAACGTCGGCCGCGAGTGGACGCCGGTCATCGTCGCGGTCCTGCTCATCCGTTCGTTCGTGGTCGAGGCGTTCATGGTGCCGACCGGCTCGATGCTCGACACGATTCTCATCGGCGACTTCATGCTCGTGAACAAGTTCGTATACGGAGTGAAGCTGCCGTTTACCGACAAGACCATTATCCCGGTCTCGAACCCGAAGCGCGGAGACATCATCGTGTTTCGGTTCCCGGTCGACACCGATGACCCGCAGCCGCCGGAACGCTACGCGAGGCTGTTTCCTCGCTGGCTGCCGTTGCTGCCGGTGTTCTGGGACAACCAGACGCACTTCTTCACGTGGTACGTCCCGCGCAACTTCATCAAGCGCTGCATCGCCGTGGCCGGCGACACGGTCGAGTACCGGGACAAGCAGCTCTACGTGAACGGCAGGCAGCAGACCGAGCCGTACGTGGTGCACAGGGACTCGCGGATGCTGCCCGGGTTCGAGCCGGTGCCCGCTCAAGCTGCGTTCCAGAAGGCGTGGAAGGAACGGAAGTTCTACCAGTCCGAATACTCACCCTACGTGCGGGACCGGTTCGGTCCGGTGGTGGTCCCGGCCGGGCACGTCTTCGCGATGGGCGACAACCGCGACAATTCCGAGGACGGCCGGTTCTGGGGGCCGCTCGACCTGCGCTACCTGCGCGGCAAGCCGCAGGTGCTCTACTTCTCATCGGGCGCCGCCCCGAACGTTGCCCGGATCATCATCTCGCCGTGGGCGGTGCGGTTCAACCGCATCGGCCGGCTGGTCAGGTGATTTCGGCCCGACGGACGTCACCCGCCGCCGGTTGACACTTCGGCGATTCTAAGCTACATTCGGTCAAGATGGACGTGACGCTCAGGCGATTATCGGCCATCCTGCTTGCGGCGCTGGCCCTTGCCGGCTGCCGGCACCAGCCCCACAAGGTCGAGCCCTGGGTCTGGCCAGGGGCCAATCGGTTCAACACGCTTCTCTTCGCCCAGGCCGGAACCCGGCCGGTACCGGAACTGCGCTATGTTGAGGCATGGGATGCAGAGTGGTTTGACGTGCCGGCGATGGAGCCGATCCCGGCAGTCGCGCACGCGGAGCATCGTCCGCTGGTCGTCGACCTCGACCGCGACGGTCGGTTGGAAATTGTGACCTCCCCCCTTGCCCGATCGCCCGCTGCGATACTGAACGCGGACGGCGCGCCCCTTTCCGGTCGGGCCCGGGGCGGCCTGGACTGGGATTTGATCCAGAGCGACTCGTCGCGTATCGTCGCCGGTGACAGCACCGGCTGGGCGCTGCTGCCGGAGTCGAGCCGGTCCCGGTACGGTGCCAGCTCATTGGCTTTGCGGCTCAATCAGCGGGTGGTCATGCTTCAGGTCGTGCGCGCGCCAAGGCTTCGTTACCCCAGCCGGATGCTTGAATGTCGTGACGGTGCTGACGGCAGGCTCGTGTGGCGGTATGAGTTCGGGGCTCGGCCGGACCTGATGGCCGTTGCAGACCTGGACTCGGACGGCAGAGAGGAACTGCTGGTAACAACCTACGGCGACGGGAACGGCGCCGTCGCAAACGGAACCCGTGACGATGATTCCTGCTACTGCGTTGCTCTGCGTGATGACGGTACGCGGCTCTGGCAGCGCGGGTTCGGCGCACATCCGTTCACCGGCTGCCTGGCCGGCGTCGCCGACCTGGACCGGGACGGGAAGCCGGAGGTGTTTGTCGCCGTGTACTCGTGGCAGAACGATTTCGGCGGGCTGGCGGTCCTGGATGGTGCGACCGGAGAGGTCATCGCCGAGTCGCCGGGACCGGATTCGTCACCGGTGTCTCACGTTGCGGCCGGCTGCGCCGATGTCGACGCGGACGGCAGGCCGGAGCTGGCAGTGGCGGTTTCCGGCCGCAAGGCCGAGGTGCTGCTGTACCGGCTGGAGGAGAGCCGGCTGGCGCTCGTCGCGCGCACGGTGCTCAGCCAGACCCTTGACCCCGAGGTGACCTGCGAGAGCCGGCTGCACGCTATTTGCGACTTGGACGGAGACGGGAAGTGCGAGCTGGTCGTATCGCGCTCCCAGAAGCAGATGATATGCCGCGACCCGATGTTCTACCCGTCGAAGTACGATTCGTGCGGCCTGCTTGTGCTGGGGTCCGACCTTCAGAGACGGCAGGAAATCCCGCTGTCGGTGCGCTGCCAGGACATCACGCTCGGGGATGTGATTCCGGGTGGGAACATCGAGCTGCTGGTTATCACCGACCGGCTACGCCTCTACTCGATCCAGGCCGACTAGCGGCGAATGCGGCAACCCGCCGCCGGCGTACAGGCAAGGCCGCCAAGTGCGTCGGACCTCCGCATCTTGTACCTCACGTTTTGCATCTCGACCTCCTGTGGTCTGTCGCTACAGCGCCAGTTTGACGAGGATGCGGCCCGTATCCATCAGGAACTCGAGGCCGTCTTTCATTCCCCTTAGCTTGTCCGCATCCCCCCGGGCAAGCACGATATCAGTGCCGAGTTTTCCCCGCACCTCCCTGACCCTTAGCACCAGCGGTTGTCCGAATTCGGGTCGAGCAAGAACCTGACCCAGCGCACCGACGAACTGCACTGCGTAGGTTCCGGGTGCGCCCGCGTACATCAGGTACTCGCGTGGGTCGAGCAGCAGGTTGCCGCCTTCGTCGTAGATCTTCGGAAACAGCGCCGGCTTGAGGCCGGTGTCGCCAGCGTTGACAACAAGGCTGGAATACTGATGGAGGAATTCAAGCGCAGGTTGGGAAAGGCCGCCGGCACTGATGTCACCCGACCGTGGGCCGGCAGCAGGCCGCGGCGTCAGGGCACCTTCGACCCCGGAGTCGCCATAGAGATCACACTCGAGTACAACCTCGACCGTGCCACCGAGGGAATCATACCTGGCCGGGCTGCGCTTTCGCGCGCCCTTGACGATGCCTTCGATGCGCCGGTACACGGAGTCGTGTTCGGCCATGAAGTCCTGGACCCGGGAGTCGGAGTCGACCCGAACGCCCTTGACGATCTCTAGCAGGTTACGCTGAGCGACGACGGTAGCAGCCCGCTCTGCCATCTGCCACGCCTGGTCCCGGTTGGAGTTGCCTGGGTCCAGCACGCCGGTGCCGCGGGCCGAGACGGTCTTGCCGGACCAGTCAACCGCTCCGCCGGGCATGAGCTCCCGGACCTGGCCCGGCGCAAAGACGGGGCCGAGCGGCGTCGGCAGCTCGAATGGGGCCTCGGGTGCGTGCGGCGGCGGTTCGGCGGGCACCGCGATGCTCGGGCCGACGGTGCCGCTCGTCGCGCAGCCGACAACCAGCAGAAGGCCCAGGCACAGGACCACATACCCCAAGTGCCGAATGCCGCAAACCTGCTTCATCATTCCTCCTTCATCCTCCAGCTTTCTTCTTCCTGCGGCCAGACCGCAACTGAATCCCGACCCCGATCAGCGCGAGCACCAGCCAGCACGCGATCATTATGCCGTAGTTGGCCGGCGGCATTCGCGCGCCGGCAGAGGCGTGATGCCACCCGAGCAGCTTGAACGCGCCGAGCACGATTCCCCATGCGCCGGCCAGGGCCGATAGGATGGAGACCAACGACCGTTCGAGCAGCAGGGTCAGGATGCCGCCGGCGATGGCGGCCAGCACGCGGGCGAGCATCGGGTAGTGCCAGCCGGTTGCGGCTACAATGACGCCCGCGATGAGCGCCCCGGCACCCGCGCCGAGCATAAACACGCCGAACTTGTAGAGCACCGTCGCGAGGACCGCGCCGAGTATGCCGCAGACGATGCCGATGATGATCGTGAAGACCTGGCTGATGCCCGGGATGAGGCCGGCGACCGCGAGGCCCAGCGCGAGTCCGACGCAAAACCCGGCCAGCCCGAGCGTGAAGCGGAGCAGCCGATACCCGAAGAAACAGACGACAAAGCCCGCAATCAGCAGCAGGACAGGTGAGACGGTCGAGAGTACGTTCATGTACACCCCATTTCCCGCATTAGACGTCCGGTATTCCCGGTCGTCGCCGCGTCAGCCAGCCGACCGCCAGGGCCGCCAGGAATGCAAAGACCAGCGGGTCGGTGACGAACCGGAATCGGTTATTCTCCCCGACTTCGAGGGCGTTGGCAGCCAGCGTCATCCACGCGACGTTGTACCAGAGGAAGAAAAGGGATGAAGGAGGAGCAACTGGGGTTGGACGTGAACGGCGGACGAGAAGAGACAACCCGAAGACAAGGACGAGGCTGTATGCGAGGATGAGAAACCAGCCGGAGTTGAGCACGCCCTGCAGGTAGTAGCGAGAGGGCTGAGTCTGGCGCAGGCTGTGGTCATGATGGTAGCTGAACCGACCATTCAAAGCGATACTCGCGAACCGAACGAGCCCTTTGACGTACGCTGCGTTGTTGTCGAGGAACAGGTATGCGCTCGCAGGCAGGAAGTAGAGGAGATATGATTCCGCGAGCCCGCGCAGGTAGGCAGTCGGACGCGACTTGAGAATCTGGAATGCATCACGGCCATACTGCCGAGAGACAGCGATGAAGAGAGTGTTGTTGAAGTTCGGGATGCCGGAAGGCTTCATCTCCTGGTCGAGGACCGGGATTCCGGTTGGCTCCGGCTTCGGGATCGCGCCGTGGTACTTGTCCGGCTCGCTGAACGGCGGGACCAGCGAGACCGCCGAGACCGTGCCGTTGCCGTACAAGGCCCTGCGTTCAGCTACAGTCAGCATGCTGTTGGTCATCTTGGAGAAGTTCATGCCGAACCACGTGCTGCCGCTGAACTCGCCGACCTGCACAAGGTTCTTGCCGTACCAGAGTACGACGACCAGCACCGGCACCGCGGCAGCGGCCAGCACCTTGCGCCAGTTCCTGCGTCGAAGCAGCACAAGCGCGAGCACGAGCCCAAGCACCCAGACAAGGTGGAAAAGACTCCAGGCTAGAGCGAGCAGCGCCGCACAGGCGAACAACAACAGCGCGTCAAGGAACCGTCCCCGCCGGGCGAACCGCTGCCAGAAGAGGGCGGCGAGCAGCAACAGAACGGTCAACGGATAGGTGTAGAACAGCCAGTTCTCATAGAGCACGCAGGCCGGACTGGCGACATAGAACGCGGTCAGCACCGAGTTCGGCGTATCCGGCATCCCCAGTTCCTTGAGAAGCAGGAACATCGCTACCGCAAACGAGAGACCGAGAAGCAGGTAGCAGACGGCGAAGACAGCAGTCTCGTGCCCGGAGAAGAGGTTGACGACGATTCCGAGAAAGACATTGAAAGCCGGGGGCTGGCTGTGGAGATACCAGAGGCTCTGCCCGGGATTGGCTCCTAGCAGGGCAGGGTCAATGTACTGCCAGAACCAGGGCAGGGAGGATGCGTCGAACCGCAGGCCCGCGACGTAGTAGCCGACGCGCGAGAGACCGAAGGCTGCGATGACCGCGAGAAGCGGCCATGCTCTCTGCCGCGTCGATCGTAGAGCGTTTTGCGTCAAGCGTGTCGCGTCGGACGTCCGGCGTTTCTTCACGGCGCCTGAGCATATTGGCTGAGCTTGCCAAGTCAAGCCGGCGGCATTGACAGACGATCGGAGAACCCGTGACCGGGGCAGGTACGACGTCGGAATGCGGAACCGTCCTCGGACTTGGTCCGCCAATCCGGGCCCGACGGTCGGGATTCCGGCAACCGCTCTCCGCGACACCGGCTGAGGTGGTCCTCGGGTACCAGTCGCGCGAGGCCTGTCGACCTGAAACGGTCTCCGATTCCCGGCGTCTAACGGAGAAAATCCAGGCTCATACCTAGGAGGTGACCATCATGACAAGAAACCTGATGACCTGGGACCCGATTCGTGAAATGAGCACGATGCGGGAAGATATGGAGAGACTGTTCGATTCGATGCTTGGCCGCTATCCGCGAGAGCGCGGGCAGGCGCTGTGGGCGCCGGCCATCGACGTGGAAGAAACGAACGAGGCGATGATAGTACGCGCCGAACTGCCCGGGATGAAGCGGGAGGACATCAAGGTCAAGGTAGCGGAAGATACTATCACCATCAGCGGCGAGCGGAAGTACGAAACCGAGCAGAAGGACCGGACGTTCCATCGAGTCGAGCGTGCGTACGGTTCGTTCCATCGTGCGATTGTACTGCCGGTGAGTGTGCAGGGCGACAAGGCCGCGGCCAGCTACAAGTCGGGAGTGCTGGAACTGATCCTGCCCAAGGCCGAGAGGGTCAAGGCGTGCGAGATCACGGTCGAGAGCAAGGACTAGCTTCCCTCTGCAGAGGAGATGGCCCGCTTGACGCGGGCCGTCTCTTTCTTGTGGCTTGACCGAATGCCGAATTCTTGGTTAAATATGCACAAGGTAGATTCAGTGGAGCTTTGTCGAGTCAAGACACATTCAACACGCATAGAAAGAAAGGGCTGCTAGCGTGATCTGCCCCGCTTGTGGCTCGCGCAACCCCCGCACGGCGCGGGTTTGCGGAACGTGCGGGACCGTAGTGTCGGACGTGCCAAGGAGACAGTTCAGGTACGAGCAGGCTCTTTTGGACAGGGCGCAGGCTCCAGTCCAGCGCGAGACGAAGACGTTGAGCGTCATCAGTCTTGTCCTCGGCCTCGCATCGCTCACGCCCGCGACTTTCGTCGCCGGCATACCGGCAATTATAGTGTCCATGGCTGCGCTAAAGCGGCCTCGGCCCGGTCGCTGGATGGCCTACGCCGGGCTCGTGACCGGCGCCTTCGGCACCTTGATACTGACGTTTGCCATGCTGTTGCCGTTTATCGCCTGGCAACGTGAGCTTCACCGGGTTGCGGTCGTGAAACAGAACATGCAGGCCTACCGGGCCGCACTGGATGACTACGCGGTTGAGAATGAGGGGCGCTACCCGAAATCGGGCATATCCTGGGAGAAAGAGGACGAAGACGGAATGGTGTCGCACTTCAAGGGCGATTACGGGGCCCTGACCAGCATTCCGTTCAACCCTTACACCCGTCAGCGCTATCGCAAGGGTGTAGACTTCTTCTACCAACCCGAACACCTCGTCGAGACCGAGCTGAACGCGGTGACCGACCGCGCCGATCCCCGGTGTCCGTTTGTCGGACTGGCCGCGCCCCGGGGTATGCCGGGTACAATTGTGATACTCGGCTGGGCTACCCCCGAGGACCGCGGCTCGCCCATCGAGTACGCTATCGTCGGCTACGGCCGCAACACCGCCGAACCGCTTCGCCGGGGCAAGAATTTCCTCGACCTTCACAACTGAAGTCCGACCCCGTTGAATCCGGCCAGGTTGCCCTGAATTGACAATCCGATGCAGCTACCTATTCTTTGCAGCTACTAGAAAGGAGCAGATTCGATGAGAACGCTGACACTGACCATGGCTTTTGTGATCCTCGCCGGAGTATTCTGCGCCGGCGATACCAGCAAGCAGACGTCATCCACGGCGCCCGCCAAGTGGCCGAAGGAGGCGCTGAGTCCGTTGACCGAAGATGAACTGGCCCAATTTATCAAAGCCCTGCCGGCGCTCAACGGGGCACTGAAGGCCGCGGATTGGAAGAATACCTCCAAGGAGAGCGATCCTCCGCTGTCGACGTTGACTATCCTTGTCGAAGGTATGAAGGTGCCGGGTATCAACGATTCGCTAAAGCCATATGGCGGTTGGGCCAAGATACGCCCGACTGCGTACAAGGTGTTCGCCGCAACGGCCGCGCTCGTCATCGACCGAGCATCGCCCGAGATGATTGCGAGGATAAAGCAGGACACCAGCGCGAGTGCCAAGCAGAGCATGAAGGACTATGAATTCTTCAAGTCTGTCTGTACTCAGATACCGGAAGCGAACAAGCAACTGGTGACCAAGTACCAAGACCAACTGCAGCCACTGGGGTCACTTGGCCGCAAGCCGCAACCTCCAAAATGACGTCGCGGAGCAGGCTACCCCTGCTCCGTTTGCCGCTTCGCCAAGTTCAGAACAGCGGGGATAGACCATTATGGATAGTGTCTGATAGTTTATAGATATCGAGCCTGCCATTCCGCCTCTGCAACCCCGCTGGCCGGCGCGAAGTCTATTTAGTATCCTCATTCGACCCGAAAGGAACCTGAATCTATGGAAGAACTGAAAGACGACATCAAGCGAGTCCACGAAGAGATCGAGCGCGAAAGCCTGTTCGTCCAGGCTGTAACCGGAGAGGTCGGCAAGGTAATCGTTGGGCAGAAGTACCTGGTTGACCGGTTGATGGTCGGATTGCTGGCGAACGGCCACGTCCTCATCGAAGGCGTGCCCGGCCTGGCCAAGACCTATGCCGTGAAAACGCTGGCCCGGGCCATCGCCACGATGTTCCACCGGATTCAGTTCACGCCGGACCTGCTTCCGGCCGACATCATCGGGACCCAGATATACAACCAGCGCACCGGCGAGTTCACCGTGCGGAAGGGGCCGGTGTTCGCGAACCTCGTGCTGGCCGATGAAATCAACCGCGCCCCGCCCAAAGTGCAGAGCGCGCTGCTCGAGGCGATGCAGGAGCGGCAGGTCACCATCGGCGACGATACGTTCAAGATGGATGACCCGTTCCTCGTGCTTGCGACCCAGAACCCGATTGAGCAGGAAGGCACTTATCCCCTGCCCGAAGCGCAAACCGACCGGTTCCTCCTGAAGCTGCGGGTCGGCTACCCGAGCATGGAAGAGGAGAAGCAGATTGTCAACCGGATGACCACCGGCGTCGAGCCGACCGCGTCTCCGGTCGTCGAACCGGCCGCCATCATCCGCGCCCGGGCGATCTGTACGCGCATCTACGTTG